>Ga0272446_1001780_pt1 | contig 30678 bp, 18 predicted proteins | sample YNPCB0061_FD_194587 | JGI IMG/M metagenome (GOLD analysis project Ga0272446, IMG submission 194587) | Hot spring microbial mat communities from Yellowstone National Park, WY, United States - YNP-CB-006-1 | ecosystem: Environmental > Aquatic > Thermal springs > Hot (42-90C) > Sediment | place...
GCACGCACCCAATGAAGGGCGCACACCAAGTCTGCATCGTTTAGGGCGTGGACTACCAGGGTATCTAATCCTGTTTGCTCCCCACGCTTTCGTGCCTCAGCGTCAGTCACGGTCCAGGAAGCCGTCTACACCACAGGTGTTCCTCCTGATATCTACGCATTTCACCGCTACACCAGGAATTCCACTTCCCTCTCCCGCACTCTAGCCGGCCAGTTTTCGGCGCACCCTCCCAGTTGAGCCGGGAGATTTCACACCAAACTTGGCCAACCGCCTACGCACGCTTTACGCCCAGTAATTCCGAACAACGCTTGCTGCCTACGTATTACCGCGGCTGCTGGCACGTAGTTAGCCGCAGCTTCTTCTGCAGGTACCGTCATTATCGTCCCTGCCGAAAGAGCTTTACACCCCGAGGGGCTTCATCGCTCACGCGGCGTCGCTGCATCAGGGTTTCCCCCATTGTGCAAGATTCCCCACTGCTGCCTCCCGTAGGAGTCTGGCCCGTATTTCAGTGCCAGTGTGGCCGTGTGCCCTCTCAGGCCGGCTACCGATCGTCGCCTTGGTGAGCCATTACCCCACCAACTAGCTAATCGGCCGCGGGCTCCTCTCCCTGCGCCTTTCGGCTTTCTCCTCTCGGACTTATGCGGTATTAGCCCCGGTTTCCCAGGGTTATTCCCCACAAGGAGGCGGATGACCCACGTGTTACTCACCCGTGCGCCACTTTACTCAGGGATTGCTCCCCTTTCTCGTGCGACTTGCATGTGTTAAGCGCGCCGCCAGCGTTGATTCTGAGCCGGGATCAAACTCTCATGGAAAACCATGCGAGTTGCTTCGCCCCGGTTTGACTCAAGACTGAAACGGAATTAACTTCGCGTTCAACCAGATTGTCAAAGATCTGGACAGCCGTTGCCGATCTTGCCGAAGAGCAACCAACTGCCGGCCTCGAAAGGCGATTTGGCGCGCACCCGGCCGGCCGCAGCTTGCCGCGGGCCAACACCAAGTGGCAGCCAAAAACTTGGGAAACTTGAGACCTGCTGAGGACTTCAACCGCCTCGCGCCTTCTTGGCTTCCCGCTTGCGCGTTCAGCCCCCGGCACTCAGCGCCCATCACCCAGACTACCAAACCGAACCGGCCTTTGCAAGCCCTATTTCGTTTTTTTGTCCAGGCGACGTCCTCCGGGAACGTCTCCAGCACCAACTGTACCACTTCCGGTCACGGCTTCGCAACATTGGCGGCGATCTTTCTTGCCCGCCGTGCTGGCGGCAGCCGCTGCATGGTATGCTCTACACCGGCACGTGTTCTCCCGGCAACAGGCAAAACTCCGTCCTTTCCTGATACTTGCAGACCCTCTCCTGGTCTGGGCCGGCTTTACCCTCGCCTACGCCGCGCGCCAGATGCTGCCGCTCGAGCGCGTTTTCTTTCTCACGCCTTCCGTCCGCGTGCTGTTGCTGCTGGCCGGCCTGGCCGCATGGGTGCTTTCCGGCCTGTGGATCCGCGCCTATGACGAAGTGCTGGCGGCTCGGCCGCTCCGGATCTTCAGCCGGGCCTTTCAGCAATCGGCCGTGGCCGCGACGGCGCTCGTCATCGTCGAGTACACGCAACGGCTGGACCTGAGCCGCCCGTTTCTGGCTCTTTGGGCGCTGTTCACGTTCCTGTTGCTGGCCTCGGCGAGACTGCTGGCGCGCCACGCCTACCGGCGCTGGTCCGGCGCCGGCGCGCGCCGCTACGTCTACATCGCCGGCACGGGAGAAACGGCCCGGCGCCTGGCCCGCCTGGTGGAACAGAGCGGCGATTACGGGCTGGAACTGGCCGGGTTCCTGGACGAGCGGCCCGGCCGGATGGAACTGTCGCGCACCCACCCGGTGCACGCCTTCACCGATCTGCCGCGACTCCTCGAGACGCGCGTGGTGGACGACCTGCTGTTCGCTGTCGACTCGCGGCAACTGGCCGATCTCGAAGACCTGCTGCTGCTGTGCGAAGAGGAGGGCGTGCGCACGCGGTTCCATCTGGGCTTCCTGCCACACTTGCACAGCCGGGTGGATCTCGAGTTCCTGGCCGGGGAACCGCTGCTGACCTTTGCCGGCGCGCCTCACGACGATTTCCGCCTGCTGGTGAAGCGGGCCATCGACATTGCGCTGGCCGGCGGCGCTCTGCTGGCGCTGTGGCCCGCCATGGCGCTGATCGCCGCTTTGGTGCGGCTGACGAGCCCGGGGCCGGCCATCTTCCGGCAGCAGAGGTGCGGGCTGAACGGACGGCGGTTCGTACTGTACAAGTTCCGAACGATGGTCGCCGACGCGGAAGCGCGCAAGGCCGAAGTGGCGCACCTGAACGTGAAGAAGACCGCCTTCAAGATTCCCAACGACCCGCGCCTGACGCCGCTGGGCCGGTGGCTGCGGAAGTTTTCGCTCGACGAGCTGCCGCAATTGTGGAACGTGCTCCAGGGCGAGATGTCGATCGTGGGGCCGCGGCCGCCGGTGCCGGAAGAGGTCGAGCGCTACGAGCGGTGGCAGCGGCGCCGTCTGCGGATGCGCCCGGGGCTGACGTGCCTGTGGACGCTGGCCGGGCGCGACGAACTGGACTTCGATGAGTGGATGCGGCTGGATCTCGACTACATCGACCACTGGAGCCTGATGCTCGACGCCGAGATCATCCTGCGCACGATTCCCCATGTGCTGTTTGGACGCGGGGCCAATTGAGACGACGCCGCGAACCCGCACGAAGGCCTCTTTGGGGGGCAAGGTTGCATCCTCGCCCGCCCGGACGAGGCAAAGAAACCGTTCCGCCGCCCGGGCGCCCTTGACCGCTGCGCGCCGTTCCGGCAGAGACCGAATGGCGCAGGCCGGCTCCGGCGGGAACACGCACCGTCATCGGCTCCATCGCGAATTTGGCGAACTTGACAAGCACAACTGCCCCGCTCGGTCTGACCTGGTTCCCCCTCGCGCTTGCGGGTTCCCCCTCGCGCTTGCAGGTTTCCCCTCGCGCTTGCGCGAGGGCCCGCGGTTTCCCCTCTCAACGGCGCTTCTCCCCTCGCGCTTGCAGGTTTCCCCTCGCGCTCGCGCGAGGGCCCGCGGTTTCCCCTCTCACCGGCGCTCTTCGCCTCGCGCTCGCGCGAGGGCCCCAACCGTGCCCCCTTCGCGTCCCTCCTGCTTCTTACTCGCGGCGTTTGCGCGTTTCCCCTCTGTGTGGCAGGTTTTCCTTTTCTTTATCGGATCTCCCCTCGCGCTTGCGCGAGGGCCCCAACCGTGCCGCCGCTGTCGCCGCGGTTTCCCCTCTCAACAGCGCTCTTCCCCTCGCGCTCGCGCGAGGGCTACCCGCCGGTTCGGGAGGACGGAGCGCACGTTCACTTCTTCGGCGCCGCCTTCGCCGGCGCCGCCTTCACCGCGGAGGCGGGCTTCGCCGCCCCGGGCGCAGGAGCGGGCGGCGGCGGCGTCAGCTCGGCCAGCCACGCCTTGGCAAACTGCACCGTCACTTCCGTCGGCTCCTTGCCGTTCCGGTAGATGAGCTTCCAAAGGTTGTCTTTGTTCTGAAGTGCCTGATCGACGAACACCTGGCGCCCGCTCCTGACTGTGGTCTGCGCGTTGAAATCCACCGTCGCGGCCGTCTCCAGCAACTGCGCCAGCGTTCTCCGGAGGACGCCCTCCATGCACTTTTCGTTGTAAAGCTTCTGCGCCCGCTCCTTGCGCAGCTTGTCGGCTTCCGCCTCGGTCTTCTCGGCGCCGTAGTTCATCAGCTCGCACCGGTACGCCTGCAGGCGGAACCGCTGCTCGTCAGACGCGGCAAGCGCCAGAGCGCCTTCGTAGCACTTGGCCAGCCCGGGATTCGAGGACGCCCCCGCTTTGGCCTGTTCGGTATCCCTCTTTAACTGAGCGAGAGGCCTGGTGAAGATCGTCAAGGCCGGGTCGAGCGCGGCCTGGGTGCTTTGCACCACGATCTCTTGCTGCAATGCCGTGAACTCCTGCATGAACTTCGGATTGGACGCCACCATGGGATTCTTCTGCAACTGGTCCGTCATCGCCTTGAGGCGTTTCTCGGGATCCGGCATGGCGGGCGGCACTTTGAGCCCGTGGTCCACCGCGCCGTACACCTGCGCGATGGTCTCGTCGTGCTTCTTGCGCACCGCGTCCGACATCGCCAACTGTTTCACCAGCGGCAAGGCGGTCTTCAGCGCCGCCACGCGAGCTGCCGAGTCCATCTGCTTATAAACCCGGTTGGCAGGCAGCGCGATCAGGCGGGGGAACTCGGACATCAAAGAATGGTTTTTGTCCGTCATCTGTTGCGCGAAATACAGCATCCGCGTGACCAGCGTCGCATCGTCCGTCCGGAACTCCGCCGGAAATGTCTGCGCGCACGCCATTGCGCACGCCAGCAGCCCCGGTCCAAGCAGTCTGCCCATGGTCATCTTTCTGATCTCCCCTCTTTTGCACAGCCCCCTTGCGGAGCGAATCCGCTCCGGGCCAATTGAGGTCTCTAAGAGGGAACCGGAAACGCGCGCCGGATTGGCTCACCCGAAAAGCGGTTTTCGCCGGGGCCCCCGCCTGGAGCCTTGCCCGGCTGACAGGAAAGCCGCGGAAAACAAATCGGCCGGCTGCCGCTTGAACCGGCAGCCGGCCTGCTGGAAGAAGATGAGGCTTGCAGGACCTCAGGCGAGGAGAGTGGAAATGTCCGTCCCGGTCTCCTGACTGCCTCCATCATAGCTCGCCACAGGATCCGATTCAACAAAAAGTGCAATTTTTGTTTGAAACACTTGACTCACTTGTTGTTTGATTCTGACGGCGGCTCCGCCGGCGCCCGCGCCACCTCCCCGCGCTTCGCCTCGTCGAGCGAGATGGCGTACGTCTCCAGCGTCGTGCCTGCCGCCCGTTCCAGCGCCAGCCGCGCCGAATGCCATGCCGCGCGCGCCGCCGCCTCCGCCGCCTGCGCCTGCGCCGCTTGCCGCTGCTGCTGCACGACTTCAAACGGGGTCGAAACGCCCGTGGAGAACTTCTTCTCCTCGGCCTCCAGCAGCGCGCGCGCCAGCTCCAGGCTCTTCGCCGCCGCCTCCCATCGCGTGCGCGCCTGCTCGGCTGCCGCCAGCGCGTTGGTCAGGTCCACCTGCACCTGCAGCAGGAACTGCGCCAGTTGCAGTTGCGTCTGCCGCAGTTGCAGTTCGTCCACCGCCTGGTCCGCCGTGCCCTGGCGGTTCCGCAACGGCGCCTGGAAAAACGCCCCGCCGCTGATCGCCGGAAAGTTCCTGCGGAAGCTCTGCCCGAGCGCCGTGCTGAAGCCGCCCACAAAATACGGGTCCGGCTGCTGCACCCGCGGCGGCTGCCCTGGCGTCACCTGGGTCACGCTCCTGCCCGTGCCGGCCAGGCCCTGCTGCGTCGTCGTGCCGAATGCAATCAGCCGCGGCAGAATCGCGCTCTTCGTGCCCAGCGCGCTCACCTCGGCCGATTCCACGCCCGCCTTTCTCGCCAGCACTTCGGGCCTGCGCTGCATGGCCTTCTCCACCAGCGCGGGCAGGTCGGGAAGCGGCTCTGCCGCGGGCGCGGAAAGCGAATCGAGCAACACGACCCGCGCCGTCCTCAGCTCCGGGTCGGCCACCCCGTTCCTGCTGATCAGGTTCTTCAGCCGCAGCTCGTTCTGCCCGTGCGTCGTTTCGGCGACGATCAGGTCGCGCCGCGCCGCCGCCTCCTGCGATTCCGCCGGCAGCACGTCCACGCCCGCCAGCGCGCCCAGCTCGTACCGGCGCCGGCTCTCTCTCACGAACCGCTCCGCCGTCTCCAGCGCGCTGCGCCGCGCCTTGACTTCCTCCCCGGAAGCCAGCAGCGAATAATAGGCGTTGAGCGCCGCATCCACCACCGCGATCACCTGGCTGCGGAATTGCTCTTCCGAAGTCCGCACATTGATGCGCGAAACCGTGATCGTGCGCGCGTTCACAGCCCGGCCGAACCCCTGCAGCAGGTTGTGCTGCACGCTGAGGGAAAGCGTCGTCGCCCACGACGGGTTCAGCAGGTTCGACGGCGAGTTCTCCTCCAGCCAGTTGCCGCGCAGGCTGAGCGTGAAGTTGCCGCCGCTCAGGAGCCCCTGCTGGACGGAGTAGGAGGTGTTCACCAGATCCTGCACCAGCACCGGCGTCAGGCTCTGCACGGCGTTTGGCTGCGGAATGCTGCGGTGCGCGTAGGTGGTGGTGGATTGAATCGTCGGGTCCAGGTTCTGGGTCACGGGGCCGAGCTGCGTGATCTGCGCGTTGCCCGCGCCGCGGCCCACGCGCTCCGTGCCGCCGCCCGCCACGCCCGCGGCGCTCTGCGTGCCCAGCACGCCTTGCCCGCTGGCCACCGTGCCCGCCTGCGCCGCCGCGCTCGGCACGCCCGGCAGTGCGCCGCCCGCCTCCGCGCGCGTCAGCCGCACGCGGGCCAGCACCGGCGAATACCGGGCAATCTCCAGATCAATGTTGTTTTCCAGGGCCAGCGCGACCGCGTCCTGCACCGTGAGATAGAGGTGCCCCGCGCGGATCAGGCTCTTCAGCCTTTCCGAATTGCCGAGCCGCGCCGGCGGTACTGTCTGCGCCTGGTAGGGGCGCAGGAACACGCCCGCCTGCGGCCTCACCGGCTCGATGCCCGCCCTTACCTGCGCCGGCGCAGGCATCGCCATGAGCCACACGAGCCCCGCCGCTGCCGCCTGCCGGAGCCGCGTCATCGCCGCACCTCCCCGGGCGCCTTCGACTGGATGCCGGTCATTTCTCCGCGCAGCGCCTCCTCCACCGAGATCCGGTGCACGTCCAGCGTGCGGCCCAGCGCCTGGTCCAGCGCAATCCGGGCGTGGCTGTAATTGGCCATCGCCTGCACCTCGGCGCTCTGCGCCGCCGCCAGATCCCGCTGGTCCTGCACGATCTGGAAAGCAGTTGTCGCGCCGAGCTCGTACTTTTTCTGGTCCGCGCGCAGCGTTGCTTCCGCCAGCTCGCGCGCCTTCACCGCGGCTTCGTACCGCGCCCGCGCCTGCTCGAGCCCGATCACTGCGTTCTGTACGTCCACGCGGATCTGGTTCACGTTCTTTTGCAGCAGCAGCTCGTTCTGCCGGATCTCGAGCAGGCTGGCCGCGTAATCAGATTGCGCCGCCCGGTTCCGCAGCGGAATATTCAGGGAAAATCCGGCCGAATAATTGGGAAAATTCCGCCGCAAAATCTGTTTCCAGAGATTGCCGTAGCCGCCGACGAAGATCTCCGGCACGCCCGCCACCGTGCCCAGCGCCGTCAGGTCGCCCGTCAACGCGTTGTTGGTGAGTTGCGCGAACGCCTGCAACGACGGCCTCAGCGAGCTCTTGATGCCCGCCAGGTTCATCCGGTTGCTCTCCAGGTTCAGCCGGCTCTGCTGGATCTCGGCGCGCTTCTCCAATGCCTCCGCCACCAGCTTCTCCAGCTCCGGCTGCGGCGTATCGTCCGGCTTTACCATCGTGTCCAGCGGCACGATCCGCACCGCCGCCAGTTCCGGCGACGCGACGCCCGTGCGGCTCAACGCGTTCTTGAGAATCACCTCCTGCTGCATCAGGTTCGTCTGCGCCACAACCAGGTCCTGCCGCGCCGCATACAGTTGCGATTCCGCGCGCGTCACTTCGATCTCGGCCAGCGTCCCCAGCTCGACCATCCGCTTGTTGTCGTTCAGCAGCTTCTGCGCCGTCTCCACCGCCTGTTGCCGCGCCCGCACCTCGTAGTGGAAGCTCACCAGGTCCCAGTACAGGTTCAACGCCGCGGAGACCGTCTCGATCAACTGCAGCCGGAACTGCAGATCGCTCACTTTGAGGTTGTTCCGCTGCACAAGGATGTTGCGCATGTTCACGCTGCGCCCGAAGCCCTGCAACAGGTTTTGCGTGATCTGCAGATCCAGGCTCGCTTGCGTGAACGGGTTGAGGCTGAAGAACTGGCTGTTCACCTTCAGCCGCTGGCTCGAATAGCCAAGCTGCGCGCTCGTGCCCGTGGCCCAGTTTTGCGAATACTGCAACTGATAGACGCGCGCGTCCTGCACAAGCGACGTCGTGCCGGTCAGCACCGTGTTGCTCTGCGGCGTGGTCTGGTGCGAGAAGAACGCCACGGCAGTGACGTTCGGGTCCAGCGATGGAATCGGAGGACCGAGCTGCGTCAAAATCCCCCCGCCGGAGCCGACGCCGGCGCCGGCCGCCGCAACGGCGCCCGTGGCCGTGCTCACTCCTTGCAGGCTCACGCTGCGCGGCCCCGGCGCCACCGGCGCGCCCACGCTTCGCAGCACGCCGCCCGCCTCGGCGCGCTTCAGCACTTCGCGCGCCAGCAGCGGGCCGTAGCGCTGCACCTCGACATCGAGATTGTTCTCAATCGCCAGCGCGATGACGTCCTGCGCGGAAAGATACAGGTTGCCGGCGCGGATCAGCGACTCGAGCCGCGGCGAGTTGACCAGTTGAACCGGCGGCGCCGAACGCGCTTGATACGGCCGGGTCAATCCGCCCCAGCCGCCCTTTGGGGGTTCCAGCCGCGCCGCCGTTTGCGCATACACGGCAGGGCCGGGCCCGGCCAACAGGACTGTCAAAGAAACGGCGGCCGCAGCCGCCCTCCACACGCGCGATTCTCTCAGCATGCTGTTCCTTAATACGCGGACGAAGCGGAAGTGTTCCCTGGTTCGGATGCGAGACCGCCCTTGCCGGATAGACCAGGTTTCGCCCGAATCCCGGGACTCCTTTTATTCTCAAACAGGATTGCCGCTCTCCGCCGGGCTGCAGCCGGCTTGGCCGCATGAAAACAACGGGGCGCCCCCGCGGGCGCCCCGTTCTCCGCCTGCCTGGTCTCCCGCTCAAAACGTGATCCGGCCCGACAACTGCAGGCTGCGGTTGTCGCCCACCGTCGAGGTGATCCGCCCCACGGTCGGAGAGCCGATGGATGCGTTCGGGAAGCCGAAATACGGCGTGTTGAAGAGATTGAACGCCTCGAAGCGGAAGTTGAATTTCAGCTTTTCGGTGATCGGGAATGTCTTCACCACGCTCATGTCGATGTTCACCACGCCCGGCGAGTACAGCACCCCGCGCGCCACGTTGCCGTAATTGTTCGGCGGGGGCGCCACGAAGGCCGTCGCGTCAAACCAGTACCAAGGGTCGGGATTGTCGAGCCGCCCGTCCTTGATCCGGTCGGGCCAGCTCGGCGCCCCGTTGTTCACTCCGTTCTGCAGGCCGACGTTGAAGGGCCGGCCCGTTGTCGCCGTGATGATGCCGCCCAGTTGCCAGCCGCCGAGGATCATGTCCGTCACCCGGTTCTCGATGTTGATCTGCCGGCCTTTGCCGAACGGCAAATCGTACAGTCCGTTGATCACAGCGCGGTGCTTGACGTCGAAGCCGGAGGCGCCGCGGTAGCACTTGATGCAGGTCACCGTGAGCGGGCCGCCCGTCTGCCCGCCGCCGCTCGCCACCGCGCCGCCGTAATCCAGGCTCTTGCCCCACGTGTAGGTCGCCAGCAACTGGAAGCCGTTGGCGAAGCGCCGCTCGGCTTTCGTCAGCAGCCCGTGGTACGTGCTCATGTTCATCGGCTCGAAGATCAGCACGCTCGGGATGTTCCGCAGCGCCTGGATCGGCCGCCGGTCTTCCACGGAGCCGGCGCCCAGCCGCACCTCGTTGTGGTTGAACCCGTACAGCAGGTTGATGCCGCGGCTGCCCGCGTAGCCGATTTCGGCCATCCATTCGCGCGTGAGCTGCCGCTGGATGTTGAGCGTCCAGGTTTGCGCGTATTGCGTCTGGTTGTTGAACGAGTATCCGCGCACCACCGGACGCCGCGTGTTGATCTCCGCCGTCGATTGCGGCTTCAGCGGGACCAGCGGTCCGAACGGCTGCTCGATCCGCGGCACGTTCGTATAATCCAGCAGAAAGTCGCTCAGGCTGAAGCTCTCGCTGAACAGGTGCGGCGGCCCCTGCGTCAGCATGCTCGACGCCGAGTAAGGCTCCGGGAAATAGCTCAGTCCGTAGCCGGCCCGGATCACCGTCTTCTGGTCGCCGAACAGATCGTAGGCCAGGCCGACCCTCGGGCCGAAATTGTTCAGGTCGGTGTTGCGCAGAGTGCGGCTGTAGCCGCCTTCGTTCGCATAAGCAAACATCAGTTTCGGCAGGTCGAAGCTGGTCATGCGGTTGTATTTTTCCGTTTCGGGATGGAAAATCTCGTACCGCACCCCCAGGTTCAGCGTGAGCCGGGAATTCACTTTCCAGTCATCCTGGAGAAACCAGGCGTTTTCCCAGGCCCGCAGCCCGGGCACGCCCAGCAGGAAGCCGCGCTGCCCGCTCTGGATCACCCCCAGCAGCATGGTGGCGAAGCCTGTGCCGCCCGTGCGCGACACCGGGTCCATGGTGAAGCCGCGCCCGAAGGTGAACTGCCCGCGCGTGTCCGCGTTGGTGAACGGGCTCACATCCCGGCGGACCACATGGTAGCCGAACTTGAGCGTATGCCGGCTCACCGTCCAGTACACGTTGTAGTCCGTCTGGTAATTCACCTGCTTCGGCCGCGCCGGCAGGAAGCTCGGCCCGCCGCTCAAGCCTGTGAAATCCGCAACGTTGATCGTCGGAATCCCCGTGGAATTATCTGTCAAATTGATGTTTTTAATTCCGAGGGAGTCCGCGGCAGGAATGCCGAAATCGGAATGCACCGTGGAAGGATTCGTGCGCGCCCATCCGGCCCGGAACTCGCCCACGATCGACGGCGTCCAGACGCGGCTCCAGTTGAACGCGCCGCCGTGCGTGCGCAACCGCGTGTACTGGATGCCCGCCACAAACGGCCCCAGCTTGAACCGCTGCGCCGCCTCGGGCGGCGTGGGCAGACAGCAGTTGGCCTGTCCCTGCGGCGCATCCAGATCGTACCACTGCTGCGCCAGCCGGAAAAACATCGTGTCTTTCTGCGACGCCTGGTAGTCGAACCGCAGCGTGTACTGGCTGTCTTTGATCGTGCGTTCCGGCGCTGACTGGTAGTTGTTGAAGTTGCCCGCCAGGTTCGGCCGCGGGTACACGCTGGCCACGTTGCGGGAAACCTGGCCCATCAGCGAGCCGGGAATTGTGTTGTTCGGAAACGGATCGCGGATGAATCCGGAGGGATTCGCCGGATTGACCCTGGTCGTGAACGGATTGTAAATCTGGATCAGCGCCCCGGCGGGAGAACGGAAATCGCTGAAATCGCCGTTCCGCACCGCGTCCGTGGGCACCGTGTTGATGTAGCTCAACCCCCGCACCTCCCGCTGTCCCGCGTAGTCGGCCCAGAAAAACAGCTTGTTGCGGATGATCGGCCCGCTGGCCGCCGCGCCCATCTGGTGCCGGCGGAAGGGCAGCTTCCTCGGCAGCGCTTGCGGCGACTGGAAGTAGTTGCGCGCGTCGAACACGATGTTGCGGTGGAACCAGAACGCCGTCGCGTGCCAGTCGTTCGAGCCGGAACGCGTCGACACGCTCACCACTCCTGCGCCCCGCCCGAATTCCGCCGAAAAGGAGCCGGTCAACACCTTGAATTCCCGCACGGATTCCAGCGATGGCTGCACGATCACCGTGTTGAACGTGTACTCATTGTTGTCGATGCCATCCACCAGCCAGCCGTTGGCGTTCGCCCGCTGCCCCAGCGGGTTGTAGTTCGACGCCGCGCGCGGGTTGAATGTCGACGCCCCCGAGAGGTTCTCGCCAGCCTGCCCCGGCGTCACCCCTGGAGACAGATAAACGAGTTGTGCGAAATTCCGCCCGTTCAACGGCAACTCCTGCACCGCCCGCTGCTCGATCACCTGCCCCGTTTCCGCGCTGGCGCTCTGCACGAGCGGCGCAGCCGCCGTCACCTCCACCGTCTCGGTCACGTTGCCGACGCTCAGCGCCAGATCGACGCGCACCTGCGCGTTCACCGTCACCACGACGTCCCGCTGCTCGGCCTTCTTGAAGCCTGGCTGTTCCACGGTGACTCGATAGGTGCCGGGGATCAGAAAAGGCACGCTGTAGGCCCCTGTCTGGTCGGTGGTTCGTGTGAACACCGTCCCCTGCCCTTCATTGACCACCGTCACCGTGGCGCCGACAATCACGGCGCCTTGCTGGTCCGTGACCGTCCCGAAAATCGTGCCTGTGGTCACCTGGGCGCGCAAGCCTGCGCACGCGCCCGCAAGCAGCATGAGCAGACTGAGCCGTGTATGGCATCGCGAGATTCTTGACATCAATTCGACCCTCTCTTTCGCGCCGGTCTGCCTTGCCCGTGACGAAGCAAATGGCGTCCGGCTTGGCGCTTATCATATAGCAGAATCCGCGCGAGAGGAAGGGCGCGGCAGGAGGCTCTCTTCTGCTTTTGGCAGGAATCGGCCCTGCTTCAAACCGGGCAGGCCGTCGAATAGAGCGCTTCCCCGGCTGGCGGAAAACCTCTTGCTATGGCTGCGGGCGTCTCGGTGCTCACGCAGACAGCAGAGCAAGTCCACACGGGGAACGCCTTCGCATGGGGGCGCGCCCGATGACAGCAGCGGATGGGATTCCCGGAAAGAAAGCCGCTGGAACGGCAGGGCCGGATTCCCGGCGGGCAGGGCCTCAGGCGCCCAATAGAACCTCAACCGTGCACTGGTTGCACGAAGGAGCCAGATCTGGTTGTCCCCTTCAAAATACAAAGCCCGCGGCCCCGCCTGGCAAGGCGGAGCCGCGGGCTGGAGGTGGTGACGGGTCGATGCGGGATCAGTAGTCCATGTCCGGCCCGTGGCCGCCGGGAGCCGGCGCCGGCTTCTTCTCCGGAATCTCGCAGACCATCGCCTCGGTGGTGATCATCAGCCCGGCGATGGACGAGGCGTTCTGCAGCGCCGTGCGGGTCACCTTGGTCGGGTCGATCACGCCGGACTCGACGAGGTTTTCGTACTCGCCTGTCTGGGCGTTGAAGCCGTAATTCGGGTCGGAATTGGAGAGGATCTTGCCGACAACGATGGCGCCCTCAAAACCGGCGTTGCCCGCGATCTGGCGCACCGGCTCCTCGCAGGCGCGCTTCACGATGTTGATGCCGATCTGCTCGTCGTTGTCGCCCTTGATGCCATCGAGCACCCGGGACGCGCGCAGCAGGGCCACGCCGCCGCCGGGCACGATGCCCTCTTCCACAGCCGCGCGGGTCGCGTGCAAGGCGTCCTCGACGCGCGCCTTCTTCTCCTTCATCTCGGTCTCGGTGGCCGCGCCGACCTTGATTACCGCCACGCCGCCGGCCAGCTTCGCCAGCCGCTCCTGCAGCTTCTCGCGGTCGTAGTCCGAGGTCGTCTCCTCGATCTGCGTGCGGATTTGCTTGATGCGGCCCTCGATCGCCTTCGGGTCGCCGGCCCCGTCCACGATCGTCGTGTTGTCTTTGTCGACCACCACGCGCTTGGCGCGGCCCAGATCGTCCAGGCGCACGCCCTCCAGCTTGATGCCGGTCTCTTCCATGATGGCCTTGCCGCCGGTGAGGATCGCAATGTCCTCCAGCATCGCCTTGCGGCGGTCTCCGAAGCCCGGCGCCTTCACCGCGCACACGCTCAGCGTGCCGCGCAGCTTGTTCACCACCAGGGTGGCCAGCGCCTCGCCTTCCACTTCCTCGGCGATCACCAGCAGCGGGCGCCCGGACCGCGCAATCTGCTCCAGCAGCGGCAGCAGGTCCTTCATGTTGCTGATCTTCTTCTCGTGGATCAGGATGTAGGGCTCCTCGAGCACCGCCTCCATCCGGTCCGGGTCGGTGATGAAGTACGGCGACAGGTAGCCGCGGTCGAACTGCATGCCGTCCACCGTGATCAGCTCGGTGTGCATCGTCTTCGACTCTTCCACCGTGATCACGCCGTCCTTGCCCACCTTCTGCATCGCTTCCGAAATCTTGGTGCCGATCTCGGTGTCCCCGTTGGCCGAAATCGTGCCCACCTGCGCGATCATCTCGCCGCTGATCGGCTTCGACAGCTTCTTCACTTCCTCCACCACGGCCTCAACGGCCCGCTCGATGCCCCGCTTCAGCGCCATCGGGTTGGCCCCCGCCGCCACCGACTTCACGCCCTCGCGGTAGATCGCCTGCGCCAAAATTGTCGCCGTCGTCGTGCCGTCGCCGGCCACATCCGACGTCTTCGAGGCCACCTCGCGCACCATCTGCGCGCCCATGTTCTCCAGCGGATCCTTCAGCTCGATCTCCTTGGCCACCGTCACGCCGTCTTTGGTGATCGTCGGCCCGCCGAACTTCTTCTCGATAACCACGTTCCGGCCCTTCGGGCCCAGCGTGACCTTCACTGCGTCTGCAAGCTGGTTCACGCCGCGCAGGATCGCCTGGCGCGAGTTCTCGCTATATACAATCTGCTTGGCTGCCATACTTTTTTCTCTCCTCGTCTCGAATCTCGATCTGAACCCTTACTTCTCCAGAACCCCGAGGACCTCGTCCTCGCGCAGAATCAGAAACTCCTCGCCATCGATCTTGATGTCGCTGCCGGAGTACTTGCCGAACAGGATCCGGTCACCCACCTTCACATCCAGTGGAACCACGGTGCCGTCTTCCAGCCGCTTGCCGCGGCCCGCTGCCACCACTTCCCCTTCCTGAGGCTTCTCTTTCGCCGTGTCCGGAATGATGATGCCGTTCTGAACCGTTTCCTGCGGCTCGATCCGGCGCACGACGAGCCGGTCATACAGCGGACGAATCTGCATCGCTTTGCTTCACCTCCACGAATGATTTGTTGATTCTCGCTTCGGCGCGTGGAAATCAATCAGGAACCTGGGCGGTTCCTCGCACCGGATACTATTATTAGCACACTCTGCCAAAGAGTGACAATAGGCGTCTTCAAGTTATTCATTATAAAAGATATCTTTAGCTTGACAGCCTCCTCGCCATCTGCCATTCCGGCCTTGGCAAAGGGAGACAGCGGAGAAAATCTTAGCTCAATAGACTCACTTTTCACATCCCCGCCTCCCCCCTTCTGCCAAGGTCCGCCTCCCGGCCGGTGGTATTCTGACCTTATGCTGCGGCGCGTCCGCTGGATGCTGCTGTTGGCCATGGCCATCGTGGCGGCGGTGGTGGGCTGGATCTACTGGCGCGAACGGCTCACACGGCTCGCAAACCGCCAGGCGCCCCCCGCCCCTCTGCCGGAAAATACCTCTGCCGTGGCAGCCCAGTGGGAGTATGAGATCAAGTCCGGCGACCAGTCCCGCATCCTGATCCGCGCTTCCCGCTTCGAGCAGTCCAAAGAGCCCCCCCTCATCCATCTCGAAGGCCTCGAGATGGAAATCCGCCAGGTGGACGGCCCGCGCTACGATCTGGTGCGCAGCCCCAAGGGAACCTTCAGCCAGAAAGAAGGCCTGCTCACGGCCGACGGGGCCGTGGAGATCACCCTGGGGCTCACCCGCGATGCCGCCGCGCCCCCGGAGAGGGTCATGCATATCCGCACCTCAAGCGTGCGGCTGGAGGTGCAGACCAACCGCGCCTGGACGGAGAAGGAGGCGGAATTTGATTTCGGCGCGGCGCGGGGCCGCAGTCTCGGCGCCGCATATGACCCCGCCGCCCGCGAAATCGTCCTGGAGTCGCAGGCGGAGCTGGAGTGGACGGGTTCACCGGCCAAGCCTCCGTTGCAGATCCGGGCCAGCCGGGTCTTGTACCGCGAGCTGGCGTCTGAGGTCATGCTCTCCGCGCCGTCGCGCCTTGTCCGCGGCGGATTTGAACTGCGCGGCCAGGACGCTTTTGTGAAGCTGAACGGCGAGGGCGAGATCGACCGTGTCGAAACCACCGGGGCCTCGGGTTCGGATCAGACTGCCGGCCGGCGGCTCGATTTCGAGGCCGGCGGACTCGTGATCCACTTCGCCGAGAAAGCCGAGGTCCGCCGCATCGAGGCCACCCAGCGGGCGCAGATGACCTCGACCACGGCGGCAGGCGCCACGGAAGTGACGGCGGACCGGCTCTATCTGGATTTTGTCCCCGCCGCTTCCGGTTCCGAACTACAGCACGCCTTGGCCATGGGGCAGAGCCGGGTGGTGAACCGCCCGGCGCAGGCCAAGGGCCGTCCCCGGCAACCCGTCCGCGTGATGGAGAGCGAAACCATCCACCTCGCCATGCGCGCCGGCGGCGAGGAGATGGAGCGCGTTTCCACCGACGGGCCAGGCCGCATCGAGTTCCGCCCGGCGCGCCCGGAAGATCCCTTCCGCGAAGTCAAGGGCGAACCTCTCGCTCTCGATTACGGACCTGCCAATATGCTGGAATCCTTCCGCACCCGGAAAGCCGAGACCAGGACTGTCAAGCGCGGACGCGACGGAAAGCCCGTGGAATCACACACGCGGAGCCAGGAACTGCAGGCCGGGTTCGACCCGAAAACCGGGGAACTCACGCAGATCGAGCAGTGGGGCGCCTTTCACTATGAAGAGGGCCCCCGCAAAGCGCAGGCCGACCGCGCCCTCTACACGGCCCGGACGGAGCAGGTGGAGCTGCGCGGCGCCGCCCGCGTGTGGGACGAGTCCGGCATCACCGCTGCGCCCGAAATCCGCCTGGATCAACAGCAGGACGTCATGACAGCAGCGGGCGGCGTCAGCACGGTCATGCAGCCGCAGAGCGGCAGCGGGCTGATCGAAGGCGGCCAGCCTCTGCGCGCCACCGCGGAGCGGATGCGCGTCGAGGACTCGAACAACCGGATCCTGTTCGAAGGCAACGCCGTGCTCTGGCAGGGCGAGATGAGGCTGCGCGCGCGCCGCGTGAGGATCTTCCGCAAGGAAGAGAGGATCGAGGCCGAAGAGGATGTGGTGGCCGAGATCCCTGATGCCCGCGGCGGCGCGCAAGGACAGGCCGCGCAGCGCGTCTCCGTGGTGCGCGCACCCTCGATGATCTACGAAGGCAAGGCCCGGCGCGTGCTGTTTGCCGGCGGCGTCCGGCTGGACCGTCCGGCTATGAGCGTCGAATCGCGCGAGCTGGCCGGCTTCTTCCGGGAAGAAACCACGGGCGGCAAGAAAGAGACGCGGCTGGAGAGGCTCGAGGCCGGAGGGCAGGCCGTGATCCGCTCCGAGGCGCAACGACGCCGCCGCGTCGGACGCGGCGACCATGCCGACTATTTTCTCGAAGAGGATCGGATCGTGCTGCGCGGCGGCAATCCGAGCGTCGAGGACGAACTCAAGGGCATCACCCGCGGCGCCGTGATTACATGGTTCGGCCGGCAGGACAGGATGAGCGTCGACAACGAAGGCTCAGGCCCGGCCGTCAGCCGCATCAAGCAGAAAGGCGGTTGAGCTCCCCCGAGCCTGCTGCGCCAGGCCGCGCCCCGGTCCGATAATGGGAGGCGGTGACCGGGAACTCCGACAACGGCCGGCGCGTGCTCCGCACCGAGGAAGTCAGCAAGTCCTACCGCAAGCGCCGCGTCGTCGACAACGTCAGCGTCAGCGTGGCCACGGGCGAGGTTGTGGGTCTGCTCGGCCCCAACGGCGCGGGCAAGACAACGACGTTTTACATGATCGTCGGCATGATCACGCCCGATGGCGGGCGCATCTTCCTCGACGACCGCGAAATCACCGACCTTGCCATGTACGAGCGCGCCCGCTCCGGCATCAGCTACCTGCCTCAAGAGCCTTCGGTCTTCCGCCGCCTCAGCGTCGAGGACAACCTGATGGCGATCCTGGAGACCTTGCCCCTGCGGCCAGAGGACCGCCGCATGCGGCTTGAGGAACTCATCGAGCAAATGGGTCTTGAGGCGGTGCGAAAAAACAAGGGCTACGCGCTTTCCGGCGGCGAGCGGCGGCGCGTCGAGATCGCCCGCGCCTTGGCCATTGAACCCAGGTTTCTTCTGCTCGACGAGCCCTTCTCCGGCATCGACCCGATTCAGGTGCTCGAATTGCAAAGAATCATCGCCCAGCTCCGCGACCGCGGCATCGGCGTCCTCATCACTGATCACAACGTGCGGGAGACGCTCGCGGTAACCGACCGCGCCTACATCATCAACCAGGGAAGAATCTTCCGCGCCGGCACGCCCGAGGCGCTGGCTCTGGATCCCGATGTCAGGCGCGTCTATCTCGGCGACAATTTCGACCTCGGGCGGTGAAGGACGCCTCTTGCTGCCCGGCTCCTCAGCCATCGATTTGCACTTCGTGCCCCCGGCAGGGCCCTTGGCTCGCTCCGCGGCCGTTGGGGCGAATCCTGTTTTCCGGAGATCCGGCACCGCGCCGCCCCGCGCCCTGGCAATGCTTCGGACAACCGGGAGCGGCGGTGTCTCGCCCCCCTAAGTGCGCCTTGCAGTCCCGAAAAGCAGTCAGCGCGCGCGACGGCAAACACGGCCCGCCGCCGGTGTTCCGCCGCCACGCGGCGACACTCCTGCGGGATCTGCGAACAAAAGCATCGCCGCCGTTGCGGGCTATGACTTGAGCCCGAAATACTCCTCGGCCAGCTCCGGTTTGACTTCCATCGCCTTCGCCCAGCACTGTCGGGCCTCTTCGGCTCGGCCCGTGCTTTCGAGCACGTAGCCCAATCCCACCAGCGCTTCCGCGAAATCGGGTTTCCACTCAAGCGCCTGCCGGTAGAGAAGCTCCGCCTCCTCCTTCTGGCCAAGCTGCTCGTGCAGCATGGCGGTGTTGTAGAGCACCTCCGGATCCCCATGGCCGGAGTCGATCAGCAGCCGGTGGTACTGCAAGGCCGCTTCCAGATGGTTCTGCCGCAGAGCATTCACGGCGGCCGCGCGCAAGGCAGCCTCCCAACCCGGCCGGGCGGCCAGCGCTCTCTGAAAGACCGCTTCGGCCTCGTCGTACCGGCCGGATTCATAGCAGGCCAACCCCAGGTTGAGCAGGGCCTCCGCCCAATCCGGCTGTGCCGCCAGCGCGGCGCGGTAGGCGTCGGCCGCCTCGCCGAACGCATGCCGGTCGAACTTCATGTTGCCCAGCCGGAACCAGATGTCGGCATTGCCCGGCTGCCGCAGCGCCAGAACCTCCAGCAGCGCTTCGGCATCCTCCCGCCGGCCCGCCTTCTCGTGCAAGCCCACCGCCAGGAAATACAGATCGGCCGCATCCGGACAAGCCTCGATTCCGGTCCGGCACGCTTGCAGCGCCTCTTCCGCCCGGCCCAGTTCCATGAGGATTTCAGCAGTCCGCACGTGGGCCTCGGCGTGATCGGGCTGCACCGCCAGCACCTGCCGGTAGGCCTCCAACGCGAGTTCTGGCTTCCCCTCCTTGCGCCGGCACAAGCCCAGATTCATCAACAAGTCCGCCGTCAATCCGCCCCGGTCCGCCAGCGCCTGCAGATGCTCCGCAGCCTCGCCGTAATCTTCTTTCAGAAACGCCGCATAGGCCGCCGCCTCGCGCGCAGCCGCCGATTCCGGGTCCAGCGCGAGCAGCCGCTTGCTGCAAGCGAGCAGGTTGTCCCCGTCTTTCTTCTGGCGGTAGAGAGCGCACAGGTTCACCAGGCTGTCCCGGCCGTATTCGGGATCCGACGCCAGTTGCTCGTAAATCGGAATCGCGTGTTCCGCATCCCCGGCCAGGTGGAGCGCCACGGCCTGCCCAAAACGGGCTGTGGCGTCTTCCGGATGGCGATCGAGATAGCGCGCCAACAGCGACAGCGCCTCTTCCAGATGGTGCAATCGCAGATGAGCCAGCCCCAGCCCCAATACCGCGTCGTCGCTGGCGGGATCCGCATCCAGCAGCGCCTGGAATTGCTCGGCCGCCTCCTCCCAGCGGCCGGCTTTCAGCGTACACTGGGCCCGCGCCAGCCGGGACCGCGCATCACCGTACCCGAGGCCGTGGTATCTCTCCAGGTCCTCCAGGGCGCCGGCCGCATCGCCAAGCTCCATGCGGACCATCGCGCGCACCCGGTATGCGGGCGCATAATCCGGCCGCCGCTCGAGCAACCGGCTGATCTCCGCCAGCGCCTCCTCCTTCTTGCCCAAAAGATGCAGAGCTCCCGCCCGTCCCAACTCCGGGGGGATCGGCGCCGCAGACGCCTCGGCTGCGGGTTTCGCCTGCATTTCCTGATTCCATTCCGGCATGACAAGTTCTCCGATATCCAATGGATGATCCCTCTCTACACCACTCCTGGCAGATGGGAGAACGACGCACCCGCGCCGCCTCTCCCAATGCCGCTCGATAACCCGGTCCGCGGAAACCGGCAGGTCAAATGCGGCAGCCTGAGCCGGTCCGGCCGCAGATACCCGGGAGCCGGCGGGTCTCCGCAGCGCGCCGCGGGTGCTCCCTCTGGAACCCGGTACTGCATCCTCATTCTGCCACCCCAGGCCGGCTCTCCGATGCCGGCCCCGGCCATGGGCAAAACGCTCTCGCCCATCGCACGCCAACTCGCGCCCTCAAGCTCGACGGCACGCGAGAAAACCCTCGCCGGAGTCAGCGCGCCCCGCACCGGCGAGGCCTGCGGCTTCCATCCCTGGCGCCCGCCCGCTGCTGCATACGCCGCCAGTCCGGGTGCGAAATTCACTCCGGACTCGGAATGCCGAACCCAAGCGCCAGGCGCCAGGCTGACGTCTCTGGCGGCGCCCGCCTCCTGGCGGCTGCAGAATGCAAGCAGATACTTCGCCTTGGGCATGTTCCACTCCCAAGCGAAGCAAACCCTCGTCTCGGTGCAGCCCCCCGCAGCCCATGCATAGCGCTGCTCGTCCAGCCGGAAAGTGGCGGGCGCAGCACTGCCGGCCGCCATCTCGATGTAGGTGCTGGCAGGCCAGAATTTGAGATCGGTAATCAGAGAACAATCCGGCATCGATGCAGGAAAGCCGAATGACGCCGCGGCCAGCCTCCATCCTGCCTCCCTGTCCTCATGGGGCTTCTCCGCCGCCCCCGCTTGGGCGCGCGGGACGCGGATCGCCCCTTCTGGCCGCCGGAACCCTGGCGATGGCCCTGCCGCCCTGTAAGATTGCCGAGCCGCGGGCAGGACAACGTCCGATCCCCTGCCGGCCTCATATCCCGCCGCAGGGACTGCAAAAGCGCGGCCGGAATCCGCCGCGGCAACCGGAGCGGGCGCTGGCGCGGACGCCATGGGAGCGGACGCCGGACGCCAATCCACCGGAGTCAACCCCGCTGGGAAACGCGGCTGCGGTCCAGTCAGTCTGGGTGCTGCCTCCTTGCTGGACCAATCCGCCAGCCCACAGCTTGCGGTGAACCCTGCAGCCGGCGCAGCAGGCATCCGGTCCTGCGGGAATTGGCCCGCCGGTCTCCCGATCCTCGACGGCGGAAGGGCGCGCAGCGCCAAAGCCCCCGAGGATGGCGCCCCGGGATGCCATAGCGCTGCAGGGATTGCCGCATCATGCACTGGAAGCCAGGATTCCCCGCCCTGCACGCGCTCAAGGTGGCCCGCAACAGCCGCTGCATCGGCCCGGATCATCGCCCTGGGGCCGGTTGGCGCCGCGGTCTTTTGCCGCCAGCGGTCGAGTTCTGCCTTCACGCCGCCGGCCTCCAAAACTCGCTCAGGCCCGCTCACGCTCCCCGTCGCCACGGCTGCCCGCCAGGACGCATCAGGGATCCATTCCGCGTCCTTGACCCGCTTCTCGCCCGCTTCCAGGGCGAAGACCGCGAGACTGGCCGAACACGAGCTCCGCGCCAGCCCGCCATGCCTGAAAGGCAACACGAAATCTCCGGCCGCCACGGAAGCTGCGGCAGAGGGAAATGTCTCTACCCAGAATTCCGGCACGGAAGCGAAGCACAAATCCTGCCGCCTGGGCGCAAAGGCCGCACTGCCCTGCGGCGGCCGCAGCCTGTATGCCTCACGGCGGCGCGCCGGTGCAAAACCCCATCCCTCCCATGGATTCGAGGTCGCCATCAGTCGCCAGAAGCCGGCTTTCGCCGTCCACTCTGTTCCGTGACTCGCATGATAGCCCCGTACGCAGCCGGGTGCCAGGGGCCTTCGCTCCAACCTGTCCGCTCCGAATGCCACCTGGACGGCGAAGCGAACCGGCACGGCAACCGGTCCTTCCACCCAGAAAGCGCCCCCGATGCGCCGCGTCGTGCTATGCCCCTCGCGCCAGTAAGCCTCCCCCGGCAGTCTGCCCGTTCTGGAAACCCGCCCCTCATGCGCCCACGCCGGATCAGGCTCGCGGGGCTGCATCTTCCAATACGGCTCCCGCCAGTCGTCGCGCAAATGGATCTCCGGCAGCTCCTCGCTCAGCTCCGGCCCCTCTCCGTTCTGCTTCCGGGGGCGGATGATCACCTTCGCTGTCTCAGACCGGAGCTTGGAGCCCCCGCCCTGGCGCCGGTACCTCTTGACTCGCTCAAGGATTCCCTCCGCCTGTTGCCGGTAATGTTGCTGCTCGTGGGCTGGCGAGCAGAACCGTTCCCCCTTCAGTTTGGCCAGCAGCGGCAGCGGCTGGCCGCACCACAGGCAGACGCCCTCGGCGCGCTTCCGCAGGGCTTCGTCCTGTTCCGCCCCGCCCGACAGCTCCGCATGCTCCCGGCAGCAGAAACCGCCGTGCTGGCGCAGCAGTTCCTCAGGAAATACTTCCTGGCAATAGCGGCACCGGCTTGCTCGACTCTCAGCCACGGCTACTGTCTTCTTCGGCGGAAACCGCCCGAAGGATTAGACCCGCGTCAGGTGAAAAACCGACCCGGCGGGCGATTCTCCGCCAGAGCCGTTGTAGAATGCCTCCATGAAATCGCTTTCGCTCCTCGTGCTGGCTGCCGCCACGCTCTGCGCCCAGTCCCCTCAGGCCCGCATCAAGATCGACACCGACCGCCGCATCGGCGAGGTTCACCCCCACATCTTCGGCAACTTCGCCGAACACCTCGGCCGCTGCATCTACGGCGGCATCTACGAAGAGGGCAGCCCGCTCGCCGACGACAAGGGCTACCGCAAAGACGTCATGGAGGCCGTGCGCGGCCTCGGCGTCACCATCCTCCGCTGGCCGGGGGGCAACTTCGCCTCCGGCTACAACTGGAAGGACGGCATCGGCCCGAAAGACCAGCGCCCGGCGCGCCCAGACCACGCCTGGGGCGACATCGACTCCAACCGCTTCGGCACCGACGAGTTCCTACAATACTGCGAGCGCATCGGCGTCGAACCCTACATCTGCATCAACGCCGGCCTCGGCTCCATCAACGAGGCCCGCGAGTGGGTCGAATACACCAATGAGTCCCGCAACACCTACTGGGCCGGCCTCCGCCGCAAGAACGGCCGCGACAAGCCTTACAACGTCAAATACTGGAGCCTCGGCAACGAGATCGACGGCCCCTGGCAGCTCGGCCACAAGAACGCCGAAGACTACACCAAGTTCGCCCTGGAAGCCGCCAAAGCCATGCGCCGCGCCGACGCTTCCATCAAGCTCATCGCCGCCGGCTCCTCCAACTTCGGCCCCGCCGCCGACTGGATCGCCTGGAACCGCGCCGTGCTCGAGCGGCTCTGCGGCGAGATCGACTACATCAGCCTCCACACCTACATCGGCAACCGCGAAAACAACCTGGAGAGCTTCCTCGCCTCCTCTGCCGACATCGACCAGCGCATCCAGATCACCGAGGGCCTCATCCGCGCCGCCCTCGCCGGCCGCCGCGTCACCCGCCCCATCTACATCGCCTTCGACGAGTGGAACGTCTGGTACCGCACCATGGGCCGCTCCGAGTTCGAGACCGGCGCCACGCGGCTCGAGGAGAACTACAACTTTGAAGACGCCCTCGCCATGGGCATGTTCTTCAATTCCTTCTTCCGCCACGCGCACATCGTGAAGATGGCCAACCTCGCGCAGCTCGTCAACGTGATCGCCCCCATCTTCACCAACAAGGAAGGACTGTTCCTGCAGCCCATCTATTTTCCGATCGCCGAGTACGCCAAACAGAAGGGCAACATCGCGCTGGATGCGTTGGTCGAATCGCCGAAGTACAAGGCCGGCAACCGCGGCGAGCTCGGCTACCTCGACACGAGCGTCACCTGGAACCCCAGGGAGCGCGCCCTGTTTGTCAACGTGCTGAACCGCAGCGCGTCGCAGGACATCACCGCCCGGATCGAAAACGTGGAGGGGCGGCTCGCCCCGCCGGCCGAGTTCTGGCAGATGCATCACGAGGACCTGAAGGCCACGCACACCTTCGGCGACGACCGGCGCGTGCGCCCGCGCACCTGGCGCGAGACGTTGAAGCTCGAGGGCAACGCCTTTGCGTATCGCTTCCCCAGGCACTCGCTCACCATCGTCAAGCTGACGCTGGAGCCTTGAGCCGCCCCGCTATGCTGGGGGCATGCCCCTTCTGAGCGGAAAGACAGCCATCGTCACCGGCGCCGCGCGCGGCATCGGCCGGGCCATCGCGGAAAGGCTCGCCGCCGATGGCGCGCGCGTTGTGGTGAACTACGCGCGCTCGGCCGCCGCGGCGGAGGAGCTGGCCGCGCGCATCGGCGGCATCGCCGTGCGCGCCGACGTCTCAATAAAACAGGAAGTGCTGGAAATGTTCGATCTGGCCGAACGGGCTTTCGGCGGCCTGGACATCGTCGTCAACAACGCGGCCGTCGCGCTCATGAAGCCGCTGGCGGAATTCTCCGACGAGGAGTTCGAGCGCGTGTTCTCGATCAATGCCCGCGGCGCCTTCTACTGCTGCCGCGAGGCGGCCCGGCGGCTGCGCGACGGCGGGCGGATCGTGAACCTTTCCACCGGCGCCACCGTCGGAGGCACGGCCGGCGGGTCGGTCTATTGCGCCAGCAAGGCGGCGGTGGAGCAGTTCACACGCGCTCTGGCCCGCGAACTGGCCCCGCGGCGGATTACCGTGAACACGGTCTCTCCCGGCTTCACCGAAACCGACATGTTCGCCTCCCTGCCTCATCTGGCCGAGCTCGCGCCGAGGCTCACTCCGCTCGGCCGCGCCGGCAAGCCGGAGGAGATCGCCGCCGTTGTGGCGTGGCTTTGCACCGAAGACGCCCGTTGGATCACGGGGCAGAACATCCAGGCCGGCGGCGGGCTCACCATGGTGTGAGCCTGCGCCGGGGGTCAGGCGCGGGCCGCCGCCGCGCGGAGCAGCCCGTCGGCCACCAGCGCCGCCGGCCGCAGCGCCGCCGGGTCGGACGTTCTCAATATGTGCGCGCCGCGGGAGACGCACAGCGCGGTGACCGCCGCCGCCGTCGCCGCCGAGGGGTCCACGCGCACATCGGCGTCGAATGCCTGCCCGTCCGGGCTCACCGTCACGGGAATGCGCAACCTCTGGAAATCCTCGAGCGCCGCCAGCAGCTCCGTGTTCGTCTCTTTGCGCTTGCCCATGCCGAACCCCGGGTCCGCAGCCAGCCGCGCCCGGTCGATGCCCAGACGGTTGGCGCGGTTCAGCGCCGCGGTCAGCTCGGCCAGCACCAGCGTCGCCGGGTTCTTCCAGGCGCCGAGCCTGGCCCACTTCTCCGGCGTCTCGCGCATATGCTGCAACACAAACGCGGCATTTTGTTTCAGAACCACGCGGCCGAGATCCTGGTCCAGCGTCAGCCCCGAGGGGTCGCGGATGATCAGCGCGCCGTACTCGATGGCCTTTTCCGCCACTGCCGGCTTCCAGGTCTGCACCGCCAGCGGCACAGCGAGCTTGCCGCGCAGGCGCTTCAGAATCGGCACCAGCCGGCGCAGCTCGTCGGCTTCGCCAAGCAGCGGGACGCCCGCCGCGTAGCGCTCCACGGCGATCTCGATGAAATCCGCGCCCGCCTCGATCAGCTCATGGGCGCGCACGAAAGCCCGGTCCGGCTCTTCGTACGAGCGCCCGCCGCGCTCCGGCGCCGCCCACGCCTCCACCACGCCGCACACCAGCGTCCGCTCGCCCAGCCGCCAGATTTCGTTGCCGACCTTCCACTCCACCTTGTTCCGAGGCATCTCATTTCATCCTACGCGGCTTGCAGGCGAAGCTCACGAAGTGCCTCGATCAACGGCTCCGCGGCTTCTTCTGCACGCGCCTCCATCGGAAAGGCGCTCAGCCACAAATCACAACCCTGCCCCGTCATCTGGACGCTTGCCTTCTGGATCAGAAGCCCCCGCCTCTTCAGTGAAGCCCACGTTTCCTTGCGGCACGGATAGACCAGCATTGCAAGGCGTCGTTTCGATGCGAACACCGCCGAGTACGCAAGGACCTGAAGGATGTCTTCCCGGTGCGCTTCCCGGGTTTCTTTCAGCACTTCATATCGCACCGTGGCCGCAAATTCCTCGAAATGACGCTTGTACTTCGCATCCACGATCAAAGTGAAATCCGGGGCTTCGAGCAGAAAGTCAGGTAGCAGGCTGAGCTGCGTTCCGGCGGACGGGCGATCCCACCGGAGTGGTACCAGTGTCTGCCGCAATCTGCCGCGGCGCAGAACGCCTCCAGTGTGCCGGCTGACTCGCTCCAGCACGCATTCCACCCATGCCTCGAAGAACTGGTCCATATCCATAACCCAGGGAAGCCCCTCCAGATCGCAGAGTCCGGCCAATCCCCGCTCTTCGGCAGTCCACTCGATGGCTTCCAGTCCCTCGTGAAAAACGTCGCTCCTCAAGGGTGTCCGGGCTATTCCCTGTGTCAGCGCAACCGTTGGCCTCACAGGGGCCACGTCGCGTACGCGGACGAGAAGGGCATGAGCACGCTCCAGGAGCTGATGGATAAAGGCTCCGTGCCCGATCTGCGTGCTGAGACTTTGCGCCTGCGCTTCCACCGTCCAGCGGATCATTCCCTTCAGCAGCCGGTCATCCCGCAGATCCGGGAACCGGCACGGGACGTGGTGGGGCCTCCCCAAGGCGAGTTCGCGAGACACATACGCCCCCCATTGCACTGTCCCTTTGGGCGCCGGCAACACGCCGTGCGTGAGTTCGAAGCGCCGGTGGAGTTGCTGCACGAGTAGTTCCAGCCGCTCCAAAACCATAAGCGAGATCACCCAAGGCGGCACCCGGCGCTCCGAGCGCCTGAGCAGTGGAAGCCGCAGGGGGCGAGGCGCTACGCGCCATCCCATCTGGCCAAGCATCGGCCCCAATCCCCGCCATGCGAATCTCGGCTGGATCACCAGCCCGAAGTCCGGTCTCCCCGACAAAGGGGAATAGAGGGGAACCGCACCCACTGGGGATGTGGATTCAAAGACCAACCACACAGCACTGCCGTCGTAACGGCACTGCGGCCGCAACGCGAGTGCCTCAAACTGTCGGCGATTCTGCTCAAGAAGCTGCTCGGCCAGCCGGGCGTGCGCCACTGCGGCCGAACGCCGGTCCTGAGCCGGAAACAGTTGACTCGCCGGGAACTGCCTGGTGGAGTGGTCCTCCATCTCCAAACACAATGCTTGTTCCGGTTTGACCCGCTCCAGAGGAGCCGAGCCTCTCTCTTCTGCGCTTGTTCTTTTGGAACGCCTCGCCATCAGAGGGAATCGATCTCCTGAATCAGCGCCCGGACGTGTTCGGCGAATGCGGCTACGAAACCTTGCGCCAGATACTCCTGCAGCAAGGGCGCGAGCTCAAACTTCAACCGCCGGATCGCCGTCCGTTCGTCTCCCGCAAGAAAGTAGGAGTGGCCCGGAACCAGCGGCCTTGATTCCTCGGAGGCATGCTCAAGAAACAGCGAGATCGTCTTCCGGAAGAAACTCTTTGATAGCTCGCAGCCATGCCGCTCCACCACCTCGTAAGAAGGCCAGACATCGACAAACGCGAATCTCCGCCGAACCGCCACATCCACCAGCGCAATGCTGCGGTCAGCCGTATTCATGGTGCCCAGCACATGCAGATGCCGCGGTAACCGCAGCTTGGTACCGATTGGAGGACCGAAATCGAGGGGCAGGGAGACTTCCCGGTCCGGGTCGGTCGCCTCGAAGAGGAATATTGCCTCTCCCAATACCTTGGCCAGATCAGCGCGGTTGATCTCATCCAGAACCAGCAACTGCTTTCTGCCGTCGGCAGCCGCGACCGAGTCCATCAGATACCCGCGGCGCGGCGCAAATCGCAAACCCACCTCCGAGCCGTCCTGCACCGGCGCCAGCCCGCCAATGAAGTTCTCGTAGGTCGTGTTGGCGTGGAACTGCACAATCTCACCGCAGCCGGAATAGGCTTCCGCAAAGAGCTTCTTGGCAAGATGGGTCTTCCCGGTGCCCGGTGGCCCTTGCAGGATGACGAACCTCCTCTGCTCGAGCAACTCGACCAATTCGGCTTCCGTCACTGCGGGCATCAGGTACCGGAACCACTCCGAGCGAATCCGCTCGGCATCTGCAGCGGCGCCCTTGAGGGGTGCATACCCTCGCTCTTCCACCAACAAATCCAGGAACGCGAGGATCGCGTCTCGCGTCAGTTCATCTTGTTCGCCCGGCCGAAACAGCGCATAGATCTCTCCACCATATTTGTCCAGCGCGTCCTTCATCTCCGGCCAGCGCTCCGTCACGACGGTGGGAATCCGGATGTCGGCCCGCGTCGGGTCTTGTTTCGCCCACGCCGACTCGGGCAGTTGCTTGTTTAGCCAGGTACAAATGCTCCGGACCTTTCTTGCATGCCCGGGACGGCTCAAGATCCCTTCATCCGGGCTCAGCCCCTGCGTGCCCACCACCATTCCCACCAGGCATGGCTTGTCCTCCCACTTCGGTTGTGGAAAGAAGACCAGGGAGGTGCCCCCGTATGCGCCGCTGTCGGGATTCTGTGGGTTGATGTAGGCAGCGTAGGGGACTTCAATGCCTTCCGGCGCTCGTAGCTTCAATGAGCCCTTTGCATTCGCCGGGTAGCGTCCGCCCTCGGCCCCGAAGAGCCTCTCCAGGATTGCCTGGTGCCGCCGCGCCCAGTCCTGCTTGGCAGGGTGCGTGATCAGAGAGACCAGCTCATCAACCACCATGTCTTCCACTCATACCGCAAACCCGCCCCCGTCGCGGGTACACAACAAGCTCCGCCGCCCGGCATGCAATCCGGATTGCGAATCTCGTGAACCCGCGGACGCTCGAGCACACCTCGCTCCCCCGGCAGTGGCCGTGCTCAGGCTTTCCCCCGAAACAAAATTCCTCGCATTTGCCGTATATTGCTAGCAGAGAGGTGCTTGCGATGAACTGGAAGCTTTCCACAACAGTTCTTTGCGTTTTTTCCGCAGCCATGCCCGCGGCCGCCTGGCAGGCGCCCGCGCAGGCATACGAGGTTGCCGCCACGCCGAAAGGGAATTTCGTCGCCTGGCCGGCAGGGATGTTCGAAAAGGCCGACGTTCTGGCCTTCGCCGAGAAGGCCGAGACCGACCTGTCCTCCACGGGACGGGTTTCCCAAGGCGCTGTCGCCGAACTTACGATCAAGACGAAGAGCTCGCCTCCCCGGATGGCGGCGCCTCGGCCGCAGCGGCACATCCAGGGCGCAGTCGTTGGCGAGCGAGACCCCCGCAACGGCGGAGGGGCCAACAGCGGAACTCCTCCGCAACCGGACCAGGGCCTTTCAGCAACGGTGGTGCGGGTGGCCTTCGGCGCGGCTGCAGCCGGATGCGCCGGCGGCGCCAAGGGCTGCTTCGATTCCTCCGGCCGGCCCTGCCAGGAAGGGCAGCCGGGATGCCGGTGCGGCTGCGCGCGGCCGGTCGGAGAAGGGCCTGCCGCTTCAGAAGCGTTCCGGCAGAAACGCGAAGGAATACCCATGATCGTGGTCGCGCCTTCCCCGGCTGAGCATTCAGTCGCGGTGGCGGCAGCTCTCCACGCATTGGCGCAGAAGGGCTACAACTTCAAGATCGAGTAACCCGGCTTGAAGAGCCCCTGCCGCTTGCGGTCCGCCGCTGCGCGGCCGCAAGCGGCTCGCGCCCGGCGCGCCTCACTCATACCGCAAACTCACCACCGGGTCGAGGCGCGCGGCGCGGTCGGCCGGCCAGTAGCCGAACACGATCCCGGTGAGCGCCGATAGCGACACTCCCAGCACCGTCCACAGCACGCTCACATACGCCGGGATCGACGGCACCGCCGAGCGCACGGCATACGCGATGCCGTAGCCGGCCGCCAGCCCGATCAGCCCGCCGAGCATCGTCAGCGTCACCGCCTCCAGCAGAAACTGCACCCGGATGTCCGCCGCCCGCGCCCCGATGGCTTTGCGAATGCCGATCTCGCGCGTCCGCTCGGTCACCGAAATCAGCATGATATTCATCACGCCCACGCCCCCGATCAGCAACCCGATCGACGAAATTACGGTCGTCAGGATCACGATCGCCCCGGTGAGCTGGTTCCACAAATTCGTCAAAAAATCCGAGCTGAAAATCTCGAAATCGTTCTCCGCGTTGTGCGGTACTTTCCGGATGCGCCGCAGCGCCTCGGTCACCTGGTCCATCGCCGCCTCCGGCGGCGCGTCCCGCCGGACCGTGAAAGCCAGAAACACTTCCTTCATGTCCGGGTTGTGCTTGCGGAACGTGTTCAACGGCACGAGCACGAACTGATCCACCCCCGGCCCGCCCAGAAAACCTTCATCCGGCGCAAACACGCCCACAACTTCATAGGGCGCGCCGTTGACCAGGATCGTCTTTCCGACCGGCTCGGCCCGCCCGAACAGCGAATTGGCCAGCCCGGCGCCGATCACCGCCACCTGCGCCGACCGCGCATCTTCGGCCGGCGTGAACATTCTCCCCTGCTCGATGGTGAACAGCGGGATGATCTCGCAGTAGTCGGCATTCGCGCCGCGCAGAATCACATTCTCCACGCGCTGCCCGCCGTAACGGGCTTCATTCGACGCGCCAAAAAAGAACGCCCGGGTCCCCATGGCGGTGATCTTTTCCACGGCCGGCGCCAGTTCCTTGATTTTCTCCGCGTACCCGTACTCGAGGTATTTCCGCCTGCGGATCCGCTCGGGCAGCCGGCCCGGGTCCATGCCGAACCCCATCCTGCCCACGAAATAGGTGCGCGAGCCGAGCTTCTCCACTTTGTCCGAGATGAACTTGTTCAGCCCGTTGATG
>Ga0272446_1001781_pt1 | contig 30664 bp, 26 predicted proteins | sample YNPCB0061_FD_194587 | JGI IMG/M metagenome (GOLD analysis project Ga0272446, IMG submission 194587) | Hot spring microbial mat communities from Yellowstone National Park, WY, United States - YNP-CB-006-1 | ecosystem: Environmental > Aquatic > Thermal springs > Hot (42-90C) > Sediment | place...
GTGTTCCCCGAGGAAAAGGTGCAGGCCGCCGGGGCGCTGATCGCCCAAGTATTTGGGGATGCGTCGCAACCCGGGACTGACACCCTCGGCTCGCCACCAACACCCGCGGAGCTACCGAGGCTGCTCGAAACGGTATTGGAGTCGCCCCGAAGCGACTGGCCAACAGGACTATGCCGCCGCCTGTGGGACTTCCTGGAAGCGAACGCGGCGGGGCGAACCAAGTCGCCGCAGCACCTGTCGCGGTGGTATAACCTGACAGGCTTCGTGCTCCGTCCGGGATTCGGAGATCCCGTGGACCGGTATCGGGTCGAGTCGCTATGGAAACTGATCACGGCCGCCGCCAGTGCCCCGGGTGGTTCGGCGACCAGTGGGCGCAAGCCGATCGTTCCCGAAGGTGGTGCCGATTATTGGATCATGTGGCGGCGTGTCTGCGGTGGGTTGAACGCCGCGTTGCAACAAGCCTTGTTCACCCGCCTCAAGCCGGTGCTGTTACCCCCCAAGGGCAAGGCGTTCTCCCGACCGCCGGCCAACGAGTACGCCGAGATGTGGCGTGCCGCCGCATCCCTCGAACGGCTCGACGCCAAGACCAAGGAGCACCTCGGCACGGCCGTGCTCAAGGATTGCAAGAAATCACCGGTCCCGACCTACGCCTTCTGGGCCTTGACTCGACTGGGGGCTCGGGTGCAACTTTACGGTCCGCTCAATTCGGTGGTGCATCCCCAAGTGGTGGAAAGCTGGATTGAGCAGCTCTTACCCTTCACCCCCGGCAACGAAAGCGAAAAAAACGGCTGGCTGTTCTGCTTGTCCCAATTGGCCCGGCTCAGCGGCCTGCGAGCGGTGGATGTCAGCGATTGGACCCGCAATCAGGTTCTGGACACGTTGCGGTCGCACTCCTGCCCCGGAGCCTGGAAGCGAATGGTGGAAGAAGTCGTGGCCTCGGAGGGCGAAGAGGCTTCGCGGTTATTCGGTGAAAGCTTGCCGATCGGGCTTCGGCTGTCGAGCGGTTAGTCTGCGAAGCCACTCGCCGTCTTGCAGGGCGCGCAAGTGGTGGTCGGTGGCGCATTCCGAAGATGAACGCCGGTGGTGGAACCACCGGGATCACCCAATACGGATGCCTGCCTATGTTGCCCAAATTCACCACACACCCTGGCCGCATCACCGTGGTCGCCCCGGACGGCACCGAGACGGTGCAAACGGCCGATACCTTGCCCGATTGGCTCAAGTTTGCCCGCGGTTCGGACGGCCACCTGGTGCCGGTCGTTCTCATCACCCGCGCCCGCAGCCGCACCGGCTGCATTTTCCGCAGTTACGGCCCGGACGGGCGATTGGTGGCTATCACAGCTTCTCCGGGTACCACCCCGGTCGCTCCCCCGGAGACGACTTCAGGCTGCTTTTGAGCGATGGTCCGTTGCTGCTCGGCTTCGGCAAGCCGCTCGGCAATCCGACGGCGCAGTTCCTCGGCATCGCGACGTAACTCGGCAAGTTCTTCTTCAGCCTCGGCAATCTTCTCTTCGAGTTTGGCGAGGCGTTTCTCGTGGGTCTGGCCCAGCAAGCGAGCGACCCCTTCGAGCAGGAGCAACGCATGCCAAGCCTTCGTCGCCAACCCCTGCAACCGATAGAGCCGCTGCAACCGGGCGAGTTGCTCGGGTGCGATGGCCCGGCTTAGGCGCAATAGCCGCGCCAGCGGAGCGGCATCAACCCATCGCGTCAGGAAGTATTCCAGCATGGGCAAGGCGACGATGGCCACATCGAGCCAACGTTCCTTGGCGAACCGCAACGGTTTGGGATGGGCCGACGCCTTGAGAATGAACTCGAGAGCAAATGCTACCCAGATAACGGCGATGCCAATATCCGCGATGAGAGCCAGGACGGGGTTGCGACGAACCTGCTCGGCGTTAACATACTCCAACCCGAGCACGGGTAAGATCAAGAACGCAAAAAGCAACATCGGACCGCTGAAGACCAGTTCGAGGCGCTTGAAGAGTTCCTTGCCGGGCGATTGCCAGCCAATCCGCGGGATCCAAATCAGACCGGTGCGAGGGTCGGTCAGTGCCAGCCGCCAGGGGGGCATGAGGATGACCAGCACGGCTCGCCAGTAAACCGGGTGGCTTCGCTTCGATCGATCGCGTTGCGTCACGCCCCAGATCGCCTCCGCGACGAATACCGGCCACAGTAGCGAGATGCCGATCGTCAACATGTCTAATTCGAACTGGGTGACCTCTGAACTGCCCGCGCGATGAATGAGACCCGCGACCAGCAACAGGTAACCGAAGGCCAGAGCGAACATGACCCGGGCACGAAGCGTATCCAGCCGAGTCGGTTCTGGAGGCAGTTCCGAGCTCTGGCCTGGCTCAGATCGGGTTTGCGCGTTCACGTTAGACATCATTGGCTCCGGATGACCAACCGAACCGGACTTCTATCAGGTTATTCGTTTCGGCCTCGGGTTGTTAGAATTGCCTCGCCTGCTCCATGTGCAAAGGAACTGGGAATGCCCGAATCACCGCTGTTGCTCGTTTCCATATCCGGCGTGCGTGGCTTGATCGGTAACGGTCTGTCGGCCGAAGTTGCCGTTCGATTCGCTGCCGCGTTTGGCTCTACCGTAGCCGGGAAAACTGTTGTCGTCTCTCGCGATGGTCGGCCCAGCGGTGAGATGCTGCGGCATGCCGTCATTGCGGGCCTGCTCGAAGTCGGTTGCATTGTGGAAGACATTGGCATCGCTCCCACCCCGACCTGTGGGGTCGCCGTTCGCCAATTACAGGCCGCGGGCGCAATTCAGATCACTGCCAGCCACAATCCCGCCCCGTGGAATGGGCTGAAAATGTTCGGGCCGGATGGAGCCGTCCTCTCCCCGGCACAGGGGGCGATCGTTCGAGAGTTGTATGAAACGGGTCGTTTCCCCCGGGCCGCCTGGAATGGCACCGGAACAACCCGTATTCCTCCCGATGTGCTAGCCGAGCACGAAAAAGCTGTTCTGACTACCGTCAACGCCGCCGCGATTGCCGCGCAGAACTTCAACGTACTTCTCGATGCCAACGCCGGAGCCGGTGGCCCACTCGGCAGCCAACTGCTGCACGACCTCGGCTGCTCCGTGATGGAGTACGAATGCGAGCCGACCGGCGTATTTGCCCACGAACCGGAACCGATTCCCGCTCACTTGAGTGAGGTTGCCCCCTGGGTGGCCAGTTCGGCGTGCCGGATTGGTTTCGTGCTTGATCCAGATGCCGATCGCCTGGCGCTGATAGATGAGCACGGCCAGTGTGTGAGTGAAGAGATGACGCTAGCCTTGGCCGTCAAATACCGGCTACGACGAGACCGCGGACCGGTGGTCATCAACATGTCCACATCGCGGATGGTCGAAGACGTGGCGCGCGAATTCGGGTGCCCGTGCTATCGAACCGCCGTGGGTGAAGCGAACGTCGTTGCCCGCATGCGGGAGTGTGGAGCGATCATCGGTGGCGAGGGCAACGGCGGGGTAATCGACCCCCGTGTGGGCTGGGTCCGCGATCCCTTTGTCGGAATGGCGTTCATCCTGGCGCTGCTCGCTGAGGAGCAGAAACCCTTCTCGCAAGTGGTTGCCGCGTTGCCGCGCTACGCCATGCTCAAAACGAAATGCACCGTAGCCCCAGAGAAACTCCCTGCCGCACTGGCCGCGCTGGAAACCAATTGGGCCGATGCCCGCCGCAACCGGGAGGACGGGTTACGCCTCGACGGTCCGAATTGGTGGCTGCACGTGCGCGGCAGTAACACGGAACCCATCGTACGGGTCATCGCGGAAGCACCGAGCGACCATCAAGCCCACGATCTGTGCACAGCCGCTCTGGGCATCATCCAGAGCGTTTGACGAATCCGATGGCCACCGGCTGCGGCCAAACCATTGCTTGTTCCCGGAGTCGATATCAGCTATTCTGCATCGCGCAGAACCGAGCAAGGGAGGACGACCATGTCAGAGCAGGATCTGGCTCGGGCAGCGGATTGGTTACGTCAGGCGGAACGTGTGTGTGTGCTCACCGGAGCCGGCGTGTCGGCCGAAAGTGGGGTGCCGACCTTTCGCGCCGCCGATGGCTTGTGGGAAGGTTATCGCATTGAGGATGTGGCCAGTCCGCAAGGGTTTGCCTGCAACCCGCAGCTGGTCTGGCGGTTCTATAACCAGCGCCGGGCCAAGGTGAAAACGGTTCACCCCAACCCCGGCCATTACGCTTTGGTACAACTCGAAGCCCGCTGGGGCGATCGCTTCACGCTTGTCACCCAGAACGTGGATGGCCTGCACCGAGTAGCCGGCAACCGGAATCTGCTTGAGATTCACGGCAGCTTGTATCGGACTCGGTGTTTAAGTTGTGCAGAAGTCGCCGATCGTGGGCTGGACCCACTCGGCGATGCGCCACGTTGTTCGTGTGGTGGGTTCTTGCGGCCAGACATCGTATGGTTTGGCGAAGGCTTGCCAACCGCCGTGTGGGAAGCGGCTGTGGTCGCGGCTTTCGAATGCAACGTGCTGTTGGTCGTCGGCACCTCAGCAGTGGTTCACCCTGCGGCTTCGCTCATCCCAATTGCCAAGCAGGGCCGGCCACCGGCGAAAATCATCGAAGTGAATTTGACCCAAACCGACGCCAGTTCACTGGCGGATCTCGGGTTGTACGGCCCTTCCGGTGAGGTGTTGCCGAAGCTCGTGGCCCTGCTGGGAGAATCCTCCTCCACTGCACCCGATGAGCTACGAGGACGCTCATGACCGCTCGAAAGCTGGATGGCAAGGCGCTGGCGGACACCCTGCGGGCCGAGATTGCGGCCCGCGTGGCGGATCGCATTCGCACCGGGAAACGGCCGCCGGGTCTGGCCGCGGTTCTGGTGGGAGAGAACCCAGCTAGCCAGATCTATGTTCGCAACAAGCACCGCGCCTGCCAAACGGCCGGGTTCGCTTCCTGGGTTCACACTCTGCCGGCCACACTCACCCAAAGCGAGTTGCTTCAGTTGGTCGAGCGGTTAAATGCCGACCCACACGTGCATGGCATTTTGGTGCAATTGCCGCTCCCCAAGCAGATCGATCCCGATGTCGTGATCCAGGCGATCCGACCGGTCAAGGATGTCGATTGCTTTCATCCCGAGAATGTTGGGCTCCTGGCAGCCGGGCACCCGCGGTATTACCCCTGCACCCCCCATGGTGTGGTACACTTGTTACAACGGAATGGGATCGAACTGAGTGGCAAGCAAGTCGTCGTCGTGGGCCGTAGCAACATCGTCGGCAAGCCGTTAGCATTGATGCTGATGCAAAAGCCAACGTCGGCCAACCCAGCCGGCGGCGATGCCACGGTGACAGTGGCCCACACCCGTACCCGCGATCTAACTGCGGTTTGCCGCCAGGCAGAAATCCTGGTTGCCGCGGCTGGTGTGCCGGGACTCATCACGCCGGACATGGTGACACCCGGAACTGTGGTCGTGGATGTCGGCACCAACACCCTAGCGGGGAGACTGGTTGGAGACGTTCACCCCTCCGTCGGAGCCGTGGCCGGGGCTCTTTCACCGGTGCCCGGTGGTGTCGGCCCCATGACAATCACGATGCTGCTCGTGAACACGCTGGCCGCTGCCGAGCGTATGGACAGCTAACCGACCCAGACGAGTAACCATGCCGATGAACTTGAATCTGACTACCGCGACTCGGATCGGGCTGAATCTGCTCGCGCTCCTGGGCATTTCTGTCGCGTTGTATCTGGGAGCCAGTATCTTCATTCCCTTGACCATCGCGCTGCTGATGGCCTCGGTTTTGTACCCCGGGGCTCGGTTCCTGCATGATCGACTCCGCTTGCCTTGGTTCTTCTCCTGTCTGTCGGCACTGCTGAGTGTGCTTGTGCTAGCGCTGATCCTGATGGGCGGTTTTGCCATCGCCATTCCCCGTACTATCGAGGGATTCCCCAAGACCGAAGATGAGTGGCGAACCCAGTACAAATCGATTCAGCAAAACGTGAGCCTGATCTTCCCGTATAAAATCGAGGAATGGCTACCCCGCAATCCCGACGATTCTAACGTTTTCAAGTACGCCAAGGACTTTTTCAGCGGCCCGAAAGTCTCCGATGCGCTGCTGGCGGTGCTCAAGGCCACGGGAGCCATTCTCTGGCAAGCGATTCTGGTGATGTTCATCACCTTGTTCTTATTGCTCGAAGGCCAAATGCTCGCCGATAAGGTCCGGTCTATCTTTGGACCTTCCAAAGACGTGCAGAATCGAGTGAGCATTGCCCTTTCCCAAATGGCCGAAGCTATCCGTACCTACCTGGTCTGGCGAACGATCGTCAACCTCGGTCTGGGGTTGGTACTGGGTGCGATTTACAACCTGGTCGAGCTCCGGCACTGGTACCTGTGGGCGTTGTTGGTCATCGTCCTGAGTTATGTGCCCTATTTGGGGACAATTGCTGCGGGGATTCCACCGATTCTTGATGCCTTGCTGTTCGTGGATCCTATCACCGCCATCTTCATCTTGGTGTTCTACACCGGAGTGGTCACCTTCGAGGGGTATATCATCGTTCCGTGGGTGATGGGGCGGAGCATGGACCTGAACGCTTCCACTGTACTTTTTGGTTGCCTGTTTTGGGATCTGGTCTGGGGTATGGCGGGCTTGTTTTTGGCCATGCCGATCCTGGCAGCGATCAAGTCCGTGTGTTTGCAAGTTGATGGCTGGCAGGGCTGGGGCGACCTGATGAGTTCGGCCCCGCCCAAGCCGCTGTCGCTGGAACCCGAGGGGTCTCTCGACAAAACGCGGCTAGAGGCGATCGCCCACAGTGGAGTCAATGGTGAGCTGGACGCGACTGTGGTGATGGATGACCAGCCCCCCACTACCGTGGAAAGAGGTCGCCCCGATTCGGGCAATCCCAAAAGCAAACACTAAAAACAACTGGCGACGAATAGCCCGCGGGTTGAGTCGCGCCATCGTCTGGATGGTCGCAACCATCGGTCAACTCCTGCGGGATTCATTCAGCTCGACCAGCAGCCAGCGCCGGCAGCAACGCCGGCGTCAACCGGCCGGCTGAGGCCGGCCCGGTCCAGTGCATCATTTCTTCTTGGCGACGGCAACCCGTTTGCGGGTCTTGGATTTGGGCGAGCCGGGGCCCACCTTGTTGGTCGGCCGGACCATAATCAACGAGCCAGGGAAGCCAGGAATACCGCCACGAACCAGCAGCAGATTATTCTCCGGATCCATTTTGACGACCGCCAGGTTGCGAATGGTGACCCGCTCGTTGCCATACCGACCCGCCCGCTTCAAGCCCTTCTTGGGCCGACCACTACCGCGGTTACTGCCCAGCGAGGCCGTTGAGCCTGCCTGCCGGTGAACTTTCTTGGCACCGTGCGCAGCCGGCAGACCTGCGAAGTTGTGCCGTTTCATCACACCTTGCGTGCCTCGGCCCTTTGAAGTGCCCGTGACATCCACCGCCAGTACATCCTTAAACACATCGGCAACGGTCAGAGTTTGACCCACTTTTAGCGTCATCTCCTCGGTATAAGCTTCGTAAGGTTGAAGGGGATCCCCCTTGGGACGAATACGCTCAACCGTGAGCTTGGCCTCGGCTGGACCGCACTCGAACTTGTTAATAAAGCCAACACCTTTATCGAGGCGGAATTCGCGGATGTGGCGTTGTGGCTCACAATCGGCTTTGGGCGGCAATTGAATACCCGCCTTCAACCGGGCTTCTTTTCGTTTCGACTTCAGATTCGCCGCAACATGCCCCTGTTCCGGCCGGGTTGCCGATTTCCGCGGTTTGTCCTTGAAGCCCAGCTGCACAGCCGAGTAGCCGTCTTTGCGAACCTCGACACCCTGTTCCGTTTTGGCAGCAGGGTACTTGATCTGAAGGATCGGGCACGGCCCCAATTGAAGGACCGTGACGGGTTCAACCGTCCCATTGTCCGTAAATACTTGAGTCATTCCGAGCTTGTAGCCAATTAAACCCAACGACATGGCCATTCCTTTCGCTGCAACTCAGGCAGCGGTTCTAGTATCCCGGGCCGGCCTGCGATCGGGTGGCTTCCCTCGCATCAGCCGGTTTGGTAATCCGGGGAAGAAAAAATTAATTTAGTGATCCGACGAATCATCGGATAGGGTCTGATTTGGCTACGTGCCTATGTCCAGCTCCATGACAAGAACCGTGCCAGAACTGCAATTCCAACCAGCACTTACGCTTCCTATCGAGTTCTGCACAACCGGGTTGATTCCTCTGTTCTGTACGGGGCGATCCCACGCTCCGGGTTACCGGAGTGAATCTCCCCGGCGGAATTGGACATTCTTGTAACAAGCGTCAAGATTCCATACCCGCCTCTGTTGTCTCCGGAACATGCGGCCGGGTAAGATGGAGAGGTTGAGCCGAAGATTCTGAAACGGAAGGAACACATCATCATGATGCAACTGTTCCTGGCGATCGGTTTGAGCGCTCTAATGGGCACCCTGGCCAACGGAACGCTCGCCGGCTCAACCCCACCGAGCCCCGCAACAGCGCCGAGCAGCCCGCAGATTCAAGCACTGATCGATCAACTGGGGGCGGATCAGTTCTCCGAGCGGGAAACCGCCACGATGGCGTTAGAAAAACTCGGCCGAATAGCCGCCGACGCCTTACAAGCCGCTGCCAACAGCCATCCGAGCCCCGAGGTACGGGTTCGAGCGGCCCGATTGCTGGTCAACCTGAAACGCGGTTTAGAAAGTCACTCGCGGCTTGCTGCGCGACGGGTCAAACTGGACTACAAAAATACCCCGCTGGGCACGGCGGTGAACGACCTGAAAGCGCGAACAGGTCTGCCCTTGGTACTGGATAGCAGTCGCATCGCCAACCCACTGCGACGGGTGTCGTGTGAAACGGCCGAATTGCCGGTTTGGGAGGCTCTGGAAGCGTTCTGTGGCGCTGCCAATCTGCGCGAGGCTTTCCAGTTGGAATTGGATGTGCCCCGTCCCGTCGGCCCCCGCCGTGGGTACGTCACGCCGCCCCAGCAACCCGCAGCCGATACCGTGCCCATCACCCTGATCGATGGTAAGCCGGATCGCCTGCCTGGAGCTCGCTCGACCGCTGTCCGAGTTCTGGCTCTCCCCCCCAATTTTCCCGGACACAAGACCACGCTCGGCACCGGCGAGTTGTCGCTGTGTTTGGATGTAACCCCCGCACCGGGTATGAACTGGCAAGAGGTGGTCGGCGTCAAGGTGACGCGAATACTGGACAGCGCAGGCCGGGTTGGAGGCAGCGGCATCGAAAAGAACCCGCTGCCGAGCTTTGATCCAAGTGGCATGGTGGTGTTCGCCCGTCCGGGTGTCGTGATGCGCTTCGACATGCACGGCAATCCTATCCCCCCGGAGTGTCTGGGTAATCCGCGGGTCGTCGCTGTGCCGCTTAAGATCAATACACCGACGGCTCGATCACTTCAACGCCTGGAAGGCGCAGTCTATGGCGAAGTGGTTATTCCCAACCAACACTTGATTTGCATCACTGACCCGAAAAAAACCACTACTAACTGGCACAGCGGGCCGGGGGACCTGCGCTTCAACGTGCTCGAAGTCAAGGAAGCGACCCGACCAGGTGAGTTGCACAGCATCCGTGTGCAACTCGAATTCCCATCGCCGTGGGCGGTCAATGCTCGGCGGCGGGGTTGGAACCCCGGCTGGCCCGATGTTCCACGCCCGGGCACAGGCCACCAAATCCAAGCGTTCGACGCGGCCGATAAACCCTTACCCGCCGTGAATAATGGCATCGTTACCGACATGACCGATGACGGGGCCCTCACGATCCAGACGATCCAGCTCAGTTTCCGAAAGGAAACTGGTCTACCGGCCAAGCTCGTCGTTGTCGGACCACGAACGGTGATAGTCGAAGTTCCCTTTATCCTGGAACAGGTGATGCTGCCATGATGGGAACGGCGGCAATTTCAGTGTTCCGTTTGCGTACTGGCATGAGTTGCGGGCGAGTCCGTTGCGTCAGATGGAACAGTCTGGCACACCGGTTTGCGAATTCGTTCAGTGGGAGGCAAGGGATTGAAATCCCGCTCCAACCCGGCGTGGGGATTCTCGCAAATGGTACTGGGTCGGTTGGAGCGAAAGAGCCGACCCGGATAATCCGGGCCAAAGCTAGCAAATGGGGTTAATAGCCCAATTGCCTCCTCCGCGGTGGCACAGCGGGCAGCTGGATCTCGCATCATCAACCGGGCGATGGCTTGCGACAACTCCGGTTCTACATCTGGCCGCAATCGGTGAATCGGCGGCGGATCACAGTATTGCTTGGCTGCGAGCTTGTGCCGGACATCGGACCCGGGAAACGGCGGATGGCCAGCCAACAGGAAATACAAGGTCGCACCCAGAGCATAAATGTCAGCCCGGGCATCGACATCGGCTGAATTCACCGCCTGTTCGGGAGCCAGATAATCAATCGTGCCCAGGATCACCTCGTTGCCGCTGGCCGGCGGTAAGGTGTCGTCCCCGGGGAACCGTACAATACCCAGATCCAGGATCTTCACTCCCCCGCGTCGATCCACCAACAAGTTAGCAGGTTTGATATCTCGGTGCACCAACCCGGCCGCCGCCGCTGCTGCCAGCCCCCGCGCCACTTCGACCCCTACCGCTGCCGCTTCGCCCGCGCTAAAGGTGCCCTGTCGCGCAACGGCTGCCTGGAGATTCACCCCATCGACGTACTCCATCACGAGATACGACGGTTCATGCTCAATATCGATATCAAAAACATGAACTATGTTGGGATGATCAACGGCCGCAGCCGCACGCGCCTCCCGTACAAATCGCCGGCGGGCATCGGGATCAAAGCGAACGCTGGCGGCGAGAACTTTCAAAGCCACCCGCTTGCCCAAAACAGCGTGCTCGGCCAGCAGCACGTGGCTCATCCCCCCCTTGCCCAAGCGATCAAGGACCCGGTAGCCGCCCAACACTAACTCCGAGCCGCGACCGGCCAGCAATTCATCCGCCTGATATTGGGTCAGCAAGCCGGCGGATACCAGCGCGCTGAGCGCCGCAGTTGATGACACCCCGGAAGAAAATTGAGGCCGAACCTGAACCAGTCGTGAATCGTTGACAAGCCCGACGTGGCGGAGATGATCGAGAACATCCTGTGCAGTTTCTAGTCGCGCCATGTGCTCATCTAGTTCGGAAAGAGGCCCGACTAGCAAAGGATAGGACACAAACCTCAAACCGGTCTGTCTGCGGCAAATAAACTCATCAGACCAATTGGACCGTCTCGGTAATGTGTTCTATGGTTGACAGAATGAATTGCACCCGCACTCCCGGCTGCGGTCCCGTCGCTCTGTTGTCTGCAAAGGTCCGCCTATGCGCCGCCGAACTCATCCTCTCCGTCGCGGGGTAGCCGCAATTGAACTGGGCTTTGTGACCATGCTCTTCGTGGTCCCACTCATTATCGGAATCTGGGAAGTTGGTCGGCTCATTCAGGTTCAACAGATCGTCGCCAACAGTGCCCGGGAAGGTGCCCGCCTAGCTGCTCAAGGATTCACCATCCGATCTGATGGCACACAGGTTCAGATCAGAAAGGAAAGCGGCACACCCAACGTGAAGGATGCGGTCGTTGATTATCTGCGGGCCTCGGGGTTGACCACCCTGACAGCGGCGGATGTGACGGTGACTTTTGAATTCACAGCACCCAAAACCACTGCTCCCGATATCGGGACCTACCCCCCGGAGCCATACCTCGGCGAGAAAGGGCAACCGTTTACCGTACACGTTAGTGTTCCTTGGAACAAGGTTCGTTGGATCAATATAGGCTTGCTCGGCCCAAGCGATGTGCATTTTACCGTGACCTGGCACATGCTCCGGGATGAGGTATTTTCGGTGAATACGACGTTACCAACGTGGTGACACGGCCGACCAACCCCGCAGCGGACGAGGAGACTGACCGATGCTGGCTCAACTAGCCCGCCGCCGTGCTCGACGCGGCATTACGATCATCGAAGCCGCTCTGGTTCTGTCGGTCTTCCTTCTGCTGCTGTTCGGCATCTTTGAATACTGCCGCTTCTTGCTGATTCTGCACATCACCAATAATGCGGCCCGCGATGGCGCTCGGCAGGCCTCGGTATTAGTCACTAGCACCGCAACTGCTGCGACTACTCGTCAGCAAATCATCGACTATACCACGGCCCGGATGGGGGGTACTCAGAAGAACATCGAGGGTTTCTCGGTCGCTGTTTATGCAGTCGATCAAGCCGGACTCGATCTGGCTACGCCCGTTTTTCGTGCCAAGTCCAAAACGAGTGGAGTTTATCCCGACCCGTTCAACCCAAGCGATCCCAATCACGTGGACTGGAACAGTGCCCCTTTTCCCGAGCGGATCGCCGTGACCATCAAGGGAACCTATCGGCCTCTGCTACCATCGTTCCTGTTCATGCCTTCGAGCATTCCGATTGAAATCACCGCCATGATGGGCGGCGAAGGGTAGTGTCATCACTCTAGTGCTTCTGACTGGAATCCTCGGCCTGGGCTATCAATGGCGGCTGGCCGAACTGGTGCCGCAACTTGTTGATTCCCGTCAGCACACCGGGGCGTGTTACCAGCCAGCGTTCCGCTCGATGCTTGCCCGGAAAGTCGATGAGCATTACCCCCATTAACACAGTTAACAGTCCTTGCCCCGGAACGCCGGGCAATGAAAGCAGAATGCCTAATCCAATTAGCAGATAGCCCACCACATTACGAAAGAGGATCAAGAGTACCTTAAGTACTGGGTGGCGGTTCAGGGGACGACGGGCAGCGGGATTGACGAAGTAATCAACCGGCAAACGGGTCACTACTAACCCGATGACAACCACGCTGACCAGCGCCGAGGTCACCGCCAATCCAATAGTAGCCGCTGCCAGGTGCCAGCCATTCCATCCTTCTGGCATACGCGACGCTAACCATTCCGGCATAATTGCCTCTCGCAATTCCTGACGCGGCAAAGCGATTCCCGCTCCGTATTGTATCCCCATCCGTGTCCGAACGGGGAATCGCGAAATGTCGCAATCAACCGAAGTGATTTCGTGTCCGGCTTGCAAGCATCTGCTCCGCGTGCCCTTGGATTGGCTCGGCCAGTCGGTCCAGTGCCCGCACTGCCGCGCCATGTTCCGAGCACCAGTACGAGGTGCTGACGGGCTCACCGAGCCGGAACTTATCTCGCGTCCAATCCGTTCCGAACGTACTCCATCAAATCGACGACTCGATCCTCTACTGCTGTTGCCCGCCTTCGGATTGATGTTCCTTGGAGTCGCGGGGCTGGTGGTGGGCGGCTGGAATGCGACCCGATACTTCGGGGACCCAAGCGAAGCCAAGCAAGACGTTCTCCAGATGATCGAGGAATCCCGTAAGCGTGGGTTGGGACCGCCGGCTCTGGCGGATCCGGCCGAACAAGAACAGGCCGACAACGACCAGGCTGAGCAGATGGCTCGATCCTTACGGATGCTAATCCCACTGTTCACAGTGGTCAGTGGCCTCGTGTTCTACGGCGGGCTAGCCATGGCTCTTCGCCGTCATTACCGCATGGCCCAAGTCGGTTGCATTCTGGCGATGGTGAACATTGCCTACGGCTGCTGTATTCCAGGGCTAGCTGTTGGTGCCTGGGGATTGCTCATGCTCAACTCCGCAGAAGCCCGCGCCCATTTCGGCAAGTGATTGCCCACTCCGCCGCAACCCGGCACTGAATCCAGTGCTATCATGTCCGGGTTGCTCCCTGAGAAACGAGAGATCCGATGTCCCGCTCTGGACGACCTGCCAACGACAAACCATTACCACCGCTCTATGCCATGACGCATGGGGGGTTGGAAAGCATCGCGGCCGACGAGATCACACGGGATCTGGGCGGCGAAGTGAAGAAGACCGCCCGCGGGCTGGTCGTTTTCCGGATCGAAGAACTCACTGACGCCGTGCTGACGCTGCGGACTACTGAAGATGTCTTTCTATTAGCCTGGGGTTCGGACTCGCTCAGCTACAAGTCGGACGACCTCCACACCATCCGCACCTGGACCGCCAAGAAACCCGATTGGAATCAGCTATTCAAATTGCATCACAAGATTCGCCCGAAGAAAAAGGGGCGGCCAACCTATCACATCGTCTGCCAGATGCAGGGCGAACACGGCTTCCGACGGGCCGATGCCCGCGAGTCGCTCATCGCGGGGCTGGCCGGTGTGATACCCCACGGCTGGGTATACAACAATGAAAACGCCTGGCTCGAAATCTGGCTGACAATTCACGGCAAGACCGCGGTTTGTGGGGTGCGACTCTCCGATCGCACCATGCGACACCGTACCTACAAGCTCGAACACATTGCCGCCTCACTGCGGCCGACAGTTGCCGCCGCCATGGTTCGCCTGGCTGGGATTGGACCAGGGATGACGGTACTTGACCCGATGTGTGGAGCCGGCACCATCCTGGCCGAAGCCATTTACCTAGCCCGTCAACGCAGCAAGGGGGGACTAGTCCGAGTTATTGGCGGGGATGTTGATCCCAATGCCATCTTTGTTGCATCCCAGAACCTGGAGCAGGTCGGTCCGGTCGAGCTAGCCCGTTGGGACGCAACCGCCTTGCCGCTCGAAACGGCATCGGTCGATCGTATTATCTCCAACCCGCCCTTCGGGAAGCAGCTCTCGTCCATTGAAGCGATCGGCCCGCTTTACGAGGCAACGGCTGCTGAGTGGGACCGCGTGCTCAAACCCGGTGGCCGCGCGGTGCTTTTGACAATGGAACACGAAACTTTACGACGCATCGTGGTAGCGCGAGGTTGGTCGCCAGCCCGCCAGTTACGAGTTCGCTTGCTGGGGCAACCCACCGTACTCAGCGTTTGGAATAAGCTTGGTTAGCTCCCATTTGGTATCGGGCTGGCCCAGTAATAGCCCCGGCACACCCGCCACTGGGAAAGCAATCACCAAGTGACTGGCCCTTCGGCTGTAGCTGGGGTACGATGAATGAGCGCTGCCATTTCCGATCGCTTGCTCGTGGATCGCGGAGTCCTGAATGCCGGTTTCGTATACCTGCCCGAACCCCGATTGTGGGGTTACCCTGAAGACACCCAACCCGGTTGCCGCCGGCAAATCGGTTAAGTGCCCCAAGTGTGGCCAACCGTTCGTTCCGGTGCCCCAGGAGCCGACCGGACCCAGCACCTACGCCCTCGCCAACGATCCGGTGAGGAGACCCGCCGCTCCAGTTGCTCCGCCTCCGCCGCCCCCGCCCAAACCTTTCATCGACGACGACGAGGAGGACGCTGAGTCCATCAAACGCGGCTATGCCGTGCTCAAGGAAGACGAGGAAGAACTGAAGAAGATCGCCAAAAACAAGCCGAAGTTCACCGAGGTGCAGGACAAGTTCAAGAAAAGCGCCCGGGGACCGGCCCAGAAATTGCTCGTGATGCCGAGCAACCTGCTTGTTTTCGAAGGGCTGATCACAGCCGTCGCCGGACTGGGCATTTTCATCTGGGGCATGTGGCCCCTGGTCTTCAATGACGCTCCCCCCGGCGAAGAAGAGACCGAAGAGGCCGTAATCTCCATGCTGCTGGGTCTGCTTGTGTTCGGCTGGGGAGCAGCCGTCTGTTTCGGGGCCAGTCAAATGCAGGAACTCGGTTCCTACCCGATTGCCATGACCGGTGCCATCATGGGCCTGGTCCCGCTCTTAGTCGGGGTATTTGCCATCATCATGCTTCTCAATCCCAAGGTGAAAGCCGGGTTCGAGGAAGTCGCCGGAGCCATCGACGAGGATGAAGACGAAGACAAAGACAAAGAGGACGACGACAAGGAAGAGGATGACGAGGAAGAGGACGACGACGACGAAGAGAGGTCGAAAAAGAAACGCCGCAAAAAGCGCGTTGAGGAAGATGACGAGTAACACCAAAGATGCGATGTCACCAGGGGGCTGTTGCCGCTGGCGACATCGCAACTGCACTGCATCAGAGCCTCACGAGTTAATCGGGTTGCCTGCCCAAGCCGCACGAGCGGCTTCCCCCACCGCTTCGCTAAGGGTCGGGTGGCCATGCGTACAGCGGGCGATATCTTCGGCACTACCGTGGTATTCCATCACCGTCACGCATTCGGCGATTAACTCCGACGCCCGCGGCCCCAAAATGTGGACGCCCAGTAGCCGGTCGGTTTTGGCCTCGGCCAGTACCTTCACCCACCCGTCGGTCTCGCCCATCGCTTTGGCTCGACCACTTGCAGCGAACTTGAATTTGCCCACTCGATATTCAATCCCCTTTTCCTGGAGCTGTTCCTCCGTCTGTCCGACGCTAGCCACCTCCGGCCAAATGTAGATCACACTGGGAATGGCCTCGTAGTTGAGGTGAGGCTTCATACCGACTAGCCGTTCAGCAAACACAATACCCTCTTCGCTGGCCTTGTGAGCTAGCATGGGACCGGCAATCAGGTCGCCGAGAGCAAACACCCCCGGTACATTGGTCTGGAACTGCTCATCCACTTCGATACGGCCCGTCTTCTTGTCGTACGTTACCCCGGCTTCGTCCAGCCCCAGCCCGGTCGTGAATGGCCGACGGCCGACGGCCACCAGCACACGGTCGCCTGTGAAGCTCAGCTGCGCGCCGTTCTTGCCCTGAGCCGCGACTATCACCTGATGGCCCTGGACCATTGCGCCCGTCACTCGGGTTTCCAGGTGGAATTCGATTCCCTGCTTGGAGAGAAGCCGTTGAACCTCACTGGACACCTCGCCGTCGCAAACAGGGAGAATGCGGGGGAGGAATTCCAGCACCGTTACCTTGGCCCCCAGCCGCTTCCAGACCGAGCCGAGTTCCAGACCGATATACCCCGCACCGACAACAATGAGATGCTGCGGGACAGGATTGAAGTTTAAAGCCTCCGTGGAACTAACAATGTGCCTGCCGTCGAACTTCAGAAAAGGCAACTCGACACTTTCGCTCCCCGTTGCCAGAAGAATATATTTGGCCTGAAACTCGACTGTGGTGCCATCGCAAGTGGCGACGCTCGCCCGGCCTTGTCCAACCAAGCGACCGGTTCCGTAGAACGGCGTGATCTTGTACTTTTTGAACAGAAAAGCAATGCCAGCAGTAAGATCAGCGACGACCTTGTCCTTGCGGGCGAGCATAGCAGGCAGATCGAGCGCGACTGATCCGATCCGGATACCGTGGTCCGCGAGCTTGTGCAGGGTGGTCTCGTAGAGCTCACTGGAATCGAGGAGCGCTTTGGACGGTATGCAACCGACATTCAGGCATGTGCCGCCGAGTGCTTTGCCGTCCCGTTTTTCGATACAGGCCACCCGTAGTCCGAGTTGCGCCGCACGGATGGCGGCTGAATAGCCGCCGGGCCCACCGCCAATCACTACCAGGTCGTATTGCTCTGCCATATCGCTTCTCGTCGGAACCGTGCTTCGGCCGAACTTGCTGCTGTTCTACTCCCGCTTGCCCCTAGAGGTCCAATAACATGCGGCCCGGATTCTCGATGCATTCCTTGATCGTCACGAGGAATTGCACGGCTTCGCGGCCGTCGATGAGGCGATGGTCGTAGCTCAGAGCCAGGTACATCATGGGGCGAATGACAATCTGATCATTGATTACGACAGCCCGTTTCTGGATGGTATGCATACCCAGGATGGCGCACTGCGGGGGGTTGAGGATGGGGGTGCTGAGCATCGAGCCGAAAATCCCGCCGTTGGTAATGGTAAAAGTTCCGCCTTCGAGATCGGTCACCGTGATCTTGCCGTCACGAGCTTTTTTCGCCAGTTCAGCGATCCGTTTTTCGATGTCAGCAAAGCTGAGCAAATCGGCATCGCGCACGATCGGCACCATCAGGCCCTTCTCGGTGCTAACCGCCACACCGATATCGTAGAAGTGTTGGTAGACGATATCGGCTCCTTCGATGCGGGCATTGACGAGGGGAAACGCCTGGAGTGCCTCGACAGCGGCCTTGACAAACACCGACATGAAACCCAGTTTCACACCGTGCTTCCTCTCGAACCGATCATTGTATCGGGCACGCAAGTCCATCACCGCAGTCATGTCCACCTCGTTGAACGTGGTGAGCGTAGCGGTAGTGTTTTGACTTTCGAGCAGCCGGGCTGCAATCCGCTTGCGGATCTGCGACATGGGCTCGCGACTGGTGGAGCGTTCGCTGGAGGACCGACCGAGACGAGCGACTGGAGGCACGACGGCTGTACTCACCGATTCCCGCCGTCCATTCCCCGCGGCTGCTTCCAGAGCATCTCCTTTGGTGACTCGGCCACCGGGGCCTGTGCCGATCACCTCGCGCGGCTGGAGACCGGCTTCGGCCAGAACACGCGCTGCAGCGGGAGATGGAGCGAGTAACGGGGCAGCATCACGACTCGCTGGTACCGAATCCGGCTCGGTCGTTTGACTCCCTTGACGGACTGAGGCGGTTGGCGGCGGCGTTGGGGTGGGTTTGATGGGTGCAGGCTTCTCGGCGGGAGGGGTCGCACTGGTATCAATCCTCGCCACCACAGCCCCGACAGCAACAGTTTTGCCTTCGGGAACCACGATCTGAAGCAGACCGGCAAAGGGCGACGGCACTTCTTGGGTTGCCTTGTCGGTGCCTAACTCGAAGAGTGGCTCATCGACTTTGACATACGCTCCGTTGGGCTTCAGCCAACGATTAAGTGTTCCCTCGGTAATGGATTCTCCCGTCCGCGGAACAGTGACCTCTTGGATCGCCATGCATGGGCTCCGGTCGTGATTGCGATGGGCACCCGGCCTTGGACCGAGTACCACGTCCTTCAGGTTGGCGTGTGGCTCGGTTTCACCGTCGCCGCCGATTTGTCCTGACCATTACCACCCGATTCGACCCAACCTACAAAGCCAGGGCCGATGGGGGCCGGCAGGTGAGCCGCAAATGCCCCCCGAACGAGCAATTCCTGTTCACGTTCATGCACATGGTGCGAACCGGTTGCCGGGCTGGCGCTGGCATCGCGACCCACATACTCGAATGGGAATCCCATGGCCCGCAACCGCGGTTCTACAAATGTCCACCCACCCATGTTTTGCGACTCTTCTTGCACCCACATCCACTCTCGGCAGGCACGATACCGACCCAACACGGCAGCGAGTTGTTCACCCGGCCAGGGATAAAACTGTTCCAGCCGAATGATCCCTACGTGGGCTGTGGCGAGTTCCTCGCGTTTGCGAGCCAGATCGTAGTACACCTTTCCGGAACACAGCAGCACGCGGGAAACGTTCTCGGGATGCGCCGTCGCGTCGTCGAGCACTTCGGCAAAATGACCGCTGGTGAACTCGGAGATAAACGACGTGGCTGCCGGAAGCCGCAGCAGGCTCTTGGGGGTCATCACCACAAGGGGTTTGCGGAAATTACGCCGGGCTTGCCGGCGCAGCAGATGAAAGTACTGGGCAGGGGTTGTCGGGTAGACTACCTGGATGTTGTCCTCCGCGCACATCTGCAAAAAGCGTTCAAGCCGGGCACTGGAATGCTCCGGCCCTTGCCCTTCATACGCATGGGGTAACAGCAATACCAGACCACTGGATCGATTCCACTTCGACTCGCACGAGGTGAGGAACTGGTCGATAATGACCTGGGCTCCGTTGGCGAAGTCGCCGAATTGCGCCTCCCACAGTACAAGCGAGTTGGGATCGTCCAGCGAGTAGCCGAACTCGAACCCCATCGCAGCCGCTTCCGAGAGCGAACTATCGTACACATCGAAGCTGGCTTGATTCGAGTCGAGATTCGCCAACGGGTAGTACTCGGCTCCGGAGTTGAAATCGACGACAACCGCATGTCGCTGGGTGAATGTGCCACGCCGACTGTCCTGGCCTGCCAGCCGCACCGGTGTACCCTCCAGAACCAGCGAACCAAAGGCCAGAGCCTCGCCGGTGCCCCAGTCAACTGCCTTGCGGGCATGGATCGCGTCGGCACGGGCTTGCAGGATTTTCAACAAATTGGGATGAACGGTGAAACCAGCGGGATAGGTGCTAATCGCCTCAGCGATCCGATCGAGGATTTTCTCAGGAACACCGGTGTCAATTGGTTGATGGGAGTAGCGGTTCGTGAATCCCTTCCAGCGGCCGGTGAAGCCTTCCATGCCCCGTCGGCGCGACTGTCCACCTTGAACCAGGGCTTTGACTTCTGCGTGGGCCAGTTCCAATCGACGGCGGTATTCGTCGGCAGCAGCGTCGGCCACCCGGAGGGCCTCGTCGAGTTTTTCCTGGAAGGCTTCATCAATCGCTTCGGTGACGCTGGCCGCGACACCGTTTTCAATCGTTTGTTCGGCCAACTGCTCGGCATACACCCGCGAAAGCGGTTTTTTTTGCTCGATCAATTTGGTCTGCAAAGGTTGAGTGTAGGCCGGGTTATCGCCTTCGTTGTGTCCCCACTTGCGGTAGCAGACTAAATCGATGACCACATCTCGTTTGAACTGCTGCCGAAAAGCCAACGCCAGTTGCGTCACGGCGACACACGCTTCCGGGTCTTCCGCGTTGACGTGGAAGATCGGTGCCTGGACGAACTTGGCAATATCCGTACAGTACGGCGTGCTCCGGGCATCGCGGGGGTTGGTTGTAAAGCCGATCTGGTTATTGACGATAATGTGGATCGTACCCCCGACCGTATACCCCGCCAGGTTCATCAGGTTGAGGGTTTCCATCACGACCCCCTGCCCGGCAAAGGCAGCATCTCCGTGGATCAGAATGGGAATGCCCGTGCGGCGCTCGTGATCGCCGAACAGCCGTTGCTTGGCCCGTACGCGGCCTTCTACCACCGGGCTCACGATCTCCAGGTGACTGGGGTTGGGCGTCAGCGACAGGTGAACACAACCACCGTCGGCGGTCTCCACATCGGCTGAGAAGCCAAGGTGGTACTTCACGTCCCCATCGCCTTCATAAGTCGATTGCGGCAAATAGACATCCTCGAACTCATTGAAAATCTCGTGAAACGGCTTGTTGAGGATATTGGCCAGTACGTTTAGCCGACCACGGTGGGCCATCCCGATGACAAACTCCTTGACGCCCTGACTCGGCCCTTTCTCGATTAAGGCATCCAGAATGGCAATAAGCGTCTCTCCGCCTTCCAGGGAGAACCGTTTCTGGCCGACATACTTGGTATGCAAGAATCGTTCGAACAGCTCGGCCTGATGCAGTGTCATCAGGATGCGGTATTTCAGCCGGAGCGGCAGCGGGTGCCGATTGCGCACCGGTTCCATGCGGCGGGCGAGCCACATCCGCACGTCCAACGAATCGATGTGCATGTACTCGACACCGATGGTCCCGCAATACGTCTCCTGGAGCGCTTCGAGCAATTCCCTCAGCTGCACCAGCCCGGTCATGCCGAAGTACATCGAAGCATCGACGAGCTTATCCAGGTCGGCTGGGGAAAGACCGAAGTTTTCCAGTGCCAGTTGCGGAGCGGGTGGCGGCGGTTCTGTGGCCAGGGGATTGATTCGGGCTTGCAGGTGCCCAGCTTGCCGATACCAACTGATGAGTCGAACCACGCCGGTCTGACGACGGACTGCGTCGGAAACCGTACTCGATTCCACTGCAACCGCGGCATCGTCGGAGAGTCGACCAGCAAACTGCATCCCGCTGAAGAAGGCTCGCCACGTCGGATCGACGCTTTCGGGGTTCTCTCGCCAGCGGCGGAATATTTCATCGAGCAGTTCGCCGTTCTCGCTGAACATCGGCCAGGCTCCATGCGACTGACAGACCCGAAAGGCAGAGAGATTACCGACTGGCCAACTCACATGCCAGATAACCTGAACGGGTTGTTAGCTCTCGTATTGACATTATAGTGGCGAAGTTGAATACGCCTGAATCAACTAATGCTGAAGTCTCAGTGTTGAGATTTTGAAGAAGATGGCCGCGGTCTGGACTCTCAACCATTAGCGTCGGTATCAAGCTCGGTAAGCGGGGTCATTTCATCCGTGAGCTTCACTCCACGTTTGGCAAGCGCCTGGCGCAAGATAAACTCGATTTGACCGTTGAGACTTCGCAACTCCTCCTCGGCCCAGCGTTGCACGGCGGCGAGCACCCGCGGGTCGATTCGCAACAGAAATGGCTTGACGTCCCTCTTGGCCATGACGAGTTCCTGAGTCAACGCCCCCTCGGTAGACCGGGCAAGCTTTGATCGGTTCACTTGCTACCCAACGACCGATTGAAAAAGTTCTCGATTGCGGGGACGAGTTTGGGGTGCAGTGGCAACGACGGGTCGTTGTAGCTCGGCAGTTGAATCAATTGGTGCATACCGTCCACGGCCTTGAGGACATGGTTCATGCCTTCAATGGTCAACACAGTCGCCCTGGGGTTGGCTTCACCGAGTCGCCGGGCGTCCATCGCCCCAACCTGAATATCCGTAGTGCCGGAAACAACCAACACCGGGCTGGTGACCTCGGTTATGAGCCGGGCCGGATCATATTTGAAGCTCGAAATGAGATACGGCTGAACACTGGGCCGGAAGAGTGCGGCCAACGTCTTCGGCGGGTCCTTGACCGTGTTGCCGGCTACCAGCTCGGTAATGATCGTGTCGCTTTGTTTATACAGTTCATCGGGCAGATTCTTCTTGAGTTGCTCTCGCAGAATCTCTTGCAAGGGCCGGCCCGGACCACACAAGGATACGAAGGCGTCGAACTTGGCATTCTTCTGGGCCAAGAGCCCAATGAGGGCCCCCTCACTGTGACCGATGTATCCGACGCGGGTAAAGCACGGATCCTTGCGGAGCCAGTTCGCCCACGCCAGAACATCGTCGGCATAGGTTTCCAGTCGAATGTCCTCTTCCTTGGTCAGCGCCTTGGCACTGGCCGCTATGCCGCGTTTGTCGATTCGCAGCACCGCGAACCCCCGAGCTGCCAACTCGCGGCCCAGCAACTTCAGATTATCGGAGCGGGTCAGCGGGCCGTTGCCATCTCGATTGGTTGGCCCCGACCCGGCGTGAATCAGGATCACCGGCCATGGCCCCGGCTTGGCCGGGAGATCCAACGAGGCATACAGCACGCCCGTGGGGGTTGGCAACTCAACAAACTCACCCACCAATCGAGGCGGCGGGGCCATCGCGACGGACACGGCAAAAATCAAGCTGGGCAGCATTGATGACTCCACTCACTGGGTCAACTCACCCGAACCGCAGTCCGGGATGACGATGCGATGCGGAACTTAGTTGTACAACGTACCCGTATTCAGAACCGGTTGCGGGGCGCTGTGGCCACACAGTACGACCAACAGGTTGCTGACCATTGCCGCCCGACGCTCGGGATCCAGGTCCAGAATCTGTTTCTCGGCCAACATTTGCAGCGCGTGTTCAACCATGGTCACCGCTCCGGTAACAATCTGCGACCGCGCGGCGATGATAGCACTGGCCTGCTGACGCTGAAGCATCGCCGCGGCGATCTCCCGGGCATAGGCCAAGTAACTGATCCGTGCTTCGATCACCTCGACACCGGCCTGCTTCATCCGCTCTTGGAGTTCGTGCTTCAGCTGGGCAGCCACCTCCTCGATATGGCCCCGCAACGAATGCTCATCAGCCTCCGGGGCATCGTAACTGTATCGGCTGGCCAGATTCCGCAGGGCCGCATCGGCTTGGGTCCGAACAAACTCCTCGTAGTTATCGACCTGGAAAACCGCTTCGGCGGGATTGATCACCCGCCACACCACCACGGCCGCGATCTCAATCGGCGTGCCATCCTTGTCATTGACCTTGATCGGCTCCCGATGCTGGGTTGCCGGGGTAAGTACTCGTCCCGTCGGGTCCTTCGTTTCGTCCGTCTTGGTGATGCCGGTCTCAAACGTCCGCACGCGGAGACTGACCTGGGTTCGCCAGTAGAACGGATTCCCGTAATAGAACCCCACATCGCGCAGAGTACCAACGTACTTGCCAAATAGCTGCACCACTCGCGACTGGTTCGGCCCGTTGACAATAAACCCGAACGCAGCCACGACCCAACACAGCGAGCCGAACACACCCCAACCCACCATCCACGGGTTGGCAAATTGTGTGGCGAGAATGAACCACACAATCAATAATCCCAACGCCAAAGCCATTCCAATCAATGCTGTCCAGCCTGAAGTCAATTTGAGTTCACAATCTTCCATCACACGACCTCCGAAATCGTTGTGATATCATACTGAAATCATATTGCCTAACAGGTTCTTCGATCATCCCAGCGGGAGATTTTGAAAAATTGCTGGGGATGGCTTGGGCAGCTCGGCGCGGATTAGGTGTCCTCGCTGCAGGGGTTGTTTCAGCCGGCTGGGGCTGCAACAATGCATGCCAGCGACAGTTACTGCCTTTCGCCCGGGGCCTCTAGGAGCTGCCATGCGTTGCCCTTTCTTCGCTGTGGCCGTGTTGATTCTGGTACAAGGGTTACCCGCTCAGCAGTCGCCCCAACCCTCGGTCAAGTCCGATGGGGAGTTGATTCAAGGAAGCTGGTCAATTGTCGGGCTGGAAGCCGGCGGCAAAGCCGAGCCTGAGAAAACCTATCGCGGCAACACATTTACTTTCAGCAAAGACAAAGCACTGCTCCAGGAACGGGGCCACCCGCCGATCGAGTTCACCTACGCGCTGGATCCAACCAAAACACCCAAGACCATCGATCTGGCCACTGCAAAAGGTAGCAGCAACCTGCGGGGTATCTACAAGTTAGACGGCGACGATCTGGTACTGTGTCTAAGCCTAGGGGGTGCACGGCCGACGGAGTTCACCACTCGGCCGGGGCCGGGAGGCGACACCGAAACCTTCACACTCAAGCGGATTCGTTGGCAACGGTACACCGATAAGATCTTCGGAGTCAGCGTCGAAGTACCGGGTCAGCCGGAGGAAGGCGTTCGCCCGGGTGCTGGTCCGGGCCAATCCCTAGCGACGACGCTTTGCACGGTGCGCCACGAACTGGATCGGGCTTCGTACTTCCTCGGAATTACCCCACTACCCGCTAAGCTCTCCAACACCGAGACGGAGGAAGCACTGGAAGCGGCCCAAAAGCTCCTGATCGCTGAGATTCATCAGCAAGCTCGGGGGAAACTCGAAGGCGACGTAAAGGGCTTTAAGCCCCTGCCGGGGGTAACGGTGGTTCGGGAGTTGACCTTGGCGGTGGAAGTCCCGGATTCTAAGGAACGAACACTGCTGCGAATGCGGCTGATGATCGCGGGAGATCGGCTGTACACCCTGGCTGTGGCCGGCACCGAGGAGGGTATCCGCTCGCCGAGCGTGAACCGCTTCTGGAATTCGTTCCGTTTACCCAGCGAGAAAAAGGAGCCACCGCGTAAACAGTGAAAGATCGCCCAAGAGGGTTCGCGGCGGGTAACCTCGATGGTCTTGGCCGGTGAAGCCTAGGAGATTCGTCCGACAAGCGGGAAGCGGCGGTCATCGCTCACCCGGTCAGAACTGTCGTAGGAACCGCAGGTCGTTCTGCCAGAACAGGCGGATGTCGTCGATGGCATGCTTGAGCATCAGCATCCGCTGTGGCCCCATACCGAAGGCAAAGCCGGTCACCTTTGCCGGGTCGTAACCGCCCCACTTCAAGACGTTCGGATGCACCATCCCCGCACCCAGGATCTCCAGCCAGCCGGTGCCCTTAGTCAGTCGGTCGCGATTCGGATCGTCCTTCGGCCAATCGATGTCCACCTCGATCGACGGCTCGGTGAACGGGAAGTAGCTGCTGCGGATGCGAACCTGCCGCTCCGGACCGAACATCCGCCGGGCGAAGGCCGTGATCGTGCCCTTCAGGTCGGCCATCGTCACCCCTTCGCCGACGACTAAACCTTCCACCTGGTAGAACTGGATTTCGGAGCGTGTGCTGATCGCCTCGTTGCGGTAACACATGCCCGGCAGGATGACGCGGATGGGTTTGCCGGCGGCCTCGCGCATCACGTGGATTTGCCCCGGGCTGGTATGGGTGCGCAGGACGACACCGGGGGTTGTCGTAAAGAACGTATCCCACATGTCACGGGCCGGATGGTGGGCCGGCATGTTGAGATACTCAAAATTCAGCTCGTCCGTTTCCACCTCACGGGTGCGATAGACCTGGAAACCGAGGTCGGCAAAGATGGCGTAGATCTGTCGCAGAATCTGCGTGGCAGGGTGTAACCGGCCTCGGGGTCGCGGCCGGCCTGGGAGTGTCACGTCGAGCGGGTTCGCCGTCAGGCTGGCTTGCAAAGCCCGTTCTTTGGCATCGGCGAGCGCGACATCGTAGGCCGTTGTCAGTGCTGTTTTGATGCGGTTGATCTCGGCCCCATAGGCCGCCTTCTGCTCCTTGGGGATGGTGCTCAGCTTCCCCAACGCCGCCCGCACCGCGCCCTTGTCGCCGAAGAACCGGGTGTTCCAGGACCGCAGCGCAGCCTCGTCGGCACAGGCGCGCAACTCGTCGAGGGCCTGGGCTTCGAGTGCTTTCAGTTCATCAAGGGCAACGTTGGACATTACTTCGTGTTGCTCGCGGCGATGGCAGCCTTGGCGATTTCAACCAGCTTGTCGAATGTGGCCGGGTCGTGAATAGCGAGTTCGGACAACGACTTGCGGTCCAACGCCACCATGGCCAGCTGCAACCCGTGCATGAATTCACTGTAACGCAAGTCCCGCATGCGGCACGCGGCATTGATGCGGACGATCCACAGCCGTCGATACTGCCGCTTCTTGGCTTTGCGGTCGCGGAAGGCAAAGGCCCGCGCCCGGATCAAGGTGATACTCGCCTGCTTGTACAGATTGTGCCGGCCCAGGCGAAAGCCCTTGGTGAGCTTCCGGGTCCGCTTGCGCCGTGCTGCCAACGTCTTGCCGCTACCTGCGCGAACCATGACTCAGCCCTCAATCAATAGGTCTAGGTGTATTGGTGATGGAAGAACCCGAGCGTCTTACAGCTCGCCGAGTGCAATCTTGTACTTCTTCTGCACTTTGGGCCGATCGGTGATGACCCCAGCGACGCGGAGTTGGCGCTTGCGTTTGCCGGTCATGTGGGCATTCAGGTGTCGGCGGCCGACCTTGGTGTACTTCAGCTTGCCGGTTGCCGTCACCTTAATCCGTTTCTTGACGCTCTTATTGGTCTTGTTCTTGCTGGCCATGGTTACTCTCCGTGCGGGGGAGCGGGGCTGGCGAGAGCCGCCGACTTAAGGTCCCCCCGGCACCTAGGGATCGCGCACCAAGCGCGACAGGGGCGGAACCAAATGCATGGAACCCGGGAGCGTCCCGGGTTCCGAAGCGGTGGTCCGTTCGGTTCGCTCTAATTTTAGGAGGACCAACCGGACGGGGCAAGCGGGTCAGGTGGCTGGCTTGGGCGGTTCCGGCTTGGTCTCCGGTTTAGCCGAGGCAGACCCATTCGGTGTAGGGGCGGCGGATTTATTCTGTGCCGCCGACTTACCCCCGCCCGAACCAGGTTTGCCCGGTTTCGGGGCCAATAACGCGACCATCCGTTTGCCTTCCATACGGGCCGGCGACTCAATCTTGCAGTCATTCTGCAAAGCATCGAGCACCTGATTCATGACCCGTTGGCCTTCCTCAATGTGCTGCATCTCACGGCCCCGGAACAGCACGTTCACTTGAACTTTGTCGTTGTGCTCGAGGAATTTCTTGGCTTGTTGAATTTTCGTTTCAATGTCGTGCTCACCGGTCTTCGGGCGAACGCGAATCTCCTTGAGCTTCTGCTGGTGGGTCTTCTGGTGCGCCTTTTTGGACTGGGCATATTTGAACTTGCCATAATCCATGATTTTGCACACGGGTGGCCGCTCCGTAGCAGCGACCTCAACCAGGTCCAGACCCAGTTCCCGGGCCATCTCCAGGGCTTGCGACGTGGGAACGATGCCGTGGGCTTCACCCTCGGCCCCGATCAGGCGAATCGGCGAAATGCGGATTTGCTCGTTCATTCGGGGCCCGGCAGGGCCACGGGGAGGGACATTACGGTCGTGGGGGGGGATTGCTGAATCTCCTTGTGTACGAGAAATCGGGACAGTGACGCCGGCCCGAGACACCGGCCCCGATCCTAGGGGTTTGGCTGACCATCGCCACCCACAGATCGGGAAGAATCCTAACTATTTACACATAATCCCCAGTCCCCGCGTCGTCAACGCCGGGGATCAGAAAACCGCCGCGCGACCGGCCGTCGCTTGCCCACCCGGGTCGGAAATGGTATGATGAACATTCTTCGGAGAATACGTTATGTCCGCTGACAGCTCGCGCGAGCCGCGTGCCCGGCCCGAATCGCCCCCTGCGGCCCGGCCGGAGACCACGCCCGACCGCGGCGGCGCGGACACCCCCGACTCCGACCGCACCGACCCGCACCACCCAGCCACCTCTACGGCCCTGGGCTGGCCAGACGTGCCCGGGTACGAGATCACTGGCGAGATCGCCCGCGGGGGAATGGGCGTGGTATATGCGGCCCGCGACTTGGCCCTGGGCCGCGAGGTCGCCATCAAGACGATCCTTCCGAGCCTGGCCGCCGACCCGCGTTACCCGGCTCAGTTCGATCGCGAGGCCCGGCTGACGGCCCTGCTGCCGCACCCGGGCATCCCGCCGATCCACCAAGTCGGCACGCTGCCCGACGGCCGGCCGTTCCTGACGATGAAACTCATCAAGGGGCGCACCCTGGCCGACGAACTGGCTACCACCGACCGGGCTGCCAACCTCCCGCGACTGCTCGGCGTGTTCGAACTGATCGGCCAAGCGGTTGGGTATGCCCACTCGGTCGGAATCATCCATCGGGATCTGAAGCCGGCGAACGTCATGGTCGGAGCGTTCGGCGAGGTCCAGGTGATGGACTGGGGGCTGGCGAAAGTAGTCCGGGATGAAGACTCGGAGCCCCGGTGCGCCGCGACGCGAAGCGGATCGCCGGGGGCGGACGAGACGGTGGCCGGCAGCGCCAAGGGCACCCCGGCGTTCATGCCGCCGGAGCAGGCGCGGGGCCAGTGGGACAAGGTGGGCCCCCCGGCCGACGCGTTCGCCCTGGGCGGCATCCTCTGCGCCATCCTGACCGGCCGCCCGCCTTACACCGCGGCCAACGCCCGGGCGGTCATGATCCTGGCCACCGAGGCCGACCTGGACCCCGCCTTCGCCCGACTCGATAGCTGCGGTGCTGACGCTGAATTGGTATCGCTGTGCAAGCGGTGCCTGGCTGCGGACCCGGCCCACCGACCGGCCGATGGCAAGGAGGTGGCAGAAGCGGTGGCCGCGTACCGAACCGGCGTGGAAGAGCGGGCACGCCGTGCCGAGATCAAACGAGCGGCCGCAGAGGCCGAGGCCCGTGAGCAGCGCAAGCGGCGCAAGGTCCAACTGGCACTGGCCGCGGCTGGGGTCGCCGTCGTCGGGCTGGTTGCGGCGGGGGCCTGGTGGAACGAGCGGACCCGGCACAAGGAAGAACTCCGGGTCGCGGCTGCCCGTGCGGCCACCGGGACTTCCCTGGAGCGCGCCGAAGCCGCCCTCGGCCGGAGCGATGCCGCCCGCGCCGGGCCGGCCGTGGCCGAGGCCCAGAGGTGGATCGAGGACGGCGGGATCGACGACCTCCGCCCCCGGCTGATCCGCGACGCCGCCGACCTCGACATGCTCCGGACGCTCGACGGCATCGACAACGACCGGTGGGTGATCGTAGACGGGAAGCAACCCCCGAGTACGTCGTTCGTTCCCCGTTGGCAGGCGGCGTTCGCCGGGTACGGGATCACGCCCGGGTCCATGCCGCCGGCGGAAGCGGCGGCCCGGGTCAACGACTCTCTCATCCGCGAACGGCTACTCACCGCCCTGGAAGCGTGGCACATCGCGACCCGTGATCCGGAAGTGGGTGCCGTCCTCGCGGCGGCCGACCCGGACGAGTTCCGCACCGCCGCCCGGGCCACCAACTACCAGCGGGCCCTGCTGTCCCGGGTGTTCCGCGGTCGGCCCCTGCCGGGCGACCAGCCCGTCTGGTTTGGGGTCGCCCACGGGGGTGACTGGAACCTCGACCCGGCCCCCCGCGAGCACTTGCTGGCGGTCGTTCACCGCGCCCACCCGAACAGCTTCTCGCTGCTCATGGCCCTGGGTAACGTCCACCCCACCGGCATCCGGGAAACCGCACACAAGCGGGCCGGGTGGCTCCGGGCTGCCTTGGCCGTGCAACCCGAGAGCGTGGCCGCCTGGAACAACCTGGGCATCGCCCTGATGGACGCCGGCGACCCGCGCGGTGCCGTCGTCGCCTTCCGCGAGGCCGTCCGCCTCGACCCGTCCGCGGCCAAGGCCCACTCCAACCTGGGGGTCGCATTGCAGGAAGAACTGGGCGACTTGGCCGGCGCCATCGCCGAGTTCCGGGAGGCCGTTCGCCTGGACCCGCAGGATGTGGCCGCCCACGTCAACCTGGGCAACGCCCTGCGCCTGGCCGGCGACCTGCAGGAAGCCCTGACCGTACTCAAGGAGGCCGTCCGGTTGGACCCGAACGAAGCCCGAGCGCACTCCAACCTGGGGATCGTTCTTCTCCGGATGAAGGACTTGCCGGGTGCCATTGAGGCCTACCGGGAAGCGATCCGACTCGACCCGAACCGCGCCAGCCCCCACGTCAACCTGGGCAACGCCTTACTCGATGCCCGGGACTTGCCGGGTGCCATTGAGGCCTACCGGGAAGCGATCCGGCTCGACCCGAACCTCGCCCCGGCCCACTACAACCTGGGCCGGGCTCGGCGGGTTTCCGGTGACCGACCGGGCGCGATCAGCGCGTACCAGAAGGCGGTCCAGCTCAACCCGAACTTCGCCGAGGCCCATTTCAATCTAGCTCTGCTACTGGACGACTCGGGCGACGTGCCGGGTGCCATCGCGGCGTACCGGGAGGTGA
>Ga0272446_1001782_pt1 | contig 30661 bp, 23 predicted proteins | sample YNPCB0061_FD_194587 | JGI IMG/M metagenome (GOLD analysis project Ga0272446, IMG submission 194587) | Hot spring microbial mat communities from Yellowstone National Park, WY, United States - YNP-CB-006-1 | ecosystem: Environmental > Aquatic > Thermal springs > Hot (42-90C) > Sediment | place...
GCTGAAATGGGCCAGCCGGTGACGGTTGAAGCCCCCGCTGATGCGGTAACGCCTCCCGGCAGCAACTAAGTCTGCACCGCCTTAACCGAAATGAAGGGGCACGCGCAAGCGTGTCCCTTTTTGTTTGGGGTAAAATTTACATAAAGACACTTATCCTGAAAGGATTTTCCCCGAAAAAATGGCCCTGATTACAATTGAACGCCACATCATGGAGACTCAGCGCTCCCACCCTGAAGCGACGGGAACGCTTACCAACCTGCTGTACGACATCGCCCTCGCCGCCAAGATCATCGCCCGCGAGACCACCCGCGCCGGGCTGGTGAACATCATTGGCAGCACCGATAACGCCAACATCTTCGGCGAAGTGCAGCAGAAGCTCGATGTTTTTGCCCACAATACGCTGTTCCGCATGAATGACCACACCGGACGGCTGTGCGTCATGGCCTCCGAAGAACATGAAGAAATTATCCCGATTCCGGCACGCTTCCCGAAGGGCAAGTACGTCCTCGTTTACGACCCGTTGGACGGTTCTGGCAACGTGGACGTGAACGCCAGCATTGGCACGATCTTCGCCATCCATCGTAAGGTTACCAATGGGGAGGATGGTCAGCTTGCCGATGTGGCCCAACGCGGGCGGAACATCGTTGCAGCGGGCTACATTGTGTACGGGCCAAGCACGATGTTCGTGTATTCGACGGGCTACGGCGTACACGGCTTCACCCTCGATCCATCTGTGGGCGAATTCTTGCTCAGCCATCCGGAGATGCAAATCCCTAAGACGCCCAGATACTACAGCGTTAATCAGGGCCACCAGCGTAACTGGACGGCGGGCATCAAACGCTACGTCGAATGGCTGCAAGCCATAGACGATCCGCACCGCAAGCCCCTCGATGGGCGCTACATGGGCGCGTTGGTGGCAGATTTCCATCGGATTTTGCTCAAAGGGGGCGTGTACTTCTACCCCGGCGATATGACCAAGCCCGACCAAACCAGCGGGAAGCTACGGTTGGTCTATGAATGTGCGCCGTTGGCCTACCTTGTGGAGCAAGCGGGCGGCTACGGCTCTGATGGGTTAGGCAACCTGCTGGATATTCAGCCGCGCAGCCTCCATCAGCGCGTACCGTTGTTCATCGGCAACCGAGAACTGGTCGAACAGGCGGAACGCTTCATCGCTGAGTATGACGGGGAATGGGCGGCGGCCTATCGGCGGCTGCGCGGCTAGATCGCCTGCCTCTTAAATTCAAAAACGGGGTTAAGATTAGGGGACTTCAGAAAGGGGATTCCTGATGCTCATGACTATTCATAAGGCGGCTCGTCTTGCCGCCCTGACCGTCGTCCTCACGCTGATTGCGGCGTGCGGGGGCAACGTCACCCGCGACGATTCCGCCGCGAATCTGCTCCCCGCCCTGCCCGATTACAACGTGACCAACACGACGAACATCACTGAAGCAGTCACAAACGCCGCCTCTGGCGCGGCGTTGGCGGCGGGCCAAGCCCAGTTCACGGCGGCCATCAAAGTGATCGGGGATTTAGCCACCTGTTATCAGAAGGCAGGGGCCGTCGAGGGGCGGACTTACACCCTGAAAAGCAACCCGTTCAAGGCCGGTTTCATCGTGATCGTCAACCGGAACAAGGCCCTTGATCCGGCCACGTTGGCGGGGTGCTTACCGTTCGGCGGGGCGTCCGTCCCCAGCCCGAACGAATACGAACCATGCTTCGACACCTACACGCTACCGAAAGGTGGCAACGAGTTTTACATCCTGTACGGGGCGACCAGCCCACAAGTGTGCAAGGCCTTCTGTAGCGGGCTGGAGGGCTGCACGAAGTTCCGTTAACAGTATTCGGGGCCTCACGCGCTTGGGGCGGGGTTTGCTTCGGCTCACCCTCGCCCCATTTGTGTAGACGGGGAGCTACTCCCCCACCGTCTGGGTAGAGAGTTCCACGCCGGGCCGGAGCACCTTTTCGTACCGATCATAGCGCCGGGTGGGCCGCATTCCGGCGTTTTCATACAGCCGGAGCGCCCCCGTCAGGCTGTCTGTATCGACGCTCAGCGCGGCCCGCGCCCGCCCCCGCCGCTGAATCTCTGCGAGGGCCAGCCGCAGCAAATACCCCCCAATTCCGCGCTTACGCCATGCCCGCCGCACGCCCAGATCGTCGATCCAACCCAAGTTTGGGTCTTCGTCAGAGGTGTCTTCGGCCAGCACAAACCCGGCGATCTGATCCCCATCGAGGGCGAGGAACCACAAGGTTGGGTCGTGGTGGCGGCTTTTCAACAAGAATTGTTCAAAGTGTTCGTAGGACCCCGGCAAATGCCCGAAGTGGTCACTGAACGCCTCTTCAAGCGCCAAATGGACGGCACGCGGGTCGATCCCGTCGGCCAACGTGCGGATCGTGATTCCCTCCGGCGTAGGCGGCACACTGACTGGCCCGTGTTCGGCAAAATCGATCTCCATTTGGTAGAAGCTGCGGTACAGGCTCATGCCGTTATCCGTGAGCAACTTCACCGCTGGTTCAACGGTAGATAACACGCTCGATTTGAAGGAGACGCGGGCCTCCGGCGGGGCCAACGGGATCAGTTCCCGCGCTTCGGCCTCTGCCCAGTGCAGCAGGGCCGTTCCGAGTCCGCGGTTGCGGTATTCGGGATGGACACGCCCGAACGCCCACAGATGGACGTAATGCGGCTTGCGCGGGTAAAAGTCCGCATAGGCGATGGCTTGCCCCGCCGCGTTGTGAACAATGCGGGTGTACTTGGCAAAATCCCAATTGGGCTGCTCCCATTCTTGGCGCAGATTCTCAGCGGATTCTTCGGGAGCGGCCCCATCGTGGGCATCGCACAGGTTGATCAGGTCAGCGACAGCGGCGGCATCGTCAAGGGTGCAGTTACGCACCGCAAAGCCTTCTAAAGCGTGCATTAGGGTCGTCATGGTTCAGATCATCTCGCTCAGGGTCTACTCGGCGGACTGGGTTGCCAGTGTTTCGCCGTCTCGGATCGTCTTTTTGTAGCGGTCATGTGCCACACCCCCGGTTAAAGCGGTTAGGCAATTTGACCTCTTATGAACCTTTATTAATGCTAAAAATAGCTTAACAACCTAAGTATAGTGGGAATTAGGGGTTTTGGGAAGTCCCGAAATGGTGCTATCTACTAAACGGCGGCGGGGGCTGAAAAGTCGGTCAAGAATTGTGTGAAAAACGTAACGAAAGATTTTTGCCAACCCTATTCACTTCTCATCGAAAAGTGATTATACTGTGACGTGTGGGCTGTTGTAATTTCCTTGACCAACATGGCAAGGGGGATAGACAGCGTAGCAACCTATACGTTTTGTGTGTGAGGAGAAAAGCCACATGTCCGCACCGACCACTTCCAAGCGCGTCCGGCTCTTTCTGGAAGACCATACCGGCAATAAGCGCCGTGAGGCCCGCATTGTCGCAGAGACGCCGGTTCGTGACCTCGTCCCAGCGCTGATCACGGCGATGGGTCTGGCGACGACTGACCCTCGTGGCCGTCCGCAGCAGTATCATCTGGCCTATGACAATCGTCAGCTCCAGATCGAAGAGACGCTAGAGTCGGCGGGCGTGATCGAAGGCGCTACGCTGACCATGGTCCCCGAGATGACCGCTGGCTGATCTCGGTTGGCCCCGTCTCATTGACGCCCACCTCCCGCCCGGCCCTACCGGGCGGGAATTTTCCCCGTGCTTTCCCCTGTTGCCCGTCCGTCTTCGTGCGTTCAGTACAATCGCATAGTGGTCAATAGGAAATGCCTCCCCAATGAAATATCTCAAATTGCAGATCAACACGCCTGACGGGACTTTGCTATATGAGAAAGACGTTGAACCCGCCAACGCCTTTGAGTCATTCATTCGTAAATTGGTTGCCCAACATGTGGCGACTGGGCTGATCTACGCGGGCGAGCATTATACCGCCCTCGTCATCCCACGCTACGAGGAGTCCCTGATCCGCAACCCGCTCGTGATGAAGGCGCCGCCAGACGCCGCCCAGAACACATGGATCACTTTGCGGCTAGACCCAAACGCCACCCTGACCGGCCCCGCCCGCTTCTTCACGATTGAGTTACACGTCCGGGAACGGGATATTCTGATCCGGCAAGATTTCCAAGTCAGCGAGATTGGCTCCGACTTTGTGGCCTACGGCATTGAACAGGCCTTGATCGGGTTGGGGGTGCTGAGGCCGGGCATGTTATACCGCACGCTGTTCTTTGCGCGGGATGACAACGAGGCAGATTTTGACCGCGAACACATTCCGTCGCTTGAACAGCGAGCTGCCAGCCTGATCGAGTTCCTCTCCGATGAGCCGGAGGCCCCCTCGTTCCCCTATCGAGATGTGGCGCTGTACGGAAATGCCCAACTCATTGGGGCGGAACCCCCCGGCCCAGATGATGTGCGAATCTACATGCACCAAGCCGCCCTAGACCGCATCCGGGCGGAAGCTAAAGTCTCCGAAGAAGTGGAACGGGGCGGGATGTTGGTCGGGGGCATTTACCGGAGTGCGGACAGCGGGCGCTATGTGATTGAGATCAGCGACTTCATCGTGAGCGAGGGAACGGTTTCTAGCGAAACCGAACTCACCTACACCTTCCAAAGCTGGCAGAGCCAGCAAACCGCCCTACGGGAGCGCTTTCCGGGCCGCCGGGTAGTGGGATGGTACCACACCCACGTGATCGAAATGGAAATCCACGCGGAGACGGAACGCGCCGATGAGGTCGTGGTGGGCGGGACAACCATGTTCTTCTCCCAACATGATGTATTTCTACACTCCCAATTCTTTGCCGATGAGTGGTATGTCGCCCTCGTGCTCGATCCTTGGGGCAAAAGCAGGTTCTTCCAATGGAAGGGCGGGCGGATTGTGCCTTGCCCTGCCTTTTACACCTACACTGATCTCGGAGTGGCCTAGATGACTCAGTTACTACGGCCTCTGTGGAGGCACACGGCAGAAGCGCAGGGCTTGATCGTCTCCATTTCCCCCGATGGGCAGACGATCTTTGCGGGCGGTGAAGATGGCGTGCTGATCTGCTTCAACCGGACGGGCGAAGTCATGTGGAAGCATAGGGTTGAGGGCGAGGTGTTCCGGCTGGCCTACTCCGCCGACCTCGACCGGATCGCCATCGGCACGATTCGCGGGCCGTATGTGACCATCCTCGACAAGGCGGGCCGTCAGATTGTTTCCCACAAGTGCGGCCAACAAACCAAAGGTGGGGTCGCCGTCAGCACTGATGGGAACGTGATCGTTGGCGCTGCGGATGACGGCCTGATCCGCCTGTGGAACCGCGACGGCGAATTGCAGTGGGAACATCAGTGCGACCACAAGAAGATTTCCCGCTTGAACATGACGCCCGACGGAAGCCTCATCGCCTTCGGGGGGAACGACCACATCTACGCCATGAGCCGCGATAGGCAGGTGCTGTGGCGCTACCGGACGGGGGGCGAAGTGTGGGCGGGCGCACGCGTTTCCCCCGACGGCGAGACAATTGCGGCGGGGTCGAACGACCAGCATGTGTACGTCATGAACCGGAACGGCTCGCTTCGCTGGCGGTATCGGTTGGTGGGTAACGTCAACATTGTCGTCATGACGCCCGACGGGGAATATCTGGCCGCAGGGTCTACCGATGCCCATGTGTATTTGTTCAATCGGGAAGGCCGCCTATTGTGGAAATACCGTACAGGCGATAGCGTATACGGCGTCGCGGTCAGCGCCGATGGCCGCTTTGTCACGGCGGCCTCTTATGACCGGAACGTGTACCTGCTGGCCTATGATGGCGAATTGCTGGAAAAGGTGCAGACCGGTCATCAGGTTTACACCGTTGACATGACGGCGGATGGCCGCTTCCTCGCCTTCTTCGGCTTCGATAAAAGCATCGCCACCTATGAAAACCTGTACGCCGCCCGTACCGAATCTGAACGGGAATTGGTGCGGGTTGAACTGACCCAACGGGTGATCCGCCAGATGCGGGCAGCCTTCGTCGATAACCCGATGTATGGCTTGTGCAATTGGTTCGAGCAGTTCAATTACCACATCCGGCGTGGCGCGCTTGACCTGTGCGATGCGTTGCTCACAGAGGCCAAACAAGGCGGCTACCCCCTCACCCCCCAAGAGCGCAGTTTCATTCAGAGCCGCGAAGGGGCCGTCTTGTTGCGGCGGGGGGTGGCCGCGCACCGCGAAGGCGATTTTGACGCGGCGGAGCGCTTCTACAAACGGGCCGCCGCCATTCAACGCTCGGTGGGATGCGCCCCGTGTGAAGGCCAAGCGTCGACGGCACTGACCCTCCTTGCCCAAGAACGCGAGACAGGCCAGCGCGATCCGTTACTCGAATCGATTGCCAACGAATTGTTGGTCGTCGGTGGCTCGGATTCGTTGCTTACGGGCCGCCTTGTGCACGCCAACGCCGCCGATGCGACCCAGATCGTGGCGGCGGCGGCCAAAATCCGGTTGGTGCGCCCGTTGTTACAAGCGCTCGGCTCCCGCGAGGAACGCATCCGCATGTTGGCGACGGCCACCCTGAACCGCTTCACCGAACTGCCTGACCCTGCGCCGCTCCTCAAGGCCCTTGAGAGCGATAATTGGTTCATCCGGTGGCAGGCTGCTGCCGCCCTGAGCCGCCAAAAAGAACTGCCGCCCCAAGCCGTGAGCACCGTCATGGGGCGCTTACCGATTGAAACGAACCCCGAAGTCCGGCGCGTCTTGATCGAAATGGCCGCCCACCTCGCCGATCGGCAACTCACGCCACAACTGATCGAACGGCTGACGGATGCCGATCAGGACGTGCGGTGGAGCGCGGTCATGGCACTCGGCAAGATCGGGGATCGGCGGGCGTTACCGTACCTGCGCAAGGTGGACGAGGGAATCACGCTCTTTGAAGCCAGCCTGCCAGATGCCGCCCAAAAAGCCATTCGGGAAATCGATCAGCGCTACCCGTTGCCTAAACTTACGGGGTGGGCTACCCAACGGCTCGTCCCCAGCGCTGGGATGAAAACTGGGAAGCTGTTCTGGCTAGGCGAGCCGATCTTGCTCATCGGCAACATTTCCAATGCCAACGACAGCACGCGCTTGCTGCTCCGCATCACCGATTCGGAGGGCGACGTCATCGGTGAATTTCGGTCTACCTACGCCGAACAAGCGCGAGAGACGGAGACCCTCCGTGCCCTCCTTGAAAATGGCACCCCCATGCCGGAGCCGCCCCCACCAGAGCCGGTGATGCGCAACCCGTTTGACGATGACGATGACGACGACGAAGACGACGACACCCCACCCCCGCCCCCGCCGCAGGGGGGCCGCCCAGCTGCCCGTTCGGGGCCACTCTGGTTTAAACCCGCCGTTGCGTGGCAGGTCGGAGGGTACACCGCCGCCCTCATGGTGCGCGACGATGCAACCGGACTCGATGAACAAGTGGCGATATGCAACTTTGAAGTGCTGCGCGAAAACGCCCTGACCAAAGCGACCCTCTCGCTTAGCCTTGACCAGCCCCTCAAACCGATGCCGCAGATCGTCGAATATGCCCAGACGATCTACTTTTCGGCGACGATGTCTCCCACCCCGCATGAGACGATCATCACGGCCACGCTGACCCGACTGGATGGGACGCCCATCCCCATCGATGAGCAGACGATCTGCAATGCCGACGAACACGAACGGCTGATCAGCTTCAAATGGGAGCGCCCGCGTTGGTTGCCCGGCAAATATGTCGTCACAGTACGGGTGAATGGCACGATCAAGGTCGAGATGCCCTTCGAGGTCGTTCCATATCTCTTCGATGAGTGGACGAAACTCCCGCAAGAGGCGTACTTGTGGGAATACTTCGCGGCCCACCTCATCGAAAAAGGCCTGCAAGATCGACTCATCGCCACCGTGAAGGATTTGCGCTATCTGGCCGCCAAGATCGCACTGTGCCGCCCCTACCAAGCAGAAGCCGACGTTCGGTTAGCGGCCCGCCTCGCCCCTCACGATGCCCAACTTGCCATCTTAGCCCGCCAGTTGGGGCGGCTGGGCCATACCCTGAACGCTTGCCTAAATGCCCACGAAGCGTGGGAAACGCTCAGCTTATGGTTTGCCGACATACCCGAATTGGCGGAGATCGTACAGCCGGAAACCGTGCGGCGCACGCCCTACTTGCGGGCATGGCACTCTTTACCGACGCCGCACCCGGCCATCGTCCGCACCCTGCGCGGCCATAGCGAAACAGTCTGGGACTGCACCTTCAGCCCCGACGGGCGCTGGGTCGCCTCCGCCTCCGACGATAACACAATCCGAGTGTGGGACGTGCTTTCCGGCGCCACGCGCTACTCGCTACGTGGCTCGCGGGAGCGCCAACATGCAGTCTCCATTAGTCGCGACGGGCGCTGGTTGCTCTCCGCCGGATGGCCGTCAGTGCAGTTGTGGGACCTCTCTAACGGCAACCGGAGCCGCGTCTTCACCGGACACAGCGGGGCCGTTCACGATTGCGCCATCAGCCCCGATGGACGGTGGGGCATAAGCGTCGGTGACGATGGCACGGCCCGCCGTTGGAATTTGGAGACGGGCCGTGAGGATTTCCGCTATTCGCACGGCTCTGAGACGTTAGCCTGTGCGATCTCGCCCGATCAATCACACTTTGCGACTGGCTCTAGCGACACGACGGTCAGTATTCGCAATAATGAGGGTGAAGAAATCGTCGAGGCTGACATCCATAGCCGGGCAGTGCGTGCGCTGGCCTTTAGCCCCGATGGACGCTACGTGGCGAGCGGCTCCGATGACCGGACAATCGTCTTGTGGGACATCATCGAAGGCGAATCGTCAGAACGGTTGGGGGGGCATACCTCCAGCGTGGTCGCCCTTGCTTTCAGCCCCGATGGTCGGTATCTGGCCAGCGCAGGCGGTTCTGAGGTGCGGGTGTGGAATTGGCAGGACGACGACCCCACGTCGATCAGCGTGCGGGGGCATCTCTCGCCCGTGCGGGGGGTGGCCTTCAGCCCCGATTCACGCCTGTTGGCGACGGCGTCTGAAGATAAGGATGTCCGGTTGTGGGAAGTCAGTGCCCTTAGCGAGGCGGCCCACCCCCGCGCTACCCCGATGTGGTTTGGGGCGCTGAGTGCCGATGGTTCGCTGATCGCCTCCGACGATGAACATCACGTGGTTATTTGGGACGGCCAAACGGGGGCACGCCGCCTCACCATAAAGGAAAAGCCGCATACCGACGAGGTGCTGGGGGTCGCCATCAGCCCGGATAACCGCTGGGTGCTATCGGCCTCGCGGGATCGGACCTTGAAGTTGTGGGATGCCCAATCGGGGGCGTTGTTGCACACCCTGACAGCACACGGTGACGCCATTTGGCGCTGCGAATTCGCCCCTGATGGAAAGTGGTTTATCTCAGTCAGCGCCGACCAGACCCTACGCTATTGGGAGGTCGATTCGTTCAGCGTCAAGGTGGTCGGCAATCACGAAGACCAAATCAATGGCTGCGCGATCAGCCCAAACGGGCAATGGATCGCCACCAGTTCTGCCGACCAAACTACTCGGCTGTGGCGGCTCGGCGACTCGACACCCGTTCATACCTTGCGCGGGCATAATAGCTCCGTGCTGGTGTGCGCCTTCAGCCCGGATAGCCGGACGTTGGTCACGGGGGGATTTGATTACAAAATCCGGCTTTGGGACGTGGAGTCGGGGCAGTTGCAACATACCCTGACTGGGCATACCCATAACGTTCAAGCCGCCGCCATTAGCCCAAACGGGCGCTATCTGCTGTCTGGTGGGCGAAACGGGGGCGTACGGCTGTGGGACTTGACCAATAATGACTGTATCCAGTCGTTCTATCTAGATCGGGGGATTACGAATATTGCGTGGTATCCCGACGGGGAACGGGTGATGATCAGCAGCGGGAGCGGTTTGTATCTGCTGCGCCTAGCGCAGTAACGCCGTCCATTCAACCGCCCCCGCCAGCTCACGGCGGGGGCGTGCGTTTTCCTCCCCCGTTTAGATACTCCCCACAATTGCCCCCCTGCCGGCGGGTGGTATAATCCGGATTGAAGCATAACTACCACTTGTTAGGTCGGCCCTGATGACTGCACCCACGAACACGCCCCGCTTACAACAAATTCGCGCCGTTGCGGAGCGCTTGTTCCGCGATAAAGGCTACCTTGCCGCCTCCATGCGCGAAATCGCTCGGGAGGTGGACATGAAAGGCGGCGGCAGCCTCTACGCGCACATTCGCGGCAAGGAAGACCTGCTCTGGGACATTGTGAACGACGCCACCGATGCCTTCTTCGCCGCCCTGACCCCGACCCTCGCCGGCAGCGACGCCCCCGCCACCAAACTCCGCCGCGCCATGATCGGCCACATCCTGACCATTACCACGCATCTCGGGGCCGCTGCCGCCTATTTTGACGAATGGCGGCATTTGGCCGAACCACGCCGTTCCCAGTTCCTCGCCCGGCGGGACGACTACGAGCGCCTTTTCGGCGAAATTGTGGCGGCGGGCATGGCGGCAGGGGACCTGCGCCCGGCAGACCCCCGCCTAACGACGCTCCACATCCTGAGCAGCCTAAATGCTGTTCGGGTGTGGTACAAGCCCGAAGGCCGCCTCTCCGCCCAAGCCGTCGCCGATTCCCTCGCGGATTTGCTGATGCACGGGCTATGCTGCTAGGCGGGTTCCGCGCCGTGTGGCGCTACCGGGACGCCATTTTTAGCCTCGCATGGCTGAACTTACGGGCACGCTACAACAATTCCCTGCTTGGGGCGGCATGGAGCCTCGTTAACCCGCTGTTCTTCATGGCGGTCTTCACCTTCGTTTTTACCCAACTGTTGCCTTCCGAGACGCCCAACTACCCGATCTTTGCCCTCTCGGCGTTGCTGCCTTGGAACTACTTTCAAGCAGCCCTCATCGGGGCAACGGTGAGCGTGACCAATGCGCGGGGGTTGGTCACAAAATTAGCCTTTCCCCGCGCCATCTTGCCGTTGGCGGCAGTCTGTACCGAGATGGTCACCTTCGGGCTGGCGCTAGGGGCGGTCTTAGGGGTGTTGATGGTGATCGGGCAAGGGCCGGGCGTGGCCGTCATTGCGCTGTTGCCGTTGATCCTCATCCTGACGGGGCTGGCGCTCGGGCTGGGCATGGCCCTCGCCACGCTGAACGTCCGGCTGCGGGATACGCAGGAGTTCCTAAACGTCTTTTTATTCGGCTGGTTCTTCCTGACGCCGATCATCTACGCCCTAGACCGCATCCCGCCAGATCGGATCATTTGGGGACTCCCCGCCCGCGTCCTGATCCAAGTCGTGAATCCGCTCGCGCCGTTGGTGACGGCCTTTCGGCAAGTCATTTATGAAGGGCGGTTCCCCGATGCCGCGCTCGTGGTCGTGAGCGGCGGCACTGCTGGCCTCATCCTAATAGGCGGGGCACTGATTTTCGGGTGGCGTGCCCGCACCTTCGCGGAATCGGTGTGAGGGGCGGTTAGGGCTTGGCCTGTGTGCCGCCCGTGTTAATGGCGTTGCCCGTAGTATTGCCGTTCGCGGCTTTTTCTAGCGTTTCGCGGAAGGGCGGGAGCAACAAGCCCCCCTCCGTCACAATTCCGGCCAAGTAGCGTTGCGGAATGACTTCAAATTGTGGGTTTCGGACGGGGAATTGCGGCGGCATGAGGGTGTTGCCATACGGCTCGCGCACTTCAGACGGGCTGCCTTCTTCTAGGGGGGCGCTTTCGCCCGTCACCAAGCTGGGGTCAAAGGCGGAGAGCGGGGCGACGGCATAGAACGGAACCCGGTTTTCCCGCGCCAAGACCGCCAACGGGTAACTCCCGATCCGGTTGATGACATCGCCATTGGCGGCCACGCGGTATGCCCCCACCAAGACCAGATCAACTTGGCGGCGGTGCATGAAGTAACCTGCCGCGCTGTCGGGAATCACCTCAAAAGGGACGCCGCAATCGCTGAGTTCCCATGCCGTCAGGCGTGCGCCCTGCAAGCCGGGACGGCTTTCGGTAACCAAGACCTTCACGCGCCGCCCGCCGGCGATGGCAGCCCGCACCATCCCGACACCGGTTCCGTATTCGACGGCGGCCAACGTCCCCATATCGGCATGGAGCAGGATGGTGTCCCCACTTTTGATCAGCCGCAGGCCCACTGCACTGATTTTCTGGTTGGCGGCGGCGTCTTCATCGGCAATCTTCTGGGCTTCTGCGAACATCGCCGCCTTGATCTCGCGCACATTGGCGAGGCTTTCATCCCGCCCGGTACGCAGCATCCGATCCACGCATTGGATCAGGTAGGCAGCGGGTGCATGGGACTTTTTGAGGATCACCGCTGCCACGTCCAAAAATTCCAGCGTGCTGCCGATGTCTAAGGCCGTACTTTGTTGGGCGGCGAGCGCCATCCCAAAGGCGGCGGCAACGCCTACCGCCTGCGCTCCACGTACCACGCCATCCGTGATGGCTTGGGCCAGATCGCGGTAATCGTCATATTCAGCATAGGCCAATGCCCAAGGCAATTGGCGCTGGTCGATCAGCCGTACCCGGCTTTCTCTCCATTCGACTGTCCGCATAATCCGCTTTTTCCGGCCTGACGCCGCCCCAGTTCGCTTAAAGCGTTATACAGATACGATCAGTTGGTGAAGCGCCCGCACCGCTTCAACGGATTCGTCGGCCCGCACAACCAACGAGATGCTATACTCAGACGACCCCTGCGCGATGACCAGAATGTTGATGCCCTTTTCCGCCAGCGCCCCTGCCACGCGGGCGGCAACGCCGGGCGTGCCGCGCATCCCCGCGCCCACTGTCGTGATGATGACGACATCTTCCCGCGCCCAGACCCGGTCAACGTCGCGGCGATCCAATTCCGTTTTGAGTTCTTTGCGGATCGCATCCAGCACCCCAGAGGTTTTATCCGATGGGACGACGAAGCAAAAACTCTGTTCGGAGGAGGCTTGGGAGATGAGCAGCATACTCGCCCCTGCCCGCGCCACCGCCATAAACGAACGGCCCGCAATGCCCGGTACGCCGACCATCCCCCGCCCCTCAACGCTGATCAGGCTGACATCTTTGATGACGGTGACGGCCTTTACCGCCCCGGCGGTAATCTCCGCCTGTTGCTGAATGAGCGTGCCGGGGTGCGCCGGGTTGAAGGTATTCCGCACCCGGACGGGTGACCCCCGATCGATGATCGGTTGCACGGTCTTGGGGTGAAGGACTTTCGCCCCGAAGTAGGCCAATTCGCCGACTTCGCCATAACTCAGTACCGGAATCACACGGGCGTTGGGCACAATGCGTGGGTCAGTCGTCATGATTCCGTCGACATCGGTATAGATAACCAGCTCATCGGTTTCGATGGCCGCGCCGAGAATGGCCGCGCTGAAATCGCTAGCCCCGCGCCCCAACGTGGTGATGATCCCGTCCCGCGTGGCCCCGATGTACCCCGTCACAATGGGTAGGGAGCCGCTTTCAAGGTACGGCATTAGGAAGTTCTTCACCCGTTGGTTGGTTTCTTCAAACAGCGGCGCAGCGTCTTGAAAGTTGTCATCGGTCACGATCAACTCGCTGGCGTCAATCGCCATCGACGCATTGCCGAGGTCACGCAGGTGGGCGGCCAATAACCGGGCGCTGAGCCGTTCGCCAAAACTCATGATCAGGTCGAGGCCGCGTGGGGTAGCTTCGCGCAGCACAGCGATGCTATGGCACATGGTATTCAGCACGTCCAGCATCTTATCCAGTTCTTCAAACAGCGCCTGCTTGATCTTATCGTCCGAAACCAACTGATCTGCCGTTTCACGGTGGCGTTGCCGAAGTTCGGCCACAATCGTATAGTGGGTGGCTTCGTCGCCAGTGGCGGCGCTGCTGGCTGCCCGTTTGAGCATGTCCGTAACGCCACTCATGGCCGAAACAACAGTGAGAATCCGATGGCCCTGCCGGGCGCTTTCTAAGATGATGCGGGCAACCTGTGCAATCGTGTCGTGGTTGCCCATCGATGTGCCGCCGAATTTGAAGGTTAGAAGGGACATGCGTGCCAGTTTTTGCCTTAACGTGTTAGTGCAACCCTGTTTGAGACTACCACGAACAGGGGAACCATACAAGGAGAAACCTGTGTCAGAAGGGGCGAATTGTGGGGGGCGGTGACCCCTCACCCCGCAAGCAAGGGGAGGGGGAGCGAGACCGCACGCGGGGGGTGTTACCCGTTAAATGCCTTTACCGTAACCCAAAGACCCCGATGGGGGGATAGCTTCCGAACAGCACCTCACAGGCCGCCCGGATCGCGCCGGGGTAGGGGTTAAACATGGCTGCATAGGCTATCGGAGGCGGATCAAGCTGCTCCACATCATAGGGGTTTTGCATGGCCACCACGACGGCTTTATTGGCCGGAATTTGCCTGACCAAATCGGCCTGACGGGGGTAATCCTCCACGTTGAAGGTAAAGATCAGCACCACGTCAGTACGTTGGCCCACTTGCCGGGCGATCAGCAGTTCTTCTGGGGTCGGGGTGAGCGAGAAAGCCAATGCCCGCGTGGACGGGTTCATCGAATCGCACACGCGGCGCACCGATGGGTACACGCCGGGATAGATAATCCCGATCTGCTTGCCGCTGACGGGCAACAGCCGCCCTTCATCGTAGACCACGCTGAATGTATCGAGGTAAATCTGATCGATGGTGGCGGCATGTTCGGCTAACCCGATCCGCGTTGCCGCCGTGTCGGGGTCAAGCGGCGTCCAGTCCAGCAGCCCATATAGCAATTTTAGGTTGAGGATGCGGCGCACGGAGTCGTCAAGGCGGGTTTGTTCAATCGCCCCTGAACGCACAGCGTCTAGGATGGCCCGTTTCATGGCGCGTTGGTCGTTCAAGGGCATTTTCGGCCCCGTCGTCAGCATATCGACTCCGGCTTGAAAGGCCTTCAGCGCCGCCTCTGCCGCCGTCGTCGTCTTGACGATAGCGCCCATGTCCAGCGCGTCAGTCATAATTACCCCGCCGAACAGCATTTCGCGCCGCAACAAGTCGGTCACGATGGGTTTGCTGAAGGTGGCGGGCACGCCGGAAGGGTCTAGGGCGGGCAAGCTCAGATGCCCGATCATCACAGCAGAGGCCCCCGCCGCGATTCCGGCCCGGAAGGGAGCCAATTCGCGCTCCAAGTCCTTTCGCGCTGTGGGCAGGACAGGTAACGTATCGTGGCTATCTGTTGCAGCGCCGTGTCCGGGGAAGTGTTTGAGGGTGGCTGCCACGCGGCCTTGTTGCAAGCCCCGCGTGTAGGCCGCAACCGCCGCCGCAACACGCGCCGGATCGTGCCCAAAGACGCGCCGATCCATGAAGCGCGGCGCTTTTGTGACGCGCAGATCGGCAACGGGGGCGAGGTTCATACCGATCCCGACGGCGCGGAGTTCCCTCGCCGCAATCCGCCCAACTTGCTCGGCGCGGGCCGTCGGCATTGCGCTCAACGCTGAGCCATACGGCAAGGCGCTAAAGCCGCCCTCTAACCGGACTACCGTCCCGCCCTCGTGGTCAGTGGCCACCAAGAGAGGAATCGGACTAGTCTTGGCGTTGGCCGTCTGCCATTCGTTGATCACGCGGGTGGCGCCAACCGCATCCGTCGCATTCGACGCAAATAAGGTGAACCCGCCGGGTTGCATTTCCTGCAAAAAGGCGCGGGTTGCATCGTTCAGGCTGCGCCCATAGAAGGCCACCATGAACAGTTGGCCAACCTTTTGCTCTAGGCTCATTTGGGCCATTAGCTGATCCACCCGTGAGCCTTGTGCGGCTGCCACATGGCCCCCATGCAGGGTTACACACAAGATCGCCAGTACGGTAAAAGCGGCGAAGGCTCGCCGGAAGGTCGGATGAGTCATATGGCCCTTTCTGATTGATCAGGTGGGTGAGGCTACTCCCCGTTGGAAACAGGAGCGCCCGGCTCCGAAAGGCGGTAGCCGACGCCGCGCACGTTCACGATCAGGTCGGGGTCTTGTCCGGCCTTTTCCAACTTGCGGCGGAGGTTGCTAATGTGCGGGCGGATGACCTCCCGCGCCTCTGCTTCCTCAACGGTGTAGCCGCGCACCTCGCGGACGAGTTCATAACAGGGCACAACGCGGCCCCGATGTGCCGCTAAGTATAACAACAGGTCAAACTCTGTGGGGGTGAGGTTTAGGGATTTTTCCCCAACCTGAATCTGGTAGCGTCCGGGGAAAATGGTGAGCGGGCCAAGCGTCATGGTCGTCACCGGAACTTGGACGGGCGGCGGCGGGGGCGGGGGTTGGCTCCCATTGCGAAGGCCATCAAAGTCCTCATCGGTCAGTTCGCGGACGTTTTTCTTGATCGCTTCGAGCAGCAACCGGCGGCGGCGGAGGTTCGTCGCCCGTTCTAACCCGCGTGCGACGCTTTGCCGAATGTCTTGGTTGCTCACCGGCTTGATCAGGTAATCATGCGCCCCCAGCCGGAGGCTTTCTACCGCCGTGCCTAGACTCGCATAGGCCGTCATGAGGATGACGATGGCATCCGGGGCTTGATCTTTGATCTTGCTGAGCAGTTCAACCCCCGTCAGGCCGGGCATCCGAATATCGGTGAGCACGACGTCATACTGTTGTTCGGCCAGCATCTGAAGGGCCTCTTCGCCGCTGGCCGCCGCGCTGACTTGGTAACCGACCCGTTGCAGGGTCTTACTGATGGAGTATCGAATTGCGCCCTCATCATCGACAACGAGAATATGAGCCGTCTTAGGGTCAATGCTATCAGAGAATTCCACACGAACCTCGCTTGGGTAGTGAATGGCTTAAGCCTTAACGATATTTTGCATCGATTTTTATACAAAATGTAGTCTATCTTAAGGATAGCCCAAGATAGGACGAATTGCAAGGGTTAGAAGGGAATTCATAAAGGGGTTAGGAAATTATCCCGAACAAACAACCGGACTATATCGGGAAAAGACGACCGGTTTGGCGGCGCATAATCCCAAACTGATAACGAATCCTCAATAAAAGCGCCATCCTTGCTGAGTTGGTGATAAGATGCTGTTCAGCATATATCTCTTGCCCACAATTCGCCCAACACAAACTCAGGGAGGCCGACATAATCTCATGGGATCACCACTTTCTCGCCGAATCAATAAACAAGAAGAACCCGCCAAGCCGATTCAGGCTCCCGCCGCTGCTGCCACCATGCCCGCCCCGCCCCCCCCTGAACCGCCGAAGCCCGAAAAACGGGAGTACATTCCGCCGCCGAAGCGCCGCACGACGCCCCGAGTTGCGGCATTGCGCAAGCAACTGCGGCCCAAGTTGCTCTCTACGCCGGGCGAAGCCGACGAGTGGAGCCGCGAAAACCCCGAACATCAGCGCATCATCCTAGAACGGCTCAATTTGTTCCTACAACGGGCTAATTTGCAGCTTGCTACGCCGGAGTTTGAGGAACTCAAAACAGCCTTGCTGGACGACCTCCTCGGCTTCGGGGCGATTGAGCCGCTGGTGCGGGATAAATCTTGCAGCGAAATCATGGTGAACGGGCCGGAGATCATCTTTGCCGAGCGGAAGGGCAAGCTGATCGAAACCGAGTACGTCTTCGACGACGATGACCACATCGACTGGATCGCACAGCGTATCGTGCGGCGTTTGGGCCGCCAATTCAACCGCGAAAACCCGATGGTCGATGCCCGCCTCCCCGATGGCTCCCGCGTGCATATGGTACGCAAACCGTCGGCCCTGCTGGGCATTACCATCACCATCCGGAAGTTTCCCGAAAAAGTCCTCACCGTCGCCGACCTGATCCGGTTTGGGTCGTTCACCCAAGATGTGGCGGACTTTTTACAGGCGTGCATCGTCGCACGGCTGAACTTGGTGGTTGCGGGGGGTACGGGGTCGGGGAAAACGACGCTGCTGAACGTCCTTTCGTCCTTCATCCCCGACGATGAACGCATCGTGACCATCGAGGACGCCGCCGAATTGCAGCTCACACAGCGGCACGTCGTCCGGCTGGAGACGGCTCCGCCGATCCCCGGCGTCAAGGACGGTACGGGCCAATTGGTGATCCGCGATCTGGTGAAGGGGAGCCTCCGTATGCGCCCAGACCGCATCGTGATCGGCGAGTGTCGTGGTGGGGAAGCGCTGGACATGCTCCAAGCCATGAACACTGGCCATGATGGGTCGTTGACGACGGTGCACGCCAACAGCCCCCGCGACGCGATTGCCCGTCTAGAGACGCTGACCCTCATGGCGGGCATGGATTTACCGCTGGGCGTGATCCGCCGCCAAATTGCCAGCGCCGTACAGCTGATCGTACAGCAAGCCCGCTTGAAGGACGGCAGCCGCAAGATCATCCAGATTTCGGAAATTCAGGGGATGGAAGGCGACAACATCACCATTCAAGACCTGTTCGTGTACAAGACCCCCGATCACAAGGGGCCGGGGCCGAGCCACGTTGGGGGCGGCTCGCTGCAACCGACGGGCTTCCGCACCAAATTCTCGGAGCGCATTGAACAGGCTGGGTTCAAACTCAGTGGGAAGATATTCGGTGGGGGTAACCTGACCAAGTCCGGCAGTTAGGTGCGGATAGGCAGGCAAAAGGTCTGGGGGGCAAGGGAGGTAACCCTGCCCCTCTTAATTGGATTTCGGGGGGTGGGCAGCCTGATCGGCCTCCCAATCGGCCTGCGTGACGATCTTGCCGCCAGTGGCTTTCGTCTCGGTGATTTTGCGGTCTTTGGTGAAGCGGATTTCTAACTCCATCCGTTCAAAGTCACGCGTTCCTACCAACACCTTGCGAACGTAATAGCCGCCCGTTTCCTCATCTTCCGAGAGGTCGTTCATCGGGTTGATGCGAACACGCACCACCTCCCCAGACCGATTCGCCCGCACGTAGAAGTATAGGCCCACATCGCCCCCGACAGGGGTTTTGCTACCCGCCAACATCTGCGCCAATTTGCGAAAAAAGTTCATGGGTTCATACTCCATAAATCCCCCCGTTCAGGGCAGAACGGGGGGAAGGGGAGGGTTAGAATAAGCCTTGCGCGGCTTGCACGGCCCAATCAAAGATCGGGGTTGCGAAGAACGTCCCCAACAGGATGACGCCGATGGTGGCGATGCCCAGCGCCCACACCGCCGCATTGCCAACGGGGGCCGGTTGGTTCTCAGTCTCGCTGCGGTCTACGAACATGACCTTGATCACGATCAAGTAGTAGTACAGGGCGATCATCGAGTTCAGGACGCCCGCGACAGCCAACCACGTTAGGTTAGCATCTACCGCTGCCCGAAACAGGAAGAACTTCCCGAAGAAGCCCGCCGCCGGCGGCACGCCCGCCAACGACAGCAAGGCTACCGTCATGACCAGCGCCAACCCCAGATTCCGGCGGGACAGCCCAGCGAAGTCCGAGATTTTTTCGGCCCCCGTGACGTTGCTATACACGATCACCACGCCGAAGGCGGCTAGGTTGGTCAAGGTGTACATCGCCATGTAGAAGGCTACTGCCGCCACGCCCAAGCCCGGCTGGGAACTCGGTTGGGCGGCCACCGCCGCCACCCCGATCAGGGTGTAACCAGCCTGCGCAATCGATGAGTAAGCCAACAACCGCTTGAGGTTGCCCTGCACCAAGGCGAACAGGTTCCCGACGGTCATCGAAACGACGGCGAGGATGGCGAAGAGTTGCACCCAGAACCGCGTTGGGTCGTCGCCTTGGAAGGCGATCAGCGCTAAACGCATCATCAAGGCGAAGCTGGCCGCCTTACTGGCCACGCTGACGAAGGCAGTCACGCTGGTTGGCGCGCCTTCATACACGTCGGGCGTCCAGAAATGGAAGGGCACCGCGCTGATCTTGAAGCCGAAACCTGCAATGACCATCACGAGCGCCAACAGGACGGGCAGCAACGTCTCGAGGGCGGGCGCTTGCCTCCCCGAAAAAATGTCTGCTAGCCGCGCCCCGATGGCGTAGAAGTTGGTCGATCCGGTGAAGCCGTACAGCAAGCTGAAGCCGTACAGCAAAATGGCCGACATGAACGCCCCAAACAAGAAGTACTTCATGCCAGATTCCGACGAGCGGCCATCGCGCACTAAGAAGCCCGTCAGCACATACAAGCTGATCGACAGCGTCTCGAGGGCGAGGAAGGCCATGATCAGGTCGGAAGCGCCCGCCATCAGGCACGCGCCCAACGTCGCCACGATCAGGATCGCGTAGAATTCACCCATCTTGCCCAGTTGTGGTACATCTAGAGTCAGCAAGCATACGATGCCCGCCGCCACCAATGCCACCACGCTGAAAAACTGGCTGAGTGCATCAAACCGGTACATCCCGCCCAACACGAGCTGCTGGTCGAAGGGCGGCGGTTGAATGATCGCCGTCAGTAGGGCGATGCCCAACAAGGACACCCCCGCGATAAAACCGATGTCCCGGCGGCGGCTAGCCGGCCAGAAGACTTCCAGCAGGCCTGCCGCCATTGCCAGCCCGGTCAGCAGTAGGGCCGGAACCATCGCCAGCAGGTTCACACCGGGGTCAGAGTTCACCACTACGTTTGTGAGTACACTATCCACGGTTATCAGCCCCCCTTAAGCGCCGTGAGGATCGGCTGCATCCCACTCTGAAGCATTCCGGTCATGATCTGCGGGTAGACGCCCAACACGACCAGCCACACGCCGAGCAGGACGAGGGCTGTCTTGTCGATCACCGTGACATCGGTAATGCCGGGGAAGCGCTTCTCGTTAAATTCCCCGAAGAACACCAGTTGAACGACGCGCAGGACGTAGCCCGCCGTCAGGATGATCCCCAACACCGATATGATGGCGATGATTGGGTAATAGTTATAGGTGGGAAAGAACTGTGTGGCGAGGCCAAGCGGGGCCGCTGCGCCCTGTGCAAAGACTGGCCCAGCCCACAGCCCCATGAAGATCGGGAATTCGGCGATGAACCCGGACAAGCCCGGCATCCCCATCGAGACCAACCCGCCCACGATGAAGGCAAACGCCACGAAGGGCATCTTTTTGCCGAAGCCGCCCAACGATGGAATATCGCGGGTGTGGGCTTGGTCGTACACCATCCCCACGCAAGAGAAGAACAGGGCCGTCATCACCCCATGGCTGAACATTTGCAGGCCCGCGCCCGTCAGCCCGTAGGCGTCCATCGTCGCAATCCCCATCATGACCAGCCCCATGTGGCTGACCGATGAGAACCCAATCACGTATTTGAAGTCACGTTGGCGGTAGGCGATGAACGCGCCGTATACCACGTTGATCGTGGTCAGGATGATGATCCACGGCAGGTGGACTTTGGCCCCTTCGGGCATCAGTTGCACCCCCAGACGCAAGGCCGCATACGCGCCCAGCTTCATCAGCACGCCCGCATGGATCATCGAAACGGCAGTCGGGGCCGCCACGTGACCGTCAGGACTCCAGTTGTGGAAGGGGAACATGCCCGCCAACACCCCGAAGCCGATGAACACGAACGGGAACCAGAACCGCGCCACGCTGACGCCGCCCCCCGCCAGATCGAAGGGGCCAACGCCCCCCCCGACGGTCTGCCAACGGGCGGCTACCTCAAAGTGGGTGAAGTCAAAGCTATAGGCGGGGGCCGTCGGGTTGTTGAGGGCTTGGCGCAGAATCGCGAGGTTCTGCGGGTTTTCAGCGAAGAAGTTCCCCGCCACGAAGTACATCACCAGCAACCCGATCAGGGCGAAAAACGACCCGACGAGGATGTACAGCGTCAACTTCATGGCCGCGTACTCACGGATCGCCTTCCAGCCCCACCCGGCAATCAGGAAGTACATCGGGAAGATGGCGAATTCGTACCAGAAGAACAGCAGGAATGTATCCAGCGAGACGAACACGCCGTACACACCGGCCACCAACAGCAGGAAGAACGCCATGAATTCACGCGGGCGGTCATCGATCTTCCACGAGATCAGCACGCCGCCCAACGCGGCGAGGCCCGTCAAGAGCACCATCGGGGCGCTAACGCCATCGACCCCCACGTGGTAGCTAATGCCCAGCGAAGGAACCCACGGAATGTTGATTTGTTGAACAAAGTAAGAGAGGCCCTGCGCTGCCCGCGTCGCTGCCGCCGCAAGGTTCGCGGGCTGGTTCATTTCGATGTACACCAGCCCAGACAGCACAAGGCAGGTGGCTGCCGAAAAAGCAGCCGTCAGCCGGACTTCGGTTTTTTGCTCATCCCGCAGCACGACCAGCATGAACAACGCTGCTGCAATGGGGACGACGAGAATTGCGGTAAGTAACATGCCTCTTTACCCTCAGCTGCCGAAGAGCCGCGTCACGGTTTGGTTGATAACTTGCACGATCCAGTTTGGCCAGAGGCCCGTGATCAGGATCAGCACGAGCAACGGCGTTAGCGCCAACACTTCGCGGAACTCAATTTCAAGGTGGTGTCCACGCCATACGTCGTTCGTTGGCCCGTACAGCACGGCCCGAATCCCCTTCAGGATGTAGGCCCCCGTCAGGAACAGGCCGACCATGGCCGCCGCCACGTAAGCAGGGAAGATCCACCACGTCCCGGCGATCACCTGAAACTCGCTCACGAAGCCGGCCATGCCGGGCAAGCCCAGACTAGCCATGCTGGTGAAGATGAGCAACCCGCCGTAGAACGGCGCAAGGTTGAACAGACCGCCGAACTGCGTCAGGTCGCGGGTGTGGGCCTTATGGTAGAGCGCCCCGACCAACAAGAACATGCCCGCCGAACTCAACCCATGCGTGAACATCTGCAAAATGGCCCCGTTAGTCGCCATGGAGACGCTCCGTAGGACGATCTCGCGGTCAGCAGCGTTGGCGATGGCCTGCGTGAAGATGTTGTTGTAGACGGAGGCGAAGGCCGCCACACCCAGCACCACAAAGCCCATATGGTTGACGGAGCTGTAGGCCACCAACCGCTTAAAGTCGTTCATGCCCCACGCCGCTAAGCCGCCCAAGATGATCCCAGCGACGGCGAGGAAGGCCAGCACCGGCGCAAAGGTCTGCGCCTCTGCCGGAAACAACGGAACCACGAACCGAACGAAGCCGTAAGCTCCCAGCTTAAGCAAGATGCCCGCCAGCAGCATCGACCCCGCCGTCGGCGCTTCAGTGTGGGCGTCTGGCAACCACGTATGGAACGGCCAAATCGGGACTTTGACGGCGAAGGCGAAGAAGAACGCCAAGAACATCAGCCCCTTGATGAGGTTCAAATCCCCCGCGAAGGGGAGGGAGAGCGCCTGACCGGCCCCATTTAGGCCCTTCGGGAAGGTGGCCAGCAGCGTCGGGATGTCAAATGTGCCAGCAACGACCCCGATCAACTGAATGGACAGCAGCAAGCCCAACGAACCCGCCATCGTATAGATGAAGAACTTCGTAGAGGCATACTGGCGGTCTTTCCCGCCCCAGTAGTTGATCAGGAAGTACATCGGCACGAGGCCGATCTCCCAGAAGATGAAGAAGATCAGCAAGTCTAGCGAGATGAACAGCCCGATCACGCCCATTTCGAGGAACAGGAACAACGCCATGTGTTCATGGACGCGGTCTGTCACTTCAAAGCTGATCAGGATCGCCAACGGGGTCAGGATCGCCGATAGCAACACCAGCGACATGCTCAGCCCGTCGATCCCGACGTGCCACTTAGCATTTAACTGCGGGAAGAATTCAGCCACATGTTGGCAGGTGAAGCCGAACGGCCCGCCAGCAGCGGCCTTCTGCATGGCCTCCGGCACGTTGCCGGGCGGGCACGTCCCTCCCAGAAACTGCGAGAGGAGATAGATCGTCAACACCAGCACCACAAGGCTGAAGCCCAATGCCGTGTACCGGGCGAGGTTCTTCTGCTTGCGGGGCAAGACCACCACTACGCCTGCCCCGATCATGGGCAGGAAGGTGATAAGGGTGAGTAAGTCCAGCGTCATCGTGGGGTTTCTCCTAGTCGCCGCTCGTGGCTTGAACGTCGCCTTCGCTCGCTGGGCGGTTGCCGCTGCCACCAGTGGGCTGCGAGGCACTCCCAGAGCCGAGCAAGAAGACGATGAGGACGACAATACCGCCCTGTACGAGTGCCGCTACCGGAATGATCTGCGGTACGGCAGCAATGATGATCAGGTTGACCGCGACCACAATCGCCGCGACCAGTGCGAACAGCAAGTATTGTTGAACCCGCCCTGTTTGCAGAGGCCGCAGGGCTTTCGCAGCATCGCCGATTGCCTCGGGGATGCCGTCGCCCACGCCATCGATCACGACGCGGTTGAATTCCTTGACTACGTCACCGATACGGCCTGCTGTCCGCGCCACAAAGTGCAGCACACTATCGATGAGACCCCGATCCACGACCTCGCTGTAGCGCGCCGCCGCCCATTGGAAGGGCTGGATGAAGAACCGGGCATAGAACTCGTCGATGTAATACTTGTTTTGCAGGATGCGGTAGGTATCCTTCCCGACGATGCCCTCTACGGGGTCGGCTTGGCCGAGGATTACCGGACGCCGCACGTACAACGACCATCCAGCAAACACCCCCACGCCGAAAATGGCGAAGGACAGCAGCACGGGCAGGAGGTTAAACGCCGGAATTTCCGGAATTTCCAGCAGCGAGTATTTCACGTAGTTGACGAACGGCTTTTCGATGCCGAGGCTGCTCATCAGCGGCCCGACAATCGGGAAGGACGGGTTAACGCCGACGAAGCCGAACAACAGCGCAAAGACGGCCAGCACGATCAGTGGTGCAGTGAGCGTGATGCTGATGCTCCGCTCCGCGAAGCCATCCCCACGGGCCTTGTTATAGTGCTGCGCGTAGAGCGCTGCTTCGGTGCGCGGCGTCCCAAGGAAGGTCATGGCGATTTGGCGGAAGGTGTAGATCGCGGTCAGGGTAGCGGCGAGGGCAAGAGAGACCAACACCAACAACCCGACGGGCGTCTTGCCCATCATGTACCACGCCTCGGCTAAGATTTCGTCTTTCGACCAGAAGCCCGCCGTGATGATAGGCGCTCCGGCGAGGGCCAACCCGCCAATGATGAAGGTGACCGCCGTGACGGGCATAGTCCGGATCAGGCCGCCCATGTTCCGCATGTCTTGCGGGTCAAAATCGCCCTCGTTGAAGTCCGGGAAGACGTGTTCCCATTGGGTCGGGGCATGGCTCCCGTGCCCATGTGCCCCATGACCGTGTTCGGCATGACCGTGTTCGGCGTGGGCGGGGGCCGCGTGGCCGTGTTCTTCGGCGTGGCCGTGTTCGGCATGGGCTTCATGGCCGTGATCCGCGTGCCCATGAGCAACGTGGTGGCCGTGTTCCATGCCGTGAATGACCGACCCAGAGGCCAAGAACAGCAAGCCTTTGAAGAAGGCGTGCGTAATCAGATGGAAGAAGGCGGGGATATACGCCCCGATGCCGAGCGCCGCCACCATGAAACCCAACTGGGAGATGGTGGAGTAGGCCAACACCTTCTTGATGTCGTTCTGGGCGATGGCAATCGTCGCGGCGAACAGCGCCGTAAACGACCCGATCACGGCCATGAACACCATCGGCGCAGTCAAGACGCCCTCATGGACGTTTCCGCCCGCCGCAAGGACAGGGTACATCCGGATGATCATGTACACGCCAGCAGAAACCATCGCCGCCGCATGGATCATGGCGCTGACGGGGGTCGGGCCTTTCATGGCGTCTGGCAGCCACGTATGCAGCGGGAACTGGGCAGATTTCCCTACCGTCCCGATGATCAGGCAAATGCCGATGAAGCCTGCCGCGCTCAGCCCAAGGAAGCCGCCCAACGCGGGCGTGCTCGCCAACTGTTCGAGCGCCGCTTGGCTGAACAGGATGTCGCGGAAGTTTAGGGTTCCGGTACTGGCCCACAGGTAGGCGATGCCCAACATCATGATCACGTCAGCGAGACGGGTGGTTAGGAAGGCTTTAGTGGCTGCTTGGAAGGGGGCCACGCGGTCAACTTGGCTCTTGGGGGCCGCATCGTAGAAGAAGCCGATGAGCAGGTACGAACACAAGCCCATGACTTCCCAGCCGACGAATAGCATCAGCAAGTTATCGGCCACGACGAGCGTCAACATGCCCGCCGCAAACAGGCACAGATACGCGAAGAAGCGGGCGTTACGCGGGTCATGGTACATGTAGCCAATCGAAAAGACGATGATCAGCATGATCACCAGCGGCACCATGAACAACATGATCGCGGTCAGCGGGTCGACCGCGACGCCCATGTTCAACGCCCCCGTGATGGCATTCGATTGGCCGCCGTTAGAGAGCCAGCCCGTCGAAATGCCGAAGATGTCGTTGACGTTGCTGCCGAAAATCCCGACGGAATATTTGCCCAATTCCGCCACTTGGAAGGCCCGCAAGACGACGGCAAAGCTCAGGAACCATGAAATGACAGCGGAACCGACCGCCGTGATATGGGTCAGGACCCGGCTGCGCCCCAACACCAGCACAATCAGCGCAAAGGCGATCAGCGGGGGGAGGGGAATGAGCCAAGGGAGGAAGTTTGCATCAAACCAGTTCATAGAAAATTCCTTGCGTTGGCAGGCTTAGACGTGCACCTTCACATCGAATTGTTCGCGGGAGACATGGCCAGAGATGAAAGGCCGCACCCGGTCTACCTGTGATTGGTAGAATCCGGCGGCAGATTCATCGAGGGTCGCCTGCGTGTCCCACAGCGTGATGACCATCACGCGGTTGGTTGGCGCGTCGGTGAGTAGGTACGAGCCGACGTGCCCCGCTTGCCGACGGTTAGCCGGGAAGACGGTCTCGTTAAATTCTTTGACCAGTTCATCCAATTTACCGGGCAGGCATTGGAAGGTAGAAACCCGTGCGTACATGGCTGACCGAATCCTTTTTGAAAGTGCCCAAAAGCCGGATGGGGTGGAACATTTCCCCCTAATACTTCATCGTGTCGATGTCTTCAGCAACGACGGTACGGCGGTTGCGGTACACAGCGATGATGAGCGCAAGGCCTACCGCCGCTTCAGCCGCCGCAATGACAAAAACGAACGCCGCGAAGGTCTGCCCGGCCATCCCGACCTGTAGGCCGCTGGCTGTCGCCTGTGTGCCGGGCGTCAGGAACCGCCAAAAGGCCACAAAATTGATGTTCACGGCGTTTAACATGAGTTCGATCCCCATCAGGATCGCTACGGCATTACGGCGGGCCATCACTGCATACAGACCGATGCAGAACAACAGCGCCGCCACGATAAGATAGGCCGTCAAAGGAACCATATCATGCCCCCGGTTCGTTAGTTTTCTTCACGCGCCAAGACAATCGCCCCGACCATCGCCGCCTCGAGCAGCACCGAGGCGAGGATGAACGGCAGCGCGTACTGGTTCGGGTCTACCAACGCAACCCCGAGGTCACGCAGGCTATCCGAAGTGACGGCGGCCAGCACGGGTTCGCGGAAACTAGCAAACAAGGGCGTGCTGCCTGAACTGGAAAGAATGATGCCGAAGGACAGCACCAAAAAGGTGATCGCGGCGGCGGCAAGGCCGAACGGCCATTGGTTATTCGGCACTTCGCGCAGGCCCATTAGCCGCCGGGTGAGCATGATCGCAAAGATGATCAGGATCACGATAGCGCCGATGTACACCAGCACTTGGATAGCCGCCAAGAATGGGGCCGCCAACAACACGTACAGCCCGCCCACCCCAAACAGGCTAACAATCAGCCATAGGGCGGCATGGAAGATGTTACGGGTCGTGACGACGGCCAGTGCCCCGCCAATGACGAGGACGGAGAGCATCCCGAAGAAAAGCCATTGAACGACGTCTACTTGCATTTTTGAACTTTCTCCTGCGCGGCTTCGGCTTTAATCGCCCGTCGCCGGGGCGGGTGCAACAGCCTTTGGCGTGCCGTAACGCGCCTCAATGAGTTGGCGCTGGGCGGCTCCGTAACGGCGCAGCAAGCTCACCGCCCCCCAGAACAGAACGATGTTGGCAATCAGCAGCACTACTGTGCGCGGCAATTCGGCGATGAAGCCATTCCCGAAAATGCCCCCGATGACCGCCGCAAGACCGCCCGCCGCAACAGCGGCGTCCGCAGCGGCGTAATCCGGCGTGAAGGGCCGGGCAAGGAACATGACCATGAGGAAATTGACCAGCGACAGCGGGACGAGGAACTTCCAGTTGAAGCCCATCATCTGGTCGATGCGGATACGCGGTAAGGTGTTCCGCAACAACATCACCACGATGTACAGCGCAAACGACTTCGCCCAGACCGTGATCCACCCCATCAGTTCTTGGCCGGGCGTGCCGAAGCCGAAGAGCCGCCAGCCGCCGAAGAACAAGACCGCCGTCAGGGTGCAGATCACAAAGGCATGAATGAATTCCGCCGCGTAGAACATGGCGAACTTCATGCCGGAATATTCGATGTTGAAGCCCGCCACGATTTCAGATTCGGCTTCGATCAGGTCGAAGGGCGAACGGCCCACTTCCGCCAGTTGGGAGATGAAGAAGATCAACGCGCTGACGGGCACCGCGAACACGTAAGCAATGCTCTGCCCCTTCACGATGTCCTGCATACTCATCGACCCGGCCAGCATGACCGGAACTGCCAGCGAGAGGATCATCGGCACTTCGTAGCTGATCAGCGCCGCAATGGCGCGGAAGGCCCCCAACAAGGCGTACTTGTTATTAGAAGCCCAGCCCGCCAGCAAAACCGCCAACGTTGCAAACGACCCAACCGCCACGAAGTACAACGCCCCAACGTTCAAATCCGCCCCGATCCAGTTGTGGCTGAACGGAATAACCCCGAAGATCAGGATTACACTGGCCACCGCCATGATCGGCGCGAGGTTATAAATGTGTTTATCTGCTCCAGCGGGCGTGATGTCTTCTTTCGTCAACAGCTTGCCCACATCGGCGAAGGTTTGGAAAAGCCCATACGGGCCGGTACGGTTGGGGCCAAGCCGGTCTTGGACGCGGCCCGCAAACTTACGCTCCAGCCAGATGGACACCAGAATCCACACGAGGCCGAGCGAACTCACGGCGACAGCGCCGAGCGCGCTGGCCACAATGACAGCGAGGTTCTTATCCCAGCCTGAACTGACCAAAAAATCGACCATGCGAATAGCTCCCTAAAGCCTGCTTGCCCCTATTCTTGTCCTTATTGCCAATCGAGGGCGCCTTTGCGCCAAGCGTAGACCAAGCCCACGCCCAAAATCACCACGAAGCCCGTCATCATGATTAGGGCAAACAGGCCCAGTTGGTTATAGGCGACTGCCCACGGGAACAAGAACAACATTTCGATGTCGAAGATCAGGAAGATCAGGGCATACAGGTAGTACGAGACCTTAAACTGTACCCACGCATCCCCCACCGTTTCGACCCCGCATTCGTACGTCTCCAATTTCAGCTTGTTCGGCTTGCGCGGTTGCAGGAACCGGGCAATCACAATGGGTGCAGCCGGTAGCACGAAGGCGACTGCAATTGAAATGGCAACAAAGACCCATTCGTTTGTCTGCATCTACCGTAGACTCCTTATCGTGTATGTGTTCTGCCTTGCAATGCAGAAAAGGGTTTTGATTCATCTGATGAAATCGGCGGGTGGTGCATCGTACCTGCCGCGCAATCGGGACTTTGTGATAAAACACGCTAATTGTAGCATACCGCCTAGAAATGCAAAAACCGTTTTGGCGCAAGTATAGCCCCCGTTTGAAAGCCTTGCACGGGGGAGTTTGGGAGTGCGCCATTCTTCCCCTTCCCCGAACATTGCACAAACCTCGATTTTCGCGGCATAATGAATGCGGGTTAGGCGGCTTGGCACGGCCTCCGTGTGCGCCAAACAGTGCAGGTGAGCATGACTGAATTCAGGGGAACCCTTTCTAATCTTGATCTGCGGAGTGTGGTCGATGCAATGGGGCATGGGGTCCTCATCTTCGATTCGGCTGACCGTTTGGTGTTGGATAACCGTGCCGCCCGCGACCTACTCGGCCCTAACCTGACCCTAATCCGCGCAGAGGGGTGGGTGGCCTGTGCCATGCTCCTAGACGCCCGGCGCGTCGAGGGGCCAAGTGCCAACGAAATCCGCCAAAAAGTACTCCAAACCCGCGAATCAATGCGCTTTCACACCCTGCTGACGGGGGTTTACATCCCGTGTTGGGCGGCAGTGGTCTTCGGGCAAGACAAGCAGCCCTACACCATGATCACCCTTGAGACAACCGACTGGGTAGCCCTGCGCGAGTTTACCTCAACCTTCCGCAATGAGGCCAAGTTAGCCGTCGAAAGCACGCGCGGTCATGCCGACCTGATCATGCAGCTGATGCGCCGCCGCCCACCGGGCATGAACACCGACCAGCTCGCCGCCCGCGTGGTAGGCTTCGCTGAGATCATGGCCACTCACATGTACCGTCTTGAGCTGCTGATGGACTTGCTCTACCGCCTCGAAGTGATCCGCACCGGGCAGTTACAAGAACGGGTGGCAAAAGACCGGCGGCGCATTCGTCTGGCGGACTTCGTGGAGGACTTCCTCGAGGCCCTCATCGAAGAACAACCACTAGATGCCATTCACAATGCTGATCTGCGTGAACGGCTGATCGTGGAAGTGCCCCAAAACCTGAGCGTGGCCGCCTCCCCCGAATTTTTGCGCAAAGCCCTGCACGATGTGCTACGGAACGCCATCATGTACAGCCCGCCCACGTCCATGATCTTCATTCGGGCACAGCGCCTCGTCCCTTCGGACGTGGTGCAAATCGACATCGTCGATCAGGGCTGCGGGATTCGGGCCAAAGAGGCCGAACGGGTCTTTACGCCCTTCCAACGGGCGCGGCAGCCGCAGGTCATGGCCGAATTCGGCTACGGCCTGA
>Ga0272446_1001783_pt1 | contig 30653 bp, 22 predicted proteins | sample YNPCB0061_FD_194587 | JGI IMG/M metagenome (GOLD analysis project Ga0272446, IMG submission 194587) | Hot spring microbial mat communities from Yellowstone National Park, WY, United States - YNP-CB-006-1 | ecosystem: Environmental > Aquatic > Thermal springs > Hot (42-90C) > Sediment | place...
CTACAAGATGACCATTACTACATGCTGTTCGAAATGCTTCATCATTATCAGCACGATGATCAATTTCAGGCCAATTAGTCTTTAACCACTTAGTTATTTCAAGATGACCTTTATTACAAGCACTTTTAAATAGATAATTTTTATCAACATGGCAATCAATTTTACGACAATTATTATTCCACTGTGCAGCAATTTTAATAGTATCGCTATCAGTATGAAGGTCAACTTCGGGCCAATTATCTTTCAACCACTTGGCTACTTCAAGGTGGCCATTACTATAAGCCGATCGAAATGCATAATCTTTATCAGCACTATGGTTGATATTAGGCCAATTAGCCTTTAACCATTTGGCTACTTCAAGATGCCCATTTTCACATGCATATTGAAATGCATAAATTTTATTAGTACAATTATTAATCTCACGCCAATTAGTCTTTAACGATTTTACTACTTCTAGATTTCCAGTTATACAAGACCATAAAAACATGGACTCATTTTCAACATGATGATCGATTTCAGGCCAATTTTCCTTTAACCACTTAGCTACTTCAAGATGACCCTTTTTACATGCCCCTCGAAATGCATAATCATTACATGCACGATGATTAATATCAGACCAGTTAGTCTTTAACCACTTCGCTACTTCAAGATGACCATTTTGACATGCCCCTCGAAATGCGTCATCGTTATTTGCATTATGATTAATCTTAGGCCAGTTAATCTTTAACCACTCGGCGATTTCAAGATGACCGTTTTTACATGCCCCTCGAAATGCGCAATCATTATCAGCACTATGGTCAATATTAGGCCAATTAGCCTTTAACCACTTGGCCACTTCGAAATGACCATTATGACATGCCGCTCGAAATGCGTCATCGTTAATTGCACTATGATTAATCGCAGGCCAGTTAGCTTTTAACCACTTCGCTACTTCTAGATGGCCATTACTACATGCATATCGGAATGCATAATCATTGTCTGCGCAATGACTAATATTAGGCCAGTTAGTTTTTAGCCATTTGGCTACTTCTAGATGACCATTAGCACATGCCCCTCGAAACGCATAATTATCGGCTGCGCGATGATCAATCCCAGGCCAATTAACCTTAAGCCATTTAGCTATTTCAAGATGGCTATTTTGACATGCCAATCGAAATGCCTCATAGTTATTTGCATATTGATTAATTGCAGGCCAGTTAGCTTTTAACCACTTAGCTACTTCAAGATGGCCATTTTCACAGGCTGATCGAAATGCTTCATCGTTATTTGCATGTTGATTAATTTTAGGATATTTAGCTTTCAGTTGCTTAGCAGATTCTAGCAAGCCAGTTTTACATAGTAATAAAAACTTATTATCATTACTAATATTACGATTATTAAATTCATATGAAGCGAATAAGTCAGTCCATTTGACGTCTCCTGTAGATAATAGAGTAGTAGAAGTCATTCTCTTAAGAATATAACAATAAATAAAATTCAATTTTAAAAAAATAAAATTAATTTATCAATTAAGTAAGGAGATAATTCCATAAACTATTAGTTGTGACATGAAGCTAATCTATTTTTTTTAGAGACTCTGCTTTCAGAGAGGGACTAAGATTGGTGTTTCGTGAATATTTGACAGTAACAAATAATATTGCAATGCATTTAAAAAATTAAAGTAGCATATTAGAAATTCTCTGTTGCGGTTCTTCGGCCATTAGTCTATTGTATAATTCTTTATCTGCACATACTTTATGTAATAGATATACTAAATTCATCTTAGATAGTTTATCATTCAGTTTTTTAATTCGGTCTTGCAATATCTCCTCGAATTCATTTTTTTCTAGTTCATCAAATGGGTTAGTAGTTTTTGTTTCTATAATACCATCTACAGATTGGTCTTTAAGACTAGCCGTATCATCAGCAATATCAGCCTCATCGTTGTTATTAGCTGAGTCAAATATTTTCAAATAATCAATAAGTTCATCAGTAATTCTAGGAGGAAGATTTTCTTTAATGCATTTAGCATGGTATAACTTAGTAGTGATATTGATCTCGGCTGTATCGATTTGAGAGAAATTGAAACTACTATTATATTGAATTACCGCATTATTTTTTAGAACATTTTTTTTACATTTATTACACATATTTGTTAATAGTCTTGAATAAATTAAACTTTTAAGTTTATTTTTGATTTTATTGATAGTCGTACCACTAACGCATTTAGAACAATAATGATATTCTCCATATTTTTGAGCCGTAATAACGCAAGTAGATCCGCATCTTTTACATACATCCATCTCGAAATATAATAATTATATTTATTTCAAATTTGGAAAATTCGAAAAAAAGGTGATTATATAATCTATGACATGCGATATTAAAGAATACAAATGAGGCAAGATACTTATTGAAGAAATTTTGCAGACAGTATAATACATTGTAAAAATTATATATAGTCAATTACTACTTTATCATTAAATTAGTAATGTATTACTTTTAATAATTTAATTCGAACCTTCCAGTTTGCTATGACTGTTATCCGCGTACCTACGGTTGGTATACGAGTAGAAAATGTAGCAAGTACAATAAATGTTTTTTACAGAACTAACAATGATTATAAAATTCTCTAAATTTAAAGTAATTATATAGAATAGAAAATGGTCGATTCTATTAGAAGGCTAGGGAAAGTATTCGGTGGTATCATACAAGAATACGTCGAACGATGTGATGAACATAACGAAGACCCTGAAACTACTAAATTACCAGAGGGATTGTTTAGCGAATTAGTGAATACACTTAGAAATAAAAAAGAGCTATCGGATACACTAGTAAAATATTCGTGTTCTAACGTATTATATACAGCCATTAAATGGGATACTAAGGCATTTCTATGGGCTTGTAAAAATGGCTATCTTGAATTTGCTAAGTGGTTAAAGGAAAACTGGGTTGAGATTGATCATCGTGCTAATGATAATGAAGCGTTTCGTTTGGCTTGCAAAAATGGTCATCTTGAAGTAGCCAAATGGTTAAAGACTAACTGGCCTGTGATTGACCATCGTGCCGATACAGATTATGCGTTTCGATTGGCTTGTAGTAATGGTCATCTAGAAGTAGTAAAATGGCTAAAGACTAATTGGCCTGAGATTGATCACCGAGCTAAATATGATGAAGCATTTCGATCAGCCTGTAGTAATGGTCATCTAGAAGTAGCTAAATGGTTAAAAGAAAACTGGCCTGAGATTGATCATCGGGTTGATAAAGATTATGCTTTTCGGTGGGCATGCCATAATGGTCATCTAGAAGTAGCCAAGTGGTTGAAGGCTAATTGGCCTGAGATTGATCATCGTAATGTTAACGATTGTGCGTTTGGATGGGCGTGTTATAATGGCAGTCTAGAAGTAGCAAAGTGGCTAAAGGCTAATTGGCCTGAAATTAATCATCGTAATAAAAACGATTATGCATTTCAGTCTGCCTGTGGAAATGGCCATCTAGAAATAGCTAAATGGTTGAAGGATAACTGGCCTGAAATTGATCACCATGCTAATGACGATTACGCATTTCTATGGGCCTGTATATATGGTCATCTAGAAGTAGCAAAGTGGCTAAAGGCTAATTGGCCTGAAATTAATCATCGTAATAAAAACGATTATGCATTTCAGTCTGCCTGTGGAAATGGCCATCTAGAAATAGCTAAATGGTTGAAGGATAACTGGCCTGAAATTGATCACCATGCTAATGACGATTACGCATTTCTATGGGCCTGTATATATGGTCATCTAGAAGTAGCCAAGTGGTTGAAGACTAATTGGCCTGACATAAATCATCGTGCGATGAATGATTATGCATTTCGGTGGACTTGTTATAATGGTCATTTAGAAGTAGCTAAATGGTTGAAAAAAAATTGGCCTGAAATTGATCATCATGCTGATAATGATTATGCATTTCGATCAGCTTGTAAGAATGGTCATCTTGAAATAGCTAAATGGTTGAAAAAAAACTGGCCTGAAATTGATCATCGTACTGAAAATGATTGGGCGTTTCGATCAGCTTATAGTAATGGTCATCTTGAAGTATCTAAATGGTTAAAGACTAACTGGCCTGAAGTAGACCCTGAGAACAGAATTATAATTTGAATTTTTTATTAGTATTAAATAAAAAAATGACAGACTCTATTAGAAGACTAGGAAAAGTATTCGGAGGGATCATACAAGAATATGTAGAATGTTGTGATGAACATAAAGAAGACCCTGAAACTACTAAATTACCAGAGGGATTGTTTAGCGAATTAGTCAATACGCTTAGAAATAAAAAAGAGTTATCGGATACACTATTAAAATATTCGTGCTCTAGCGTATTATATACATCAATTAAATGGGATACTAATGCGTTTATACGGGCTTGTGAAAATGGTCATCTTGAATTCTCTAAATGGCTAAAGGAAAACTGGCCTGAAATCGATCATCGTGTTGATAATGATTGGGCATTTCGATATGCATGTAGTAATGGCCATCTAGAAGTAGCCAAATGGTTAAAGACTAATTGGCCTGAAATCGATCATCGTGTTATAAATGACGATGTATTTCGATGGGCATGTAGTAATGGTCATCTTGAAGTAGCTAAATGGTTGAAGGCTAATTGGCCTGAAATTGATCATAGTGCTAATGAAGAGTGGGCATTTCGATATGCATGTAGTAATGGCCATCTAGAAGTAGCTAAATGGTTAAAGACTAATTGGCCTGAAATCGATCATAGTGCCGAGAATGATTGGGCATTTCGATGGGCATGTAGTAATGGTCATTTTGAAGTAGCCAAATGGTTAAAAGCTAACTGGTCTGAAATAGATCATAGTGCCGAGAATGATTGGGCATTTCGATGGGCATGTGCTAAAGGCCGTCTTAAAGTAGTTAAGTGGTTAAAAGCTAACTGGCATGAAATCGATCATCGCGCTGATAATGATCGGGCATTTCGATATACTTGCGAATATGGTCGTCTTGAAGTAGCCAAGTGGTTAAAGACTAACTGGCCTGAAATTAATCATCGTGCTGATAATGATGATGCATTTCGATGGACATGTGCTAATGGTCATCTTGAAGTAGCTAAATGGCTAAAGGATAACTGGCCTGAAATTGATCATCGTGATAATGCATTTCGATTGGCTTATGAAAATGGTCAGATTGAAGTAGCGAAGTGGTTGAAGGAAAACTGGCCCGAGGTAGATTCTGAGAATATTATTATAATTTGATTTTTTTTAGAATTAGATAAAAAATGGTCGATTCTATTAGAAGGCTAGGGAAAGTATTTGGAGGAATCATACAAGAATATGTAGAACGATGCGATGAACATAAAGAAGACCCTGAAACTACTAAATTACCAGAAGGATTGTTTAGAGAATTAGTGGATACACTTAGAAATAAAAAAGAGTTATCGGATACACTATTAAAATATTCATGTTCTAGTGTATTATATACATCTATTAAATGGGATACTGAGGCATTTCTATGGGCTTGTAAGAATGGCTATCTTGAATTTGCTAAATGGTTAAAGGAAAACTGGCCTGAGATTGATCATCATGCTAAAGATGATGAAGCGTTTCGATATGCTTGTAAGAATGGCCATATAAAAGTAGCTAAGTGGTTAAAGACTAATTGGCCTGAGATTGATCATCGTGTGGATAATGATTGGACATTTCGATATACCTGTAGTAATGGCCATCTAGAAGTAGCTAAATGGTTAAAGACTAATTGGCCTGAAATTAATCATAGTGCTGAAAATGATTGGGCATTTCGATATACATGTAGCAATGGCCACCTAGAAGTAGCTAAATGGTTAAAGACTAACTGGCCTGAAATTAATCATTGTGTTAATTACGATGAGTCATTTCGATCGACTTGTTATAATGGTCATCTTGAAGTAGCGAAGTGGTTGAAAGAAAAATGGCCTGAAATTAATCATCGTGCTAATTACGATTATGTATTTTTACAGACTTGTATGTATGGTCATCTTGAAGTAGCGAAGTGGTTGAAGACTAATTGGCCTGAAATTGATCATCGTGCTAATGATGATTGGGCATTTCGATATACCTGTAGTAATGGCCATCTAGAAGTAGCCAAATGGCTAAAAGCTAACTGGCCTGAAATAGATCATAGTGTTATGAATGACGACGTATTCCGGTGGGTTTGTTATAATGGTCATCTTGAAGTAGCCAAATGGTTAAAGACTAACTGGCCTGAAATTGATCATCGGGCTGAAAATGATTGGGCATTTCGATGGGCATGTGCTAATGGCCATATTGAAGTAGCGAAATGGTTAAAGACTAACTGGCCTGAAATTGATCATCGTACTAAAGATGACGAAGCATTTCGATATACATGTGGAAATGGTCATCTTAAAGTAGCAAAATGGCTAAAGACTAACTGGCCTGAAATTGATCATCGTGCCGAAAATGATTGGGTATTTCGAGACGCGTGTCGTAATGGTCATCTTGAACTAGCCAAGTGGTTAAAGACTAACTGGCCTGAAATCGATCATCGGGTTAAAAACGATGAAGCATTTCGATCGGCTTGTGAAAATGGTCATACTGAAGTAGTAAAGTGGTTGAAGGAAAACTGGCCTGATATAAACTGAAGAAAAGATTATAATTTGAATTTTTTTTAGAATTAAATAAGAAATGGTCGATTCTATTAGAAGGCTAGGGCAAGTGTTCGGTGGGATTATACAGGAATATGTAGACCTATGTGATGAGCATAAAGAAGACCCTGAAACTACTAAATTGCCTGAAGGATTGTTTAGCAAATTGATAAGTACACTTCGAAATAAAGAAGAGTTATCGGATACGTTATTAAAATATTCCTGCTCTAGTATATTATATACAGCGATTAAATGGGATACTAAGGCATTTATATGGGCTTGTAAAAATGGCTATCTTGAATTTGCTAAGTGGTTGAAAGAAAACTGGCCTGAGATTGATCATCGTACTAAATATGATGAGCCATTTAGATATGCATGTCGTAATGGCAATATAGAAGTAGCTAAATGGCTAAAGACTAACTGGCCTGAAATTGATCATCGTACTATGAACGATTGTACGTTTCGGTGGACTTGTTCTAATGGTCATATAGAAATAGTAAAATGGCTAAAATTCAATTGGCCTGAGATTAATCATCGTGCTGAAAATGATTATGCATTTAGATCGGCTTGTAATAATGGTCATATAGAAATAGCCAAATGGTTGAAGGAAAACTGGCCTGAAATTGATCATCATGCTGAAAATGATTGGGCATTTAGATGGGCTTGCGAAAATGGCCATCTAGAAGTAACTAAGTGGTTAAAGAGTAATTGGCCTGATATTGACCATTGTATTTATAACGATGAACCATTTCGATGGGCATGTGCTAAAGGTCGTCTTGAAGTAGCTAAGTGGTTGAAGGAAAATTGGCCTGAAATTGATCATCGTACTGAGAATGATTGGGCGTTTCGATGGGCTTGTGAAAATGGTCATCTTGAAATAGCTAAATGGTTGAAGAAAAACTGGCCTGAGATTGATCATCGCGCTAAGAACGATCATGCGTTTCGATTGGCTTGTCTATATGGTTATCTTGAAGTTGCTAAATGGTTGAAAGCTAATTGGCCTGAGGTAGACTCTGAGAACAGAATTATAATTTGATTTTTTTTATATTATTAGATCGAAAAATGGGCGATTCTATTCGAAGGCTAGGAAAAGTATTCGGAGGGATCATACAAGAATACGTTGAACGATGCGATGAACATAAAGAAGATCCTGAAACTACTAAATTGCCTGAAGGGTTGTTTAGCGAATTGATAAGTACACTTAGAAATAAAGGAGAGATATCGGATATGTTATTAAAATATTCGTGCTCTAGTGTATTATATACAGCGATTAAATGGGATACTGAGGCGTTTATACGGGTTTGTGAAAATGGTCATCTTGAATTTGCTAAATGGTTAAAAGAAAACTGGCCTGAAATTGATCATCGTGCTAAAGACGATGAATCGTTTCGATTGGCTTGTAAGAATGGCCATATAGAAGTAGCGAAATGGCTAAAGGCTAATTGGCCTGATATTGATCATCGTAATATAAACGATTGTACGTTTCGTTGGACTTGCTATAATGGCCATCTAGAAGTCGCTAAGTGGTTAAAAGCTAATTGGCCTGAAATCGATCATCATGCTGAAAATGATTGGGCATTTAAATGGGCTTGTGGGAATGGCCATCTAGAAGTCGCAAAGTGGCTAAAAACTAATTGGCCTGATATTGACCATCGTGATGATAATGATTATGCGTTTCGATGGGCTTGCGAAAATGGTCATCTAGACGTAGCCAAATGGTTAAAAAATAACTGGCCAGAAATTGATCATCATACCTATAACGATGAGGCATTTCGATGGGCATGTGCTAAAGGTCATCTTGAAGTAGCTAAATGGTTGAAGGCTAATTGGCCTGAAATCGATCATCGTGTTCAGAATGATTGGGCATTTAGATCGGCTTGTTATAATGGCCATCTCGAAGTAGCGAAATGGTTAAAGGCTACCTGGCCTGAAATTGACCATCGTGCCGAGAATGATTGGGCATTTCTATCGACTTGTAGTCACGGTTATCTTGAGATAGCAAAGTGGTTAAAAAATAACTGGCCCGAAATCGACCACCGTGTAAATAACAATTATGCGTTTCGATTTGCGTATGGAAATGGCTATCTTGAGGTAGCCAAGTGGTTGAAGGAAAACTGGCCTGAAGTAGACCCTTGGAACAAAATTATAATTTGATTTTTTTATATTATTAAATAAAAATGGTCGACTCTATTAGAAGACTAGGTAAAGTATTCGGAGGAATTATACAAGAATATGTAGACCAATGCGATGAACATAAAAAAGACCCTGAAACTACTAAATTACCAGAGGGATTGTTTAGCGAATTAGTGGATACACTTAGAAATAAAAAAGAGTTATCGGATACACTGCTAAAATATTCTTGCTCTAGCGTATTATATACAGCCATTAAATGGGATACTGAGGCGTTTATATGGGCATGTGCTAATGGCTATCTTGAATTTGCTAAATGGCTAAAGGAAAACTGGCCTGAAATTAATCATCGTGTTAATAACGATGAAACGTTTCGTTGGGTTTGTTATACTGGTCATCTTGAAGTAGCAAAGTGGTTGAAAGAAAACTGGCCTGAAATTGATCATCGTGCTAAAAACGATTATGCATTTCAATCTGCTTGTGGAAATGGTCATCTAGAAATAGCAAAGTGGTTAAAGTCTAACTGGCCTGAAATTGATCATCGTGCTAAGAATGATTGGGCATTTCAAGGGGCATGTTATAATGGTCATCTTGAAGTAGTCAAGTGGTTAAAGGCTAATTGGCCTGAGATTGACCACCGTACTGATAAAGATTATGCATTTCGATATGCATGTTATAATGGTCATCTTGAAGTAGCTAAGTGGTTGAAGACTAATTGGCCTGAGATTGACCACCGTACTGATAAAGATTATGCATTTCGATATGCATGTTATAATGGTCATCTCGAAGTAGCAAAATGGTTAAAGGCTAATTGGCCTGAAATTGATCATCGTAATTATAAAGACTATGTATTTCGATCGACTTGTTATAATGGCCGTCTAGAAGTAGCTAAGTGGTTGAAGGAAAACTGGCCTGAAATTGATCATTGTGCTAAGAATGATTATGCGTTTCGATATGCATGTTATAATGGTCATCTAGAAGTAGCTAAGTGGTTGAAGGAAAACTGGCCTGAAATTGATCATCGTGATGATAACGATGAGGCATTTCGAGGGGCATGTTATAATGGTCATCTAGAAGTCGCTAAATGGCTAAAGAAAAACTGGCCTGAAATTAATCATCATGCTAATAATGATTGGGCATTTCGGTATGCATGTAGTAATGGCCATCTAGAAGTCGCTAAATGGCTAAAGAAAAACTGGCCTGAAATTAATCATCGCGCTAAGAATGATTGGGCATTTCGGTATGCATGTAGTAATGGCCATCTAAAAGTAGCCAAGTGGCTAAAGAAAAACTGGCCTGAAATTGATCATCGCGCTAAGTATGATTGGGCATTTCAGTGGACTTGTAAAAATGACCATCTTGAAGTAGCCAAGTGGTTAAAGGCTAATTGGCCTGAGGTAGACCTTGAGAATGGATTATAATTTGAATTTTTTTTTAGTATTAAATAAAAAAATGGGCGATTCTATTAGAAAGTTAGGAAAAGTATTCGGAGGGATCATACAAGAATACGTCGAACGATGCGATGAACATAAAGAAGACCCTGAAACTAATGAGTTACCTGAAGGATTATTTAGCGAATTAGTGAATACACTTAAAAATAAAAAAGAGTTATCGGGTACGTTATCAAAATATTCTTGCTCTAGTGTATTATATACAACTATTAAATGGGACACTCAGGCATTTATATGGGCTTGTTATAGAGGTCATCTTGAATTTGCTAAGTGGTTGAAAGAAAACTGGCCTGAAATTAATCATCGTGCTAATGATGATGAAGCATTTCGACTGGCTTGTCGATACGGTCGTCTTGAAATAGCTAAATGGCTAAAAACTAACTGGTCTGATATTGATCATAGTGTTGAGGATGATTGGGCATTTCGAGAAGCGTGTCGTCATGGTCATATAGAAGTAGCTAAGTGGCTAAAGAAAAACTGGCCTAGTATAAATCATCGTATTAATAACGACGAAGCATTTCGATATGCTTGTTATAATGGCCATCTTGAAGTAGCTAAATGGTTAAAAAATAACTGGCCTAATATTGATCATCGTACTGAGAATGATTGGGCATTTCGATGGGCTTGCGAAAATGGTCATATTGAAGTAGCCAAATGGCTAAAGGCTAACTGGCCTGATATTGATCATCGTGCTGGGAATGATTGGGCATTTCGAGGGGCTTGCGTATATGGTCATTTAAAAGTAGCGAAATGGCTAAAGGTTAACTGGCCTGATATTGATCATCGTGCTGATAATGATTATGTATTTCGATCAACTTGTGCTAATGGCAATCTAGAAGTAGCGAAGTGGTTGAAGAGTAATTGGCCTAATATTAATCATCGTATTGAGAATGATTGGGCATTTCAATTGGCATGTTATCATGGTCATCTAGAAGTAGTCAAGTGGTTAAAGGCTACCTGGCCTGAGATTGATCATCGCGTTAAGAATGACTGGGCATTTCGGGGGGCATGTTATAATGGTAGTCTAGAAGTAGCGAAATGGCTAAAGACTAACTGGCCTGAAATTGATCAACATGCTGATAATGATTATGCGTTTCGAGGGGCATGCCGTAATGGTCATCTAGAAGTAGCCAAATGGCTGAAGAATAATTGGCCTGAAATCGATCATCGTGCTGATAACGATTATATATTTCAATATACCTGTAAGAATGGCCATTTAGACGTAGCTAAATGGTTAAAAACTAATTGGCCTGAAATCGATCATAGTGCTGAGAATGATTATGCATTTCGATCGGCCTGTTATAATGGGCATCTGGAAGTAGCCAAGTGGTTAAAGGCTAACTGGCCTGAAATTAATTATCGCGCTGATAATGATTATGCATTTCGATATGCATGTAGTAATGGCCATCTAGAAGTAGCCAAGTGGTTGAAAGCTAATTGGCCTGAAATCGATCATCTTGCTGAGAATAATTGGGCATTTCGGTGGGCCTGTAATAATGGCCGTCTTGAAATAATGAAATGGTTGAAGAAAAACTGGCCTGAAGTAGACCCTGTGAACAGGATTATAATTTGAATTTTTTTATATTATTAGATCGAAAAATGGGCGATTCTATTCGAAGGCTAGGAAAAGTATTCGGAGGGATCATACAAGAATACGTTGAACGATGCGATGAACATAAAGAAGACCCTGAAACTAATGAGTTACCTGAAGGATTATTTAGCGAATTAGTGAATACTCTTAGAAATAAAGCAGAGTTATCGGATACGTTATTAAAATATTCATGCTCTATATTATATACAGACATTAAATGGGATACTGAGGCATTTCTATGGGCTTGTGAAAATGGTCATCTTGAATTTGCTAAATGGTTAAAGGAAAATTGGCCTGAAATTGATCATCATGCTGATAATGATTGGGCATTTCGATATGCATGTAGTAATGGCCATCTTGAAGTAGCTAAATGGCTAAAATCTAACTGGCCTGAAATTGATCATCGTGCTAATAATGATCAACCGTTTCGATATGCTTGTTATAATGGTCATCTAGAAATAGCGAAGTGGTTAAAGAGTAATTGGCCTGAAATTAATCATCGTGCTAATGAAGATTGGACATTTCGGTGGGCTTGTAAGAATGGCTATTTTGAATTTGCTAAGTGGTTAAAGAGTAATTGGCCTGAAATTGATCATCGTGCTAACAATGATTATGCGTTTCGAGGAGCATGTCATAATGGTCATCTAGAAGTAGCCAATTGGTTGAAAGCTAACTGGCCTGAAATTGATCATCATGTTGATAATGATTATGCATTTCGATATGCATGTAGTAATGGCCATCTAGAAGTAGCCAAATGGTTAAAGACTAACTGGCCTAATATTGACCATCGAGATGATAAAGACTATACGTTTCGATTGACTTGTTATAATGGTCATCTTGAAGTAGCCAAGTGGCTAAAGAAAAACTGGCCTGAGATTGACCACTGTGCGGAAAATAATTGGGTATTTCGATGGGCTTGTAATAATGGCCATATTAAAGTAGCTAAGTGGTTAAAGACTAACTGGCCTGAAATAGATCATTGTGCTAATTACAATGATGCATTTAGATCGGCTTTTTATAATGGCCATCTTAAAGTAGCTAAGTGGCTAAAGGTTAACTGGCCTGAGGTAGATTCTGAGAACAGAATTATAATTTGAATTTTTTATGAATATTAAATAAAAATGACAGACTCTATTAGAAGACTAGGCGAAGTATTCGGAGGAATCATACAAGAATATGTCGAAAGTTGTGATGAACATAAAAAAGACCCTGAAACTACTAAATTACCGGAGGGGTTATTTAGCGAATTAGTGCATACGCTTAGAAATAAAAAAGAGTTATCGGATACACTATTAAAATATTCATGCTCTAGCGTATTATATACATCAATTAAATGGGATACTAATGCGTTTATACGGGCTTGTTATAAAGGCTATCTTAAATTTGCTAAATGGTTAATAGAAAACTGGCCTGAGATTGACCATCGAATTGATAACGATGAAGCGTTTCGATTGTCATGTCAATATGGTCGTCTTGAAATAGCTAAATGGCTAAAAACTAAATGGCCTGAAATTGATCATCGTGCTGAAAATGATTATGCGTTTCGTTGGGTTTGCAAAAATGGTCATCTTGAAGTAGCTAAATGGTTAAAGGCTAACTGGCCGGATATTAATCATCGTGCTGAAAATGATTATGCGTTTCGTTGGGTTTGCAAAAATGGTCATCTTGAAGTAGCTAAATGGTTAAAGAGTAATTGGCCTGAAATCGACCATCATACTGGTAATGATTATGTATTTCGATCGACTTGTTATAATGGTCATCTTGAAGTAGCGAAGTGGTTGAAAACTAACTGGCCTGAGATTGATCATCGCGCTGAGAATGATTGGGCATTTCAATGGGCATGTAGTAATGGTCATTTTGAAGTAGCGAAATGGTTAAAAGCTAACTGGCCGGATATTAATCATCGGGCTGAAAATGATTGGGCATTTCGAGATGCATGTCGTAATGGTCATCTTGAAGTAGCCAAATGGTTGAAAACTAACTGGCCTGAGATTGATCATTGTGCTAATTACAATGATGCATTTAGATCGGCTTTTTATAATGGCTATCTTGTAGTAATGAAGTGGTTGAAAGCTAACTGGCCTGAGGTAGACTCTGAGAACAGAATTATAATTTGAATTTTTTTTTAGTATTAAATAAAAAAATGGGCGATTCTATTAGAAGGCTAGGGCAAGTGTTCGGTGGCATTATACAGGAATATGTAGACCGATGCGATGAACATAAAGAAGACCCTGAAACTACTAAATTACCGGAGGGGTTATTTAGCGAATTAGTGAATACACTTAGAAATAAAAAAGAGATATCGGATACATTATTAAAATATTCATGCTCTATATTATATACAGCCATTAAATGGGATACTGAGGCGTTTATATGGGCTTGTTATAAAGGCCATGTTGAATTTGCTAAATGGTTGAAGGAAAACTGGCCTGAGATTGACCATCGTACTAAAAACGATGAAGCATTTCGATTCGCCTGTGAAAATGGTCATCTTGAAATAGCTAAATGGTTAAAGGCTAATTGGCCTGAAATTGATCATCGTGCTAATGAAGATGAAGCATTTCGATCGGCGTGTTATAATGGCCATCTTGAAGTAGCTAAATGGTTAAAAGCTAATTGGCCTGAAATTGATCATCGTGCTAAGAACGATTATGTGTTTCGATTAGCTTGTAATAATGGCCATCTAGAAGTCGCCAAGTGGTTAAAAGCTAATTGGCCTGAAATTGACCATCGTGTTAATGATGACTATACATTTCTATCGGCGTGTTATAATGGCCATCTAGAAGTCGCCAAATGGTTAAAAGCTAACTGGCCTGAAATTGACCATCATGCTGCTAATTATTATGTATTTCGATTGGCTTGTAATAATGGTCATCTAGAAGTCGCCAAATGGTTAAAAGCTAACTGGCCTGAAATTGATCATCGCGCTGAGAATGATTATGTATTTCGGTCAGTTTGTAATAATGGCCAACTAGAAGTTGCGAAGTGGCTGAAAGCTAATTGGCCTGAAATTGATCATCGCGCTGAGAATGATGATGCCTTTCGGTCAGTTTGTTATAATGGTCATCTTGAAGTAGCTAAGTGGTTGAAAGAAAACTGGCCTGAAATTGATCATCGCGCTGAGAATGATGATGCATTTCTGTCAGTTTGTTATAATGGCCATCTAGAAGTTGCGAAGTGGTTAAAAGCTAATTGGCCTGAAATTGACCATCATGCTAAAAACGATGAAGCATTTATATCGGCGTGTTATAATGGCCATCTAGAAGTCGCCAAATGGTTAAAAGCTAACTGGCCTGAAATCGATCATCGTGCCGAGAATGATTGGGCATTTCGAGACACGTGTCGTAATGGCTATTTAGAAGTCGCCAAGTGGTTAAAAGCTAATTGGCCTGAAATTGATCACTGTGCTACTGACAATTATGCATTTATGCAGGCCTGTAGGCATGGCCATATTGAAGTAGCTAAGTGGTTAAAGACTAGCTGGCCTGAAGTAGACTCTGAGAACAGAATTATAATTTGATTTTTTTTTAGTATTAAATAAAAAATGGACAATTCTATTAGAAGGTTGGGGAAAGTATTCGGAGGAATTATACAGGAATACGTCGAACGATGCGATGAACATAAAGAAGATCCTGAAACTACTAAATTGCCAGAGGGGCTGTTTAGCGAATTGGTAAGTAAACTTAGAAATAAAGAAGAGCTATCAGATACGCTATTAAAATATTTATGCTCTATATTATATACATCGATTAAATGGGATACTAAGACGTTTATATGGGCTTGTAAAAATGGCTATCTTGAATTTGCTAAATGGTTAAAAGAAAACTGGCCTGAAATTGATCATCGTGCTAAAGATGACGAGCCATTTAGATATGCATGTAGTAATGGCCATCTAGAAGTAGCGAAGTGGTTAAAAGAAAACTGGCCTGAAATCGATCATCGTGCTAATAATGATGAAGCGTTTCGATGGACTTGTGAAAATGGCCATCTTGAAGTAGCAAAGTGGTTAAAAGCTAACTGGCCGGATATTGACCATCGTGTTGAGAATGATTATGTATTCAGTCGGGTTTGTAGTAATGGTCATCTTGAAGTAGCTAAATGGCTAAAAACTAACTGGCCTGATATTGATCATAGTGCTTATGACGATGAAGCATTTATGTCGGCTTGTAGTAATGGTCATCTTGAAGTAGCTAAATGGCTAAAGGAAAACTGGCCTGAAATTGATCATCGTGCTAATGACGACGAAGCATTTCGATCAGCTTGCGAAAATGGTCATTTAGAAGTAGCTAAGTGGTTAAAGACTAATTGACCTGAGATAGACTCTAAAAACAGAATTATAATTTGAATTTTTTTTAGAATTAAATAAAAAATGGACGATTCTATTAGAAGGCTGGGGAAAGTATTCGGTGGTATTATACAGGAATACGTCGAACGTTGCGATGAACATAAAGAAGACCCTGAAACTACTAAATTACCAGAGGGGTTGTTTAGCGAATTGATAAGTACACTTAGAAATAAAAAAGAGCTATCGGATACGCTACTAAAATATTCGTGCTCTAGCTTATTATATACAGCCATTAAATGGGATACTAAGGCATTTCTATGGGCTTGTGAAAATGGTCATCTTGAATTTGCTAAATGGTTAAAAGAAAACTGGCCTGATATTGAACATCGTACTGATTCTGATGAGCCATTTAGATATGCATGTAGTAATGGTCATCTTGAAGTAGCTAAGTGGTTGAAAGAAAACTGGCCTGAAATCGATCATCGTGCTAATGACGACTATGCATTTCGATGGGCTTGTGAAAATGGCCATCTTGAAGTAGCAAAGTGGTTGAAGAAAAACTGGCCGGATATTGACCATCGTGTTGAGAATGATTATGCATTTCGATCGACTTGTAAAAATGGCCATCTTGAAGTAGCAAAGTGGTTAAAAACTAATTGGCCTGAAATTGATCATCGTGCTGAGAATGATTGGGTATTTATATGGGCATGTAGTAATGGTAATATTGAAGTAGCCAAATGGTTAAAGACTAACTGGCCTGAAATTGATCATCGTGCTAAGAACGATTGGACATTTCAAGGGGCATGTGCTAATGGTCATCTTGAAGTAGCAAAGTGGTTAAAGACTAACTGGCCTAGAATTAATCATCGTACTAAGAACGATTATGTGTTTCGATGGGTTTGTAATAATGGTCATCTTGAAGTAGCTAAGTGGTTAAAAGCTAACTGGCCTGAAATCGATCACCGTGCTAATTACGATGAAGCATTTCGATCAGCTTGTGAAAATGGTCATCTTGAAGTAGCAAAGTGGTTAAAGAGTAACTGGCTTGAAATTGATCATCATAATATTAACGATTATGCGTTTCGATTGGCTTGTAATAAAGGCCATCTTGAAGTAGCTAAGTGGTTAAAAAGTAACTGGCCTGAAATTGATCATCGTGCTAATAACGATGAAACATTTCGATCGGCTTGTGAAAATGGCCATCTTGAAGTAGCAAAGTGGTTGAAGAAAAACTGGCCTGAAATTGATCATCATAATATTAACGATTATGCGTTTCGATTGGCTTGTAATAAAGGCCATCTTGAAATAGCTAAGTGGTTAAAGACTAACTGGCCGGATATTGATCATCGTGCTAAGAACGATTATGTGTTTCGATTAGCTTGTAATAATGGTCATCTTGAAATAGCAAAGTGGTTAAAAGCTAACTGGCCTGAAATTGATCATCATAATATTAACGATAGTGCGTTTCGATCAGCTTGTGAAAATGGTCACCTTGAAATAGCAAAGTGGTTAAAAGCTAACTGGCCTGAAATTGATCATCGCGCTGATAATGATTGGGCATTTCGATTAGCTTGTGAAAATGGTCATCTTGAAGTAGCTAAGTGGTTAAAAGCTAATTGGCCTGAAATTGATTATTATAATGAAAATTATTTTGCGTTTCGTTGGATTTGTAAGAATGGCCATCTTAAAGTAGCTAAGTGGTTGAAGGAAAACTGGCATGAAGTTGATTATTCTGCTAATAGCAATTATGCGTTTCGATCGGTTTGTCATAAAGGCTGTCTTGAAGTAGCAGAGTAGTTAAAAACTACTTGGCATAAGGTAAACTCTAAGAACAGAATTATAATTTGAATTTTTTTTAGAATTAAATAAAAAATGGTCGATTCTATTAGAAGGCTAGGGAAAGTATTCGGAGGAATTATACAGGAATATGTAGACCGATGTGATGAGCATAAAGAAGACCCTGAAACTATTAAATTGCCTGAAGGGTTGTTTAGTGAATTGGTAAGTACACTTAGAAATAAAGAAGAGTTATCGGATACGTTATTAAAATATTCATGTTCTAATGTATTATATACAGCGATTAAATGGGATACTAAGGCATTTCTATGGGCCTGTAAAAATGGCTATCTTGAATTTGCTAAATGGTTGAAGGAAAACTGGTCTAAAATTGATCATCGTGCTTATAACGATGAGGCATTTCGATACGCATGTAGTAATGGTCATCTAGAAGTAGCCAAGTGGTTAAAAGCTAACTGGCCTGAGATTGATCATCGTAGTGATAAAGATTATGCATTTCGATGGGCGTGTCATAATGGTCATCTAGAACTAGCCAAGTGGTTAAAAGCTAACTGGCCTGAGATTGATCATCGTAGTGATAAAGATTATGCATTTCGATGGGCGTGTGCTAATGGTCATCTAGAATTAGCCAAGTGGTTAAAAGCTAATTGGTCTGAGATTAATCATCGTAACGATAAAGATTATGCATTTCGATGGGCGTGTCATAATGGTCATCTAGAAGTAGCTAAGTGGTTAAAAGCTAATTGGTCTGAGATTAATCATAGTGCTTATAACGATGAAGCATTTCGATGGGCTTGTGAAAATGGTCATCTTGAAGTAGCTAAGTGGTTAAAAGCTAACTGGCCGGATATTAATCATCGTGCTAAGAACGATGATGTATTCGGACGAGTTTGTAATAATGGTCATTTAGAAGTAGCTAAATGGCTAAAAACTAACTGGCCAGATATTAATCATCTTGTTGTGAATGATTGGGCATTTCAAGGGGTATGTTATAATGGTCATCTTGAAATAGCGAAGTGGTTAAAGACTAACTGGCCTGAAATTGATCATCGTGCTCGTGACGACGAAGCATTTATATCAGCTTGTAGTAATGGTCATCTTGAAATAGCGAAGTGGTTAAAGACTAACTGGCCTGAAATTGATCATCGTGCTCTTGACGACGAAGCATTTATATCAGCTTGTAGTAATGGTCATCTTGAAATAGCGAAGTGGTTAAAGACTAACTGGCCTGAAATTGATCATCGTGCTCTTGACGACTATGTATTTATATCAGCTTGTAGTAATGGTCATTTTGAAATAGCGAAGTGGTTGAAGGCTAACTGGCCTGAAATTGATCATAGTGCTAATAACAATGAAGCATTTATATCGGCTTGTCAATATGGTTATCTTGAAGTAGCTAAGTGGTTAAAAGCTAACTGGCCTGACATTGATCATCGTGTTAATAACGACTATGCATTTCGATCAGCTTGTAGTAATGGTCATCTTGAAATAGCCAAGTGGTTAAAGACTAACTGGCCTGAGATTGATCATCATGCTGAAAATGATTATGCATTTCGATCTGCTTGTGAAAATGGTCATCTTAAAGTAGCTAAATGGTTAAAGACTAACTGGCCGGATATTAATCATCGTGCTAATGACGACGAAGCATTTATATCAGCTTGTAATAAAGGCCATCTTGAAATAGCCAAGTGGTTAAAAACTAACTGGCCGGATATTAATCATCGTGCTAAGAACGATTATGCGTTTCGATTAGCTTGTAATAATGGTCATCTTGAAGTAGCAAAGTGGTTAAAGACTAACTAGCCTGAGATAGATTATCAGAATATTATTATAATTTGAATTTTTTTAGTATTAAATAAAAAATGGTCGATTCTATTCGAAGGCTAGGGAAAGTATTCGGTGGTATCATACAAGAATACGTAGACCGATGCGATGAGCATAAAGAAGACCCTGAAACTATTAAATTGCCTGAAGGGTTGTTTAGCGAATTGATAAGTACACTTCGAAATAAAGAAGAGTTATCAGATATACTACTAAAATATTCATGTTCTAATGTATTATATACAGCCATTAAATGGGATACTGAGGCATTTCTATGGGCTTGTAAGAATGGCTATCTTGAATTTGCTAAATGGTTGAAAGAAAACTGGCCTAAGATTGATCATCGAGTTTATAAAGATGGAGCGTTTCGATCGGCTTGTGAAAATGGCCATCTTGAAGTAGCGAAGTGGTTGAAAGAAAACTGGCCTGAGATTGATCATAGTGCTTATGAAGATGAAGCGTTTCGAACAACTTGCTATAATGGTCACCTTGAAGTAGCAAAGTGGTTAAAAGCTAATTGGCCTGATATTGATCATCGTGTTATGAATGATGGTGTATTCCGGATTGTTTGTAGTGATGGTCATCTTAAAGTAGCTAAATGGTTAAAGACTAACTGGCCGGATATTAATCATCGTGCTAATGACGACGAAGCGTTTCGATCGGCTAGTGAAAATGGCCATCTTGAAGTAGCGAAGTGGTTGAAAGAAAACTGGCCTGAAATTAATCATCGAGTTTATAAAGATGAAGCGTTTCGATCGGCTTGTGAAAATGGCCATCTAGAAGTAGCGAAATGGTTGAAAGAAAACTGGCCTGAAATTAATCATCGAGTTTATAAAGATGAAGCGTTTCGATGGGCTTGTGAAAATGGCCATATCGACGTAGCGAAGTGGCTAAAGACTAACTGGCCTGAAATTAATCATAGTGCTAATAACGATGAAGCGTTTCGATGGGCTTGTGAAAATGGCCATCTAGAAGTAACCAAGTGGCTAAAAACTAATTGGCCTGATATTGACCATCGAGTTTATAAAGATGAAGCGTTTCGATTGGCTTGTGAAAATGGCCATCTTGAAGTAGCTAAGTGGTTGAAAGAAAACTGGCCTGAGATTGATCATCGTGCTGAAAATGATTATGCATTTCAATGGGCGTGTTGTAATGGCCATCTAGAAGTAACCAAGTGGCTAAAAGCTAATTGGCCTGAGATTGATCATCGTGCTGAAAATGATTATGTATTTCGATGTGTCTGTAATAATGGTCATCTTGAAGTAGCAAAGTGGTTAAAAACTAACTGGCCTGATATTGACCATCGTGCTAATGACGACGAAGCATTTCGATGTGCTTGTAATAATGGTCATCTAGAAATATCTAAATGGTTGAAGGCTAATTGGCCGGATATTAATCATCGTGCTGAAAATGATTACGCATTTCTATCAGCTTATGAAAATGGCCATCTTGAAATAACCAAGTGGTTGAAGGAAAATTGGCCTGAGGTAGACTCTGAGAACAGAATTAAAATTTGATTTTTTTTAGTATTAAATAAAAAAAAATGGGCGATTCTATTCGAAGGCTAGGGAAAGTATTCGGTGGTATCATACAAGAATACGTAGACCGATGCGATGAGCATAAAGAAGACCCTGAAACTACTAAATTACCGGAGGGGTTATTTAGCGAATTAGTGCATACGCTTAGAAATAAAAAAGAGTTATCGGATATGTTATTAAAATATTCATGTTCTAGTATATTATATAAAGCCATTAAATGGGATACTGAGGCATTTATATGGGCTTGTTATAGAGGCAATCTTGAATTTGCCAAATGGTTAAAGGAAAACTGGCCTGAGATTAATCATCGAGTTTATAAAGATGAAGCGTTTCGATTGGCTTGTGAAAATGGCCATCTTGAAGTAGCGAAGTGGTTGAAAGAAAACTGGCCTGAGATTAATCATCATGCTAATAATGATTATGCGTTTAAATGGGCGTGTCGTAATGGCCATCTAGAAGTAACCAAGTGGCTAAAAGCTAATTGGCCTGGTATTGACCATTGTATTTATAATGATGAACCATTTCGATGGGCATGTGCTCATGGTCATCTTGAAGTAGCTAAATGGCTAAAAACTAACTGGCCAGAAATTGATCATCGCGCTAAAAATGATTATGCATTTCGTTGGGCATGTGGAGATAGCCATCTTGAAGTAGCCAAGTGGTTAAAGACTAATTGGCCCGAAGTAGACCCTGAGAACAGAATTATAATTTGAATTTTTTTTAGTATTAAATAAAAAAATGGTCGATACTATTAGAAGGCTAGGGAAAGTATTCGGTGGGATCATACAAGAATACGTCGAATGTTGTGATGAACATAAAGAAGACCCTGAAATTACTGAATTACCAAAGGGTTTGTTTAGCGAATTAGTCAATACTCTTAGAAATAAAAAAGAGTTATCGGATATACTAATAAAATATTCATGCTCTAGTATATTATATAAAGCCATTAAATGGGATACTAATGCGTTTATACGGGCTTGTTATAGAGGCGATCTTGAATTTGCCAAATGGTTAAAGGAAAACTGGCCTGAAATTGATCATCGCGCTAAAAATGATTGTGCATTTCGATTGGCTTGTGAAAATGGCCATCTTGAAGTAGCGAAGTGGTTGAAAGAAAACTGGCCTGATATTGATCATAGTGCTAATAATGATTATGCATTTCAATGGGCTTGTTATAATGACTATCTAGAAGTAGCGAAGTGGTTGAAGACTAATTGGTCTAGTATTGATCATCGTGTTAGGAATGATAGTGTATTCCGGATTGTTTGTAGTGATGGCCATCTAGAAGTAGCTAAATGGCTAAAAGCGAACTGGCCTGATATTGATCACCGTGCTAATAATGATTATGCATTTCGATCGGCTTGTGAAAATGACCATCTAGAAGTAGCCAAATGGTTAAAGACTAACTGGCCTAGTATTGATCATCGTGTTGATAATGATGATACATTTCGATGTGTCTGTTATAATGGCCATCTAGAAGTAGCCAAGTGGTTAAAAGCTAACTGGCCTGAAATTGATCATAGTGCTAATGAAGAATGGGCATTTCGATATGCATGTAGTAATGACCATCTAGAAGTAGCGAAGTGGTTAAAATCTAACTGGCCTGAAATTAATCATCGTGTTAAGAATGACGATGCATTTCGGTGGGTTTGTAGTAATGGCCATATTGAAGTAGCCAAGTGGCTAAAAACTAATTGGCCTGAAATAGATCATCTTGCCGAAAATAATTGGGCATTTCGATGCGTCTGTAATAATGGCCATCTTGAAATAGCCAAGTGGTTAAAATCTAACTGGCCTGAAATTGATCATAGTGCTAATGAAGAATGGGCATTTCGATATGCATGTAGTAATGGCCATCTAGAAGTAACCAAGTGGCTAAAAACTAATTGGCCTGAAATTAATCATCGTGCTAATGACGATGAAGCATTTCTTTGGGCATGTGCTAATGGCCATCTAGAAGTAGCCAAGTGGTTAAAAGCTAATTGGCCTGAAATTAATCATAGCACTGAAAATAATTATGCATTTCGATGGGCATGTGCTAATGGTCATCTTAAAGTAGCCAAGTGGTTAAAAGCTAACTGGCCTGAAATTGATCATCGCGCTGAAAATGATTGGGCATTTCGATCAGCTTGTAGTAATGGTCATCTTAAAGTAGCCAAGTGGTTAAAAGCTAATTGGCCTGAAATTAATCATAGCGCTAATGACGATGAAGCATTTCGACGGGTATGTAATAATGGTCGTCTTGAAGTAGCAAAGTGGCTAAAAGCTAATTGGCCTGAGGTAGATTCTGAAAACATGATTATAAATTAGATAGAAGACGGTTGATTTTATTAGAAGGTTAAAAGAAATGATGATATATTTATACCATAAGCTAGTGGCGAGATTCTTATTAAATTTGCGCTAATTTTTTTTATTATTTTAACATGATATATCTAAAAAAATTTAATATAGAAGTATATTCGTCAATAGTGTCGCCTCGATAAGTGACTATAATTCCGAGCCAGAGGGAGACATATCCCTTACTATTTTGTTAAATCTATCATAGCTAACGGCGTGCCTTGCAGAGTCGAAGTAAAAATGAACATAACTGGTAATATCGAAAAACTCTCTGATGTCAAAAAAGAATTATACTAGCTATTGATATTAGAATTGAATGCCTTAATGAAGTCACTCGATATTTCATCTTTATGAGTGCAAAATTAGCACAAGAAATCGAAGCAAAAAAAGCCATCGAAGGTATTCAGTAGGTTGTACTTTGTGTTTTCCTGAAAAAAGTTCTAATTTAATCCTTCGAAGATTTGTAAAACATTCGAGATAGAACCGTCACAAAATTTATTCATATATCGTAAATGCGTGGAAGAGACTATTAATCATTAATTGATATATTTTGTACTAAGACTATGTTACGATTACTGATATAGATTTATACAAAAAAAAATAGAAAACAATAGAAGCGATATTCCTAGTATTATAGTTTAGTACGCACCTTTAGAACATAGTCGCCTAGATCATGATAAGATACTTCATAGTCATCTAGAACATAGCTTTCTAGATTAACGGCTTTCATTTTAAGAATTTCAAATTCCTGTTGGGCGTTAATACTACAATTAAATAGACATGTCAATTCAATAGGACCATGTTTTTTTGCACTGACACCTAATACATTGACTAATTTACCGGTTCCATTCATCGGGTTGTATATACGTCCGATTTCAACTTTACCTCGAAGTTTCACTTCTTGCAATTTTTGATCAGCCATTTATACATATATAAATATATATTTTATAATTAATTTACAAAGACTCTTCTGTATGTGCCGACGCAATTCCTTCGTCAGTAGTAAATATATACTTACCATTAGAATATACTACTGATAAAATCTCCGTATCACGCCCGATAAATGTTTTATATGTCCAATCTTTGGCATTATTTGAATATGCAGTAGGAAATCTACTAGAGTTTACGAAAAATATGCCGTTTGTTTGTGAAACTCGTCTGTCATAATCTCCATATGTAAATGGTGATTTAACCAGTTTCCATATCGAGTTTTCGTATACTAATACCGAGGTAGGGATGTCTCCGTCGGTCTCTATCACCATCATAGTATCTGCGTTTGCATAAATTTTAGCCATATAAAATTTCTGAGACTTTTCTACTTCATCTGACGCAGTCCACGTTTCACCGTTAGCCAATCCAATTATAAGTAGTCCTCTATCGCATATTCCATAAAATTTCTCTTCAGTAACATTATAACACATAGTATTAATATTTAACCCTATTGGATTTCGAACAGTCCATATGTTTCCGTCTGATGATGTTGCTATTAGACCGTCGCTACCATGTGCAACGTATACTCCACCATGATATACCATTCCTCGAATCTCTTTATTATACGGCGCCGAATATATTTGTCTACATAACAATCCTCCTCCTAAAGAACATTTATATATAGCATGCTCGAATGCAACAAATGCGTCAGTACCGTCAAATACAACTGATGTCAAGTCGCTGTTCTGAGAATAAGTAAATCGTTGTGGGGTATACTCGATGCCATTTGAGCTTGTCAGACACGATCCTCTCCTATCAAATAATAAAGTGGTTCCGTTTATTGACGTTCCTCCATAAAGCTGTTCGTATGTGTAATAGTCAAATGTTTCGCATGTTACAGTTTCCATATAGCTATAGGGATTGCTAAATATAAACTTACTACCTGTACTTAAAACATAATTGAAATTTGTTTCCGAAAATTTACCATGTATCCAATCTTTCAGATCTAAAGAAGTACAGAAATTATAAACCATAGAATTATTTTCATGTGTTACAAAATAGCGACTGTTACCGTATCCATGTAATCTAACAGAATCTGTACCGATACGCGATTCATATGTCCAAGAAGTCCCGTTGGTCGAACTCCATATATAACCATATGAGTCACATATTACAAATTTAGACCCGGTGTATATAATTTTTTCAAATGAAGTCCATGGATCTGTGATGTTCATACCGTTAGTCAAACAATCCTGCAGCACCCAATTTTCACCATCTGTCGATGTTGCAATAGTACAATCGTCGCCTACTAGAACAAACTTCGATCCATCACTAGCAACGGAATTCATATTAATATATCCTATTGGGTTGGATACTCGAACCCATGTTAAAGCGTTACTTGATCCGACCAATAAAGCTTGCAATCCTAATGCTACATATCGATTTGTTCCGGAGTTAAGAGCTGCCATAGAGTGGATATCGACACTATCGTTAATTATGACCTCTGTCCAGTTTAGACCATCACTGGAAATAAACATATAACTACTGTTACCAAACACTATAGCACGGTTTTCGGTGTTATCTATTAAAACTCCTTTTATTGAAGAATTGAGATTTGCAACTCTGTCCGTCCATGTAACACCATTCGTACTAGTGTATATTTTATTATATCCTGTAGCAATGTGTATATTGGCACTGTTAAAGTATGCATGTTGTAGTAAATTATTTACTGCTTCTTTATAGCTAAGATTATCTAAATTATCTCCAGACCAAATACCATTTTCTGCAATTGCTACATACTTATCTCCACCGTATCCGATGTATTTGAAAGATGTAGGTTTTTGCCAAGTATCTCCATTATCTTTTGAATAAATTAATCCGGAAGACGATGCCACTACGTATGTATTCCCTACAGTGGCTATCGAATAAAACCATCCTCCAAACGATGACCCAATGGGTTCCCATGATTGTAAATCGGCACTACGTACTATCGATGAACTAGTTCCACAAAATATATATATGCTGTTATTAAATATGAAGTCTTGCAGATGGCCGTTACTAGTTGTATATACTTCAGTCCATGTCGTGCCGTTATTATTAGAATATACTACGTATCCATTTGCACAAGCTCCAATAAATAATCCATTTACGTATTTAATTCGATTTATTGCTCGAGACAAAGTATTTGGCTTGAATGTCCAGTCGATTCCATTTGGACTTGTCCAGATATTTATCATTTGTTCACCATTTCTATATATAATACCTCCAGACAGCATAAATATTCCATTCCCTGATGTGACATCTCTAATGTCTTTATCTAACGTAATTACGTGATTCCATTTTAAACCATTTGTTGATATATATATTTTATTATCTGCATAAGTTACATATCCTACACCGTCTAGATATGCCACTCCTTTTGTATAGGTTATTTCCTCTACTATTTTCCATTTACTGACATCATTGATATTAGGTGTATAATATAAATTATATTCGTTAGTTGTCGTAGTTACTACGTATTCTCCATTACCATTTGTCGCACCCTTATAAATACCCGGAGGGACGAATATTATTTTTTTACTATCGGCAACTTTAAGTACGTCAGTATATCCTCCAGTTTCTACGTCTGCCCAATAAGCATTTCCCTTAGAATCAGAGGTAAGAATTCGACCACTCCTGGCTCCTGGAGCCATCTTAAACGTCTGCACTTCATTTTGAACCTTAACTGGAAGGGATAAAGTTTCAGCCATGTTATATATTATTATATATTATTTGAACAAATAATATTTCACTTTTAAGTTATGATAAAGATGCCAGAGACTTGTTTTGGTAGGTGATAAAATCAATTAAAAAAAACTGAATTTTTGACTATTATGAATATGCAAGCAAAAACATCGAATCTTCTCTTCGCCAAATCTTCGCAATGGTCGATATTTCTCGCTTCTTCGATGGAGTCAGGTTCTACGGAAAGGATGTGTCGGATGGATTGCTGAAATCCCAAAACAACGTCGAAACCCAAATTGATATCGGCGATGTGCAGTCCTATCAGGACAGAATCATCCCGTATCTGGATACCACATTCGACAAAATCGTGAGATTGGGCTTACTCAAGATCATCCATGACCACGGCGTGAAGCATTACGCCATTACTAGGATCGAGACTGATTCCAAAGAAAATGACTTCGTTCCTAATGGAGTTCTTGCGACGGCCGAGGAATGCTTCTCTTACATTCAGCAAATGGAGGCGGTTTATACTGCTACCATAGCTGGATTTGAGAAGATTTCGGGTGGTCTGGCCCATTAGACCTTACTAGACCAGAGGGGAAAGATTCTCTGCTTCCTCTCTTCCCCCACGAATGTTCTCTGCTTCCCCGGATGTTCTCTGATTACCTAATCAGAGAATATCTTTTTTATAGGGTTTTTTATTTAATAAAAAAAAAATGAATTTTTGAGTGCTATGTAAATTGGAACGACAAAAAAAAACAAACCGCCATGTCGAGCAGCTCCGTCACTTTCTACGGTTACGAGTGTGACTGCAAGGGAACCAACGTCGCCACAGTCGAGCAGTGCATCTCGAACCGTAGTTTCGAGTGCATTAAGGACCCGAACGTAGACATCTCTAAGGTCACAGAGTTTGTCTGGGGTAAGGACATGTTCTTTACCGCCGAGAACGGCACACCTTTGATCGTGGTGATAATGGGAGGCAACCCCTCTTATTTCACCCCTTCATTCGTGTTCGCTCCCGGTGTCGACGGCTCGAAGCCGACCAGGGAGATCAGGCAGAAAGCTATCAGTATGGTCGCCGCACTTGCGATGATGCACCCTTATAAGGGGGTTGCTGATGCGGATCAGGCTGGGGTTTCTCACTGAGCACATCGCGTTTTCACGCGGACGGTTTTCTACACTTACTCTTCCAACGGATCACGTTCGGCCGCCTTTATAGGCGGTCGGAGGTGGTCCACTACCGTTTTTTATAGAGCCGAAAATTATAGGAAGGGTATTTCGTACGTCTTTTTTTAAAACTTATTTTTTTTTAACATATATAAATTGAAGTAAATAGAATATGGATAATGCGTTTGTACTAATATATATGTTAATAAGAAAAAATATGACATACGGTGACATTTAACTGAGCTAATTTCAATATATATTAATAGGTACATTTCTTGAATTAGTAAATCGATTCTAAAAAACGTGTTTTATAAATTTGAAGTTATTTAGACATAAAATTAACAATGACAGATTCTATTCGAAGGTTAGGAGAAGTATTCGGCGGCATTATACAAGAATATGTTGAACGGTGTGACGAATATAATGAAGATCCAGAGACTACTAAATTGCCAGAGGGGTTGTTTAGCGAATTAGTAATGAAGTTTAGGAAAAAAGAAGAGTTATCAGATAAGTTAGTGAAATATTCATGTTCTAACGTATTATATAAAGGTATTAAATGGGATATTAAAGCGTTTCAAGAATCTTGTAGTAATGGTCATCTTGAATTAGCTAAATGGTTGAAGGAAAATTGGCCTGATATTGACCATCATGCTGAAAGTGATTGGGTGTTTAGATATGCGTGTGCCGATGGTCATCTTGAAGTAGCTAAATGGCTAAAGACTAACTGGCCTGATATTAATCATAGTGCTGAAAATGATTGGGGGTTTCGATTGGCTTGCGAAAATGGTCATCTTGAAACCGCCAAATGGCTAAAGGCTAATTGGCCTGAGATTAATCATCGTGCTGAAAATGATTGGGCGTTTAGATATGCGTGTGTTAATGGTCATCTTGAAACCGCCAAATGGCTAAAGGCTAATTGGCCTGAGATTAATCATCGTACTAAGAAAGATTATGCGTTCCGATATGCATATGCCAATGGTCATCTTGAAGTAGCTAAGTGGTTAAAGGAAAATTGGCCAGATATTGACCATCGTTTTAGTAATGATTGGATATTCCGATGGGCTTGCGAGAATGGTCATCTTGAAACTGCCAAATGGCTAAAGGCTAATTGGCCTGAGCTCGATCATCGTGCTGATAATAATTATGCATTTCGATATGCGTGTGTTAATGGTCATCTTGAAACCGCTAAATGGCTAAAGGCTAATTGGCCGGAGATTAATCATAGTGCTGAAAATAATTGGGCGTTTATATACTCATGTGCCAATGGTCATATCGAAACCGCTAAATGGCTAAAGACTAATTGGCCGGAGTTTGACCATCTTATTAATATTGATTTTGCCTTCCGATCAGCTTGTGCTAATGGTCATCTCGAAACTGCTAAATGGCTAAAGACTAATTGGCCCGAAATCGATCATTATACTAATAAAGACGATATATTTCGACATGTTTGTTATAATGGCCATCTTGAAGTAGCAAAGTGGTTAAAGGTTAATTGGCCTGAAGTAGATCCTAAGAATAAGTTTATAGTTTGAATTTTTTTACAAGATTAAGATAAATAGAATACTCCGATGATCGACTCTATATTTACTAGATGTCATATACCAGCCTTATTATTCAGATGGGTATACCAAAAAATAAAATAATTATACAACATGACTAGGCCCGATTTTTAATGTAGAAGTGTTTGGAAGATTTTTAGCCTACTTAAAAAAAAATGATTTTTTTAGTGCTATGTAACCCTTGAAGCAAACATGTCGAGCATCAACAACGACACCAGTCTCATCCCTATGGATGAGGACGTTATGAAGGATTGTCTCGTTGCACTGGGACACACTTCATCCCTGGCATTCTTCGGTCATATGATCCTCTACGGAGAAGATGACACTAGGTGCAAGTACATCAACTTAGGCAATCATGCCTGGGGTCCTGATGGAATTTATCCTGAGCTGAAGGACGGCATCCCCGTGCTTAGGATTACTGGTAGTGATGGCATTTGGCATTACTATAAGATCCGCAGGATTATGTGGGCAGGGTCTGATATGGCGTACATAACCGCAGAAGACGAAATCTGCAGTTACATCCAAGAACTGCAGATGATCGTCGACTTCGTCCACGCCGTCTCCCCTTGAGGTCTTCCCCCACTCCTCTCTCACCCTTTGCTTCCCCGGATGTTCTCTAATCAGAGAATATCTTTTTTTTTGAATCAATCTATACTTATTAATGCTGAGAATGGGTTTTAAAATGGGTGGTGTTTTTTGGGGAGATTTTTT
>Ga0272446_1001784_pt1 | contig 30653 bp, 26 predicted proteins | sample YNPCB0061_FD_194587 | JGI IMG/M metagenome (GOLD analysis project Ga0272446, IMG submission 194587) | Hot spring microbial mat communities from Yellowstone National Park, WY, United States - YNP-CB-006-1 | ecosystem: Environmental > Aquatic > Thermal springs > Hot (42-90C) > Sediment | place...
GGCGTAGTCTCGCAACCGCGATCGCACCATTTCCAGATGCTCTGTTGCCAAGCTAAACCCTCCAGCCGCCCGATGGCCACCAAATTTGGTGAGCAAGTCATTGCAGGTTTGCAGTGCCTCAAATACATGAAATTCTGGGATACTACGAGCAGAGCCACGGATAGAATCCCCAGACTCATCTTCATAGGTGCCAATAAAGACAGGCACCCCATAGCGCTCCACCAGCCGTGAGGCGACAATACCAATCACCCCATGGTGCCAGCCCGGTTGAACCACAACTAACACGCGATCGCCTAGAGCGTCTAAACCAGAGTGCTCGCACAGGGCGATCGCCTCCTGCTCAATCACTTCACATAAGTTTTGCCGTTGCTGGTTGATCTGCTCACACTTCATTGCCAGTTCCAGGGCAATCTCCGGCTCATCGGTCGTCAACAGCTCAATCACAATCTGAGGATCGGCCAACCGCCCCACTGCATTAATCCGTGGCCCGAGGCGAAAACCAATCGCCTCAGGTTTGAGATCCTTGGCACCGCTCAGCCCTGCTACCTGAATTAGGGCCTGTACCCCGGCCAATTGGGATTGGGGCAATTGCTGTAACCCCTGTTTTACCCAGCGGCGATTTACCCCTGTCAGTGGTGCTAAATCCGCAATGGTGCCCAGGGTAAATAGCTCTAGCAACGACCCGGCCAGTTCCGGCCCTCGCCCCAGACTTTCCGCCAGGGAAAGAGCCAAAAGATAAGCGACTCCTACCCCAGCCATGCCCCAGTAGGGAGAGGTTTCTGGAATTTGTTTAGGGTTAAGAATGGCATTTGCCTCGGGCAAAATCGGGGGTAAATCATGGTGATCAGTAATAATCACTGCCAGCCCTAGCTGACGGGCACGCGCAATCGGTGCATGGGCAGCAATGCCATTGTCTACCGTGAGAATCAGAGCGACCCCACTTTCATAAAAATCTTCGACAATGCGCTCGTTCAGCCCATACCCCTCACTCATGCGGCTGGGAATAGCGTACTCCACACGCGCACCCAGGGTTCGCAGCGATCGCAGCAGCAGAGCGGTGCTAGTCATTCCATCCGCATCATAGTCACCACAAATCGCGATGCGATCGCCCTGATTGATCGCATTGATTAGCAACTCCAGACTCAGCGGCAAATCGGCAAACACCTCCAGGGGTGAAGGGAGAACCTGCAATTCTGGTTGCAGAAAAATCTGGGCAGCGGCCTCGTCAGTAATGCCGCGATTGACTAAAACCTGGGCTAATAGAGGGGATAAATTCGTTGCAGCAGCAACCCGACGGGCCGCATCGGCCTGGGCGGGGGCAATTTCCCAGCGCTGCTGGGGCAAGGGAACGGAAACAGTGGATGGAGAAGACGGGAGAACCACGCAAATCGCCAGCTATAGGATGAATCGGTCACAGAAATTAAAGGCTATCCGCAAGGCCAGTGCTGCCCCCGAATAACGGGTACGGCCTTCCTCAAGCGCCTGACTGGCCATGATCGAATCGGCTCGATCGCGGTTGCCTTTGTGCAGAAAAATTGTACCCGACATACACTAAAGCGAAAGGGTTCGTGCTGGTGTTACTGGCAAACCTGCAATTTTCTGCGGCGAATCCCCATCCACCTTTGAGGATCTTCATCATGTTGAAAACTTTTTTGGCTGGCTGTTTATTAATGACTGGCCTTGTCATTGGGGTGCCAACAGCATTAGCACAAACACCGACGACTATAATGACCCAGGCAGCTCCGACTAGCACCATTAGCCAGGGTGAGCTACAGCAATTTGCCAATGCATTTAAGCAGATTGTTACCATTGACAACGAAGCCAAACAAGAGGTTTTTAAGCTTGTACAAGCTTCAGGAATGCCAGTAGAACGCATTGTTGAAATTGACCGTAGCCGTCGTGAGCCTAATTTTAAGCTATCGACACCCGTTAGTGCCCAGGAAAAACAGACCTTTGAGCAACTAATGACCCAGGTAGAAGCGATCGACAAATCTGCGAGAACCCGAATGGATCAGGCCATTGTTGCCCAGAAGATCGAGCCAAAGCGATTTGGAGAAATTTTAGGCATCTTGCAAAAAGATGAAAACCTGCAAAAACGGGTCGAAGAACTGTTGAAGAAGTCCTAATGTGAGGAGCTTGCGATCAACTCAGGATCCATAGCATCTTCAATCATTCAGGCTCAGGGGCATAGATCCAATCAATTGCTGAGCTGAGAGTTTCACCCCAACGGCGCAGGGAAACAGAGAATTATTCCTTTGTGTTTCTGGGGTGAGCTTTCAGAGGACAGGCCGTTTTGTTCTTAAGATTCCACGGGATAGTTGCCTTTACGGATTAATCCGCCCGTTTGTGCAGCCAGATAACAGATGCCGTGTTGCACCTGCACCCAACCCTCGAATCTTGGCGCATGGAGGCGACTTTATCTGCAAAACCAGATCTCAGAGGATGTTTGAAAAGGGTTCGGCGGTTAAAACCGCAACGACGCCAACCAAGTCCGCCGCGGACTCAAGCCAATGAGGGATTGCTATCATCTGCATCGGCAGGTTGTGTCCGTATAGCCGCGACTTTAGTCGCCAACGCGACAGGGGGATAGGCCTTTAAAACATACTCTAAGCCGCCGCCTAGAATACAAAGTCTCGCACTGCCAATTCAACAATTTAGCTAAAGTGAGCTCCTGACTTCGTAAGATGGAATAAAACCCAGATTGGGGGGAGTGAAGACTCTGTGTCATCACAACTTGCCCGGCTACAGGGCTTAAATATTTATCTCATCGGCATGATGGGGGCTGGCAAAAGCACCGTTGGGCAGCACCTCGCCAAGCTCTTAGGCTATCGCTTTTTTGATACTGATTGTGTGATTGAAGCGGTTGTCCAGAAGTCAGTCGCTCAAATTTTTGCGGAGTCTGGGGAAGACCGCTTCCGTGCTTTAGAAACCCAGGTTTTAGCAGAGCTATCGGCCTATACACGGCTGGTGATCGCGACAGGGGGCGGTATTATTCTTAAACGGGAAAACTGGAGCTATCTCCGCTATGGAGTCATTGTTTGGTTAGATGTGCCCGTCGAGCGACTCCAGGTGCGCCTCCAAAACGATCAAACTCGTCCGCTCCTGCATGCTGCTGATTTAGAAACAACGCTGCGATCGCTGTTGCAGCAGCGCACCCCCCTCTATGCCCAGGCCGATGTACAAGTCACCTGCCAGTCAGAAGAAACGCCAGACATTATCTGCGATCGGATCTTGCAGGGTATTCAGACCATCTTGAAAGACCCCCTCCCCCCTCCCCCTTTTAGCCAAAATCAGTACGACGAGACCAATGGGTGAGTCATTTGGCCGGAACATCACCATTTCTACAGAGGTTTGTCACCATCAAAGCAGCCCCCCCGGAATGTCTGGCTGTGGCCCAACTAGCCAATGGATTAATCTGGCTGGAGAGGAAGCGCATGTCAGTAGCTTGAAAGCTGCATATGCTCAGTCTCACCAGAGCTAGAAATAGGCAAGTGTTCATAGGAGAGATCAGCGCATGGGTCACAAAAGGGCGATCGCAACTTGCGCTATACAATCTGTTGCTTTAACAGGATTCATAGTTGGACTGGTGCAACTATTGCCTACAGCAGGTTCATCAGCGGCAGCGCAGCGTGTAGCCCAGGCAACGGCATCTCCCAAAGTCGCTGCTGATCGTCTGTTAGAGCAGGCGGTACAGCAAACCCAAACGAACCCACTTGAGGCCGTGACTCCCTTGCAACAGGTGCGGCAACGCGATCGAGCGATCAACTCCCCTTTTGGTGAAGCTATGACCTGGGTGAAATCAGGCAGTGCTGATCAGGTGCTGTTGCCAGAGAAAGAAGCCATTCGCTTTTACAAGCAAGCATTGGCAATTGATCAAAATCGGGGCGATCGCCAGGGTGAAGCCATCGCATTGATAGGTTTAGGTGGTGCTTCGCAGGATCTGGCGCAGCATGAGCAGGCGATTGCTGAATACACCCAGGCCGCAGCGCTGTTTCAAAAGGCGCAGGATCAAGATGGGGAAGCCGAGGCGCTGATGGCAACGGGGAATGGCTATGAGGCTCTGGCTCAGTATGAGAAAGCGATTAGCTACTATGAACGAGCACGCCAGATTTATCAACGGCGGAACCATCGTAATGGGGAAGCTGAGGCGCTGATGGCAGTGGGAAATGCTTATGAGGCCCTAGCCCAGTATGACAAGGCGATTACCTATCATGAGCAGAGTTTAGCGATCGCCCGTCAGATCAAAAATCGCTCAAATGAAGGACAGGCAATAGGCTATCTTGGAACCGTGTATCTGGCCCTGGGAGATTACGAGAAAGCTGTCACCGATTATGAACAAAGCTTGGCGATTCAACTGGAAACCCGAGATCGCCTCAGAGAAGGCCGCACACGCGGAAATCTAGGGACCGCGTATCTTTCTTTAGGCGATGCAGACAAAGCCATTGCGCTTTACATGGAGAGCTTGCGGATCGCCTGGGATGTGGGCGATCGCCGGGGCGAAGCAGCGACTCTAAGAAGCCTCGGAAAAGCTTATGAATCTATTGGTCGCTACGACCGGGCGCTGGAATCCCATCGGAAGAGTTTAAGTATTGCCCAGGAAATTGGCGATCGCCGGGGCGAAAGCGAATCTCTGATTAATTTGGGGGTGGCCTATCGTGGTCGTGGTCGGTATGCGGAGGCGATTGAGCACCACGAGCAAAGTCTAGCGATTACCCGTAAAATCGGCGATCGTCGCGGCGAAGGTTCTGCCCTGGGCAACCTGGGGATGAATTACTATGCCCAGGGCAACTACACGAAGGCAATTGACTATCATCAGCAGCGGTTGGCAATCGCCCAGGCCATCAGAGATCGTCAAGGTGAAGGTAATGCCATGGGCAATTTGGGAAATGCTTATCGAGCATTGGGTAACTATGCGAAGGCGATTGAATACCATGAACGCCGTTTAGCCATTACCCGCGAGACTAAAGAAATACGGGGTGAAGGACAGTCTTTAGGTTTTTTAGGATTAGTTTATCGCACTCTAGGAGACTACGATAAATCGATTGAATATTATCAGCAGAGTTTAGCGATTTCAGTCAAGATTAAGGATAGGCTGAATGAAGCTAAATCTCGTGGATACTTAGGAAACGTTTACTATGAGCTGGGTTACTACAATCAAGCCATTGAATATCATCAAGCCAGTTTGGAGATTGCCCGATTAATTAGCGATCGCCGAGGAGAGGGAAAATCTCTGGGATATTTAGGAAATGCCTATGAAGCTCAGGGAAAATATGACAAAGCGATCCAGCACTATGAGTCTAGTTTGGCGATCGCGCGGGAAGTCAACGATCGCCGGGGTGAGGGGAAAACCTTAGGGTTTCTGGGAAATCTATACTACGAGCAGGGAGATTATGCGAAGGCGATCAGCTACCACAAGTTGGGGTTAGATATTGCACGAAAAATCAAAAACCGAGACGGCGAAAGAATTGCCCTCAGCAATCTTGGCTTGACCCTCCAAAAGCAAAACCAACCTGACTTATCCATCGTCTTTTATAAACAATCTGTTAATGTCAGCGAATCGATTCGTAGAGAAATCAAGAAACTCCCCCGAGAATTGCAGGAAATCTATACCAGCTCCGTTGCTGGAACCTATCGTAATTTAGCGGACGTACTGCTTACCCAAGGCCGAATTCGCGAAGCCCAGGCTATTTTAGAACTGCTAAAGGTTCAAGAAGTCCAGAGTTATGGCGAGGATGAGGCCAGTGCCGATCCCATTCAGTTGCCCTTCCATCCCTTAGAAACTGCTGCTCTTAGAGGTTTTGAGGCAACAATCGCCAGCGACTCCTTCACCCCTGCAACTCTGACGGCCCTGGGTCAACCTCTGCAGCAAAACCGCGATCGCATTGTGCAAGATAGTAACAATACCCCCAGCGATATCGGCAACCCCTCCGCGATTTTGCAGGCAAAACCAGAGGCCCTGTTTATTCAAAACCTGGTTGTTGGAGACAAACTCTGGGTACTGTGGACAGCGGCAAATGGAAAAACGATCGCTGTTCAGGTTCCAAATGTGACACAAGCACGACTGACTGTGACCGTGCAAAAGTTCCGCGACCAGCTTGGCTCTCCCTCGAGTGATTTGAATGCGCTCAGGGCAACCAGTAACCAGATCTATCACTGGTTACTACCGACCCAACTGCAAGCTGAGCTAGCCCAAAACCCCAGACAAAGCTTGATTTTTTCCCTTGATCATGTCACTCGTCACGTTCCCGTGGCGGCCCTGTTTGATGGTAACCAATACCTGGCTCAGCGCTACACGGTGTCAAATCTCATTACCACCGATAGCGATATGGGCGATCGCCTCTCCCCCAAAGGCAAATTACCAACCGTGCTTGCCCTCGGCACTTCCAAAGCCTTTCCCGGCTTTACCCCCCTGCCCAATGTGCCCGCAGAGTTAAATGCCATCGTCCGCGATGGCAATAATCAGGGAATCTATCCGGGTCAAATCTGGCTGGATGACGTCTTCACAGCAGATACTCTGCGCAACAATCTCGATCAATATCGCATCCTTCACATTGCGACCCATGGCAGTTTTAACCCCAAAAGTATCACCGCGTCTTTCCTGCTGTTGGGAGATGGTAATCGCCTCCCCATTACCGAAATTGCCAGTCTGACCCAGCTCACCAGCACCCATCTGGTTGTGCTGAGTGCCTGCGAAACTGGGTTGAGTGGCTTAGCCCAGGATGGTACCGAAATCTCTGGCATCAGTGGTTATTTTCTCTATCGGGGAGCTAAGTCGGTATTAGCGTCTCTCTGGGCGGTGAATGATGCCAGCACCAGCCTACTAATGCAACAGTTTTACAAAAACCTGGCTAGCGATCCCCTTCAACAACCCATGACCAAAGCTGAAGCGTTGCGTCAGGCACAACTCAGCCTGTTGCAGGGCAAAATTACTGGCAAAAACGCTCCCCAGCGCTCCGATCTTTTACCACCGCAGCGATCGCCCGAACATCGAACCGCTACGGACTTCTCTCACCCCTACTACTGGGCACCGTTTGTTCTGATTGGTAATCGCTTGTGAGAATCTGCTCTCTGCTGTATCGTCCGAGGTCTGAGGGCATCAGCGCCGCTTTCTACAGAAAGCACTCGACCTCTGAAAAAACATTATTGCTTTGCTCGCCATCGTTCCATGTCACAGTTTGCAACCCTTAAGCAGGCTCTTAGCAATTGGTATCATCAGGACGCTTTTGTAAACTTTTCAAGTCACAACGAGATCTGGTGTGATCTACGGGATAGTTATGCCCCAGATTCGCGCAAACGTTTGGCTGCAGAAATTAGGAAGTTGCTAGAGCGATCGGACAGCGAGATCGTGGCTTTGTGGAATGCTTCAACCGACTATAGATTTGCCCAGAACGTTCAAATCCGACACTTCTTGGCAGAGTTGGCTGCCTACCTTGAAGGTGGCGCAGAGAGGCTCTAAGGCGAGTCGTTGAGAAGCCGAGCAGAAGCGAAATTACTCGGCTTCAGGAGACTACATCCCTAAGACTTCGTCCAGGGCTGCCAGAGCCTCACAGGACGAGGCTGCATCTGGTAAGTTGGGTCGCCGCTCACGAATCGTATTGGCAGGTACGAGACGAGGCAGGCCAGAGGGTTGCAAAAACTCGTCGGCATAGCGGCGGAACACCGCTTCTACCGCTGCTCTGGCATTTTTTAAGCCCCATTCTTGGGCGATCGCCTGAGCCTTCTCAAGCACATCCGGACTCAGTCTTACTTTGTTGTCATACATAGTTGCGCTCCATCGGGTAAGGGATACAAGCCACGCACATTGGCAAACTGAGGATCGCCCATCACCGCAAATAGCGGCTTATTGGCCAGGCGCTCCGAGATCAGGTGGGTGCTACCGCCCGTGACCAGAAACCGGGTGACTCTAGCCATGTAGGGAGTGTACTGCGATCGCACCGTTTGAAAAATGCCCTTAAACCAGGGATCCAGGTATTCCTCTAACCAGGGCCGCCAGGTTAGACCTGTATCCGCATAGGTATGCTCATTCCGGAACCCATCCATTACCAGACTGGGATCCGCCGTAGTACCCAGCACATCGGTCAAGCGCCGATCAAAGCTAATGGATGTGGCTAACTCATAAGCTCCGCCCCGATCCATCACATTTTCATCAATCACCTCTCCTTCTTCATCTACCAATCGTGTTAGCCAGGTGCCACCACCAATGTCAATTACGATGGTGTAACCCGTCGAAGGAATGAGATTCAACCGCTGGGCATAGCGGTAGGCTCCCATGCCTTCTCGCTCAATTTCCACATGCTCAACGTTGACTCGATACTCTAACCCATTGCGTTGAAACTCATGGATGCCCAACAGTTGCTGCTTGATGGCTTCTGCATTTTTCCCCGGTTCAGGAGTACTGGCATAAACATGCAGGGAAAACTCTGTCGCCCCATCCCATGGCTCAAGGCAGGCATAGAGATGAATTCGGGAAAGTTCAACTTTGTTCTCTACAACTGTTTGCTGCTGACGGCGATATTTGTAGGCTTGTGCGCCAAAGTGGTAACGCCCACCATTAGGTAGCTCAATTAAAGGCGATGCCTCTGAATAGCGCACGGCATCTCGCCCCAAGGGGAGCTGATAACGCACCGAACGGATTGCCTTAGGGTGGCCGTTGCCATCCCAAAATTTGAGGTCATAGTTGCCAGCGTCTAGGGCTAAGGTGCGATAGGTCGTCGTCACGCTAGGAGACGGGGCGGCTTTTTTTGTGCGAGGCTGTCGTGCTGCTGTAACCATTCGTCTTCCTCAGTTCCATCTATAGGACATATGTGCTAATCTCGAGTTGGGATTGTCCCCAAGTGTGGTCATCTATCCCCACTAGTACTTATGTACTAAATACTAGTGCAACTTCTCTGAGGTGACAACTCTTTTTTGTAAAGAAGCGTTTACAAAAACCATTTACAAAAAAGAAGCATTCACAAAGTCTTTGAAAGCATGGCCCTTTAAGCGGAGCCGCAAAGCGCGCCAGGGTAGATGATGAAGCACGCCAGAATGGCTGATAGCGGGTAGCCGGGCTAGTCAATCAAGGCATTGAGCAATAGCATGGTACGGCTGGCTTCAAGCAGGGAGTAATCACGAAGAATTAGGGCTTTGAGGAGGTTTCTAGCAAACAAACGACTGGTTGGTTTTCCCTCTTCGGGAGATTAGACAGGACTGACCGCGCTCAGCCAACAGTGCCCTTCCCCTGCACTCACGGCGCTACCTTGAAGGGCAGCCTCCTTCCTGGAAATCGCTGGCTCAAAGCGGAATGAAGATAGCAAAATGATGAATTAAGGGTGGTTTCAGCTAGTTTGTAATGAAGGGAGTGGTCTGTCGCGCATTCGCCCTGCCCACTCCTACAAGAATGGGCAGGTTGATTCAACTCATATTCTTCCGACGAGGATTATTTTGGCATTGGGTGAGGGCTTGTGCGAAACATGGCAATTTTTGGTGGCACGTTTAACCCAGTGCATTGGGGGCATCTTTGCGTCGCTGAAATGGCCCGAGATCAGTTTTTGCTGGAACAGGTTCTGTGGGTGCCAGCAGCCCATCCACCCCACAAAGGGCTGGCTCCTGTGGCATTTGAGCATCGCCTAGAGATGGTGCGCCGGGCGATCGCGGATCAACCAGCTTTTGTCGTCACGGATATTGATCAGCAGCAAACCGGAAAATCCTATGCCATTGGCACCCTGGAAAATCTCCAGCTACTTTACCCGCAAACGCGCTGGTATTGGATTTTAGGAGCCGATGCACTGCCATCTTTGCCCCGCTGGTATCGGGTTGAGGAGTTAGCCCACCATTGCACCTGGCTCATTGCCCCCCGACCTCATCTAACAGAAAATAGTTCAATATCCTTGCCTGCCCATATTCCCTGGCGCTGGGAAAAGCTGGAAATGCCAGGAATTGAGGTTTCCTCTAGCTTGGTGCGCAATCGGTTGCGGCAAGGGCGCTCGATTCGATACCTGGTACCAGAAGCCGTGCGACTTTATATTGAAATGCAAGAACTGTACACCAAATGAGTTAAAATACCTATTCAGATACTGAATCATAAGCGAGGGGTTCACCTAGATTGGGCAGTCATCTGGCTGAAAGCAAGGCAACTAATTGTTGTTGAACCGATCTCACTGCGCCAGCATCCTGCGCCAGCCCGCAGGGGAAGGTGTGCGCATACAAATCTTGATGGTTGTATTCTCCTTTGTAGGAGGATTTTTAGCGATACCCCTGGAATTTTTCCGGTGAAGTCGTTTGGGCTAAGGCGATAACGATGCACCAGTGAGGGCAGGGTCTTGATTTAGATAAGGTGAAGCGATCGCAAAACAATCGATTGATTGCGTTGGGATCACCTGCAAGCTTATGATCTTTCTGGCTACCAGGTACTTATTTCTTTAGTAAGACAGAGGGCAAGGCGCAGTGATTAGAGTAGCGATTAACGGATTTGGGCGGATTGGGCGCAACTTCATGCGCTGCTGGGTAGGTAGAGAAAACAGCCATTTTCAGGTGGTGGCGATTAATGATACCTCTGATCCCAAAACAAACGCTCACCTGCTGAAGTACGATTCCATGCTGGGCAAATTTGATGCAGAGATTTCTGCCACTGACGACACTATTACCGTTAATGGAAACACGGTCAAGTGTGTTTCTGATCGCAATCCTGAAAACCTGCCCTGGAAAGCATGGGACATTGATTTAATCATCGAGTCTACCGGGGTTTTTACCAGCAAAGAAGGGGCTAGTAAGCACCTGACTGCCGGAGCCAAAAAGGTTTTGATTACTGCTCCTGGCAAAGGAGATGATGGCACCTTTGTTGTCGGTGTCAACCACCTCACCTACGAGCACGATAAGCATCACATTATCAGCAATGCCAGTTGCACCACAAACTGTCTTGCCCCCATTGCTAAGGTTATTCACGAGAACTTTGGCATCATCAAAGGGACAATGACGACCACCCACAGTTACACTGGTGACCAGCGCTTACTCGATGCGAGCCATCGTGACCTGCGCCGTGCTCGTGCAGCTGCGATCAACATTGTGCCGACTTCCACCGGGGCTGCCAAGGCTGTCGCATTGGTGTTGCCGGAGCTACAGGGCAAACTCAACGGAATTGCTCTACGGGTTCCAACGCCGAATGTTTCGGTGGTTGACCTGGTGGTACAGGTTGAAAAGAGTACTATCGCTGAACAAGTGAATGATGTGCTGCGATCGGCGGCAGCAGGACCGATGAAAGGTATTATCAAGTACTGTGATCTGCCTCTCGTATCAAGCGATCATGCTGGTACAGACGAGTCTTCTATTGTGGATGCGGCTTTGACCCTGGTTATGGGGGGTGACATGGTGAAGGTAGTTGCCTGGTATGACAACGAGTGGGGCTACAGCCAGCGCGTTGTTGACTTGGCCGAAGTCGTTGCCCAAAAATGGGCTAGCTGATCAGCGCCGCTTTGAAGCAGTTTCCCCTAGAGCACGTTTGAAATCTTTCTTTAACTACCAATGGCCCTGTTCTTTCAAGCAAGGAGCAGGGTTTTTCGTTAGCCCCATTTAGGTTGCGGCGGGCGGGATGGTGAGTTGCAGCGTTGAACGCAGCCCCAATTTCAACGATAGCTTTGGCCCTAAAGCTTAGAACCAAACCAAGCGCTCAAACGTTGATGCTGGATACGCTTTCTGACTCGCAATCGCCCTGTTGCTCAGAGCCTGTTACATCCGTCTGAGGCGACCCTTACCAGGTAAGTGCATGAATGGCCGTGATTTCGATTGTTCTGGCCCCTGACACGCACAACCGTTACGAATCTGCCGCATCACGGCAGGGGCCAAGCTACCCCATAGGGGCGTGGTTACATTGGCCGCATGGAGGGCATCCGCTGTCCAGGCGTTACAGGTGCGTAACAGGGAATAGCGACCTGTTGCTTCATAAAACGCGCCCCAGCGCTCTGCTGGCAATGGAATGCGCTGTTTGCGGGCCAACCGACCCTTAAAAGAGTGATCGATGAATTCCACTAGGGCCTGGTAGTCGGTTTCGCTGAGTCCAACACATTTTACGGTTTCGCCGGGATAGCGGGGCACCTGGGGATGGCCGGTGACAAATAAGGCGGCAGGATTTTGTAGAACGAGCGCCCGCAGGCCGCTGAGCAGGTTGGCATCACTCCATGTGGGAGTTTCGATATACCAGGTGCGATCGCCCCAGCCAAACTGAAGATACTGAAAACTTGTCGAGTGCTGCCCTAAATCGCTCAAGTCTAGGTGCTGCCGCCAATCAAACGTTGAGTTATAGACTGGCACAATCAGACTGGTGTGCATCACCCCACCCGATACATAAATGGTGTAGCGGCAATCATCCCTGGGAGCGATCGCCCCCCAGCGACGCGGCAACAAGGAGGTGACTCCCCCCAGAGTTAGGCATCCCAGTAAAGCCAGAGCTGCAAGTCTTCCTGCCCGCCTGACTCTAGACCAACACCGATTTTTTGCATCTGGCTCTTGCAACCTGACTCCTTTACTCTTTACAACAGACTGATCTTTGCCCCCTTGCTTCATCTAAAGCGGTAAGTAACACATCAAGTCCCGTGGAATCGTGTGTCACCTGTGGGCAATCTTCTGAGGTTGCTATAGTTAACCTACCATAGGGTTAAAGCACAAAGGCGATCGCGGCTTTGACCCAAGTCTGAGCGATCACATGAGATTAAACAGAAATGAACAGTCGGTTGCTGTTGGGGGTTACTGCTTTTACGGTTAGCTTTGCCCTTCATCTAGTGGTCAGCCGCCAGCCACAAGTGGCTGTGGGAGCTGGACTGCTTACGCTGCCTGCAGTTTATATCGCCACAGCCGTCCGCGATCGCCGCCGCCAGCAGCGGGCCACTGAGCGCATTGAGCAACTGAAGGAGCATATCTACGCCCTGCAACAGCGCCGACAGGAAGCTTACCTGGCATTTACCGCCATGTTAGAAGAAAAAGACCGGGTCGCCATGACGCTGAACTCGTTGCAGTTGCAATTGCGGCAATGGCAACTTGCCAGCACTCCTGAGCCAGTCGCTTTACCTGCGGCCAGCGAGCCGCCAGAGTCACCCCGTTTGTTGGCCGCACCAAAACCCCTAAGCTGGAATCTATCGGAGCCAGTAACCACTGCAGGGATTTTGCCACCCCCGCCCCACTCACCCCAACTGCCGACAACCCAGTTGCAAGACCCCACATCAGGAACAGAGGTTAAGCCATCTTTACCGCTCCAGCTCCCGTCCCCCCAATTGCCCCCTACTCAAATTATCCAAAAACCAGACTGTTTATTAGCGGATGATACATCCCTGGCAGAATCGAGAAGCAATTTGCACATTCTGCGGCAAGAAGTGAGATCGCTGCAGCAAGAGCTGGAGCAATTGCAAACTCGCCTGAGTGAAAACCGTCAACTCCGCCATAGCCTCGCCACAGAAATTACTGAGCTAAAGCAACAAAAGCGCCAGCTCGAAACCGAGGTTAAAAGCTTGCGCCAGAAGCTACACTCCCAAGAGCAGCAGCAGCGCCGGTTAGAGCAGGCGATCGCTAGCTTAGAAACGCAAAAGCAGAATTTATCAAAACCTCAGCCAGAGTTACAAACATCCCATCGCGCCCTGCAACAGCAAATCAACCAGCAACAGGCCGAGTTACAAACCCTAAACCAGCAAGTGGGCGATCGCCAGCAAGAAAAACAAACCCTGGAACAACAACTTGCTGAACTCAAGCAACAACAGCAACAACAGCAACAGCGTGCCCAGCAGGAGTTACAACGCCTAGAAGCCCAAATTGTCGAACAAACCACCCGAAAACATAAACTGGAACGACAAGTCACCGAATTAGCGGCCTCACTGCAGGCTTCTTCCATTTCTTCGCAGGCCAATCCCCCAGCCTTGCCCTCAACCGAGCCTAATCGTTCCCAAATAACCCCTGATGCGGCTAAAGCTCCACTGCAACCAAATGGTAAGGCGTTAACGGCAGATCCTTCTGCCCAAGCCGGGCCTGTCGCTCAACCTAACCAGGACTTACCCGATGAATGGATGGAGTTTCTCAGTCAGTTACCAGAGTATGAACTAGAAGTACTCAGAGTGATTGTAGAAACGCCTCAGCCAGGAGCCATGATTAGGCGCATTGCCGAAGAGAATTTGACGATGCCTGAACTGCTGATTGACTCCATTAACGAACGGGCGATCGAAACAGTCGGCGATTTGGTCATTGATGCTGAATCGGGGATGAACAGCGCCAAAATCATGCGCGAGCACTTAAAAGCGATCAAAAAACTTTTACGCACCTATGAGTTTCTAATGCAGTAAGGGGGCTGCACGAAAATAGAATACCTGCGATGCGTTACGGCCATGGCCTGACACATCCTACGAGTAGGGACGTTATTTAGTTGCGAATCCCTTAGGGGAACTGATCAGATGATTGCAACGTCTTCTCCATAGCATCCTTCCTAAAAAGGAAAGTTTCAAGTCCAAATCAGAAAAATCATTGACTGCTTTAGTTAAGTTAGATACCAAATCCGAAAGAACCTCAGATCGAGCTTTACTTGATCTATCCGGGGGAATAGGTAATTTAGCGGAGAGTAGTTTACAGTACGCTCAGGAAACCATGATACCCCGTACCTAAGCAAAAGTTTTTGGTGGGAAATGGTTTTTTATGTAAAAGACAGAGAAAAGTAACCTTAAACTGGCGAGCTATTGCTGAGAAGCTTCTGCAAATGCCTGGTTATTTTCCATCTTTTAAGAAATCAGGCTACTGATAGGGATTTTAGCAAAGTAGGTGTTGCAGGTTTTGGCTTCACGAGTTTCAGGTCTTTGCTTAAGGTGCTGTACTTATGAGCTAAGCGCCTTGAACTTTTTCTTGTTTTTTGGGAGTTACTGCCCTATGAGCAATCTATCCTTTAACTTCATCGAAATGATTCTTCTCTTCCAAGAGGAGACCATTTGTAAGTGATGCAAATCTAGAGATTATGTTCCAGTTGAGGAAGTTACACACAGTCAATGTTTTTCTACTTTGAGATAGTTGATATCTGGTTAAGCGTCAGGTCAAGTCTCAAAAATAGACCAACTGTAGCAATCCTAAATTGTTTGTCAGAACAAGCGTTGTGAGAGGATGTTTTGAAAGCTGATTTCTCTGTTGCTCTGCCGACTCAAGTTGCAGCTATGGAGACGCAATCTGCCTCCGCAGGCTATGGGAGACTTGCGCTGGCTTAAGTCTGTGGAGACAAGCATGGTTCATGTAGTCACGGGTTCAATCGCCGAATTTTTCAAAGATCCTCCGAGATAGGATTTCAAGAGAATCTTCTTTCGCAATCAGGATAGCCGCATTGTTGATTTTATTTGGCAACACCTGGTTTAGCTTTTTCAAAGCTGCTCTATGGTCAGTTGAATTCAATAAAAGCTAGCCCCTTCCTATTCGCTGGAGTTTGTTCCTTCCTATGAAAGTTGATCGGTATTCTTGCCCCCTATCGGTCATTATTCCGGTGCACAATGGTGGCGAAAATTTTCGTAAGTGTCTCTTAAGTCTGGCTAATTCGGATGTTGTACCGGCTGAGGTTATTGTTGTTGCGGATGGCGATACCGATGGTTCTGGTGATTTAGCGGAAGCCCACGGTGCCAGGGTTTTTCGTTTTTCCTCGGCGGGTGGGCCAGCACGGGCGCGTAATTGTGGCGCTAAGCTGGCTCAGGGCGACATTCTTTTCTTTATCGATGCTGATGTAGAGGTTCATCCTACGACTATTGGACAGGTGATTGCAGCGTTTCAGAGCGATCGCCAACTGGCTGCATTGATTGGTTCCTATGACGATCGCCCTGGGGATCCAGGATTTCTCTCTCAGTACCGCAACTTGCTGCATCACTATGTGCACCAGACAGGTCGGCGAGAGGCCTTTACCTTTTGGGGGGCGTGCGGAGCCATTCAGCGGGAAGCGTTTCAGGCAGTTGGTGGGTTTGATGAGCGCTACATACGTCCCTGCATTGAAGATATTGAGCTGGGCTATCGCCTGCGTCAGGCTGGTTACAAAATCGAGCTACATCGGGAGATTCAGGTTAAGCATTTGAAGCGCTGGGGTGCAGCCTCGATGATGTGGGCAGACGTGTTTTACCGAGCAATTCCCTGGGCTACTCTAATTTTGCGCGCCGGCAAGATGGACAGCGACCTGAACCTGCAGCATTCCAACCGGCTCAGCGTAGTCTTGGCGTTTGGCGTTTTGCTGGGCCTAGTCGGTGCGATTTGGTTACCTCCTTTCCTGGTATTTGCGATCGCGGCATTTCTAGGATTGATCGCGCTCAATTTTTCCCTTTATCGCTTCTTTCAGACGAAGCGAGGGTTGCTGTTTTGTCTTTGTGTGATTCCCTGGCATTGGCTGTTTTACTTCTATAGCGGCGTAGCCTTTGCGATCGCCTTGGGCCGCTATTGGTTGCAACCCACCTATCGTGGGTCAAGCCAAGTATCTTAAGCCATTGCCATCGGCAGAATGATTGGCCTGCCAGAGCGTTCGGGTTCATTCACAATAAATCATCGTGGAGGCGTAGTGAGTCAGGATCTTTCTATCGTCGTTTTGGGTGCTGGGCCAGCAGGGCTAACGGCTGCCTACGAATTAGCGAAGCAGGGTATCTCCTCTGTTGTGCTGGAAAAAGAAAACAAGGTGGGTGGTATCTCTCGAACTGAAACCTATAAAGATTATCGGTTTGATATTGGCGGACATCGCTTTTTTACAAAAGTAGAAGCTGTCAAGCAGTTCTGGTATGAGATCATGGGGGATTAATTCATTAAGGTTCCCCGATTATCACGGATCTACTACAGTGGGAAGTTTTTTGACTATCCTCTGTCATTGATGAATACCCTTTCGAACTTAGGGATTCGACAAAGTTTCTTTATCTTATTGAGCTATCTTAAGGCCAAGCTAAAGGCTCGCCTAAACCCTGACCAAGAGCCTGAAACGTTTGAAGACTGGGTGACTGATCGTTTTGGTGCCCGTCTCTATCGGATTTTTTTTAAGACCTATACTGAGAAGGTATGGGGCATTCCCTGTAACAAAATTCGAGCCGATTGGGCCGCTCAGCGGATTCAAGGGATGTCACTAAAACGGGCCGTGACCAATGCCCTGTTTGGTAGTCAGAATGCCAAGAGCTTGATTAAGGAGTTTGACTATCCTTTGCTTGGGCCTGGACAAATGTGGGAACGTTGTCAGGAGATATTGGCAGAGAAGGGGTCTCCAACCCTTTTGGAGACGCATGTGATTCGAGTCGAGCGCCAGGGCAATCGAGTGACTAAGGTGATTGCCGAGCGGGATGGAGAAACGCTGGAGTTTAGCGGAGATCACTACATCTCTAGCTTGCCAGTGACCGCGCTGTTACGGAAGCTTAACCCACCCCCGCCGCCCCATGTGTTAGAAGCCGCCAACGGCCTTAAGTATCGGGATTTCTTGATTGTTTCCCTTGTGATCAACCGAGATCATCTATTTCCAGACAATTGGATTTATATCCACAGCCCTGAGTTTAAGGTTGGGCGAATTCAAAATTTCAAAAACTGGAGTCCGGCTATGGTGCCTGTCCCTAGCAAAAGCTGTCTGGGCATGGAGTACTTCTGTAGTCGCGGCGATGCCCTTTGGGGTTTATCGGATCAGGAGCTAATTGCCCTGGCAACTCGCGAGATTGTCGATCTGGGGTTGGTTCCCAATGGGGCGGATGTGGAAGATGGTTGTGTGATTCGACAACGCAAGGCTTACCCAGTTTACGACGGGGAATATCGCAAGCATCTTAAGGTGATTCAAGACTATCTGGTTACCTTTGAAAACCTGCAAACGGTAGGTCGCAATGGGATGCACCGTTATAACAACCAGGATCATTCGATGCTAACGGCGATGCTGGCCGTGCGCAATATTTTGGGTGAATCCCATAATCTCTGGGAAGTCAATACGGAACGCTCTTACCATGAAGAGTTTACGAAAGCTGAATGGCAGCGCTCTCCCGACCATGAGGAGCCGAAACTAACACCGGCCATGTTCAGGGTTTAGGTGATTGCTAAAGCCAACCAGCACCAGTGAACCATGAATGCTCAAACCCATCCCTTACCCAGTGTGGTTCGGATCGTGGCAGAATCTCCGATGGTTTCGGTCATCATCCCCGTGTTGAATGATGCAGAGCGGTTGCAGCTTTGCTTGCACGCATTAATGCAGCAAACCTATCGCCGCGATCGCTATGAGGTGATCGTGGTAGATAACGATTCTGAAGATAAGCTGGCGATCGCTCAAGTTGTTTCTCAGTTTGAGGCGATTCGCCTGGTTGTGGAATTGACTCCTGGCTCCTATGCAGCCCGAAATCGGGGAATCGCCCTGGCACGGGGAGAGGTCTTGGCCTTTACCGATGCCGATTGTATCCCCGCGTCTGACTGGCTAGAGCAGGGGGTGGGAGTGCTGCTGGCAACACCCAACTGCGGTCTGGTAGCGGGCAAAATCGATTTGTTTTTCCAAGATGTTCATCATCCGACCCCAATTGAGTTATACGAGAGTGTGACAGCCTTTCCCCAGGCAACATTGCTAGCGCAAGAAAAAGGAGGAGCCACGGCTAATGTATTGACTTGGCGTGCCCTGTTTGAGCAGGTGGGCTTGTTTGATCCGATGCTGAGATCAAGGGGCGACTTGGAGTGGGGCCAGCGTGTTTTTGCCGCAGGCTACCAGCAGGTTTATGCAGAGGCTGCCATCGTGCAGCATCCTGCCCGCGATTCCCTGACTCAGCTATACCGCCGCACTACCCGGCTGGCTGGGGGGCAGTACAGTTTGCAAACCAAAACTGCGGTCTCCTGGCTAGATCGAAATCTGGTTTTTAGTAGGATGCTCTTACAAAATCTGGTGCCCCCCCTCCTGTTTGTTTGGGCGACCTTTCGCGATCGCCGCCTGTCGGGATTGCGACAAAAGTTAGCCGTCTCCTTGGTAATGTTTTTTGTGCGTTACGTTACCGCCTGGGAGTTGTTGCGACTCAAGCTAGGCGGCACACCAGAGCGAGCTTAGGTAGGGATGGAAAAACTCATGAGAATTGCATTTATCGTCAACCAGTTTCCAACCCTCTCTGAGACATTTATTCTTAATCAGATTACCGGTTTGATTGAACGGGGGCACGAAGTCGATATTTTCGCCGATCAAGTTGGGAATCTAGATAAGCTACATCCAGCGGTCACCCAGCATAATCTGATGCGACGCACCTATTATTTGCCGAAAGTGCCAGACAACTGGTTATGGCGCTTATTAAAGGGAGGCAGCTTATTTCTACAGCACTGGCGTCAAGCCCCGGCCAAGACGCTGCGATCGCTCAATATTTTCCGTTACGGCAAACAAGCTTATTCCCTGTGGTTACTCTACACTCTATGGCTCGATGTTAAACAACCCTATGATGTGATTCATTGCCAGTTTGGCACGCAAGCCTATCGAGGGATTTGCTTCCGCACGATTAACTCGCCGACATCAAAGTTGGTGACAATCTTTCGTGGATATGATGTCAGTGGCTTTATTAGATGTAAAGGGAAAGATGTCTATCGTGAGCTATTTCAAGTGGGCGATCGCTTCCTGGCTAATTGCGAATTCTTTCGGCAACGGGCGATTCAACTGGGTTGCCCCCCCGAAAAAATATCAGTTCATCGGTCTGGGTTAGATTGCCACAAGTTTACGTTTGCCCCCCGCCACCCTGACCCAATAGGCCCTATTCGGATTGTCACTACCGGGCGATTGGTTGAAAAAAAAGGGATTGAGTATGCCATTCGAGCCGTGGCTCAGGTGGCCCAGAGCTATCCCAACCTAGAGTATCGCATTCTAGGAGATGGGCCGCTGAGAGAGCACTTGCATAGGCTAATTGCCGAACTTCAGGTCGAGTCCATTGTTCACCTGATGGGCTGGCAGAACGAGCAGGAAATTATCGCAACCCTCAACCGCAGTCATCTGTTTGTTGCTCCTAGTGTTACGGCTACAGATGGCGATCAAGATGCGCCAACCAATGTGTTAAAGGAAGCTATGGCCATGGGGCTGCCTGTGATCAGTACTTACCATGGGGGCATTCCCGAATTAGTTGAGTCGGGGGTATCGGGCTATCTGGTGCCAGAACGGGATGTAACGCTATTGGCGGCTCGGTTAATTGACCTGATTGAACAGCCCTATCGCTGGGCTGCTATGGGCCAGGCCGGGCGCATCCGTGTGGAAACCGACTATAACCTCCATCAACTGAATAACCAGCTCGTTAACTTCTATCAGGAGCTTGTGCAGCCGTCGGATCAAACCTTGCTTACAACTACTCGGAGTTATCAACTATGACAGCACCGCTTGTTACGGTTGTCGTTGTTCCGCGAGAACGGTTTAGTTGCGCTCAGCGATCGCTAGAAAGCATCTATGAACATACAAAAGTTCCGTTTCATCTGGTTTATGTGGATGGTAATTCCCCTAAGACTGTGCGTCGTTACTTGCAGTCAGCAGCCCAGAGCAAAGGGTTTGAATTAATCCGCACTGAATGCTACCTTCACCCGAATCAAGCCCGCAACTTAGGCTTGGCCAGGGTAGCGACCCCCTATGTGGTTTTCATTGACAATGATGTGATTGTTTCACCCGGTTGGTTAGAGGCGTTAGTTGATTGCGCTGAGGCAACCGGGGCCTCGGTGGTTGGGCCGTTGATGTGTCAGCACGATCCCGTTCATCAAGAGATTCACTTTGCCGGGGGAGAATCCCATATCTGGATGGATAAGACGGGGCGCTACCGCCTGCGCGAAAAAATGTTTTGCCAAGGGCAAGCCGTGGCTGAGATGCGTCACCAGTTACGACGGCAACCGACAGAACTGGCGGAATTTCACTGTGTCCTAGTGCGGACTGCGATTTTTGCCCAAATTGGCGGCTTGGATGAAGCCATGCTCAACACTAAGGAGCATCTGGACTTTTGTATGAGTGTCGCCCAGGCTGGTGGCATCATCTATTTTGAACCAGCGGCTTTGGTTACCTACGTGCCAGGGCCACCCTTGGAATGGAGCGACTTGCACTACTATATGTTGCGCTGGAGCGATGCTTGGACTTTGGCCAGCCTGCACCGCCTGCGGGATAAATGGGGGTTGGCGGAGGATGGCTATTTTCAATCCAAGTATAAAAAGCTGGGCTGGCGACGTTATGGCACCATCATTGCTCCGTTTGCGCGCTCGCTGACTTTAGGAATAGGCAGTGGTTTAGTTGCTCGGGTACTTGCCAGGTTAGAGCGCCCATTGAATCGCTATCTCACAGATCGGCATCGCCAAGCCCAGCAAAAGCATCAGCTTTTACCCGTAGCCGCAGATGTCTATCATGCGCCCTCGGCGGTTTCCTCCCTTGCTCCAGCTTCTTCAGCTAGTCCCATTCTCTAGAGCCTTGGCCATCTATGACCATTAAGCAGAAAGCAATCCAAGGTGTTGTCTGGTCTGTAATCCAGCAGTGGGGAAGTCAGGCGGGTTCCTTGTTAGTGTTTTTTATCCTGGCGCGCCTGCTTACCCCTGCCGATTTTGGTCTGGTGGCGATGGCCAATGTGTTTATGGCGCTGATGCAAACCTTTCTAGAACAGGGGTTTGCACAGGCGTTGGTACAGCGTCAGGAGTTAGAACCTGCCCATAAAGACACGGCTTTTTGGGTAAATGTGGCAACGGGTGTCTTGCTGCTGGGGTTAACCTTGATGGGAGCGGGTTTTGCGGCAAAGCTATTTGGGCAGCCCCAACTTACCCCAATTTTGCGGTGCCTCTCGCTTGTCTTTGTGGTGAACTCCCTGGGGGGAACTCAACAGGCACTGTTAGAGCGGGCTTTTAACTTTCGGGCGATCGCCCTGCGCTGGTTACTCAGTATCATCATTGGCGGTATCGTTGGCATCAGCTTGGCACTTGCAGGTTGGGGGGTCTGGAGCTTGGTAGGGCAACAACTGGCTCAGGAGATTGTTGGCGTTACTACGTTGTGGGTTTCGAGTTCCTGGCGACCCGGCTGGAGATTCTCAACCCGCCATTTTCATGATTTGTTTCGGTTTGGCATCAATATTCTGGCATTTAACCTGCTCAGCTTCATTAACACCCGTGCTGACGACTTGTTAATTGGTTTATTTCTCGGCCCTGTTGCCCTTGGTTACTACAGCATCGCCTATCGGATTCTGGGAGTGATGACCAATCTGTTAGTCAATAGCAGCAGCCAAGTGGCATTACCCTCCTTCTCGCGGTTACAGACTGAACCAGAGCAATTCCGCAAAGCCTTTTACCTGGCCACTCAATTTACCAGCTTGATTGCTTTCCCCGCCTTTCTAGGAGTCGCTGTGCTGGCACCTGATTTAGTGATTCTATTGTTTGGGCCGCAATGGCTGGCAGCGATTCCGGTGATGCAGATCCTATCCCTGATTGGGATTGTGCGATCGGTCACCTGGTTTAAGGGAGCCGTGTTTATGGCTCTGGGTAAACCCTCTTGGCGGCTGTGGTTAAGTCTGCTGAATGTTGGGTTAAATCTGGTGGGGTTTATGATCGCCGTTCGTTGGGGAATTTTGGCGGTCGCCTGGGCCTATGTGCTCCGGGGGTATCTGGTTTTTCCCGTGAGCCAGTGGCTGATTGCACGGCTGATTGATCTATCCTGGAGCACCTATTTGCGCCAGTTTGTGGCTCCCCTGTTGGGTTCCTTAGTGATGGCTCTGACGCTTTTGGGGGTGCGCCAATGGCTAAACCTGTGGGCATCTGTGCCCGTTGCCCTGTTGTTATGTAGTGTCATTGGGATTGGAGTCTATATCGCCCTGATTCGGTTACTATCTCCTGATCTATTTCTTAAATTAATGGAGTTTAGTCACATTGCTTTGGCTCGGAATGAACAAAGAAAAGTCTCATAGGAATCACACTTAAGAATGTTGATTGTGAGTGATTTCCATAAGATTTCTCAATTCAAATCACTTGGTAAAAACCTAACATCGGGGGGATTGATACACGATGCATTCGTTTGCTCAAACTAACCTTCAACTATTCAACCAATTAAAACAGAGCAACTATTCCAACAGAGATTTGCAGTTAATCTCTGAATGTTATGAATTGGTAGTTCAGTTATTTACTGGCGCTTTTCGACCTTCTGGTAAAACCTTTATTGCTCATTTGGTTGGTACGGCTAGCATTCTGACTTCACTCCAGCAGCCGATTACAGTGATCGCCGCTGGACTGCTACATGCAGCTTATGAAATGGGGGAGTTTGGCGATCGCTGTCATCGAGGAATCTCTCCCTATCGCCGCAGGCTGTTGCAGCAGCGGTTGGGAGAAGCAATTGAGGATTATATTGCTCGTTACACTGCTTTGGTTTGGAATGAAGTAACAGTTCTTAGGGTTTACACCCATTTTGCAGACTTAAGTCCGGTCGATCGCGATGTTTTGCTGATTCGACTGGCCAATGAACTCGAAGAATATCTCGATCTGGGGATCTGTTACTGTGGAGCCGTGAAGCAAGCACGTTATCTTCAACATCAAGATTTCCTCATTTTAGAGATGGCAAGAGAGCTTGCCGGTGATACTTTTGCCGATACCTTTAGACAAGCCCTGGATACTTGTAACTCGGCGCAGCCTTCGCTCAGGAGTCTCACCCATTCGGCTAGTGCGTCCTATCGGGTTGCACCGTTGTCCCATTGCCAAAACTGGGGGCTTTCTCTTTTGCGAAATTGCACGGCTCTGGGTGATCGCGTTAAACGGCGCATCCAATCATTAGCGGCCCTTGGCGATTCCGGTGAGCCGGCTTACCAGAGGTCATCTCCGTCATCGAACCCGCCTTAACCTAGACTGTACCTTAACCCAGACTGTAGCAGCCTCATTCCTCTGGATAAGCTGGTATAACTCTGCGTTTTACTCTGTGCCTCTGGTCTGCTGTCACGGCTGTTTAAATTGGTTGGTACCCGCAAAATATCTGAAACATTAGGTTTTGCCGATTTGAAAGATGACTCAAATCGAGCCTGATGGACAAAGAGCTTTAGACCTTTAGGAGGGAGATGCTGCGATGAATGGCAAACCACTGGACTTTTCAATTGTGATTCCAACCTATAACCGTCCGGAGCGGTTGGCCAACTGTCTAGCGGCGATCGCCCAACAGGATTATTCCCCGGAATTTTTTGAGGTAATTGTGGTAGATGACGGTAGCCCAACGCCTCTGGATGAAGTTGTACAGCCTTTTCGTGATCGCCTGCAGGTCACTCTGTTACGGCAGGATAATGCTGGCCCGGCCCGTGCCCGTAATGCAGGGGCCGCCTGCGCCCGGGGACAATTTCTGGTCTTTACCGATGATGACTGCACCCCTGCTATCACCTGGTTAAGTGCCCTGGCTGTCGCCCGTGATGCCCATCCGCAGAGCTTAATTGGGGGGCAGACCCTCAACGCTTTGCCCAACAATTTGTTTTCGACGGCTAGCCAACTTTTGATTGATTACCTTTACTCCTATTACAACCAGGCAGCAGCAACGGCTACGTTCTTTGCCTCAAATAACTTTGCGATGCCGACGGAGCCGTTTCGAGCTGTCGGTGGGTTTGATACTCGATTTCCCCTAGCTGCTGGAGAAGACCGGGAGTTTTGCGATCGCTGGCGGTACCACGGCTATGACCTGATTTATGCACCCACTGTTCAGCTTTACCACGCTCACCACCTGGATTTGGCCCGGTTTTGGCGGCAGCACTTTAACTATGGGCGCGGGGCCTTTTGCTTTCATCAGATTCGGGCACAGCGCACGACCCAATCGATACAGGTGGAACCACTGACGTTCTATATCCGGTTATTGACGTTTCCCTTTGTCCGCACGGATTGGCCTATCGCCCTGCCGCTGTCTGGCCTACTGCTGTTGTCGCAGGTGGCGAATGTGGCCGGTTTCTTTTGGGAGCGATCGCGGTCACAATCGCTTTCTCAGCATCCATTGGTTGTCGATTCCGGGAATTAGCCATGCTCTACTTAATCGTTGTTTGGATTGGGTTAACCCTGGCCTGTTATTTAGCGGGTTTAGCTCTGTTACATGGGTTTGGAGCTGATTGGCTGCAGCGGCCCAGCGATCGCGCAATCGCTGCCCTCTGGTTGGGAGTTGTCGCTCTGGCGGTTTCGCTGCTGGCCGTCTCCCTGCTATTCCCCCTCTCCCCTCTAGTCGGAGGGAGTGTCCTACTGGTTTGGAGTGGAGTTGCCTGGCTCATTCCAGGGCTGCGCCACGAGTTACGCCACGGCTGGCAGCAGCTCAATAAAAACTGGATGGTGATTTTTGCTGCGATCAGCCTCGCCGCCGCCGCGATTATCAGTCGTCCAATTACCTGGGTCGATACAGGGCTGTACCACTACAGTGTGTTGCAGTGGTTATCCCGCTTTGGCACCGTCCCTGGGTTGGCGTTGCTCCTCTCCAATTTAGGCTTTACGTCATCCTGGTTTGCGTTTGCGGCTCCCTTTAATCCTCCTGTGTTGGGCGCACGGGCAGCGGCAGTGGCCAATGGTTTTGTATTGCTGTTGTTGCTGTTGCAGGCTTGCATCAGTTTGCAGCGTTGTTTACAACCCCGCGATCGCCCTAGCGATTGGTTTTTACTCCTGTTTTCGCTGCTGCTGTTGCCCTTACTGTTGGGGTTTCGCCTACTGTTTGAAATTTTAGTATCCCCCTCTCCTGATTTGCCGGTTACCGTTTTAACGGGCATCTTGGCCTGGCTGGTCTTACTGGCGGCTGATGCTAAGAAGGGGCCGTTTAACCAGTCCATACCAGCGGCGGCAGTGCCGCTCTTTTTCGCCAGTGGGATTGTCACAATCAAACTGGTGGCCTTACCGTTGCTGGCCGTGACGGCTTTATTTTACCTGGCGCAGACCAGGGGGCAAGGGCGGGCACTCTGGCAGGGCGTTGTTGTTGTGACGGTGGTTCTCGCTCCAATGATGCTGGCCAGTACGATCACTTCTGGCTGTCCGCTGTACCCCTCGACGCGCCTATGTCTAAATTTACCCTGGTCACCGGAGGCCGCATCGATCAAAATCACCGCCCAAAAAACTCATGGCTGGACGAGTTGGTATGGTGCTCCCCCAGAAGGGGCAAACCCGTTGCTCTGGTTAATCGGCAAGTGGCTGACCGATGCTAAGGTCAATCAGGTTTTAGCCCTTGCTGTAACGAGCTTGGCCGCTGGCTGGCTACTCTCTCTAAGGCGCTGGCAAACCAGCGAATTCACGGGTTGGGGTTGGGTCGGGGCAATCTCTGCTGGGGGTCTTACTTTTCTAGCTGGGACGGCTCCCTTCTTTCGCTTTGCGATCGCCTATGTGCTGGTGGCTACGGCCTTGTTGCTGGCCCTCCATGGTCGGCACTACTGGCTAGCACTCCAATCATCTCTGAGAGAAAGCAGGAGGCACTTATTCCGAGTTCAATTTTTAGCTTGGCTCTGCTGCTTTTTTGCGGCTCTGACCTGGGGCGTTTATGCCGGCCAAGAAGCCAGAGCAAGGCTGATTTTACCGCCGCCCTTGCGTCAGGTAGCGGTTGTCGAGCACCGAGTCAACGATTGGGTCTATCGCTCGCCAGCGGGAGACTTGTGCTGGGCCACAGAGATTCCCTGTGCGTTTGACGTGCCCGATACGGTGCGCCTGCGATCGCCCGAAAATGGGCTTGCTGACGGGTTCATTCGGGTTCCGCAAAAAACAGCAGACTCTCCGGCTAGCAATTAGCTGATCACGGCCTCTTTTCTGGCATATGGACTGACATCCATAGCAGCACGAACTCAACTTAGGATGGATTCCAGGGACAAAATTCCTGGCTGGAGGTGAAACCCCTACCCCTCCTTTTTTACTGAACGTCCTAACACTTACACGTGCTCCGGCATATCTCACAAAGGGTATATCCCGCCAAAAGAGGCTATCTTACAAAAAGTTAAGCCTGCTAGCAATTCTCAGTTTGAAACTTTTGTATTACTTTGAAGATTGCAAACGCTTTTTGCTCAATTTTCTGAAGGCCAGAATAGCGGTTCCAGCCATTGAGGGCGATGGGGGTAGATCTGGGCGAAAACTATTCTCATGCTGAGCATCGCTGGAGCCTGTCTGCTTCATTGCGTTTGGAGGCGTTATCACAGTATAGTGATGGGAAATTGAAGGGGAGTAGCGACTGGTGCCCCCAGTACATCTAAATCAACATGCTGGTGATGAGCCTGGTTTAGGTGGCATTTAGGTAATCTGCGGTTAGTTTCCTAGACGGCCCACGTACAAACCTAAGTGAGAGCGAGACCTTCACTAAGTCCACGATGGAGTGGGCTTGGTGAAGTTGTCTGCGATTTCATCAAGTTCACTCCATCTCAACCCATTGCCGATTGAGAGGAACTTGATGTATGTTGACGGCTTTTACGGCTGGATTGTTGTTAATTACCGTTTCTGAGCTAGGTGATAAAACCTTTTGTATTGCGCTGCTTTTGGCAACCCGCTTCCCTCGCCGTCTGGTTTTTGCTGGGGTTGTGGCAGCTCTAGCAGCAATGACGCTCCTTTCAGTGGGTTTAGGGCAGTTTGCGGCCCTGCTGCCTCAGCAATATGTCAAGTTGGTGGCAGTAATCTTATTCATCGGGATGGGGTTAAACCTGCTCTATGCCGCGAGCCGATTATCAACAGCAACCACCTGCGATAGTGAAATTGCAGAAGCTGCTGCCATGGTTGATCGTAGCTTTGCAGGCTTGAGCCAGCGGGCCCGCTGGCAAATCATATTGCAATCTTTTGGGCTAACGTTTGCGGCTGAATGGGGCGATCGCACCCAGTTTGCAACCGTTGCTCTGGCGGCGAAGGGCTATCCCGTGGGGGTGGCGTTAGGCGCTGTTTTAGGTCATACCCTTTGCGCGGCGATCGCCGTCATTGGCGGTCGCTTTGTCGCTGGGCGCATCTCTGAGCGACTACTAATGGCGATAGGAGGTGGGTTATTTCTATTATTTGGGGTTTTGGCCTGGCTGGAGCGCTAGTCTCTAGACTAAACCGCTACAACTGGCGGGCAAATTTCTCCAAAACCTCCATCAAAAAGACCTGACTCTGCATCGGTAACAGATCTGCCAAAGGCAATTCACGTTTACCTCCTCCCAGCTTTACAGTGATGCCCTGCAACACCGTTTGAACCGCTTCTTCGGAAACGGTATTGCCTACTAGCAGGGCATAAAGCTGCTCGGCTAGAGGAATATGCAGCTTGGCATCTGAGAGGTAAAGGTGCCACTTGGCGACATCAATATAAACTTCCTTACCAATATCAGCCGCTAGGGCTTCGATTAATTCACTTTCGCTTTTGCTTGCCATGGTTATTTCCCAGGTGGTGGTTTGCTTTATGCTTGAGGCGGACTATAGCAAAGAACAAGCGCTGGAGGAAATGTACCCACAAACCTAAGGCCGCTATTTTTTGCTGGATTTCTTCTCTGTGGTAGGCTGAAAACCACTGCCTGGCTGGCTGACCGGTTTCGAGGCTGGAGGTGCTTTAGCTTTGGCCTGGGGTTTCGGTTTCGCTTTGGCTGATGGCGTTTGTTTAGGTTTGTTGTTGGCGGTCGCCCGTGTCTGCTGCCCTGCTCCGCTAGGGGCGGCTGGTACCGAATAGCGAGCGATCGCAAATACATAGAGAGCGTGAGCAGCCAACAATAGACCCCATACCCCCGTGACCGCCGGAGTGACCGCCAGCCCCCCCGGTACACCCAGCTCAGAAGTACTGCCCAGGGTTCTAAAGAACCACAACCCAGAATTTGTTGCTGCAAAGAGCGCCACATGCACGGCAAAGTTCATGCGGTCATCTAACCTGCGATATTCAGGGTCGGCACGATCGGGTTTACGGGGCCAGCGAGGAGGCATAGGATTTTGTTAAATGGAATCCTCCCTATTGTAAGACAACTACCTATACCCCGCTGGCCAGTTTTCTTTGGGCGCGATCGCGCTCGCGGGTAATCTGCCGCACCATACCTGGGGGCAGTTGGGCCTGCATTTGCAGGGCCTTGTTAAACCATTCCGTGGCTTCTTTATAATTCTGCAAAGCGTAGAACACCTGCGCCTTGAGGTACATCAACTCAGGGTTATTCTTGGCTTCCGCAAGAGCCAACTTCGCCGGGGGTAGCGCTTTTTCTGGTTGCTTTAGCGCCAGATAGCCCATTGCCAGCCCCCGGTTTGCCAGATATTTTGGCCCGGCATACTTCTCTAATCGCTCAATTGCCTTATCTGGACTAGAAAAGGGCAGATTGGCAGCCAGCAGCAAATCCATATAACCTTTTAGCAAATTGAGTTCTGGGTCATTGCGATCGATTTTTTCGGCCTCATCCAGGTAACGGTAGGCCGACTGCAACTCCGACAAAGCCTGCGGTGTTCCTTTGACGGTGCCATCTCGCAAAACGGCGTGGCCGCCCCTAAAGAAATGACTGACAGCCATGTAAAGATTTCCCCGTAAAGGGTCTTTCTGACTTAGCTGGCGGGCGGTCTCTCGTATTTTCTCAGCAGAGTCATTCAGCTCGTTGAGAAAGGCCGCTTTTTGGGTAGCGTCATTCCCCGCAGCTTGAAAGTCAATGTAAATCATTGCACCCCGCATCGCGTGGGTCAGGGGTTCATCGACCTCCGCTGCTTCTAAAAACTTACGGGCATCGGCGTAATTCCCCTTTTCAAACACAGCTCTAAAGGCTGCTTCGACGCGATCGCCAATGGTTTTGGGATTGCTAGTACGGAAAGGATCCTTTGCCCAGGCAGGAGCCAGCAGCAGGTTGAAAGACAGGAAGACACCACTCGTTGTTGCCAGCCAAAAACGAGCAGCACGCTGGGAATTGCCAGATTTAGAAAAGGAATGTGGATTAGCCATAAGGGTTTGATAAAGCAATAGGTCAGACACAATGGCAAAACGATGGGCGAAAGACTCCAGTGGCATTATGACAAGAAAATCCGGTCATTCGGGGCATCAATGTTGGAGCAGCGGCGTTTACTTTGAGTTCCAGAGGGGCAAGCCTCGCGTTAAGGTAGACGAGAACGAGACCGTCCTTGTTTCTGGAAATGTTGAAATGCTGTATCTGCGCGATTTGACTTACCACCCTCCAGCCTGCCACACCCCCATTTTGAAATCCATTCATTTGCAAGTTGCACCCCAACAACTGGGTTTAGTCATTGGCCCTAGCGGTTCAGGGAAAAGCACGCTGCTGGAGATTTTGGCGGGTCTGGCTGCACCGACAACGGGCAAAGTATTCTGGCGCGAGCAGGAGTTAACCCCAATGCATTTAGAGCAATTGAGTGGTCTGGTTTTTCAATTTCCAGAGCGGCACTTTTGTGGCAGTACGATTCTAGAAGAACTGCGGTTGGGGCATCCAGAGTTAACCCGCGATCGCATCACCGAGGCCCTCACCGAAGTGGGTTTAGCCCACCTTCCTATGAGCACAGCTCCCCACGCCCTCAGCGGTGGCCAACAACGCCGATTAGCCTTAGCTGTGCAGTTAATTCGTCAACCCCATTTGCTATTACTCGATGAGCCTACCGCTGGGTTAGATTGGTCGATGCGGCAACAGGTGGTCAACCTCTTGGCAAAGCTAAAAAATCACTGGAGCTTGTTAGTGGTTTCCCACGATGCCAGCGAGTTGATCGACATTGCCGATCGCTGTTGGATGCTGCATCAAGGGGAATTAACCCCGATCAGCTCGACTGAGTTGCGGGCAAAAAACCAGCGATCGCAGGTTGCCCTCCCGGAGAAACCATGCCGATAGGAGCGC
>Ga0272446_1001785_pt1 | contig 30644 bp, 27 predicted proteins | sample YNPCB0061_FD_194587 | JGI IMG/M metagenome (GOLD analysis project Ga0272446, IMG submission 194587) | Hot spring microbial mat communities from Yellowstone National Park, WY, United States - YNP-CB-006-1 | ecosystem: Environmental > Aquatic > Thermal springs > Hot (42-90C) > Sediment | place...
GTATCAACTGATTTTCCATGATTAACTGCAGCCATAGAACATCCATTCCCTAAATGAGCTGTTACAATTTTTAATTCTTCAATTGGTTTGCCAATGATTGATGCTGCTCTTTGTGAGACATATCTATGAGAAGTTCCATGAAATCCATAACGACGAATTTTATATTTTTTATAAAGTTCATAAGGAATTCCATAAAGATATGCTCGAGAAGGCATGCCAACATGAAATGAAGTATCGAAGACACCAACTTGAGGGACATCTTTTAACAATGCTTTTGCTGCTTGAATACCTTTAATATTTGGTGGATTATGAAGTGGAGCTAATTCTATGTTATCTTTTAATGCTTTCATAACTTCATCATTAATAAGAACTGATCCTGAAAATGTTTCACCTCCATGAACAACACGATGACCAACAGCGTCAATTTCGCTTTTATCTTTAATGACACCATGATTTGGAGAAAGCAAAACAGCAATTACATATTCGATTGCTATTGTGTGATCTAATATCTCACCAACTATTCTAATTTTATCTTTATCGTAAGGTTGATGTGTTAAAACAGCACTTGACATTCCAATTCGTTCAACCATTCCTTTTGCTAATACAATAGATAACGATGTATCGATGAATTGATATTTGATTGATGAACTTCCACAATTAAGAACTAAAACTTTCATTTTATCCTCTAGTTTTAAGAAATAATTTTACCATCTGCATCATATTTAAAAAATCCTTCGCCTGTTTTTTTACCAAGCTTTCTTTCACGAACAAGCTTACGTAATATTGGACAAGGACGATATCGAGGTTCTCCTAATGTCGTCCAGAGAGTTTCCATCCAAGCTAACACTTCATCAAGTCCCATTGTGTCTGCCATTTCGAGTGGGCCCATTTTAAAATCATATCCTAATTTCATTGCAGTATCAATGTCTTTTGCCGAAGCAATATCTTCTAATAAAATATGCATTGCTTCATTTAATAATGGAACAATTGCTCTTGTAGTTACAAAGCCGGGATATTCATAAATCTCTACAGCAGTTTTTCCAATTCTTGCAGCGAATCTTTTAATAATATCAACAGTTCTTGTTGAAGTATCTAAAGCGCGAATTAATTCTACCAAAGGAATTTTAGGCACCGGATTTAAGAAATGCATTCCAATAATTTTGTCTTTGCGATTTGTCACTTCTGCAATTTTTGTCAAACTTAATGTTGAGGTATTTGAGATAAAAATGGTGTTAGGTTTTGCGATTTCATCCAAAGATTTAAATATGCTTTTTTTCAAATCATAATTTTCATCAACAGCTTCGATAACTAAATCGCAATTTGGAATTTCTGAATAATCAGTTGCCCATTTGATTCTACTTAGAATTGATTTCATTTCACTTTGGGTCATTGCCCAACGGGAAATTTCTCTTTCCATCGATGCTTTCAAATTTTCTTTTGATTTTTCTGCACGCTCTTCATCTTTTTCAATGATAAGAACATCAATTCCAGCAGCAGAAATTGTTTGAGCAATTCCCTGTCCCATTAATCCGCCACCGATGATTGCAACGTAATCAATTCTTTCAGTTTCTTCTGTTCGTTGTACATCTGTTAATAGATCTTGTAATTTTAATTTGTCGTCTGCCATAATTCACTCAAAATTAATTAAAGGGATATTTTTACAATTATTGTACCACAAAAATAGCTTTTAATTCTGCAGAAATGAAGAATTTCTTTTTTATTTTTCTAAAAAATGAAAGAAGAGTTATCAAATTGAATAATTTTTCTGAGAAAATTAGTCCATTCATTATCTCAAATCTCTTTATTTTTGATTATTGACTTATCGATAGCATTCTAACAATGACAAAATATGAAGCTTTAAAAAAATATTTCGGGTATAATAATTTTAAGCCTGTTCAAGAAGAAATAATTGAAGAAATCCTGAATGGCAATAATGTTCTCGCGGTTTTGCCAACAGGAGCTGGAAAATCTTTGTGTTATCAAATCCCATCAATAATTTCAGAATTTTTTTCTATTGTTGTTTCACCATTGATCGCTCTGATGAAAGATCAAGTTGATTCACTCAATAAGATTGAAAAGATCGCTTCGTTTATAAATAGTTCACTGGAAGAAAAAGAAAGTGAAAAAGTTTTCCAAGAATTAGCTCAAGGTCAAATTAAAATCCTTTATGTGTCGCCGGAAAAATTGCAAAACAAATTTTTTGCAGAAAGAATAAAAAATCTAAAACCAAATTTTATTTTTATAGATGAAGCCCACTGCATTAGTGAATGGGGACATAACTTTAGACCAAGTTATAGAAAAATTAATGACTTCATTGAATTTTGCGAGATAAAAAAAATCTCCGCTTTCACAGCTACTGCAACAGAGGAAGTGAGAAATGATATTTTAAAACTTCTCAAAATTCCTAACGCTAAAATTTTTGTTAAAGGTTTTGAAAGAAATAATCTTGCATTGAAAGTTTTTACAAATATTGATAAGAAGGAAAAGACATTAGAAATACTTCGCACAAATAAAACTCCTGCAATAATTTATACATCAACAAGAAAGTATTGCGAAGAGGTTGCTGAATTCTTAAAAAAGAATTTTATAAAGGCAACTTATTATCATGCAGGATTAGCTGCCAATCTTAAAAAAATTATTCAAGATGATTTTATTTCGAACCGAGTTGAAGTTATTGTTGCGACGAATGCTTTCGGAATGGGAATAGATAAAAATAATATTAGAACTATAATTCACTTCAACTTGCCGGGATCAATTGAAAATTATTATCAAGAAATTGGAAGAGCAGGAAGAGATGGCATTAATTCCAATATTTTTCTTCTGTATGATAGAAAAGATCGTGATATTCAAGATTATTTTATTGAATCAGCTAATCCAACTCGAGATCAAATAGAATTAGTGTATGATGCGATTTGCGACCATGGTAAAATTGCTCTTGGTTTTATCAATGAAAAAGGAATTGAATTTAACAAACAACTCAGTACATTATTTGATTTAAAGGATTTAAGTAAGGCTGTAGTAGAATCTTCAATAAACGTTCTTCAAAATTCTGGTTACTTGATTTATAAAAATCAATTGGAAAAAGATTCATTTGTAAAAATACTTTTAGAGAAAAACCATCTTTATTCTATTCTGAAAAATGAAATGAGTCAGGAAGAGAAAGATATAATAGCTTTGTTGATTAAAATATTTTCTAATTCAATTTTTGAGAAGAAACAAAAAATAAATATTGAGCAAATTGCAAGACAATTAGAAGCCAGCACCAATTTAGTAATTGAATATTTGAACAAACTTTCTAATGATGGAATTATTGAGTTTGAACAATCTTCTTTTTATCCAACTATTTATCTCAAAACTCCGAGAGTTCGTTCAAAAGATTTAAAACTTGACATGAAAAAAATTCAAGAAACATATCAATATCATAAAAAGAAACTGGAGAAGATGATTGATTATGTATTTACTGAAAAATGTCGAATGAATTATATCATAAACTATTTTGGGCAAAAGGATGAAAATTACAAATGTGGTCTTTGCGATATTTGTTCAGATTCAAAAGTAAATAATGTTGCTTCAGTCGATTATCTTGAAGAAATAATAATGAAGACACTTCATGAAATGAGAAGACCAATTAGGAAAATACTTTTGATAAAAATCTTAAAAGGAAATGCTGAGCCAATGTTGTTCAAGAATATTTCATACTTTGGAAGTTGCAATCATTTTTCTAAAGATGAGTTGGAGAGCACCATCGATAAGTTAATTTCAAAAAAAATGATAGTTCTGTTCAAGGATACAATTAAATTGACTGAAGATGGATTGGAATTATTTATTACTCCAAAAGAAATTGTACAAAATGAAAGCTATGAAAATGATCTTGAATTATTTAATATGATTAGAAATATAAGAAAGGAAGCAGCCGATAAGTTTAATCAACCAGCGACAATGATTTGTCCTGATGAAATTTTACTTAAGATTTCCAAAGCCAAGCCTAAAACTTACACCGAGCTGATGAATGTTGATGGTTTCACTCAACGTATGTTTAACAAAATAGGTGAAGCAATATTAAATGAAATAAAAAATAAAACAAGTAACCCGTTTGAAGATGAGACTTCAAAATTGATTATTGATTTGATTCGCAAGAAATATTCATTCGAAGATATTTTATCATTAACAAAATTTCCTGAATCAATTTTAGCTTCAAGAATTGAATCAATAATTTCCTTTGCTCGCGAACTGAATTTTAATTATTTAATCCAACCAAAAGAAATGAAAGTTATAAAAGCAAAATATGATGTGGGATTTTTAGATTTGAGAGAATTGTTCAATGAGCTTGGTAAAAAAATCAGTTATAATAAATTAAAAGTAGCAGTAAAAATTTTACAAACTAATTAATCGCTCCACTTTTTTTGAGATCATTAAGTAACAAATTTGCCTGCTTAAAAAATTTTTCCCATTCCTCTCGATTTTTACTTAAATCAATTAATCTTTGTTTGAACTCATTTTGAGAAATATTGTATTTAGAAAACAATTCCTTCTTTTTTTGTTCAGCTAAATTTTGATCCTTAAAATAAGTTTCATCTATTATTAATGATTCAACGTAAATCTTTACCAAAATTTCATTCGAAGAATTTTTACTTGAACAAGAAAAAAATATTAGTGTAAAAAATATTAGTAGATAATTAATATTTCTTACTTGCATTAAACAAAATTTTCTTTTCACGTTCTGTTAATCCTTGATAACCATATTGAGAAATTTTATCTAAAATTCTATCAAGTTCTTCTTGAGTTACAATATCTTCATCTTCTCTTTTTTCATTAATATCGTAAAAAGTTGCTTCTTCAACATCATAATTTTTTGATTTTCTTTTTGAAAATGTTGAACCAAATTTATTATTTGAAAAATTATTCTTAAATGAATTAAAAAATCTCCGTGAGCTATATTCATTTCTTCTCATAAATAAAATATAAATAAAAGCAGTAAGTGCACCACCAACATGGGCTAAATGTGCAACGAATGAAGCTTCACGCACAGAGAAAAATTCAATGATAACTAAAAATGTAATTAAATATTTTGCTTTTACAGGAATGAAAAAATAGAACATGATATATCTATCAGGGAAAAACATTGCGAATGCAATCATTACACCATAAACAGCACCAGATGCACCAATTGTGTACGCTAATGAATTAGTTAAAAGTGGGGCAACTAATATTTGCAATAATCCTGCACCAATTCCACTCAATAAATAAAAAATTAAAAATCTTTTCGAACCCATAATATTTTCTATTTCCATACCAAACATCCAAAGCATAAACATATTGAAAAGAATATGAACAAAATCTCCGTGCATAAATTGATATGTCAATAGCTGCCAAAATTGGAAGTTATATGGTGTTCTATCTGCATGAGATCCAGGAATTGGATTGAGAGCAAAATAATGATTCAAAACATCCCAACCAGGCACACCAGAAAATGTGATGTTCTTAAAAATTTGTTGAATAAAAAAAACAGCGATGTTAATCACCAACAAATTTTTAATCATTGGCGGGAATAAAGAAAAACCACCAAATCCAGAAGGACGATAATAATCGCGTGAATCTAATCCCATTTAATTTCCTATTTATTCTTAAATCTATAGCAAAGATAACATTTATAAATTAAAAAATGTTCATATAAGGTAGGATTTATTCAAAAGAAGAAATTAAAAGGGTAAGAAATAACTCTCACCCTTTCTAATTTTAATTAGCATCATTTAATGCGGCAACACCAGGAAGAACTTTTCCTTCTAAAAATTCCAATGAAGCTCCACCACCTGTCGAAACATGAGTTACTTTATCATCTAATCCAGCTTTGCTAATTGCTGCAGCAGAATCTCCGCCACCAATAACTGTTATAGCACCTTTTTCTGTTGCCTCAGCTAAAGCTTTTGCAATTTCATTTGTTCCTATAGCAAAATTATCAAATTCAAATACACCCATCGGACCATTCCAAACTATCGTCTTGCTTTCTAAAATAACTTTTTTAAATTCTTCAATTGTTTTTGGCCCAATGTCTAATCCCATTTTATCTGCAGGAATTTTATCAGAATCAACAACCATTGAAGGAGATTCATTCTTAAATTCAGAAGCAACCACATTATCAACTGGTAAAAGTACTTTTGCTTTCGATGATTTGAATTTTTCTAACATTTGTTTTGCAAGCTCAATTTTTTCTTCTTCAAGTAAAGATGATCCAATTTCATAACCCATTGCTTTATAAAAAGTATAAGCCATTCCACCACCAATTAAAAGATAATCAACTTTTGGTAGAAGATTTTCAATCACATCTATTTTGCCAGAGATTTTTGAACCACCAAGAATTGCAGTAAAAGGACGCACAGGATTTGAAACTGCATTTCCAAGATATTCTAATTCTTTCTGCATTAAATATCCTGCTGCACATACTTTAATATATTTTGTTACGCCTTCAGTAGAAGCGTGAGCACGATGAGCAGAACCAAATGCATCATTTATATATACATCACCAAGTTCAGCAAGTTGTTGTGCAAATTCAGGGACATTTTTTTCTTCTTCAGGATGAAAGCGAAGATTTTCTAAAAGAAGAACTTCACCATCTTTCATTTTATTAACAATTGCTTTTACTTGCTCACCAATGCAATCGGGTGCAAATTTAACTTCTGATTCTAACAATTCACCTAAACGAACTGCAACAGGTTTCAAAGAATATTTTGGATTTGGACCACCTTTTGGTCTTCCTAAATGGCTCATCAAAATACATTTACCACCATCATTGATAATTTTTTTGATTGTTGGTAAAGCAGAAGTAATACGAATATCATCTGTAATTTTTTGGTTCTCATCAAGAGGGACATTAAAGTCAACTCGAACCAAAACTCTTTTACCTTTAAGTTCAACATTGTCAATACTTAACTTTTTCATTTTTCGCTCCAACTTTTTGCTTATAAAAAAACGTCCGCTCTTGGCGGACGCAATTAAAACTAATTTAAATTACTTCGCCATCTTCAATAATAAATCAACAACTCGGTTTGAGTAACCCCATTCATTATCATACCAAGAAACGATTTTGAAGAATCTCTTTTCACCTTTTAAATTATTTTGTTTGGTTGCAAGAGAATCGTAAATTGAAGAACGGTCATCATGAATAAAATCTGTTGAAACAACTTCTTCATCTGCATAGCCCAAATAACCTTTCAAATAAGTTTCACTTGCTTTTTTCATTAAAGCATCAATCTCTTCAATTGAAGTATCTTTTTCTGAACGGAAGGTTAAATCAACAACTGAAACATCAGCGGTTGGAACTCTGAATGACATTCCAGTTAATTTACCTTTAGTTGAAGGTAATACTTCGCCAACAGCTTTTGCAGCACCTGTTGTTGATGGAATAATATTAATTGCAGCAGCTCTTCCACCTCTCCAATCTTTTTTAGATGGACCATCAACAGTTTTTTGTGTTGCTGTGTAAGAGTGAATAGTTGTCATCAAACCAGTTTCAATACCAATTCCTTCTTTCAATAAAACATGAACAACTGGAGCTAAGCAATTTGTCGTGCATGAAGCATTTGAAACAATAAAATGCTTTGATGGATCATATTCATGATCATTTACGCCCATTACAATTGTTTTAACATCACCTTTGCCAGGTGCTGTGATTAAAACTCTTTTTGCTCCAGCAGCTAAATGACCTTTTGCTTTTTCAGAATCTGTAAATAATCCAGTTGCTTCAAGAACAATTTCAACACCAAGTTCTTTCCATGGTAATTGAGATGGTTCTTTTTGTGCCATCAAACATTTTATTTCGTGACCATTAATTACTAAAATATCATCAGCTTCCAATGATGGATCACTTTTTTTGCTTGAAACAGTTCCTTTAAATTTTCCATGAACTGAATCATATTTTTGTTGATAAGCAAAGTATTTTGCATCTGTGCTTACATCAACAACTGCAACTAAATCAACTTCTTTTCCAAGAAGATTTTTTTCGGCAAGAACACCAACAATTTGTCTTCCAATTCTACCGAATCCGTTAATACCGACTTTTACTGCCATAATTACTTTCTCCTTTACGTATGTGGTTATATTCTCGGGTGCAAATATATTAATAAGCTAAAGAAGTATCAATTTTGAATTTAATTAAAGAAAAAATTGTTCATTTCATGATAAAAAATTATTTTACCATTCGAACATGAAAAAATAAGTAGCGAGGTTTCAAAATGTCTGGTTCCGATTTCCTTTCAAGAGTGCCAATTTTTTCTGAGCTATCTAAAGAAACTTTGGATAAGATTGAAAAAGTTGGTCAAAGAAAAAAATTTAACAAAGGGGAAATTATTTTACTCGAAGATGATGCTGGAACTGCTCTTTTTATCATCATAAATGGAAAAGTAAAAGTCTCAAGATCAAGTAATGATGGTAAAGAAGTTATTTTGACAATTCTAAATGCAGATGATTTCTTTGGTGAAATGGCAATTCTTGATGGACAAAAAAGATCTGCTACTGTTTCTGCTATTGAACCAAGTGAAGTTTTTGTTATTCAACGAGATGATTTTATTAATTTGCTTTATGCTCATCCAGAAATTTCAATTGCTTTATTACAAGAACTAACAAGAAGACTTCGAAATGCAGATATGAAAATAAAATCTCTCTCTCTAAAAGATGCAGAAGGAAAAGTTGCAACTGTTATTCTTCAAATTGCTGATGATATTGGAAAAATAAAACATGGCAAAGTTGAAATAGAGAAACTGCCACTACAACAAGATTTAGCAAACATGGCGGGAACATCACGAGAAACTATTTCAAGAACTTTGCATTCATTTGCTAAAAAAGGTTTAGTTGAAATGGATGGCAATAAATTAATAATTACTGATTATGAAAAATTCAAAGAACTATTTGATTGATGAATTTAGAAAAAGTTGATTTACATACACATACTATTCTTTCAGACGGAGCTCATTCTCCTTGCGAGCTAATCAAACTTGCACATGAAAATGGAATCAGTGCTTTAAGTATAACAGACCACGATTCAATAAATGCTTATCCAGAAGCAATTGAATGTGCTAAAGATTTCAAAATTGAATTAGTACCCGGCGTTGAAATTAGTACAGACATTGACGACAAAGAAGTTCATCTTCTGGCTTTGTTTATTCAACTTGATAATGAAGAATTAAGAAAATATCTAAACTTTTTTCGTGAAGAAAGATTTCATCGTGCTAAACGAATCATTGCAAAACTTGTAAAACTCGGTTTAAATATTTCAATTGATGATGTAATGGAACATGCAAATAATTCTGCTGTAGGTCGTCCACATATTGCATATGCTTTGATTGAAAAAGGATTTGTAAAAAATTATCAGGAAGCTTTTGAAAAATATTTGGGAGATTATTCACCTGCATTTGAAAGAAAAATTCATGTTTCAATACAAAGTGCGTTAAAATTAATTAGTGAAGCTGGTGGACTTTCTTTTATTGCTCATCCTGGCTATATGAAAGAACATTTACTTTTGAAATTAATCAAAGCTGGCATTGATGGAATTGAAGTTGTTCATCCAAGTCACAATGAAAATCAAATTCAATTTTATAGAGGTATTGTCAATCAGTATTGTCTCCTCGAAACAGGAGGTTCAGATTTTCATGGTGGCAAAAAATTAGACTTCGAAAATCTTGGGAAATATTATATTTCGGGTAATCAATTAAATGCTCTAAAAAAAATGTTGCAGAAAAAATAATTATGACAAATCGAATTAATTACTCTCGCCTATGATTTTTTTTACCTTTTTGAACTAACTTTAAACATTAAATTAAAAAAGATATATAACTTTCTGAGAGGTATTATGAAAGTATCAAAAGTAGTTTTGATTCTTTTTACGTTCAGCAATTTTATTTTTGGTCAGAACATCGGTGAATGGAAAATTTATTCAGACTTGAAAACTGTAAACTCTATTTCAAAAGGTGATAATAGTTTTTGGACTGCTTCGAGCGGTGGAGTTTTTCAATTTTCTTTTAAAGATTCTTCATTCAATATTTATTCAAAAGCAAATGGTTTGAATAGTCAAAACTCAACTGCAATTGGTGTAGATAAATTGAATAATGTATGGATTGGTTCAGGCGAAGGATTTATCAATATCATTGATGCAAAAGATAATTCAATAAAAAAGATCGTTGATATTTATAATACGAACAAAAGCAAAAAACAGATTAACGATTTTTTCTTTTCTGGTGATTCAGTTTTAGTTTCATTTGATTTTGGACTTTCAATAATTAACACTTCTTCCCTATCTCTTTTAGATAGTTATTTGAAATTTGGAAGTTTTACTTCTGAATCAAAAGTTTTGAGTGCAATCAAAGTGGGTAAATTAATTTTTGTTTTAACTGAATATGGTGTGGCAATTCAAAAAGTTGGTGCTGTTAATCTATCAGCTCCTGAATCTTGGGATAATTTTTATTTTGGGAATCAATTGCCTTCATTGACTGCATATAAATTTTACTTTTTTAATAATGAACTTTATTTAGCTTCATCTAATGGAATTCTTAAATATTCAAATGGGAAATGGAATTCGTTTTTGTTGAACACTTCTAAAGTTTATGACATTACTTCTCTTAATAATGATCTTTATTTTATTACTGGAACAGAATTATATAAGTATTCAAATTCTTCATTATCAAAAATTTATGAGAATAATAATTCTATTTTCAAAAAAATTATTTCTATTCAACAGAGTCTTTACATCGCAACTAATAATGGTGTCATTGAAATCTCAAATGGAAAAACGAAATCCATTTTGCCAAATGGACCAGCAAGCAATTCATTTCTAAATTTATCCATTGCACCAAATGGAAATCTCTGGGTAGCAACTGGAAAAGATGTTACAGGAAAAGGTTTTTTTGAATTTGATGGAGATAAATGGAAAACATACAACACGCAATTGTTTCCTTCATTGCCAACAAATGCAATTTATAATGTAAGTGCAGAAAAAGATTCTACAATTTATTTAAGTACTTGGGGCTTTGGCGGAATCGTTTTTAAAAACAATAAGTTTACTATTTATAACAATGAAAATTCTGGAATGGTTGGAATTCCAGCTAATGATAAGTTCCTAGTAATTTCTGATATCAAATTAGATTCAAAAGGAAACGCTTGGTTTGTTAATCCACTTTCTGCAGCAGGTAAACCTTTATCTGTGTTAACAACTCAGAAAAAATGGTATCACTTTTCATTTACTAATCCAGTCATTTCAACAAATGAGTTTTTAGATAAAATGGTGATTGACCAATACGATACAAAATGGTTTTTTGCTATTCAGGGAAATCGTGGAATTTATTACTTCAATGAAAAAGGAACATTTGAAAATTTAACTGATGATACTCAAGGGTATTTAGGAAAAAGTGATGGACTTTCTAGCGATATAATTTCTTCCCTTGCAATTGATAAACGTGGTTCAATTTGGATTGGGACGAATGTTGGTGTCAATATGATTGCTGATCCACAAAAACCAAAATCAACTTTGACTACTTTAGTTGGATTCGCAGTTCGTAATCAAGCAGTTAGCTGCATTGCTATAGATCCTATAAATCAAAAATGGATTGGAACTAACAATGGCGTTTTCGTTTTATCATCTGATGGTTATCAATTAATAAAACAATATAATTCTAAAAATAGTCCATTACCTGATGACAATATCACGAGCATTACATTCGATGCAAAAAATGGAAAAGTATTTATCGGTACTGATTATGGTTTGGCGATTTTAAATACTGAATACATTGAACCCAAAGAATCATTTGGTGATATTTTCGTTTATCCTAATCCATTTGTTATTGGTGACGGACAAAAAAACGAAGTTACAATTGATGGGCTTATTGCAAATAGTACAATTAAAATCTTGAAAATTAACGGTGAATTAGTAACACAATTTTATTCACCGGGTGGAAGAATTGGATTCTGGAATGGAAAAGATGATAAAGGAAATTTTGTTGCATCAGGAATTTATTACATCGTTGCTTTTGATGAAGAAGCTAACAATGTTAAGACCGCAAAAATTGCTGTTATCAGGAAGTAATCAATGATCGATATACAAAATCTTTCAATTCAATTTACTGGTGAAAATCTTTTCGAGAATGTGAATTTAAAAATTTCTCGCCATGATAAAATTGCTCTCGTTGGTTCAAATGGTGCAGGCAAATCAACTTTCTTAAAACTTTTATATGGACTTGAACAGCCGGAAAGTGGATCAATTAAAAAACAAAAAGGAATTAGAACTGGTTATCTGCCACAAGAAATTATTGGATTTAAAGGCAATAGACTTTTTGAAGAAGTAAAATCTTCTTTGCAAGATATTGCAACGCTTGAAGAAAGAGAAAAAATTGTAATCGATGCTTTGAATGACATTAACCTTTCTGAAGATGAACGTGCTGAATTAATTGATGAACTTGGAGAAATACATCAAAGAAAAGAGGAATTAGATTTTTATTCTGCAAATTCAAAAATCGAAAAAGTATTGATTGGATTAGGATTCAGTGAAAAAGATTTTTTTCGTTACACTGATGAATTTTCCGGCGGTTGGCAAATGCGAATTCAAATGGCAAAAATTCTTCTTTCTGAAAATGATTTAATTCTGATGGATGAACCAACAAATCATCTTGATCTTGATAGTTTAGAATGGCTTATTGATTATCTGCAAAATACTTCATCAGCAATTATTATTGTTTCTCACGATCGACACTTTGTTACAAGTGTTACAACTAAGACACTCGAAGTATATAATCGACAAATAAATTTTTACTCTGGTAATTATTCTCAATATCTTTTATTTAAAGAAGAAAGAGAAAAACAACTTATATCACTTCAAAAACAACAAGAAAAAAAGATCAAAGAATTAGAAAAATTTATCGAGAGATTTAGATACAAAGCTACAAAAGCAAAACAAGTCCAAAGCAGAATAAAACAACTTGAAAATATTGAAGTAGTTGAAATTATGGAAGAGGAGAAAAAAATTGAACTCCATTTTCCCGAACCATCAATGAGCGGAATTATACCGGTAGAGCTTGTGAATATTTCTCATTCCTACAATGACATTAATGTATTAAAAGATATAAATCTTGCGATTGAACGAGGTGATAAAATTGCAGTTGTTGGTCCAAATGGTGCAGGCAAAACAACTTTAACAAAAATTATTTCTTCAAGAATTTCTCCTACTTCAGGGAAAATAAATTATGGTAACAACACAATTATTTCTTATTACGAACAAGAAGTTGCTGATTCAATTAATCCTGATTTTGATTTAATTGATGCTTTAGAAGATGTAAATTCAGAAATCCCAATTGGAAGAATTCGAACAATACTTGGCTCGTTTCTTTTTTCTGGTGATGATGTATTCAAAAAAATTAAAGTATTATCAGGTGGAGAAAAGAGTAGAATTGCATTAGCGAGATTATTACTTACTAAATCTAATTTCATTATTCTTGATGAACCAACAAATCACCTTGATTTCAATTCCAAAGAACTTCTACAGAAAGCTTTAATAGAATTCTCTGGAACTATGATGATTGTCTCTCACGACATTGATTTTCTAAGACCAATTGTGAACAAAGTTTTCGAATTAAGAAATAATAAGGTCAAAATTTATTTAGGCGGAATTGATGATTATCTTTCAAAAAGACTTGATGTAGAAAAACAAGAAATAAAGAATCAAATTGAAAGTACAAATGATAAATCGAGAAAAGATCAAAAAAGACTTGAAGCTGAATTGCGACAAAAAAAATATAAAGCAACTAAAGAATTAAAAACCGAGTTAGAAAAAATTGAAAATGATATTGCAGAGTTAGAAGAAGAAAAGAAAAAGTTAGAAATATTATTAGCTGATCCAAAAACTTTTAGTTCGCCTCAATTAGCAAAAGAAACAAACAGCAAATATGAATTCACAAAAAATGAACTTGAATCAAAGTATGAAAGATGGACAACCATCAGTCAGAAAATTGAAGAAATAGAAAAACAATTCGAATAATTATTTGATAAATTCTTCTGCCAATGCAATTCCACCAAATAAAGCTGCGTCATCACCAAGTTTGGTTTCATAAATTTTTACACACTTACCTGGAGCTTCCATAACAGTCTTTTTAAAACTTTGTTGGATAATTGGCATAACAAATTCATGCATTGCTTCAATTACACCGCCACCAAGAATAATTGTATCAATATTTAAGAGAGTTGTTACACTTCCTAAAACTGCACCAATAATTTTTGCTGCATTAGAAACGTGTTTAATCGCAACAGGATCATTCTTTTGAATTGCAGCAGCAAGCGCTTTACTCTTCAATACTTTCTTACTCGATTTATATTCCTTTAGAATACTTTTCTTCCCTTTCTTCAAATCTTTTTTAATTTCTTTAACAATTGCAGTTCGACTTGCAAGTTGTTCAAAAGTTAAACTTTTTGCAGAAGAAGAGATAGCTCCTTTAGAATTAACTTTTATGTGTCCAATTTCACCAGCATAAAATGACGAGCCACGATATATTTTTCCATCAAAGAAAAGTGAACTTCCAATTCCAGTCCCGATAAAAACTACCAGCATGTTTTTCACTTCATCGTTCAGTTCAAATTTTTTTATTCCTAACCCAGCAAGATTTACATCATTTTCAATCAATACTGGAATGTTGATTTTATTTTCAAGCGCTTCTTTTATGTTGAAATTCTTCAGCCCTAAATTCGGAGCAATTTCTATTTCACCCGAATAAGGATTTACAGCACCGGGAACGCCCAAAGAAATTGCTTTAATTTTATCTTCGCTCAAATTGTTTTCAGCAATCAATTGTTCAACGGATTTAATTATTGATTTTACCAAACCATTTCCACCATCATCAAGATCAGTTTCAACTTTAAGTCTTGCGATAATTTTATTTTCTTTATCAATTAAAGCAGAAAGTATTTTTGTGCCGCCAAGGTCAATGCTAATAAGGTATGAATTTTTCATTATATATCCTTTAATTAGTTTTCAAATTAGAGCTAAGTAAGAATATTTTTCTTAATTTTATAAAAAGGAAATAAAGAATTGATTGTTCTTCATTATTTACATACTCAAGATATAATTTTTTCTTAAAATGAAGGAGAAAAAATGTACATTAATTTTTCTAATCTTCCGGCAAATCAAAATCTATTTTTAGATTTCATTGAAGAATTTGACAACGTAGCAAAATTTTATTCAAAGAATTTTCGAGATAAAGACAACTATATCAAACACTTAAATAGATTGATTCAGCAAGATCGTTCTCATAGAAATAAATTAACTCAGATTATTAAGAATCAATATTCTACTAAAAAAGTCTCAAAGGAAACTGAAGCTAACATTGAGCAACTTGATTCTCCCAAAACCATTGCTGTGATTACAGGACAGCAGCTTGGTTTGTTTGGTGGACCTCTCTACACAATTTATAAAACAATCACTGCAATAAAATTTTGTAAAATATTAAAAGAAGATTACCCAGAATTTAATTTCGTCCCTATTTTTTGGCTTGAAGGTGATGATCATGATTATGATGAGGTTCGCACAATTTCTCTTTTGAATAATGAAAACATTTTAACTGATATTTCTTATAATGATGGTCTCGAAGAAGAAACAAATCGTGGGTCAATAGGAAAATTAAAATTCAATGAGAACATTAATTTAGTTTTTGAAGAATTACAAAAAACTTTACGCGAAACAGAATTTAAAGCATCATTGATAGATTTTCTTAAAACAATTTATTCTCCGGGTAAAACTTTTCTTGAGAGTTTCAGCGAGTTGTTATTTAACCTCTTTGACCAACACGGCTTAATTATTTTTAATCCAATTGATGATGAAGTTAAAAAATTACTTACACCAATTTTCAGAAAAGCAATAACTGATTTTCAATACCATTCTACCGCATTAGTAGAACGTAGTGCTGAATTAGAAGAAGTTTATCATGCTCAAGTAAAAGTCAAAGCAATTAATCTTTTTTATCTCGATGAAAAAGAGCGTTTATTGATCGAACCAACTGAAACTGGTGAATTACGTTTGAAAGGGAAAAGAAAAAAATTCTCCTTCGAAGATATTTTAAATCAAATCGAAAATACTCCAGAAAAATTTAGTCCGAATGTTTTGCTTAGACCAATCTGTCAAGATTTTCTTTTTTCAACCGGATTTTATATTGCTGGACCAGGTGAGATAAGTTATTTCGCTCAGGTAAATCCATTGTATGAATTTTTTAGTATTGAAGAACCATTTATTTATCCAAGAGCAAGTGCAACAATTGTTGAACAAGGTGTGAACCAAGTTTTGACAAAGCATAATTTATCTATTATAGAAATTTTTGTTGACGAAAAAGAATTAATTGATAAAATTGTTAGAGCTTCATCAGAAATGAATATTGAACAACTCTTTTCTTCTGCGAATGAGAATATCAGTAATGTTTTCAAAGATGTTTCCGAAAAAATTATTTTAATTGATAAAACTCTTGGTGATTTGTCAGAAAAATCTTTGCAAAGAATTCAACAGACTTTAGATTATCTAAAACAAAAAGCTACAGAAGCAGAAAAAAGAAAATATGAAACATCGATCCGTCAATTAAGTAAAGTCCAAAATATTTTATATCCAAAAAATAATTTACAAGAGAGAGAAATTAATTTCATTTACTTTGTTAATAAGTATGGAATGGATTTCTTGAAATGGCTTTATGATAACTTAACGATCGATAAATTTCATCACCAAATTTTAGAAATGTAATGAGTTGATTTGTTCTAAAAATTTTGGATTAGAAATTTTTACACATTCAAAATCTTTTACTACTCCGCCCTGTTTTAATTTTGCAGAAAGGATTGAAAATGCCATTGCTATTCGATGATCTTTAAAGCTTTCAAATTCAACATAATCATTATTTGGTTGACCAATCAGCTCAAATCCATCTTCAAATTCTTTCACTTCAATTCCTATCTTACGATAATTTTCACAAAGGGATTTAATTCTGTCAGATTCTTTAACTCGTAATTCTTTAGCATTATTAATGACAAATTTCCCATCAGCAAAAATTCCAGCGACCGAAAGAATAGGAATTTCATCAATGATATTTGGAATTAACTCACGGGGAATTTCAATGTTATGCAATTTGCTCGAAGATACTTTCACATCTCCAACTTCTTCTCCACATTCAACATTCAAATTAGAAATTTTTATGTCTCCTCCCATCATTCTGAGGATATCAATAATTCCAGTGCGTGTTGGATTCAATGAGACATTTTTGATAATGATTTCAGAATTTTCAAAAATCAATCCTGCAACCATAAAAAATGCAGCACTCGAAATATCAGAGGGAATTTTCATCTGAAAAGGTTTCGGATAATTTTTATTAGAGCAACGAATTACATTTCCTTCTTCAGATTTCTCAACATTAATATGCAACATGAGTTCAGTATGATTTCTTGTAGCAAATGGATCAACAATTATGGATTCATCTTCAAGATGAATTGATAACAAAATCAAAGCACTTTTAACTTGAGCGCTTGCAACCTTAAGTTTATAATGAATAGGATTTATCTTTGAAGAAGGATATATTTTTAATGGTAACGTTCCGCTTTCTGATGGTTCTATAACAGCTCCCATCATTCTTAATGGTTCAACAATTCTCATCATCGGTCTTTTTGAAAGAGATTCGTCTCCAACAATAACACTTTGAAAATTCTGTGCAGCTAAGATTCCACTAATTAATCTTGTTGTAGTTCCAGAATTACCAGCATCAAGTTCATTTTTAGGTGGAATAAATTTCTTGAATCCTCTTCCAATTATTTTTATTGAGTTTCCATCTCTTTCAAATTTACAACCAAGTTCACTAAAACATTTTATTGTAGAAGTTACATCTTCAGATTCAGAACAATTCTCAATGAATGATTCTCCTTCTGCCAAACTTGCAAACATAACAGCACGGTGTGAAATTGATTTGTCTCCCGCTAAATGCAATTCACCTTTTAATGAATTTATTTTTCCAAATACTTGGTTCATTTTTGACACCACTGATCAATTAATTTTTCAATTTCTTCTTCTGGAAGATTTGGTTTATCATACAAACCTTTCAAAGTACGCTGACGTTGGACTTCATATAAAATCACAGCAGTTGCTACAGATACATTTAAACTTTGAATCATACCACGCATTGGGATATAAATTTTTTCATCAGCTAATTTTTGAAATTCTTCGGAAATTCCACGATGTTCATTGCCCATCACAATTGCAGTAGGATGAGTAAAATCAACATCATAAATGCTTTTAGCTTTTTCATCGAGTATACTTGCATAAACAGTGAAGTTATTTTGCTTTAAATATTTGATGCAATCTTCTACTGAAGAAAATCTAATTGAATCAACCCATTTATTTGCCGAAGAAGAAGTAACACGACTAATCTTTGGAAATTTTTCTTGAGTGTAAACCAATCCAACTTTTTGAATTCCAACAGCATCGCATGATCTAAAAATTGCAGATACATTATGAGCATCGTGAATATTTTCAAGAATCAACATTAAATCATTTTGTCGAGCTCTCACAACTTTAGTAATTTTTTCAAGTCTGCGTTCAGTTTTGAATTTTCTCATTTATCAAAAATAATTTTATAAATTTTAATTGGGTCTTCTTTTCGTGCTAAATCAATTTTAATTTTTTTATCGGGGATTTTAAGATAGAATTTCACAAGCTCGATTGATTTTTCAATAACATCATCTTCATTATGAGCCCAGCTTTCGCAACCTTTTATAGAAGGAACTTCTGCAGAAAATCCATCATCTGTTTTTGTAATTACTAAATCTAATATCACTTTAGCTTTTCAAATTTAATATGAAGAATCAGAACCGGAGCCGCTAACAATTTTAACACTTGCACTTGCACCAATTCTATCAGCGCCACTTTCAATCATCGCTTTTGCATCTTCAGCAGTTCTAACTCCACCAGAAGCCTTTACACCCATTGATGAACCGACAACATAACGCATTAATGCAACATCGCCAGCTGTAGCTCCACCTTTGCTAAATCCTGTAGATGTTTTAACAAAATCAGCTTTAGCATTTTTGCTCAATATACAAGCTTTAACTTTTTCTTCATCTGTTAATAAAGAAGTTTCGATTATCACTTTTGTAAGAGCTTTATGTTTTTTTGCAGCTAAAACAACTTGGTTAATATCATTGAAAACATATTCATAATCACCTTGTTTTAATCTTCCTATGTTAATTACCATGTCGATTTCCTGGGCACCATTTTGAAGAGCTTGTTCAGCTTCAAATCTTTTGACTTCTGTAGTGGTTGCACCTAAAGGAAATCCTATTACAGTGCAAACTTTCACTTGTGTATTTTTCAATAAATCAGCACAAAGAGAAACATAACTTGGATTTACACATACACTAGCAAAATTATAAGTAGCTGCTTCTTTGCAAAGAACTTTAATATCATCAGGTGTTGCTTCGGGTTTCAAAAGTGTATGATCAATCATTCTTGCAATGTTGCGATCAACTTTTTCAAACTCAACTCCAGTGCTTGCAGCAATTCTTTCAGCACCATTTTCAATTATTTTTTTTACGGCATTTGGTTGATCAACAACATTTCTTTCCCATCCAACGCAAGTTTGTGCTGTGCAATAAAAATTTTGCAAAGCTTTTTCAACAAAAACTTCAGAAACAACTTTGTCAATTATTGATGTGTTCATAGCTTTAATTATTGATTACTAATTATTAGTTGTTAGTTATTTTCTTATATGCAATTAATGTATTTTTCAATAGCATTGCAATTGTCATTGGTCCAACACCACCAGGTACTGGAGTTATAAATGATGCTTTTTCAAAAACAGAATTAAAATCAACATCGCCAACAATGCGGTAACCTTTTTCTTTTGAAGGATCATCAACTCGATTAATTCCTACATCGATAATTACAACTCCTTCTTTAATCATTTTATCATTTATATAATATGGAGAACCAATTGCAGCGATTAAAATATCAGCTTGTTTAGTGTAATATTCAATATTTTTTGCAGCAGAATGAACAACAGTGACAATTGAATTAGCTCCATCTTTTTTTTGCAATAATAGATTAGCGATTGGCTTGCCAACAATATTACTTCTGCCTACAACTACAACATGTTTACCGTGAGTTTCAATTTTACTTCTCTTTAATAATTCAATAATTCCAAATGGTGTACATGGGATCATGGAATCTTTTCCAATTACAAGATTACCAACATTAACAGGATGAAAACCATCCACATCTTTTTCTGGAATGATTGATTCAATAATTTTATTTTCATCAATATGTTTTGGAAGTGGTAATTGAACAAGAATGCCATGATAATTTACATCAGAATTGTAATTATTAATTAACTCGATTAATTCATTCTGAGAGATATTTTCATCAACATGTTCAATTTTAGAAAGCATACCAACTTCTTTACAAGCTTTCGATTTTGAATTAACATAAGCTTGTGAAGCAGGATTTTTGCCAACTAATATTGTAACCAATCCAGGTTGTTGTTTTGAATTAGCTTTTAATGAATCACAATAAATTTTTATTTCTTCTTTTATTTCAGAAGAGATTTTTTTGCCATCAATTATTTGTGCCATTTAACTCTTCATTTTTTTCTTGATTATTTTTTTCAAACTCAGGGATAAAAATTCTTTCAATTGATATTGTTTTACCAGTATTATCATCAACTTTTGCAAAAATAGCTGAAAGATGTACACCTTCGGTTGCAGTTTGATATTTCTGTGGTGTTTGATATAAAAATCTATTAATTGCAGCTTCTGTTTTCATTCCTATTACAGATTCATATGGACCAGTCATGCCAACGTCAGTAATATATCCAGTTCCATTTTTCAATATTCTTTCATCAGAAGTTTGTATGTGAGTATGAGTACCAACAATAACACTTACTTTTCCATCGAGAAAATTTGCAAGTGCTAATTTTTCTGCGGTTGCTTCTGCATGCATATCAACAAAAAATATTTTTACTTCATTTTTTAATTTTGCTATCAACCATTCAGCTGCACGAAAAGGACAATCAATTGCAGCCATGAATGCACGTCCCTGTAAATTTACAACTGCTATTTTTCCTTTTGGTGTATCAACAATTGTATAGCCGTTTCCATGTGTCCCACGAGGATAATTTAATGGGCGAATAACACGATTATCTTTCTTCAAATAATCTTGTGATTGCTGTTTATCCCAAGTATGATTTCCGCCTGTGATTACATTAACGCCAAGTTCAAATAACATTTTTGCTTCTTTTTCGGTACACCCTTTACCTTCAGAAACATTTTCACCATTTGCAATGACAATATCGGTTCGATATTTCTTTTGCAAGCTTGGTAACCACATTCTGACAATATCTAATCCTGGTTGACCTACTATATCGCCAATAAATAAAATATTCATTATGAATTCTTTTCTTCTGAGTTTTAAATATATCTAAAATGAATTGGATAATAAAATTTCTCTCGTTTTTTGTTTTTCACTAATTTTATATTACAAATGAAAAAAGAAATCAACATAATTGAAATTCCATTTGAAGAAGCAGAGTATTCTGTTTTTGATTTTGAAACAACTGGTACTCGAGCAAAATTTGAAAATGTAATTCAAATTGGAATCGTAAAGATCAAGAATGGAAAGATCATTGATACATTTTCATCGTTTATAAATCCAGGAAAACCAATTCCATATTTCATTACAACTTTAACAGGAATAACAAATTCAGATGTTGCTAATGCCCCATTTTTTGATGAAGTCTACTACAAAATCAAAGAATTTGTTGGTGATTCTATTTTGGTTGCTCACAACTTACCGTTCGATTATTCTTTCTTAAAATGTGAGTGCGAAAGAAATGAATTGCAAGTTTTACAGAATCATGGAATTTGCACACTGAAATTAGCACGTAAATTATTTCCAAATGCACCGAGTAAATCTCTTGGAAATTTAACAAGGCATTTAAACATCAAACACCGAAATATTCATACAGGATTGGGCGATGCTAACGCAACAGCAAAAATATTTTTGAAAATGTTTCCATTATTGAGAGATAATTTCGGAATCGATACAATTAATGATTTAATTTTATTTCAATCATCTCCATCTTCAACAAATCCTTTTCGAATAATTAAAAAAAAATTAGTTGATGATTTATCGCGATTGCCTTCATTACCTGGAGTTTATTTTTTCAAAGATGCAAAAGGAAAAATAATTTACATAGGTAAAGCAAAATCTCTTAAAGATCGTGTTAGAAATTATTTTATGAGTAATGCTATTAGAAAAGCTAAAAAAATTGTGCAAGCAGCTTCGAGTATTGATTTTCAGGTAACAAATTCTGAACTCTCTGCCTTAATTGCAGAAACTGAATTAATCAAAATTCATAATCCAAAGTTCAACACAATGTTGAAAAGTTATCCAAATAATTATTTCATCAAGATAAAAAATGATCTCTATCCTTCTGTTGATTCTGCATCTCAATTTGATTTTGATGGGAATGATTATTACGGTCCATATCCAAATAGAGAGACAGCAAAAAGAATTAAAGAGATAGTTGATAAAACTTTTCAGTTAAGAGAATGCACTGATAAAGAGCTGATGAAAAAAAGAAAATGTTATTTGCACGATATAAAACGTTGTTTAGCTCCTTGCATAATTGAAGATAGAATTACATATTTAACTGAACTTGACAAGGTTCATGAATTTCTTTCTGGTCATAATCAAAGTGCAATTGATAGACTTCTAAACAAAATGAAATTATTAAGCGAAGAAAAAAAATATGAAGAAGCTGCAGAAGTACGCGATATTGTTCAGAATATTCTCAATCAAATTCACAAGTCATCAATACTTTCAGAGCCATTAAATAAAGCAAAGGTTTTGGTTGAAATTAACTCCGCACCTAACAGAGAATATCTTTTGCTGATTGATGGAAAAGTTGTATTTAAAAATTTCTTTTTGGAAAATCATTCTGAATTTGATTCTCTTATTGACGATTTTTTTGAAGGGACAATTTTTAATCAAACAAAAATCTCTCAGACTAATTTAGAAAGATTGAAAATTGCATTGAGCTGGTTAGTAAAAAATAAAACTCAAATAAAAATTCACTACTTGAATGATTTCAAAACTAAAGAAGAACTTGCGAAAGTAATGATATTTAAATAGAACTTAATTAAATGCGTAATGTAAGATAAAATATTGGGCTAAATACGCTGTGATTATCATTAATACTGCATATAATAAAATAGTCTTGAATGATTTTTTTGTAAAAATTAGAGTTGAACGAAAACCTCTCCAACCACATTCTTTACAGCGATAAGTTTTTAGAAATGTTGTCTTTCTAACAATTTGTTCCCACATATTTCTTGAGCGAGAACGATGTAATGTTCCAAGTGATTTACAAGAAGGACATCTTGAAAATTGTGGATTTCGATAATATAGAATTTTATCCCGTGACATAAATACCTTTTACTGATCTAAAATTTTAAGAACCCTCTTAATTACAATTGTTAAATTAATTATATGACTTCAATAATGCCATATAAACTTTTTCGTTCGATAAAATTTCGTACGCTTTTCTAAACTGTTTATCATTTTTCAAAGATTGAATAATTCTTCCTTCCCAACCTAAAATACGTGCAGCTAATTCCTCTTTTATTTCATTTATAATGTCATCTTTAAAAGCTTGAATCTCAATACCGCTCTTCTTTTCCAGTTCTGCTTTTAATTGTGCCAACTCATTTTGAATTTTTACATCATTAAGTTTTTCTGTATTTAACGATTCATCAAGTTGATTTATAATTTTCAATGATTTTGAAGTATAGGAATAATTTTGCTTTGAAAGATAATTTGTAAACTCTTTCATTAATTGATTTGAATCTAATTTTTCAAGATCAATCTTGTAGTTAATGTTAAAATAATTTGTTGCAAATCTGAAAAACATTCCTTCGGCTTTAAGTCGTTCTACCAATCCAGAAATTGAATTGTTTGAAATTATCGAATCTGGTGTTATTCCACCTGACGAAAATACTTTTCTTTTGTTATCAGTAAAATATTCTTTTTGATTTGAAAAAGAATTTGAAGAGAACACTTTGTTATTTTTTGAATAGTCAATTTTCTGAATACATCTTCCACTTGGTGTGTAATATTTTGCTGTTGTTAATTTTAATGAAGTTCCATACGGTAAAGAAATAATAGTTTGTACTAATCCTTTCCCGAACGAATTTTCTCCAACAACAACTGCTCTATCATGATCTTGAAGAGCACCAGCAACAATTTCTGCAGCTGAAGCAGTATGTTCATCAATCAAAACGATAATTTTTTCGTCAGATAAGATAGGTTCTTCTTTTGAAAAATATTTTTTCACACTCAAACTGTCTCTTCCTTTAACCGTCACTATCAGATCACCCTTTTTCAAAAATTTTTCGCAAACATCAATTGCGGCATCTAATAATCCACCAGGATTTCCTCTTAAATCAATAACTAAAGTTTTTATTGCATTTTTTGCTTTCAGTTCTAAAAGTGCTTTTTTTAATTCCTCGCCAGCTGAATGTGAAAAACCAGTTAATTTAATGTAAGCATTGTTGCTATTTTCCGGCACAAATCCATAAAAGGAAATATTTTTTACTTCAATCTCTTCTCTTATTAAATTAAAAATAAGTTCTTCATTTTCTCTTTTGATATTTAATTTTACAGAAGTACCAATATCTCCTTTCAAAATATTTCCAAGTTGTTCATAATTATCTTTGTTAATCTCGATATCATTTATTTTTTTTATCACATCACCAATTCTCATTCCTTGTCTTTTCGCAGGATAACCTTCAAGCAAATCAAGAATTGTAACTTCATCATTTCTTAATCCAACTGAAGCTCCAATTCCTCCATATTTTCCTTTTGTAATTAAATCTAAATCCTTTTGTTCATTTGCATCAATATAGTTTGAATAAGGATCAAGTGATTGAAGCATTCCTTCAATGCCTGCAACAACAAATTCTCTTGGATTTATTTCATCAACATAATTGAGTGTTACTTCTTTATAAATTCTTCCAAAGAGATCAATCCCTTTATTGATTTCAAAATAAAGATCATTATCGCGTGTGATGAATCCAGAAAAAAGTAATATTGCAATTAAAGAAAATGAAATTATTTTTTTATTCAATTTTTCTCCTCATTCACTTTTTGAATTTTGGATAAAATGATTTCATGAATTTTCTGAATTGACAATAAACCATCGATTACAACAAATCTTTTTTCTTTCTTAGCAAGATAAAGATAACCTTCTCGAACTTTTTCATAAAAATCAATTGTAGATCTCTCAATTCTATCCAGCTGTATTTTTTTAACAGTAGCTTTTCTTTTAACTATTTCTTCAATAGGAGTATCAATAAAAAATGTGATATCAGGAATAGCTTTGCCGATGACAAATTGTTGCAGTTCTTCAACAAAGCGAAGATTAATTCCACGACCAAATGCTTGATATGCAATTGAAGAATCATGAAAACGATCTGAGATTACAAATTTATTTTCTGCAAGTGCTGGAAGAATAACTTCGCCAACAAGTTGTGCTCTACTTGCAGCAAATAATACAAGCTCAGTCTCAACTAACATTTCTTTATTCTTTTTATCGAGGAGAATATTTCTAATTTTTTCAGAAATATTTGTGCCGCCCGGTTCTCTAATTAAAATTACTTCGCGGTTATTTTTTTTCAAATGTTCTTCTAATAGTTGAACTTGAGTTGACTTACCGCAAAAATCTAATCCTTCAAAAGTTATAAACATGATTAATTCTTTTTTATTACAAATTCGAGTTTATTAGGGTCAATGGAAATTAACGATGTAAAATCTGGAAGAAATATTTTTGGTGCGACTGAATTATTTTCTTTGTCTATTGAATTAAAATCAACAACAGCTTTGATGCTATCATTAGTAAGTTTTCCAAGTTTATTAATACCACCACGAATGACAACATTTATTTTGTTCGGATATAAAATTAATTCCTGATCAGCTGGAAGATTAATTACTTCCACTTTTACATCGGCAAAATTTTTATCAACTATTTTTTGAACTTCAAATTTTATATTGCATTGATTTGATGAAAATTCAACTCCAGGAATTTCTTCAAGTGGAAATTGTGATTCAAAATTTTCTTTTATATTAGTAATAATGTTGAATTCGGTTTTAACTGAGTCAATTTTATTTATGATTGTTGGTGCACCTTTAATTTGAACAAATTGAGGATCAATAATTATATCTGATGTAAATCCATAACCTTCTGCAAATTCAAATTTTAAATTAGGATAAACTCGAACATTTTTGGTAATTGATTTTTCAATTTCGAACTCGATTTGGGATGGTGTAATTTCAATTACTTGAAAATTTGATGCAAGCCAACTATTTGAATTAACATAATCAAATAATTCTATTTTTTTCTTACCAATTTTTCGATGAACTGAAATAATGAACTCTTCCTTTTCTTTAATGAATTCTTTCAAGAGATTCCATCCTGTTCCCTTTACTTGAATATAAGCATCAGTTGGGAAATCATATCCAATCGAATAATTGTTTGGTAAATCCTTTATAACAATTTTTGCTTGAAGTGTATAGATATAATTCTGAGTTAAAGCAATTGAAATCCAAAACAAAATTGAAAGGAAAGTTAATATCGCTATGGTTACAATTTTTTTCTTCATACTTAAATATAGAAAAGGGAACGACCAAAAAGTAATTAAAAAAGAAAATTTGAATTTGTAAAATTACTTTTCGATCATCCCCAAAATGCAAAACGAATTGATTTATCTAATCTGGTTAAAATATTCTATCAATTCATCTCTATTTGCACGAGAAATTTGTCTTCCTTTAATTGGAAAATTTTCAAAAGCACGAGCTAAATGGCGAAGTTCATGAACATTCAACTCAGCTAATTCTTCAGCCGTTGGAATAGTTTGTTCTTTTCGTTCAACTATTTCATTTTCTTTTTCAAGTTCGGCAATTGCTTCGTTTTTTAGTGATTCAATCGTGGTCTTTAATTTTCTTGGTCGTCTTGAAACTTTCTCTTCTTTAATTTTTTCTACAAATGGTAATTCCTCTTGTTTGACAATTTCAACATGTTCATAAAAAACGGTTTCACTAGTAGAAGGTTCACTTTCTTTTTCAAGAACTTCTTCTACAGTTTTTTCTTCTTTGAAAGATTTTGGTTTATCTAATTCAGGATAGAAAATAATATTCTCAATTTGATCATCAGGTCTCGGAATTACATGAGCAGAGATAAGTTGACTAACTCTTTGAGCAGCAGCAGCGCCGGCATCAACAGCAGATTTTACTGCGGCAACTTCACCAATAATTTTTACAGTCACTAATCCAGCAGTAATTTTTTCTTTGCTAATTAATTTAACATTAGCAGCTTTTACCATTGCATCAGCAGCTTCTATTGCCCCAATTAAACCTTTGGTTTCAATTAGTCCTAAAGCTAATTGCATAATTCAATTACTTTGCTCTTTTAGGTAAAATTAATTCCACATCAGAATGAGGACGAGGAATAACATGAACAGAAACTAATTCACCAACTCTTTGTGCAGCAGCAGCGCCAGCATCAGTAGCAGCTTTTACTGCTCCAACATCTCCGCGAACCATTACTGTAACATATCCACCGCCGATAGTTTCTTTTCCAATTAATTCAACTTTTGCGGCTTTAACCATTGCATCGGCTGCTTCAATAGCACCGACGAGGCCTTTTGTTTCAATCATTCCAAGTGCGTCTAAAGTCATGTTTTATGCTCCCAAATTGATTTTGTTTTGTTTCTAAAATAGTTGTTATATGAATGAATGTCAAAATTTCTTTTACAAATTTATTGCATTGACTTCAAATAATCTTCTAAAATTACAGCTGCAGCATTTTTGTCAATTAATGATTTATCTCTTCTTTTCTTTTTAGAAACAACGCTCTCAATCACTCTCTGTCGTGCAATTTCTGATGAATATCTTTCGTCAACTAATTCAATTTCGATTTGTACATTCTTTTTTAATTCTTCAATAAATTTATTTACAGATTGCGAAGTAACTGATTCTTCTCCATTTTCTTTTAATGGTGAACCAATTAAAATTTTTACAACTTTATATTGCAACAAAATTTTTTTCAAGTTATCAAAAAATTTATTGTCATTCGTAAGTGTAATTAATGGATATGCAAAAATGTTTAGTGGATCTGTAATTGCAATTCCAATTCTTTTAGAACCATAGTCAATTGCTAATATTCTTTTCTCTTCCATTATCCTAATTAATTATTTTCAGCATCAAATCTTTCAACAGAAAAAATTCCTTTGTTCTTTTTCAATCGCTCAATTAACTTATTAAGATGATCAAGATCTTTTACATAAACTGTAATTGTACCTTTGAATAAAGAATCTTGAGTTGAAATGTTTACAGATTTGATATTTGTGTTTTGATAAGTTGTAATACTATTTGAAATATCCTTTAATATTCCGGGCATGTCATCGCCTCGAATTGAAATACCGGCAACAAAATATGTATCACTTGTTTTTGGCCAGCTTACAGGTACTAATCTATCTTCACCATTTTTTACCATGTTAATTAAATTTTTACAATCCTTTCGATGAATTTTAATTCCTTCACCAATTGTAACATACCCAATTACTTGATCACCTGGAATTGGATTACAACATTTTGCATAAGTATATGCAAAACCTTTATAATCACCTTCGACAAGAACATTACCGGCAGAAGTTCTTGCAATATCAACAAATTTATCAAACTCAACATCATGAACATTTTTATTTTCACTTTCTGTTTTGGGATTTAAAATTTGTTCAAGGTCAACTTTGTCAAGTGCAATTGCTCTGTAGAATTGTCGACTATTATCAAACTTTAATTTTCGAGCAAGTTTAGCAACTTCGTCAGATGAAAAAGAAAGTTTTAGTTTTTTAATTTTCTTTTCCCAAATTTCTTTACCAGCTTCAACTTCTTTTTCTTCTTCTTTATTCAAGTACTTGCGAATATTATTTTTTGCTTTTTGTGTATGAACAAATTGAAGCCAGCTTTTATTCGGGTGCTGATTTTTAGAAGTAATAATTTCAACTTGATCACCGCTATGAAGAATTGTATCGAGAGGAACTATTTTGCCATTAACTTTTGCACCAATGCAGTGATATCCAACATTGCTATGAACTTCAAATGCAAAATCAACAGGAGTTGAATTTACAGGTAATCTTCTTAAATCTCCTTTTGGAGTGAAAACATAAATTTCATCTTGGAATAAATTTAATTTAAAGCTTGCAATAATTTCTTTGGAAGCCTCATCTTTAGAAACATTTTCAAAAATATCACGAACCCAATTAACCCACTCTTCTAAATCTTGATCTGCAGTTGCAACATGCTCTTTGTATTTCCAATGAGCTGCAACTCCTTTCTCTGCTATCTCATGCATTTTTCTTGTGCGGATTTGCACTTCTACAAGTTTTCCTTCTGGTCCAATAACAGTTGTATGAATCGATTGGTAATTATTTTTCTTTGGAATTGAAATAAAATCTTTGAAACGATCTGCAATCGGTTTATAAAGTTGGTTGACTATTCCTAAAACAAGATAACATTCATTGGGATCGTTTTTTTCAAGAATAACTCTAATTGCAAGCAAATCATAAATATCTTCCCAAGGGCGATTTTGCATTACAAGTTTTCTGTATATGCTGTAAAGATGTTTTGGTCTTCCACTAATTTCATATTTAAGATTTAGTTCATCAAGTTTTTCTTTGATTGGCGCAGAAAATCTTTGGATGAATGCTTCTCTTTCTTTTCGTGTATCTTTAATTTTTTTTGCAATGTCATCATAAGCATCTTTATTCAAATATTTAAAGGCAAGATCTTCTAATTCCCATTTCAAAACTCCTAATCCAAAACGATGAGCAAATGGTGCATAGATTTCTAAAGTTTCTTTTGCAATTCTTCTTTGTTTTTGTGGAGAAACAAATTCCAATGTTCTCATGTTATGAAGACGATCAGCAAACTTTACAAGAATCACACGAACATCCTTTATCATCGAAAGAAGTAACTTGCGGTAATTTTCTGCTTGAGTGATTTCTTGTCCTTTGAAAACACCACCAATTTTAGTAACGCCATCAACAATTTCTGCAACTTCATTACCAAACTCTTTCGCAATAAATTCTAAACTTATATCGCTATCTTCAACAACATCATGAAGCAAAGCACTAACAACTGAAATATCATCAAGAGGAATTTCACGCGCAACGATGACAGCTACTTCATAAGGATGATTAAAATATGGTTCACCTGATGCTCTGAAATCGTTTTTATGAGATTCATAACTTAGCACAAAAGCTTTTTTAATTAGCTCTTCATTAACTGAACGTAGATTTGCCTTGCAATAATTTAGCAAATCATCCAGCATTCTTTGATGTTTTATGCTTAAAGTTATGTCCATAAAAATTTTTATTAAAATGTTCCAAAAGTTCTATCACCAGCATCACCCAAACCGGGCAAAATGTAACCAACTTCATTTAATTGCCTATCGAGAGAAGCAGTATAAATTGGCACGTCTGGATGTTCTTCATTCATTTTTTTAATTCCTTCAGGAGCCGAAATTAAACAAGCAAGAATACAATTATTA
>Ga0272446_1001786_pt1 | contig 30633 bp, 45 predicted proteins | sample YNPCB0061_FD_194587 | JGI IMG/M metagenome (GOLD analysis project Ga0272446, IMG submission 194587) | Hot spring microbial mat communities from Yellowstone National Park, WY, United States - YNP-CB-006-1 | ecosystem: Environmental > Aquatic > Thermal springs > Hot (42-90C) > Sediment | place...
GTACGACCACCGGCTGCTCGACCAGTCGGCGGCCCAGATCGTCGAGACCGCCCAGCGGACCGGCGCCGACGTCGTCGGCCCCGTCCCGCTCCCGACCCGGATCGAGAAGTTCACCGTCCTGCGCTCGCCGTTCATCGACAAGGACAGCCGGGAGCAGTTCGAGATCCGGACGCACAAGCGGCTGGTCGACATCCTCGACCCGTCGTCCAAGACGGTCGACGCCCTGATGCGGCTCTCGCTCGCGGCGGGCGTCGACATCGAGATCAAGATGTGATGAGGACGATGGAGCGCACCCAGCACCGCCCTGACCGGGGTCCCGGACGATGAGCATCGGACTGATCGGCCGCAAGGTCGGCATGACCCAGGTCTTCCAGGACGACGGCACGATGGTCGCGGTCAGCGTCGTGGCCGTCGAGCCGAACACGGTCACCCGGCTGCGAACCCCGGCCCGCGACGGCTACAGCGCCGTCCAGCTCGGGATCGAGGAGTCCAGGAAGATCACCAGGCCCGAGCGCGGCCAGCTCCGCGGGCTGCCGCCCCTGAGCACGATCCGCGAGTTCCGGGTGGAGGACGTCGACCGGTTCGAGGTCGGCCAGAAGCTCGACGTCGGGCTGTTCGCGCCCGGCGACCTGGTCGACGTGACCGGCGTCTCGAAGGGCAAGGGGTTCGCCGGCCACATCAAGCGCCACCACTTCAAGCGCGGGCCGAAGAGCCACGGCTCGGACCACCACCGCGAGCCCGGTTCGATCGGACCGGGGACGACCCCGGGCCGGGTCTACAAGGGCCTGCGGATGGCGGGCCACATGGGCGACGCCCGGACGACGACCAAGAAGCTGCGCGTCGTGCGCACCGATCCGGAGCGGAACCTGATCCTGGTCAAGGGTCCGCTGCCCGGCCCGCGCAACGCGCTCATCCTCGTGAAGAAGGCCTAGCGATGCCGCAGACCACGCTCTATGACCGGACCGGGGCCTCGATCGGCAGCGTCGAGCTGTCCGACGAGCTGTTTGCCGCGCCGGTGAACGCCGCCGTCCTCCACCAGGTCGTGACCGCCCAGCTTGCCGGACGGCACCTCGGTACCCACGACACGAAGACCCGGGGCGAGGTCCGCGGCGGCGGGCGCAAGCCATATCGCCAGAAGGGGACCGGCCGGGCCCGCCAGGGCTCACGGCGGGCACCGCACTTCGCCGGCGGCGGCGTCGTCTTCGGCCCGCATCCGCGCTCGTACGAGCAGCGCCTGCCGCGCCGGATGAAGCGCCTCGCCCTCCGCGGGGCGCTCACCTCGAAGCTCGGTGACGGTGCGATCCGGGTGATCGACTCGTTCGGGCTCGAGGCGATCCGGACGAAGGACTTCGTGGGTGTCCTCGACGCGCTCTCCGCCTCCGGGCGGGTCCTCGTCGTCGCCCCCCGGCGCGACGAGAAGCTCGAGCTCTCGGCGCGCAACCTGCCCAGGGTCGAGGTGATCCTGGCCGACTCGCTGAACGTCGTCGAACTGCTCAAGGCCGACGTCGTCCTGATCGAGCAGCCCGCCCTGGCGCGGATGGAGGAGGTGTACGCATGAGCCTCACCGCCCATGAGGTGATCATCCGTCCGGTGATCAGCGAGAAGTCGATGGACGAGTCGCAGCGGGGCAAGTACACGTTCGAGGTTCACCCCGAGGCGAACAAGATCCAGATCAAGGCCGCGATCGAGGAGCTCTACCGCCAGGAAAAGGTGACCGTGGTCGGGGTGAACGTCCTGACCACGAAGGCGCGCGAGAAGCGCCGCGGGACGCGGCGGGGCCGGATCGTCGGTCACACCACGCCCTGGCGGAAGGCGATCGTGACCCTCGCCGCCGGCCAGAAGATCGAGTTCTTCGAGGGGGTCTGAGATGCCGCTCCGGAGCTACAAGCCGACCTCCCCGGGACGCCGGTTCATGACCCGCTCGACGTTCGAGGAGGTCACCACCCGCGAGCCGTACAAGCCGCTCCTCGAGCCTCAGAAGCGTGGCTCGGGCCGGAACAACGCGGGCCGGATGACCGTCCGTCATCGCGGCGGCGGGGAGAAGCAGCACTACCGACGGATCGACTTCAAGCGCGACAAGGTCGGCGTCCCGGCCCGCCTGGCGACGATCGAGTACGATCCGAACCGGTCGGCCCGGATCGGGCTGCTCCACTATCGCGACGGCGAGAAGCGCTACCTCCTCCTGCCTCACGGCCTGAAGGTCGGCGACGTCGTCGTGGCCGGCCCCGAGGCCGAGGCGCGGGTGGGCAACGCCCTGCCGATCGCCAACATCCCGCTCGGCACGACGATCCACAACATCGAGCTCGTGCCCGGCCGGGGCGGCCAGATCGTCCGGTCCGCGGGCGCGGCCGCCCAGCTCCTGGCCAAGGAGGGCGAGTACGCCCAGGTGCGCCTGCCCTCGGGCGAGGTTCGCCGGGTGAGCGTCCGGTGCATGGCCACGATCGGCCAGGTCTCGAACCTCGATCACGAGAACCAGAGCCTGGGCAAGGCCGGTCGCGCCCGCCACCTCGGCCAGCGTCCCGAGGTCCGGGGCGTGGCGATGACGCCGCGTGACCATCCCCATGGCGGCGGCGAGGGCAAGTCGCCGACGGGCATGCCGCCGAAGACGCCCTGGGGCAAGCCCGCGATGGGCTATCGCACCCGTCGTTCGAAGACCACCGGCCGCCTCATCGTGCGGTCCAGGCACCGCAAGTAGCGGAGAGGAGGCAGGACGATGTCGCGTTCGGTCAAGAAGGGACCGTTCGTCGAGGCGCGGCTCCTCGGCCGCGTCCAGGAAATGAACAAGCGCAGCGAGAAGCGGGTCGTCAAGACCTGGTCGCGGGCGTCGGTGATCTTTCCCGACTTCATCGGGCACACGATCGCCGTGTACAACGGCAAGAAGCACATCCCGGTCTACGTGACCGAGAACATGGTCGGCCACCGGCTCGGTGAGTTCGCTCCCACCCGCACCTTCCGCGGGCACGGGAAGCACACCGAGCGGTCGACGTCGCTGAAGTAGGGACCGGACCGTGCGCGTTTCCGCCACCGCCAAGTATCTCCGCGGCTCGACCCGCAAGGCTCGTCTCGTCACCCAGGCGATCAAGGGCCGACCGGTCGAGGATGCCGCCGCGCTCCTGCGGTTCATGCCCCAGCGGGCCGCCCGGGACGTGGCAGCCGTGCTGAAGAGCGCGACCGCGAACGCCGAGAACAACCACAACCTGTCCGCCGAGGACCTGGTCGTTGCTGACGCCCACGCCGATGAGGGGCCGACGATCAAGCGCTGGCGGCCCCGGGCCCAGGGTCGGGCGTTCCCGATCCACAAGCCCATGACCCACATCACGATCGTCGTCGCGGACCGGGAGGCCTGAGCATGGGACACAAGGTCCATCCGTACGGCTTCCGGCTCGGTGTCTCGCGCACCTGGACCGCGAAGTGGTATGCGGACAAGGAATACACGAGCCTCCTCCAGGAGGACATCGCGATCCGCCAGCTGGTCACCCAGCGGCTGGCCAACGCGAGCGTCAGCCAGGTCGAGATCGAGCGCGGGATCAACCACGTGACGGTCACCGTCCACACGGCCAAGCCGGGGATCGTGATCGGCAAGGGCGGGGCGAACGTGGAGATCCTGCGCCAGCAGATCGGCGCGCTCACGAAGCGCAAGGTGAAGCTCGAGATCAAGGAGATCCGCCAGCCCGAGCTCGACGCCTACCTCGTGGCCATGAATGTCGCCCAGCAGCTGAGTCGCCGGATCGCGTTCAAGAAGGCGATGAAGCAGTCGATCCAGCGGACGATGAAGGCCGGGGCGAAGGGCGTCAAGATCGCCGTCGCCGGTCGGCTCGGCGGCTCCGAGATGGCCCGGCGCGAGTGGGACCGCGAGGGACGGATCCCGCTCGGCACGCTCCGCGCCGACATCAGCTACGGCCAGGTTCACGCCCATACGACGTACGGCCGGATCGGGGTCAAGGTCTGGATCTACCGTGGCGACATCGCCCCCGAGCGGATCGCCCATCGCCCGGCGCCGGCGGCCGCCGCGGGCGGCCTGGCCGGAGGAGCGTAGCCATGCTGATGCCACGACGCGTCAAGCACCGCAAGGTGATGCGTGGCCGGATGTCGGGCCTGGCCAAGGGCGGGCACACGGTCGCCTTCGGCGACTACGGGCTGGCCACCCTCGAGCCGGCCTGGATCACGAGTCGCCAGATCGAGGCTGCCCGGCGGGCGATGACCCGCTCGGTGAAGCGCGGCGGCAAGATCTGGATCCGGATCTTCCCCGACAAGCCGGCCACGAAGAAGCCGGCCGAGACCCGGATGGGTTCCGGCAAGGGCGCGCCCGACCACTGGGTGGCCGTGGTCAAGCCCGGCCGGATCCTGTTCGAGATGGCCGGGATCGGCCACGACGAGGCGGTCGAGGCGATGCGCCTCGCCAGCCACAAGCTGCCCGTCGCGACCCGGGTCGTCGTGCGCGAGGGTGCCCAGGAGGCGGCAGATGGACATCGATAAGGTCCGGGCGCTCTCCGACGCCGAGCTCGAGCAGGCTCTCCGGGAGGCGAAGCAGGAGCTCTGGCAGGCCCGCTTCCAGCTTTCCACCCGGCAGCTGAAGGACTACAGCACCATCCCCCAGACCCGTCGAACGATCGCGCGGATCCTGACCGTCCGGAACGAGCGCAAGCTCGGTCGGACGGCCTGACGGGAGATCACGCGATGACAGGAGCCAGCACGACCGTGACCACAGGCAAGCGGAAGACGAAGGTCGGCCGCGTCGTCAGCGACAAGATGGACAAGACGATCGTCGTGTCCGTCGCTCGCCTCGCGCGCCACCCCCTCTACAAGCGGGTGATCCGCTTGACCACGAAGTTCAAGGCCCATGACGAGCTGAACGAGGCCCACGTCGGCGACACCGTCCTGATCGAGGAATCGCGACCGTTGTCGGCGACGAAGCGCTGGCGGCTGGTCGAGGTCGTCGCCCGCGCCGGCGAGCACGGCAGCCCGAGCGAGATCGTGGCCGAGGAAGCCGAGACGGCCGAGGCGATCCATGCCGCGGCCCACCCGGGCAAGGCCCACCCGAGCGGGAGCGAGGAGGCGTCGGCATGATCCAGATGCAGTCCCGCCTCAAGGTCGCCGACAACACCGGTGCCCGCACGATCCAGGCGATCCGGGTCATGGGCCGCTCGCAGAAGACGACCGCCGGCGTCGGGGACGTGATCATCGCCAGCGTGAAGAGCGCGATCCCGAACGCCGCGGTCAAGAAGGGCGACGTCGTCCGGGCGGTGATCGTGCGCACGGCCAAGGAGTACGGCCGTCCGGACGGCAGCTACATCCGGTTCGACGAAAACGCGGCCGTCCTGATCAACAACCAGGGCAACCCGCGCGGCACCCGGATCTTCGGTCCGGTCGCCCGCGAGCTGCGCGACCGCAACTACATGAAGATCGTCTCGCTCGCCCCGGAGGTGCTCTAGATGACGCGCACCCCGGCCGGCGCGGCCCCCGTCCCCGAGATCCGCAAGGGCGATACGGTCCTCGTGCTCAGCGGCAAGGATGCCGGCAAGCGCGGCGTCGTCGAGCGCGTCCAGCACAGCCCGCGCTCGTCCTCGCGCGGCTATGGCGTGGCCGCCTCGCCGGCCAAGGCCCACCGCGGTGCGTACGTCGTGGTCGGCGGACTGAACATCGCCAAGCGCCACACGAAGCCGCGCCCGAAGGCGAGCCAGACCGATCGCGTCCCGGCCGTCCAGCAGGGCGGGATCCTCGAGATTCCCCAGCCCCTCGCGATCGGCAAGGTGATGCTCGTCTGCCCGCGCTGCGACCAGCCGACGCGCGTCTCGCACGTCACCCTCGAGAACGGCCGGCGCGTCCGCGTCTGCCGCCATTGCGGTGAGCAGCTGGAGGTGAAGGCCTGATGAACCGGCTTCACCAGCGCTATCGCGAGGAGGTCGTGCCGGCCCTGCGCAAGCAGTTCGGTTACGACAACCCGATGCAGGTCCCGCGCCTGTCGAAGATCGTGGTCAACGTCGGCCTGGGCGAGGCGCTCCAGAACGCCAAGGCGATCGACGCCACGGTCGGCGACATCGCGATGATCACCGGCCAGAAGCCGATCGTCACCCGTGCCCGGCGCTCGATCTCGCAGTTCCGGCTCCGGACGGGCAACCCGATCGGGGTCAAGGTGACCCTGCGCGGCGAACGGATGTGGGACTTCCTGGAGCGCCTGACGACGCTCGCCCTGCCGCGCATCCGCGACTTCCGGGGCGTTCCCGGCCGGTCGTTCGACGGCCGGGGCAACTACTCGCTTGGGCTCCGGGAGCAGCTCGCCTTCCCGGAGATCGACTATGACAAGGTGGACCGTCTCCGCGGGCTGGAGGTCAGCATCGTGACGACGGCGAAGACCGACGAGGAATCGAAGCGCCTGCTCGAGCTCCTCGGCATGCCCTTCGCCGGCTAGGCGCGGGGAGGGAGATCCATGGCCAAGAAATCGATGATCGCCAAGGCAAAGCGGCCCCCGAAGCACAAGGTCCAGGCCCATCACCGGTGCACCGTGTGCGGCCGGCCGCGGGCCTACATCCGGCGGTTTGCGCTCTGCCGCATCTGCTTCCGGGAGCGTGCGCTCCAGGGCGAGCTGCCGGGCGTCACGAAGTCGAGCTGGTAGGGGACCGATGAATATCTCCGACCCGATCGCGGACATGCTCACGCGCATCCGCAATGCGTCGCGGGCGCGGCACGCCGAGGTCGTCGTGCCTGCCTCGCGCACGAAGCGCGAGATTGCCCGGATCCTCAAGGACGAGGGCTTCATCGCCGACGTACGCGAGGACCGGGACGGCGCCACCCAGGTGCTCCGGCTGAGCCTGAAGTACGTCGACGGCAAGGTGCCCGTCGTCTCGGGCCTGAAGCGGATCAGCAAGCCCGGCCTGCGGGTCTACGCCCGCAAGACCGAGATCCCCCGCGTCCTCGGCGGCCTCGGGATCGTCATCGTCAGCACGAGCCAGGGGATCATGACCGGCGCGCAGGCCCGCAAGGCCCAGCTCGGCGGCGAAGTCCTGGCCTACGTCTGGTAGGGGGACGAATGTCACGGATCGGTCGCGCTCCCATCACCGTCCCGCCCGGGGTCACCGTCTCGATCGCCGGAAGGTCGATCACGGTCACCGGCCCGAGGGGCACGCTTCGGCGTGACCTTCACCCGGACATGATCGTCCGCCAGGAGGACGCCACGCTGCGGGTTGAACGTCCGAGCGAGGCGAAGATCCACCGCCAGCTGCACGGTCTCACCCGCACCCTGGTAGCGAACATGGTCGAAGGGGTCACGAACGGCTACCGCAAGGGCCTCGAGATCACCGGCGTCGGGTACCGTGCCCAGAAGGTGGGCGAGAAGCTCCAGCTCAGTCTCGGCTACAGCCATCCGGTCGAGATCGACCCGCCGGCCGGCGTCGCCTTCGAACTCGAGAACCCGACCCGCCTGGCCGTGGTCGGGATCGACAAGGAGCTCGTCGGCCAGGTGGCGGCGCGCGTCCGCGCCACCCGCAAGCCCGAGCCGTACAAGGGCAAGGGCGTCAAGTACGCCGGCGAGCGGATCCGCCGCAAGGCCGGCAAGGCCGGCAAGATCGGCGGCAAGAAGTGACGACCAGCCCGCGCACGAAGGAACGCACCCGATGACCCAGGCAGCCAGTCGGAGCGCCGCGCGCCAGAAGCGCCACGAGCGGATCCGCCTCCACACGGTCGGCACGCCGTCGCGCCCGCGCCTCGCGGTGTTCCGCAGCCTCAACCACATCTATGCCCAGGTGATCGACGACTCGACCGGCCGGACGCTCGCCGCGGCGTCGACGGTCGAGCCGGAACTCCGTGGTTCGACCCGGACGAAGACCGAGGAGGCAAAGATCGTCGGTCAGCTCGTCGCCGAGCGGGCACGCTCGGCCGGGATCGAGCGCGTCGTCTTCGATCGAGCCGGGTTCCGGTACCACGGGCGGATCAAGTCGCTCGCCGAAGCCGCCCGCGAAGCCGGCCTCGAGTTCTGATCGGAAGGAGCTGACCACGTGGCCAGGATCGATCCCAGCAAGCTCGCGCTCGAGGAGCGCGTCGTCCAGATCAACCGCGTCGCCAAGGTCGTCAAGGGCGGCCGCCGCTTCTCGTTCAGCGCGATCGTCGTTGTCGGCGACGGTGCCGGCCACGTCGGGGCCGGGCTGGGCAAGGCCGGCGAGGTGCCCGAGGCGATCCGCAAGGGCGTCGAGGACGCGAAGAAGAACCTGATCCGGGTCCCGCTCGTCGGGACGACGATCCCGCACGAGGTGCGCCAGGAGTTCTCGGCCTCGCGGATCCTCCTGAAGCCCGCCTCGCGGGGCACCGGCGTCGTCGCCGGCGGCTCGGTCCGGGCCGTCGTGGAGGCCGCCGGGATTCGCGACATCCTGGCCAAGACCCATGGCTCGACGAACCCGGTCAACGTCACCCGGGCCACGATCGAGGCCCTGCGCAGTCTCCATTCGGCCGAGGAGCTGAGCGCCCGCCGGGGCGTCACCCTGCGCAGCTTCATCGCCGGCCAGCCGGTCTCGGAGGCGGGCGATGGGCGCTAGGCTGCGGGTCACCCAGGTCAGGAGCACGATCAGCCACGTCGCCCGCAACCGGGGCACGATCCGGGCCCTCGGCCTGCACCGGATCGGCGACACGGTCGAGCTTCCCGACAACGCCGCCACGCGAGGGATGGTCCGCCAGGTCCGCTTCCTCGTCGAGGTCGAGGAGGTCCCCGAGGCCGGGACCGAGGAGAAGCCATGAAGCTCCATGATCTGCACCCGGCCCCCGGCTCGCGGACTCCGCGGACCCGCGTCGGACGGGGGATCGCGGCCGGCAAGGGCAAGACCGCCGGGCGCGGCACGAAGGGCCAGAAGGCGCGCACCGGCGGTTCGATCCCGCCCTGGTTCGAGGGCGGCCAGACGCCGATTCATGTCCGGCTCCCGAAGCTGCGCGGCTTCAGAAACCGGTTCAAGGTCGAGTACGAGGTCGTGAACGTCGGCCGGATCGCATCCCTCGTCGAGCTCGGGGCGCTCGCCCCGGGCGAGATGCCCGGCGGGCGGACCGGGAGTCGTGCCGGGGCGCCCGCTCCGATCACGATCAACCAGGAGATCCTCCGTGCGGTCGGCCTCGTGAGCACGCTCGACAAGCCGCTCAAGGTGCTCGGCCAGGGCGAGCTGAACGTGCCCCTGTTCGTCGTCGCCGATGCGTTCAGCAAGAGCGCCGTGGCGAAGATCGAGGCCGCCGGCGGCCACGTCCAGGTGCTCGAGATGCCGACCGGCCCGCTCGCCGCACTCCGTCTGCCGGTCGAGCCGGTCGAGGCGGCCGGGGAACCGGCGACGCCGGCGGCGCCGGCGGCCGAGGGAGAGGCCGGCGAGGCGCAGGCGACCGAACCGACCGACTCCGGGGACGCATCGGGCGGGGACGCCTGACCCGTGTTCGAATCGCTGATCAACGCCTTCCGGGCGCCGGACATCCGGCGCCGGATCCTGTTCGTCCTGGGCATCCTGGTCGTCTTTCGGCTCCTCGCCCAGGTGCCCGTTCCGGGCGTCGATCGGACCGCCCTTGCCGACTTCTTCGCGGGCAACCAGCTGTTCGGGCTGCTCGACCTCTTCTCGGGCGGCGGCCTGTCGAACTTCTCGGTCGTCGGGCTCGGGGTGAACCCGTACATCAACGCCTCGATCATCATCCAGCTGATGACGGGCGTCATCCCGGCTCTCACCGCGCTCAGCCGCGAGGGCGAGTACGGCCGGAACAAGATCAACCAGTACACCCGCTACCTGACCGTCCCCCTGGCGATGCTCCAGGCCTACGGCTTCCTCGCCCTCCTGAATTCGCAGCGCATCCTCACCGGCCGGTTCGACCTGGCCAGCCTCGAGACGATCACCCAGATCCTGACCCTGACCGCCGGCTCGATCCTGCTCATGTGGCTGGGCGAGCTGATCACCGAGAAGGGGATCGGCAACGGGATCAGCTTCATCATCTTCGCCGGCATCGTGAGCCGGGTCCCGGTCGCGATCCAGCGCTTCCTGGAGAGCCCTGACTGGGCCTCGGCGATCGTGTTCGCGGTCCTCGGCTTTGCCGCGGTGGCGGTGATCATCTACATCCAGGAGGGCCAGCGGCGGATCCCGGTCCAGTACGCGAGCCGGGTCCGGGGTCGACGGATGTACCAGGGCGGCTCGACGTTCCTGCCCCTGCGGGTGAACCAGGCGGGCGTGATCCCGATCATCTTCGCGGTCAGCATCCTGCTCTTCCCGAGCCAGATCGCCCAGTACTTCACGACCTCCCAGGTGGGGTTCGTCCGGGACGCCGCCCAGGCGATCGTCGGCTTCTTCCAGAACCGGTTCATCTACGGCCTGCTCTACTTCCTGCTGACCGTCGGGTTCACGTACTTCTACACCGCGTTCACCTTCAAGCCCGACGAGACGGCCGAGCAGCTGCGCAAGAACGGCGGGTTCATCCCGGGCATCCGTCCCGGGCGCCCGACCCAGGATTACCTTGCCCGGATCGTGCAGCGGATCACGATCGCGGGGGCGTTCTTCCTCGGCGCGGTCGCCGTCGCCCCGTTCGTGGTCAGTGCCGTCCTGCCCGGCCTGGGCGGGCTGTCGCTCGGCGGCACGAGCCTGCTGATCGTGGTCAGCGTCGTGGTCGAGACGATGAAGCAGGTCGAGGCGCAGCTGATGATGCGCAACTACGAGGGCTTCATCAGGTGATCGTGATCGTCCTGCTCGGCGCCCCGGGGGCGGGCAAGGGGACCCAGGCCGAGCTCCTCGCCGCGCGCCTCCGGCTGCCCCATGTCGCCACCGGCGACCTGTTCCGGGCCGCGATCAGGGACGACAGCGCGATCGGGCGGGACGCCCGGGCCTACGTCGAGCGGGGCGAGCTCGTGCCGGACGAGATCGCGGTCCGGATCCTCCTCGAGCGGCTCGACCGTCCCGACGCGGCCGTCGGGGCGATCCTGGACGGGTTCCCCCGGACGCGGGCCCAGGCCGAGACGCTTGACCGGGCCCTGGCCGAGCGGGGCAGCCGGGTCAGCCGGGCGCTCCTGATCGAGGTTCCCGAGGACGAGCTCGTCCGCCGCCTGACCGCGCGCTGGATCTGCGAGCAGGCCGGCCACGTCTACAACCTCGACACGAACCCGCCCCGCGTCGCCGGGCGCTGCGATCTTGACGGCTCGCCGCTCGTCCAGCGCGCCGACGACACGGAGGCCGTCGTCCGGGCCCGGCTGGCCGGGCAGCTCGACGCCCTCGGCGAGGTGATCGAGCACTACCGGCGCCAGAGTGTGCTCCGGACCGTCGACGGCAGCCGGCCGATCGCCGAGGTCACCGCCTCCCTGCTTGCCCTCCTGCCCGAGCGCGATCGCGTGTTCGAGGCCCGGCCCGTCGCGGGTCAGTCGTCGTAGTCGTGGTCACCCGCAAGTCGCGTGCCGAGATCGAGAAGATGCGCCGGGCCGGGCGGGTCGTGGCCGAGGTGCTCGCCCTGCTCGAGGAGGCGCTCCGGCCGGGGATCACGACCGCGGCCCTCGACGCGCTGGCCGAGCGTCACATCCGGTCCGCCGGTGCGATCCCCTCGTTCAAGGGCTACCTCGGCGGCGGACGCTACGGGAGCGGTCCGGGTGCCTTCCCGGCCAGCATCTGCGTGTCGATCGACGACGAGGTCGTCCACGGCATCCCGGGCGAGCGCGTGATCCGGGAAGGCCAGATCGTGTCGGTCGACGCCGGGGCGATCGTGGAGGGCTGGCACGGTGACGCGGCCCGGACGTTCGTCGTCGGCGACGCGCCGCCCGAGGCGCGCCGGCTGGTCGAGACGACCCGCCTGGCGATGATGGCCGGGATCGCCGCGGCGCTCCCCGGCCACTGGATCGCGGACATCGGCGGCGCGGTCGAGGAGGTCGCCCGGGGAGGCGGCTACGGGATCGTTCGCCAGTTCGTGGGCCACGGGATCGGGACCTCGATGCACGAGGAACCGCAGGTCCCGAACTTCCGCTCGCCCTCGAAGGGCCTCCGACTCGCACCGGGGATCTGCCTGGCGATCGAGCCGATGCTCACGCTCGGCAGCGAGGAGGTCTACATCAAGCCGGACGGCTGGACGGTCGCGACCCGCGACGGCTCGCTGGCGGCCCACTTCGAGCACACGATCGCGGTCACCGAGCATGGCCCGGAGATCCTGACGGTTGTATGAGGGGGCCGAGTTGCCGGGAAGCGGTGATTTTGGTACCCTTTGCGTTCGTGTGTCGGCCCTGAGGCCGGCACGCCGTACGAGAGAGGGAAGACGAACAGCCTGTGGCCAAGAAGGACGCGATCGAAGTCGAAGGAACGGTCATCGAGCCGCTTCCGAACACCATGTTCGCCGTCGAGCTGGAGAACGGCCATCGCGTCCTGGCCCACATCAGCGGCAAGCTCCGGATGAACTTCATCAGGATCCTGCCCGGCGACCGGGTGCGGGTCGAGCTCTCGCCCTATGACCTCTCGCGGGGTCGGATCACGTACCGCCTCAGGTAACTCACACAGATCGAGGGTCCGTTGAAAGTCAGAGCCTCCGTCAAGGCGCGCTGCGACAACTGCAAGGTGATCCGTCGCCATGGCACCGTGATGGTCATCTGCACCAATCCGAAGCACAAGCAGCGGCAGGGGTAACCGATGGCACGCATCGCCGGCGTCGACATCCCGCGCGAGAAGCGCGTGGAGGTCGCCCTCACGTACATCTACGGGATCGGCCTGCCGACCAGCCAGAAGATCCTCGCCCAGACGAACATCAACCCGGACACCCGGGTGCGCGATCTGACCGAGGAGCAGGTGAACCGGCTGCGCGAGCTGATCGACCGGCGCTTCAAGGTCGAGGGTGATCTGCGCCGCGAGGTCGCGCTGAACATCAAGCGACTGATCGAGATCGGCTCGTACCGCGGTCTGCGCCACCGGCGCAACCTCCCGGTGCGCGGCCAGCGAACAAAGACGAACGCACGCCAGCGGCGCGGACCGAAGAAGACGGTCGGCGTCCGGCGCAAGAAGTAACGCAGGAAGCAAGGGGTCTGACAGAGGGATGGCCGAGCGCAAGCGGGCGACCAAGCAGCGCCGCCGGGAGCGGAAGAACGTGCCCCAGGGGCACGCCCACATCCAGGCGACGTTCAACAACACGATCATCACGATCACGGACCCGGCGGGTGCCGTCATCAGCTGGGGTTCGGCCGGGGTGGCCGGGTTCAAGGGCTCCCGCAAGAGCACGCCGTACGCGGCCGCGCTGAGCGCCGAGGGGGCAGCCCGTCGGGCGATGGAGCACGGCATGCGCCAGGTGGAGGTGTACGTCAAGGGCCCGGGCGCCGGCCGCGAGCAGGCGATCCGGTCGCTCCAGGCCGCCGGTCTCGAGGTCACCGCGATCACCGATGTGACCCCCATCCCGCACAACGGCTGCCGCCCGCCCAAGCGGCGCCGGGTCTGAGCGAGGAGGGGACCTGATGGCTCGCTACACCGAATCGGTCTGCCGGCTCTGTCGCCGGGAAGGCACGAAGCTCTTCCTGAAGGGCTCGCGCTGCTACACGAAGAAGTGCGCCTTCGAGCGCCGTCCGAGCCCCCCCGGGCAGCACGGGGTGCGCCGACGCAAGGTTGGCGACTACGGCGTCCAGCTGCGCGAGAAGCAGAAGGTCCGCCGCGTCTACGCCGTGCTCGAGCGCCAGTTCCGCAACTACTTCGACCTGGCCGAGGCGCGTCCCGGGGTGACCGGCGAGAACCTGCTCCGGATGCTCGAGCTCCGGCTCGACAACGTCGTCTACCGGCTCGGCTTCGCCAGCTCGCGGGCCCAGGCCCGCCAGCTCGTGGGACATGGCCACTTTGCCGTCAACGGCCGCCCGACGAGCATCCCGTCGTTCCAGCTCAAGCCGGGCGACCGGATCGCGGTCCGCGAGTCGCGGGTCGGCCGGGAGCCGTTCAAGATGGCCAAGGAGACGCTCCGCTCCCACCAGGCACCGGAGTGGCTGAGCCTGGAGCCGGCCAGGCTGGCCGGCACCGTCGTCGACCTGCCGCGCCGCGACCAGATGCCGCTCGACCTCAACGAGCAGCTCGTGGTCGAGTACTACTCGAGGTAACCCCCAGACCATGATCGAACTCGAGAGCCCGCAGATCGAGCCGGTCGAGGACCGCGGCACGTACGCCAAGTACGAGGCCGGGCCGCTCCAGGCCGGCTATGGCGTCACGCTGGGCAATGCCCTGCGCCGCGTCCTTCTCTCCTCGCTCGAGGGGGCGGCCGTGACCGCCATCCAGATCCGGGACGTCTACCAGGAGTTCTCGACGATCCCGGGCGTCAAGGAGGACGTCACCCAGATCGTTCTCAACGTCAAGAAGCTCCGCCTGAAGAGCTTTGCCGCCCATCCGGTCCAGCTCAAGCTGGTCAAGAGCGGGGCCGGTCCGGTGACCGCCGCCGACATCACCGAGTCGGCGGACGTCGAGATCGTCAACCCCGACCAGCTCCTGATGACCCTTGATTCGGACGACGTGACGATCGAGATGGATCTGACCGTCGAGCGCGGGATCGGCTACGTGTCGGCCGACCGGGCCGAGTCGCTGCCGATCGGGGTGATCGCCGTCGACGCGATCTTCACCCCGGTTCGCAAGGTGAACTACTGGGTCGAGGCGATGCGCGTCGGCCAGGTGACGAACTACGACAAGCTGACGATCGAGATCGAGACCGACGGCACGATCAGCCCCGAGGAGGCGCTCTCGCGGGCCGCCGACATCCTCGTCCGCCAGTTCCAGCCGTTCGTCACGATCGGCATCGTCGGCGGCGCCACCGACCGGGTCACGGCCGGGATCCCGTCGCTCCCCCCGAACATGCTCGACATGCCGATCGAGGAGCTCGACCTGCCGATGCGGGCCTACAACTCGCTGAAGCGGAACAACATCGTCAAGGTCGGCCAGCTCCTCCAGCTCTCGGACGACGATCTGCTCCGGATGCGCAACTTCGGCAAGAAGTCGCTCGACGAGATGAAGGAGCGCCTTCGGATGCGCGGCTTCATCGTCGCCGACAGCGAGGGCGGGCCCGAGGGTGAGCTCGAGGACGAACCGCTCGAGGACGACGAGCCGGCCGACGAGTCCCTCGCCGCCGACAGGGAGGGCTGAGCGGTGGCACACCGGATTGACGGGCGCAAGCTGAGCCGAAAGCGCGGCCCGCGCCTGGCCCTGTACAAGAACCTGACCGTGTCGGTCCTGCGCTACGAGCGCGTACGCACGACCGAGGCGAAGGCCAAGGAGGTTCGCGGTCGGGTCGAGCGGATGATCACCCTGGCCAAGCAGGGCGATCTCGCCGCACGACGGGCGGTCATCTCGGCCTTCCCGAACGAGCCGCTCGTGGTCAGCAAGCTGTTCGACGAGATCGCGCCCAAGTACGCCGACCGGACCTCCGGCTACACCCGGATCGTCCGCCTCGGCCAGCGCCAGGGAGACGCGGCCGAGATCGTCCAGATCGAGCTCGTGTGACGAGATGAACGAGATCGCCGCGCCATCCTGCGGCGAGCGCTAGGCGCTCGAGAGGGCGCGCCCGTGCGCTACCTGGCGCGGGTCGAATATGACGGTACGGACTTCGCCGGGTTCCAGGTCCAGCCTGGGGTCCGGACGGTCCAGGGAGAACTCGAGGCCGTGCTCGGCCGGCTGTCCGGGGGGACCCGGCAGCGGGTCGATGCGGCCGGCCGGACCGACGCCGGCGTGCACGCGACCGGGCAGGTGATCGCATTCACCGACCCGGGGCGGCTGCCGGCAGCGGAGCTGGAGCGGGCAGTGAACGCGCTCCTGCCGGCCGACGTGGCGATCCGCGACCTGCGGCGCGTCCCGGCCGGGTTCCACCCACGCTACGCGGCGCGGTATCGGGAGTACCGCTACACCGTCTGGAACGGGCCGCGCAGCCCGCTCCGCGAGCGGATGGCGCTCGGGGTGCGGGTCCCGCTCGATACCGCCGCGATGGCACGGGTCGGGTCGGTCCTCGTCGGCCGGCACGACTTCAGCGCTTTCGGGGCAGCGGACCGCCAGCCGGTCCGGACCGTGCACTGGGTCCGGGTCCGGCGCGCAGGGTCGCTCGTGACGATCGACGTCGCGGCCGACGCCTTCCTGCGAGGGATGGTTCGCCGGATCGTGGCCGTCCTCCTCGAGGCCGGCCGTGGCAAGATGGATGAGCAACAGGTCGCGGCGATCCTGGCCTCGCGACGGCCGGCCCTGAACGGGGCGGTGGCACCGGCCAGGGGGTTGTGCCTGCGGCGCGTCGTTCTCGGACGGCGGGACGCAGGCCGGGACGACAGGACAGAAACGAGGCCATGAAGACCGCGAAGACATTCACGCTCCGCGAGAGCGAGATCGAGCGACGCTGGTACGTCGTCGACGCGACGGACGAGACGCTCGGCCGCCTGGCGTCGCGGATCGCCCGTGTCCTCGAGGGCAAGCACAAGCCGACGTTCACCCCGCACCTCGACTCGGGTGATCACGTGATCGTCCTGAACGCCTCGCGGGTGGCGGTGACCCGTGACAAGCGCGAGACGAAGCTGTACATCCGCCACAGCGGGTACCCCCAGGGCTTCAAGCAGGAGACGCTCGGTCACCTGCTCGAGCGTCGCCCCGAGGAAGTGATCCGGCGGGCCGTGAAGGGGATGCTCCAGCACAACCGGCTCGGCGCGCAGCAGCTGCGGAAGCTGAAGATCTACCCCGGAGCCGACCACCCGCACCAGGCCCAGCGGCCCGAACCGCTCGCCTGACGAGGAGCCTGCCAGCATGACCACCTCCGCATTCTTCTCGGGCACCGGGCGGCGCAAGACGGCCGTGGCCCGGGTGCGCCTCCTTCCCGGCGAGGGCGAGATCGTCGTCAACGGTCGCTCCCTCGATGAGCACTTCGGCAACGCGATCAACGAGTCCGACGTCCGGCTTCCGTTCCGGGTGACCGGGACCGAGGGACGGTTCAACGCGATGATCAAGGTCGAGGGCGGCGGGGTGACCGGCCAGGCCGGCGCGATCCGCCACGGAATCGCACGGGCCCTCCTCCAGATCGATCCCGAGGGGCACCGTTTGCCCCTCCGCCAGGCCGGCCTGCTGACCCGCGATCCGCGGATGAAGGAGCGCAAGAAGTACGGCCTGAAGCGGGCCCGCAAGGCACCGCAGTACACGAAGCGCTAGTCGCGGCGGGTCGAGCCGGCCGGAGCCGCCGGTGAGCGAAGCCGTCTACGAGCGCTACAAGGACGCCCTCCGCCGGGGCCACGTGGCCGCGCTCCGGGGCCACGTGGCGGTGGCCCTCGAGGCGTATGCCGAGGCCGCCTCGATCGCGCCCGAGCGAGCCCTGCCGCATGCGAGCATCGGGCACGTCCAGCTCCGTCGGGGCCGGCTCGACGAGGCGCTCGCCGCCTTCGACCAGGCGCTCGCCCGGGCTCCCCGCGACGAGGCGGCCCTTCTCGGGCGGGCCGAGGTCCTGGCCCGGCTCGGCCGGGCCGTCGAGGCTGCCCGGACCCTCGACCTCGTGGCCGAGATCGAGGAGGCCGCCGGACGCCCGGTCGAGGCCCTCGAGTCCGCCCGCAGGGCCCTCGAGCTGGCCGAGTCGCGCGCCCGTCGCCGGTCCCTCCAGCGCCTCGTCCGGCTGGTCCGGGAAGGGGAGCCCGACCCGGCGGCCGCGGCGGCGCTGACGAGCGCCGTTCGCCTCCTCGAGACCGGCCCGTCGGCGGCCGGCTCGCCCGCCGGCGAGCCGATCGGCGTGGCCGTCCCCGAGGCCGAGGCCGTCCCCGAGGCCGAGGCCGAGGCCGAGATCGAGCCCGCGCCGGCACCGGGACCGGACGAGCTGCTCGTCGAGGCCGAGGCGGCGATCGAGGCCGGGCAGGCCGCGACCGTTCCCGGCGCCTCGCTCGCCGCCGCGCGCGCCCTCGCCGCCGCCGGCCGGACCGACGCCGCCCTCGACATCTGCTACCGGGCCCTCGCGATCGCGCCTGGCGACCTCGAGCTTCACCTCGTCCTGGTCGAGATCTACCGCGACCGCGGCTGGCGAGAGCTGGCGAGCGAGAAGCTCGAGCTCCTTCGCCACCTGGCCGAGCTGGACGATGACCGCCGCGTCCTCGCCCGGGTCGTCGCCCTGCAGGCGGCCGTCGCGGCCGGGGCCGATCAGCCGGCCTGACCGGCCGGGGGTCGGGTGCGGCCGGCGATCGCCCGGGCCGGACCGGCTCGGCGGCCGGCGGGAGCCGGTCGCGATGCTACACTCAGGCGACGATGCCCCAGCTCCTCCAGTCGATCCTCGACCAGGTCCGGCTGTCGACGCTGGTCGACATTGCGATCACCGCCCTGCTCATCTACTGGCTGTTCAGCCTGATCCGGGGGACACGGGCGGTCCGCCTCGTGATCGGCGTCTCGGTCCTGTTCGGGGTCTATGCCGCCGCCCAGGCGCTCGAGCTGCGCCTCCTGAGCCAGCTCCTCCAGACCGGCGCCGTCGTCGGCCTGTTCGCCCTCGTCGTCATCTTCCAGCCCGAGCTGCGGCGCGCTCTCGAGCGGATCGGACGGGTCGGCTCGCTCGCCTGGCTCCTTGCCCCGGCCGACCAGCGCTCGGCGGAGAACGTCGCCAGCGCGGTCGCCCGGGCGGCGAGCCTCCTCTCGGCCGAGGGGCACGGGGCGCTGATCGTGATCGAGCGCGAGACCGGTCTCGAGGAGATCGCCGAGACCGGGGTGATGCTCCATGCCGATCTGTCGGCCGACCTGCTCCAGACGATCTTCACCCCGCACTCCGCCCTGCACGACGGCGCGGTCGTCATCCGCGGCGAGCGGATCCTCGCCGCCGGGGCACTCCTGCCCCTGGCCGAGACAACCGTCCAGGCTGAGCGCTTCGGGACCCGCCACCGGGCCGCACTCGGGATCACCGAGCAGACCGACGCGGTGGTTGTCGTCGTGTCGGAGGAGAACGGACAGATCAGCCTCGTCGAGCGGGCCCGGATCGTGCGCAACCTGAACGAGGCCCAGCTGGCCCGGGCGATCACGGCCCTGCTCAACCCGAACCGGGGCCGGCCGCGGTTCGGGCGCCCGCCGCGGGGCGGGGCGCGCCGGGCGAGTGCCGTTCGTCCCGTCGAGCCGCCCGCCCCCAGCCCGGCCGGCCACGCCGGGCGCCGGCTCACCGGGGACGAGGAGCAGCCGGCAGCCGCGGTCCGGGCCCGACAGTGAGACGGTTCATCGGCTTCGTCGTCCACAACTGGCCGCTCAAGCTCGGGGCGGTCGTGCTCGCCACGCTCCTCTACGCCGGCCTCGTCCTCTCCCAGAACGCGCAGGTGTGGGCCGGCCGGGTGCCGATCGTGCCGGTCAATCAGCCTGCCTCGGTCGTCATCCTGGGCAACCTCGGCGAGGTCCACGACATCCGCCTGTTCGCCCCGCGCGACGCGTTCGATCGGCTCTCGAGCGCGAGCTTCTCGGCCTTCGTCGACCTGGCCGGGGTCGAGCCCCAGCCGGGCAGCTCGTTTGTCACCGTGCCCGTCCAGGTCCGGGTCGCCGACGGGCGGGTGCAGGTCCTCGACTTCGACCCGCGCCAGATCCAGGTCCAGCTCGACCCGCTCGTGAGCAAGGCGGTACCGGTCGAGGTCGACCATGGCACGGTCCCGCCCGGGCTCGAGATCCGCGACCCCGTCCTCGACGTCCGCCAGGTGACTGTCAGCGGGCCGCGCTCCGCGGTCAGCCAGGTCGCCCAGGCGGTTGCCCGGGTCCTGATCCAGCCGTCCGGGATCTCGATCGACCAGTCGGTCGACCTCATCGCCGTCGATGGCCGGGGCGAGCCGGTCTCGCAGGTCCGTCTCGATCCGGCCGCGGTCCGGGTGCGGATCCTCGTCGGCAACCAGCTCGTGAGCAAGTCGCTGCCGGTCAACCCGGTCGTCGTCGGCACGCCCGGGGTCGGCTACGAGATCGGCTCGATCACGGTCACCCCGGCGATCGTGACCGTCGAGGGTGACGCGAGCGTGCTCGGCGACCTGGCCCGGATCGACACGAACCCGGTCTCGCTCTCGGGAGCCGCGGCCGACTTCGCACGCACGATCGACCTCGCCCTGCCGGAGGGGGTCGCGCCGCTCGGCGAGAGCACGGTCCGTGTCGCGGTCCGGATCCGGCCGACGATGGGCAGCCGGACGGTCAGCGCCGGGATCGTCCTGACCGGGACGCGGGCCGACCGCACGTATACCCTCTCGACCGACCGGGTCCTGGTCACCGTCGGCGGCGCGAGCGCCGACCTCGACCTGCTCGACCCGCGCAGCCTCGTTGTCGTGGCCGACGTCACCGACCTCCCGCCGGGCGATCACGAGCTCGCCCTCCGGGCCGCCCTGGGGACCCGGCTCAGCCTGGTCGCGATCAGCCCCGCCCGGATCGTGGTCACGGTCGAGCTTCCGGCCTCGCCCAGCCCGACGACTCCACCCGGACCGTAGGATGCCCCGCCTGTTCGGAACCGACGGCATCCGGGGGGTCGCCAACGTCGACCTCAAGCCCACGATCGCCTATGCCCTCGGCCGGGCGACCGCGTACCGCCTCGTCGGTGCCGGCGGCTCGCTCGTCGTCGGCCAGGACACCCGTCGCTCATGCGACATGTTCGTGGCCGCGATCACCGCCGGCGCGACGAGCCTCGGGGTCGACGTCCACCGGGTCGGCGTCGTCCCGACCCCGGCCCTCGCCTTCCTCGCCGGGCAGGGCGAGTTCGCGGCCGGGATCATGGTCTCCGCCTCGCACAACCCGGCCGAGGACAACGGGCTCAAGGTCCTCGATGGCGCAGGTCTGAAGCTCGACGACTCGATCGAGGACGAGCTCGAGGCGCTGATCTGGCGCTCCGAGGAGCTCGGCGGGGTGGGCAACGGGGAGCTCGGGGTGGCGGTCGACGCGTCCGGACTGCTCGACCGCTACCGCGCCCACCGGCTCGCCCTCGCTCGCGCCATCCGAACCGACATCCACCTCGTCCTCGACTGCGCCAACGGCTCGGGCGGGATCGTCGCCCCCGAGATCCTCGCCGCCACCGGGGCCCGGGTCGACGTCATCCACAACGAGCCCGACGGGCTGAACATCAACGTCCGGGCCGGCGCCACCGCGCCCGCCTCGCTCGCAGCGGCCGTCGTCGAGCGGGGCGCCGACGTCGGCTTCGCCCTCGACGGCGACGCGGACCGGCTGATCGCGGTCGATGCCGCCGGGCGGGTCGTCGACGGCGACCAGGTGCTCGGCATCCTCGCCCTCGACCGGCTCGCGCGGGGGGCGCTGGCGAACGGCGCGCTCGTCGTCTCCGTCCTCTCCAACGGCGGGCTCCAGGCGGTCGTCGAGGCGGCCGGCGGGACCCTGATCCGGACCCCGGTCGGCGACAAGTACATCCTCGAGGGGATGCAGGTGAACGGCGCCGAGCTGGGCGGCGAGAAGAGCGGCCACGTGATCGTTCTCGAGCACACGACGAGCGGCGACGGGATCGTCACCGCCCTCGAGGTCCTCGGGGTGATGAGCCGGCGCGGCCGGGGGCTGGCCGAGCTGGCCGCCCGGATCCCGCTCCTGCCCCAGCAACAGCGTGCCGTGCGCGCCCGTCACAAGGACCAGTGGGAGGGCGACCCGGTCCTCCAGCGGGCGATCGCCGAGGCATGCGACCGGCTCGGCGCCGGGGGACGGGTCCTCGTCCGTCCGTCGGGGACCGAGCCGGCCCTCCGGGTGATGGTCGAGGGGACCGACCCCGGGCTCGTGACCGAGCTGGCGGACACGATCGCCTCGATCGCCGGGGAGCGTCTAAACTGAGCCGGCTGCCCGACCGGCGAGGCGGAGACGTGTCGGTCGTCACCGTCGGGCAGAGACGGAGAGCGTGACGTCATGTGCGGGATCGTCGGCTACACCGGGCCCCGGGAAGCGGGTCCGATCCTGATCGAAGGCCTGAAGCGGCTCGAGTACCGGGGCTACGATTCGGCCGGGATCGCCCTCGTCGACGAGGCCGGCGGCCTGTTCGTCGAGAAGCGTGCCGGCAAGCTGGCAAACCTGCAGACGGCGCTCCTCGACCGGACGCCCCATGCCGCGATCGGGCTGGCCCACACCCGCTGGGCGACCCACGGCCGGCCGAACGACCTGAACGCCCATCCCCACGTCGACTGCACCGGCGAGATCACGGTCATCCACAACGGGATCATCGAGAACTTCCGCGAGCTGCGCGACGAGCTCGAGCGACGCGGCCACCGGCTTGCCTCGGAGACCGATACCGAGGCGCTCGCCCACCTGATCGAGGACGCCTACGCGGGCGACATCGCCGAGGCGACCCGGGCCGCGCTCCGCCAGGCCGAGGGCGCCTACGCCCTGGCGGTGATGCACCGGGCCGAACCGGACCGCCTCGTCGGGGCCCGGATGAACGTGCCGCTCGTGGTCGGGATCGGCGAGGGCGAGACGTTCCTCGCCTCCGACGTGGCCGCGATCCTCGCCCACACCGACCGGGTGATCTTCCTCGAGGAGGGTGACGTGGCCGATCTCCGTCCCTCCGGGGTCGCGATCAGCGGCGTCGACGGGGTGCCACGCGAACGGGTCGTGAGCACGGTCGCCTGGTCGCTCGAGGCGGCCGAGAAGGGCGGCTACGAGCATTTCATGGCCAAGGAGATCGACGAGCAGCCGGACGCCCTGCGGGCGGCGATTACCGGCCGGGTGAGCCGCGACGGGCGGATCCGGGTCGACGAGCTCGACGGGCTGGCCGGGCACCTGGCGACGATCGACCGGGTCGAGCTGATCGCCTGCGGCAGCGCCTACTACGCCTCGCTCGTCGGGGCGGCCGTCCTCCAGGAGTGGACCGGCCTGCCGGCCCGGGCGACGGTCGGCTCGGAGTTCCGCTACGCCCCGCCGCCGCTCGACGAGCGGACGCTCGTGATCGCCGTCACCCAGTCCGGCGAGACCGCCGACACGATCGCCCCTACCCGGCTGGCCCGCGAGCGAGGCTGCCCGGTCGTGGCGGTCACGAACACGGTCGGCTCGGCGATCACCCGCGAGGCGGACGCGGTCCTCTTCCTGCAGGCGGGACCGGAAATCGCGGTCGCCGCCTCGAAGACGTTCACGACCCAGGTGACGACGCTGGTCATCCTCGCCGCCGCCATCGCCAAGCTGCGCGGGGCGCTCGAGGCGGGACCGGAGCTCGAGCTCGGGCTCGCCCTGCGGGCGCTTCCGGATGCCGCCCGGCGGGCCCTCGACAACGCCGCCGACAGCGCCACGCTCGCCCGGCGGTACGTGAACTCGCGCGGCTTCATGTTCGTCGGCCGGGGGCTGACCTACCCGGCCGCCCTCGAGGGGGCGCTCAAGCTCAAGGAGGTCAGCTACGTCCATGCCGAGGGCTACGCGGCCGGTGAGCTGAAGCACGGCCCGATCTCGCTCCTCGATGCCGAGGTGCCGCTCGTCGCGGTCGCGACCCGCTCGAGCGTCTACGACAAGCTGATCAGCAACGTCATGGAGGGCCGTGCCCGCGACGCGCGGGTGATCGCGGTCGCGACCGAGGGCGACCCGCACATCGGGCGCTTCGCCGACGAGGTGTGCTGGGTGCCGGACACGCACGAGGCGCTCAGCCCGGTCCTGGCGGTCATCCCGCTCCAGCTGTTCGCGTACCAGATGGCCGTCGCCCGCGGCACCGACGTCGACCAGCCGCGCAACCTGGCCAAGTCGGTGACGGTCGAGTAGGACGGAGATGGCGTCGCGCCCACGAGCGGACGCGCTCACCCCGGCCGTTCCGCCCGATCCCGCCGCCGTGCCGCCCGCCGGGACGACCGAGCTCGGGATCGACATCGTCAAGGTCGAGCGGATCCGCCGCGCCCTCGAGCGCCATGGGGCACGCTTCGCCGGCCGCGTGCTCACCCCGGCCGAGCAGCGCTACGTGCGCGACCGGCCGGAGACGTTCGCCGGGCGCTGGGCGGCCAAGGAGGCGGTGTCCAAGGTCCTCGGCCTCGGTGTGCGCGGGATCGGCTGGCGGGAGATCGAGATCGAGCGTCTGCCGACCGGCCAGCCCGCCGTCCGGCTCCACGGCCGCGCCGCCGCCCGTGCCCGGCAGCTGGGGATGAGCCGGGTGGCGGTCTCGATCAGCCACGAGGCGGACTACGCGGTCGCGATCGCGTACGGCATCCGCGCCGCCGGCGGCCGCTACCTCTTCCCGCCCGACATCGAGGACCGGCTCGACGAGCGCGAGCGCCGGATCCTGGCCCGGATCGAGCGGCTGCGGGCCCTCGCCGAGGGGAGGGGCCCGGATGCCTGAACACGCCCCGGTCGGCTTCGGGCGGAGGGCCGGGGAGATGGCCGGCGGAACCGGGCGGGCGATCGAGGTCGTCCCGGGCGCGACCGCGCTCGATGACGACCTCGTGGCCGGACTCCTCCCCGCCCGTCCCGGGCGCGGCCACAAGGGGATGTTCGGCAAGCTGCTCGTCCTGGCCGGGTCGCTCGACTACGCCGGGGCGGCGCTCCTCGTCTGCCGCGCTGCCGGGCGGGCCGGAGCCGGCCTCGTCACCCTGGCCGTGCCCGAGTCGCTCCAGCCGCTCTTCGCGGCCAAGGTCGTCGAGGCGACGACGATGGGCCTGCCCGAGGACGACGTCGAGGAGGTCGACCCCGAGCCGGCGCTCGGACGGATCCTCGATCACGACCACGACGCGATCGTCGTCGGTCCGGGCCTCCGGCCCGGGCTGGCCACGACCGAGCTGATCTCGGCCCTCCTCGCGGTCCCCGAGGAGCCGGTCCCGGTGCCCGCCGTCGTCGATGCCGAGGCGCTCCGTTCGCTCGCCTCGCTCGACACCTGGTGGGAGGGCGTCACCCGCCGGGTGGTGCTCACCCCGCACGTCGGCGAGTTCCGCCGCCTGCGGGCCGCCAGCGGGCTCGATCCGGAGGCCGACGGCGACCTCCAGGCCGATGATGCCGCTCGCGCCCGGGCCGCCGCGAGTGCCGCCGCGGCGTGGGGCCAGGTCGTCGTCCTCAAGGGAGCCCGGACGGTGATCGCGGAGCCCGGAGGCTCGATTGCGGTTGCCCCGTTCGAGAACCCGGCCCTCGCCAGCGGCGGGACCGGCGACGTCCTGTCCGGGACGATCGGGGCGCTCCTCGCCCAGGGCGTCGAGCCGTTCGCCGCAGCCCGGCTCGGGGTCTACCTTCACGGCCTCGCCGGCGAGGCGGTCCGGCAGCGGGTCGGTGATGCCGGGCTGCTCGCCTCGGACCTGCCCGACGAGCTGGCCTACGCCCGCCGGCGGCTGGCGCTGCTCGCCGCTCGCCGCTCGACCGGCCGTCGCCTCGGGTTCGGGGTCCGGGATGCCTCGACCGGGGAGGGGCCACGCTGACGACGCCGCTGCCCCGGACAGCCTGGCTGCGGATCGACCTCGACCGGCTGGCCGGCAACCTGGCCGCGATCCGCTCGCTGCTCCCGGCCGGCGTCCGGGTCGAGGCGGTGGTCAAGGCCGACGCATACGGCCACGGCGCCGTTCCGGTCGCGCGGGCGCTCGCCGCGGCGGCCGTCGACGGGCTGTGCGTGGCCACCTTCGACGAGGCGCTCGAGCTCCGCCGGGCGGGCCTCCGGCTGCCGATCCTCATCCTCTACCCGGTCCCGCCCGAGCTCGCTCCCGAGGCGGCCCGCCGCTCGCTGTCGCTGAGCGCAGGAGACAGCGAGCTCCTGGCCCGGACGCTCGAGGCGCTCCGTCGGGCCGCAGCCGCCGGCCGCTCGCCGGGCCGCCGGCTGCGGATCCAGATCGAGCTCGAGACCGGGCTCGGGCGGGGCGGCTTCGTCAGCCCGGCCGAGGCGCGGGCTGCGGCCGAGGCGATCCGCGCCACGCCCGGGGCGGTCCTGACCGGCCTGTGGTCGCATCTCGGCTCGCCCGAGGACGCGCTTCGCTCGGAGAGCCAGGCCGCCCGCTTCGAGGCCGCGAGCGCGCTCCTGCGCGACGGCGGCGTCCGCCTCCCCGTTCGCCACCTCCTCGCCAGCGGGGGGATCCTCGCCGGGCGGGTGCCCGCCTACGACGCGGTCCGGGTCGGCCTCGCGCTCTACGGTCTCGTCCCGGACGATCTGCTCCCACGCGGACCGGAGGCGGGTGGGGCGCAGGTGCGGGCGGTGATGTCGCTCCACGCCCGCCCGGTCCGCGTCGTCGACCTGCCGGCCGGGAGCGCGATCAGCTACGGGGCGAGCTTCATCACCCGCCGTCCGAGCCGGATCGCAACCCTGCCCGTCGGGTACGGCGACGGCTGGAGCCGGGGATACTCGAACCGGACGAGCGCGCTCGTCCGCGGCCGGCGGGTGCCGCTCGTGGGCAACGTGGCGATGGACGCGGTCATGGCCGACGTGAGCGACGTGCCCGGGCCGCCGGTCACGATCGACGACGAGTTCGTCCTCCTCGGCGAGCAGGGCGAACTCGAGATCACGGCCGCCGAGCTGGCGCGGGCGCGCACCACGATCTCGTGGGAGGTCGTCACCGCGATGGCCCGGCGGCTGACCCGGGTGTACGATTCCGGGTCCGCGACGGTCGGTCTGCGGACACTGGTGGACGAGGAGATCGGGTGGCCCGGATCGAGCTCTGGAACGGCGACATCTGCGACCTCGAGGTCGACGCGCTCGTCAACCCGGCGAGCGTGACGCTCTGGATGTCGACCGGCGTCGGCGGGGCGATCAAGCGCCGGGGCGGCGACGAGATCGAGTTCGCCGCCGTGCGCCAGGGACCGATCGGGCTGGGCGAGGCGATCGTCACCCCGGCCGGGACGCTCGCGGCCCGGTGGGTGATCCATGCCGCCTCGATCGACCGCGACCGGCGCGCGAACGGGGCCTCGATCGAGGCCGCCGTCCGGAGCGCGATGGCGCGCGCCCGGGAGTACGATATCCGGACGATCGCCTTCCCGGCCCTCGGGACGGGGGTGGGTGGCTTCCCGCTCGACGAGGCGGCCCGGATCATGGTCCGGACGGTCCGGGACGAGCTCGAGCGTTCGCCCCGGATCGAGACGATCGTCTTCGCCCTCCGGGGCGAGGTGACCTACCGCGCCTTCCAGCTCGCCCTCGGAGTCGGTGAACCGACGGCTCCGCCGGCCCAGCCCATCGGAGACCCAGCGTGAACCTCCCCGTCGAGCCGACCGACGAGCAGCGCGAGGAGCTCGTCGAACGTGTCGCCCGCGAGATCCAGCTGCGGGGCCTGATCGCCCCGGCGGTCCACTTCCTCGAGGCCAGCCGACCGTATCGAGGGCTGGGCAGCAACGCGATGCTCTTCTTCGACCCGACCCTGCGCGGCCTGTTCGGTGGCGAGCTCGCCCAGGCCAGCCAGATCCTGGCCGACGAGGCCGGGATCGAGCAGCTGATCGCCAGGCTCGAGGAGGCCGAGGAGGACGAGGAGGACGACGAGGGTGGCTGGGATGCCTGACCCGGCGCCCCGGACGGGCCGCACGAGCGGGTGACGGGCGAACCGCGCGCCTTCCTCGCGCTCGACCTCGGGACCGCGACGAGCTCGGCTGCGCTCGTCGGACGGGTCGACGGCCGCTGGCGCCTCCTGGGCTCGACGGCCGTTCCCTCGGACGTGCCGATCGAGCCGGCGATCGCCGCCCTGGTGGCCGCGATCCGGACCGCCGACCCGCACCTGGCCGGCCTCGTTCGCCTGCCCGTCGGAGCGGCCCTGGCCGATCAGTCGGTCCTCCCCCGGCTCGTGGCGCGGACCCGTCCGACGGCGGTCCTCGCCGTCGTCGCCGCGAGCACGCGCCAGCTCGGGCCGCTGGTCGCCCTCGCCGACCGGGCCGGCTGGCGGGCTCGGGGCCTTGCGGCCGAGACGAGCGACCCGGTCGAGCTGACCCGGCTCCTCCTGGCACCGGACGTCGGGGCGATCCTCGTCGGGGCCGGGGAACGGCCCGCCGGCGCCGAGCGGCGGAGCCTTGTCGCCCTGTCCCGGCTCGTCGCGTCCGCCGCGACCCGCCGCCCGGAGCTCGACGTCGTCCTCTCGGGCGCGAGCGCCGCCCAGGCCGGCCTGTTCGCCAGCGGGACGGCCGGCCCGGGCTCGAACCCGGAAGCGGCGCCGGCCGGCAGCGCGCGCGGCGCGCTCCTGCTCGGTCCCGCCCTCGACGCCGGCGAGCCGGCGGGCGAGCCGCTGCGTGCCCTCCTCGACCAGCTCCGGGCCGGCGACGGCGATGCCCGGGCCGCGATCGCCCGGGCCACCGCCTCGCTGGCGCGGGTCCTCGACCGCCGCCTCGAGACGATCGAGATCGGGGCGACGGCCGGGCTGCGGGTCGTCGCCCGGCCGGGGCTGCGCTCGGCCGTCGTCGCCTCGGCCGCGATCGTGCCCGACGAGGTCGACGAGGCGGTCCTCGATGCGATCGGCTACTGGTCGACGACGGCCCTCGACCGCCACCGGCTGCGCGACCGGCTGCGGGAGCTGCGCCGCGTCCCGTGGGGCGATCCCGCCGGCGAGGGGGCGCTGCTGCGGCTCGCTGCCGCCCGCGCCGCCGTCGGCCGGCTCGTCGCGTCCACCCCCGACCTCGAGCCGGGCGCCAGCCCGGACCTCGTCATCGCCGCCGGGGGGGCGTGGGCGGTCTGCCCGGGACCGGTTGTCGGGCTCGCTCTTGCCGACCTCGTCCGTCGCCCGGGCATCAGCCAGTACGCCTTCGATCACGCCCGCCTCCTGGCCCCGATCGGGATGATCGCCCACGAGGAGGAACGGCAGGACGTCCTGGCCGATCTGGCCGACGACCTGCTCGTGCCGCTGGGCACGATCGTCATCGCCGGCGACGTGCGTGCCGGGCGAAACCCCGCCGGGCAGATGTCGGTCCGGGCGGGTCTCGAGTCGGGTGAGCTCGACCTCGTGGCCGGCGGTCTCCAGCTCGTCGACCTCCCGCCCGGTCGCGAGGCCACGGCCGAGCTCCGCTTCCGTGACCCGGTCGTGATCGGGGCTCGAGGGCGGCGCTTCGAGGCTGCCGTGAGCGGTGGTCTCGGTGGCCTGCTCGTCGACCTGCGCGATGTCCCGCTCCGGCTCCCCGAGCGCTCGGACCGGCGACGCCAGCTCCTCTCGGCGTGGCAGGCCGCGCTCTGGCCGGGGCTCGAACGATGAACCCGGGTCCGGCCCCCGACCGCTCGGGCGCCCCTCGCCGACCCGCCGCCCGGCCGGGCCCGGGCGATCTTCCGGCGGGCCTCGAGCTCGTCGCGCCCCGGTCGCTCGTGCGCGAGGCGCCCGTTGCCCGGCTCGCCCTCGCCCCCGGCGACCGCCCTCTCGTCGGGTCGGGCGAGAGCGTCGTCGCCGGCACGCCGCTGGCCGAGCTGGCCCGGGTCCGGCGGGCGGCCGTCATCCCGGCTGCGGCCGTCGGCCCTGACGCCGCCCCCGGCAGCTGGTGGGCCGGTGCCGCTCCCCGTCGCGGCGCCGCCCGGTCGCGCCGCGGGCCCGATGAGGGCGAGCTCCTGTGTCGCACCGACGGCAGCTGGCAGCTCGCCGTGGGCGAGCGCGGAGGGCTCCTCGAAGCGCCGGCGGCGGGAGTCGTGCGCCTCGTGCGCCCCGGGGCGGGGATCAGCCTGGCGACCGCCGGCCTGGCCATGGCCGGGGTGCTTGCGACCGGCGGTCCGGTCCGCGGCCGGCTCGTCGTCCTGGCCGACGCCCGCGCTGAGCTGTCGCGCGGGGCGCTCGATGTCGGGCTCGCCGGGGCGATCGTCGTCGCCGGCTCCCGGGTCGACGCCGAGACGCTCACCCGGGCCCGGGCGATGGGGATCCACGGCGTCGTCGTCGCCTCGGTCGGCAGCCGCGACCTGCGCGACCTCGCCGCGTCCGAGGCACGCCAGCGGGCGAGCCTCCATCCCCCGGCCCCGTTCGCCGTCCTGGCCCTCGAGGGCTACCTCCGCCAGCCGATCGCCTCGCCCGTGTTCGATCTCCTCGTCGCCCTCGTCGGCCGGGACGTGGCGATCGTCGACGATCCGCCCGGGCTGCTGTTCGAGCGGCTCGATCCGCCAGCGCCGTCCCCACCGCCCGATCTCGTGCGGATGCGCGCCGGACCGGCGGTCGGCCGGGAAGGGCGCTGGCTCGGGCTGGCCGGGCGGCGGCGCTTCGCGTCCGGCACGCAGCTCGAGGCCGGCCTGGTCGACGTCGGTGAGGCCCGGCCGCTTCTTGTGCCCCTGGCCGACCTCGAGCGCTTCGCCTGACCCGGGGGCCGGCGGAGAGACCGTGGCCCGGGCCTCCCCCACGGCCGGGCACAGTTCGGGTACCCTCGGGTCATGCCCGCTTCAGCCTCCCTCGAGCGACGAATCGTGACCGCGGACGCGGCCGCGACCAGGGAGCTCGCCGCCCGCCTCGCAAGGGAGGCTCGGGCGGGGGACGTGATCACCCTCGTCGGCGAGCTCGGGGCCGGCAAGACCGTGTTCGCCAAGGGCTTCGGCGCCGGTCTCGGCGTGCCCGGCACGATCAGCTCGCCGAGCTTTATCCTGATGGCCGAGTACGAGGGGCGCCTGCCCCTCTTCCATCTCGACCTGTACCGTCTCGCCGACGCCGCCGAGGCGATCGCCGGCGGGCTGCTCGACGAGCGCCAGGCGGCCGGTGTGACTGTGATCGAGTGGGCGGATCGCCTGCGCGGTGTCCTCCCTGCGGCCCGCCTCGAGGTCATCATCGAGGGTACCGGCGATGCGCCGCGGACGATCACCCTGCGCGCGACCGGACCGCGCTACCGGCGTTACCTCGAGGCGGCATGAGCTCTCCCGTCCGGCCGAGCGCTCTGCCCGGCGCCCGGCTCCTCGCCCTCGACACGGCCACCTCGA
>Ga0272446_1001787_pt1 | contig 30602 bp, 23 predicted proteins | sample YNPCB0061_FD_194587 | JGI IMG/M metagenome (GOLD analysis project Ga0272446, IMG submission 194587) | Hot spring microbial mat communities from Yellowstone National Park, WY, United States - YNP-CB-006-1 | ecosystem: Environmental > Aquatic > Thermal springs > Hot (42-90C) > Sediment | place...
GATTACCAGAACGTTGCGAAGTGGCAGGATACTGAGGAGTGGCAACAGCGCGTCTATGAAGGAGAAGGCGGCAACGTTATCCCCTGGGGTGGTCCCACCTTCCTCTTTATCCCTGAAATTTATGACTTCGCGCCCATTGACGACGGCATCCCCTGGTTGGTGGTAGATCCTGATGATCAGTCGACGCGGGTGCAGCGCCTCCAGGAACTCGCCGAGTTTGCCGAAGCATGGGACCTGTCGCGCAAGTGGTATGACGCCGGTTGGATGGTCAAGGAAGAAACCCCGACTGACGAGTTGCGCGCCAACTGGAAAGCCGGCAAGCATGCGATTGCCCTGAATCCGGTGAACAAACCCAGAGGCGAAGTCGAGGCTAAGAATATCTATGGTTACGACATGGTGCAGCGCGCTCTGGCGCGCAACATTCTGACCACGCCCGGCATCACCGCCACCATGACCGGCGTCAGCCGCACCACAGTCAGCGCGGAGAAAGCCTGCGAGTGGCTCGAATTGGTCAACACCGACAAGCCGGTCTATAATCTGCTCTGCATCGGCGTCGAAGGCAAGCACTGGAAGTGGAAGGACCAGGGCCGGGAAATCATCGAGCAAATTCCAGACAGTGGTTACAACCCGACCACCGACTGGATGTTCGGCAACCAGTTCCTGGCTTACTATCGCGAGGAATACATGGTGGGCGCCTGGGAGGAGACCAAGAAGATCAACGACTCTGCCTTGCCATCTCCGACCCTCGGCTTCGTCATGGATCGCGAGCCGGTGAAGAACGAGATCGCCGCCGTATCCGCCATCTTCGACGAGTACCCCACGTTTGGCAAGCAAAGCATTCCTGCCGCCGATCTGCCAAAAGTCATTCAGGCGATGGATGATGCCGGCGCGCGGGTTGTCCAGCAGGAAATGCAGCGTCAGATCGATCTTTGGAAGCAGAGTAAGTAGCCGGATTGCCGCTGGATCGCCCGACCGAAAACACAAGCGGCCGGCATCATCACGATGCCGGCCGCTTGTGGGTCCTTGCGTGAACGCCGGACTCAGAATCGGCGATGCTTAGAATCGGCGATGCTTAGAATCGGCGATTGTTGCGCCCGCCGCGATCGCCGCCGCGGTTATCGCGCCCGCCGGACCCGCCGCTGCGAGCTTCCGGTGGCTTGGCCTCATTGACCTTGAGTTCGCGGCCGCCCAGTTCCTTGCCGTTGCACGCTTTGATGGCCACCAGCGCCTCGGCCGGGGTCTCCATCTCGACAAAGGCGAAACCGCGCGGCTGGCCGGTCATGCGGTCGTTGGGAATCGTGACCGAGCGAATGTTGCCGCTCTGACCGAACAGATTGCGCAAGTCCTGCTCGGTTGTCTCATAAGACAGATTGCCCACATACAGTTTGTTGTTCATTAGATTGATCCTCCAAGTGATCAAGTCGCCTTCGCGCGCGAAGGCAGAGAAAAAGATTTGCCAGAAGATGGGGAGAATCCGAGAGCCTCAAAAAGAACCGCGCGCAATCAGCCGAGGATCAATTGGAAGGACCTAACTCAAGAGCGCCACATCACGGCTATATCAACAACGCGATTGTACCACATCTGGTTTGACGGGTGCGTTCACAGTTTGGGGCCACTGCATTCCCTGTGTGGCAAACTCACCGCAGAGACGCTGAGGACGCAGAGCCTGTTTCAGCATTTCTCTCAGCGATCCTGGCAATGCCCTGACAGCCAAATGTGTGTCTTGCCCCTGGCTGTGAACACGCCCGCCAGTTGTGGTAGACTAAGTGCGTGTGACTGTTGGCCCCATCGTCTAGCGGCCCAGGACGGAGCCCTCTCAAGGCTCAAACCGGGGTTCGAATCCCCGTGGGGTCACCTGCCAACGAATGCAGGGGCAAGTTTGAAACTCGCCCCTGCATTCGTTTTTTCGCTCAGCCGAGACATGGCGACGCCGGTTGCGTTGCGCGCGTCACCGATCTTGCGTCAGACGCAGCCCCAGATTCCAGAAGGTGAAGCCAACGCACATTGAAGCAAACAGCGTTGAAATGGCCAGAGCCGCCAGACCGGGCAAACCAGCGCCGGCCAGACAAAGGTAGAAGACGCCCGTCACTGCCAGGGCTGCGATCGCACATGCTGCCACACGCCGATAGTTCATTCGAGACATTGCCATCGCGTGATCTCCTTTCATCCGGCGCCATCCTAACCAGCGCGCGCCGGTTGAGATTGACCGGTCATTGACGTTGCACAAACGACCAGCCTACGCAGGAGGCTCATATCATCCGATGCGCGAAGTGAACGACAATAGCGCCATAGCCAGACGCGATGCCATCGCGATGCCATGGAGGAATGATCGTGAAGCAAACAGCGGATCGTGTGCGCGATGACGTTTTCGCCCGCATCGCCAGCCGGCGCGATGCCGAGCAGCGCGCTACACTGGTCGAACCGCAGCCGCCGACTTTGCCCGCCATCTCGCTGCCGGCCCGCCGCCACAACCCCGCCGCCGCCTTCAAGCCGCTGCCGAAACTCGACACGCCGGCCAAACTGCAACGCGAACTGGCGCGGCAGCGCAGGCGATTCGCGCCGTTTATGCGCGATCTGGCGCCGGCGCTGGAGTCGCTTCGCCAGATCATCCCCATCACCAGGTTCGATTGGCGCCTGCAAACGCCTGAAGACGCAGCAGACTTTGGCCGGGTACTGGCCGGCGCCGGCAAATGGCAAACGGTGTCCATTCCACACTACGGCGGCCCAATCGGCAAAGCCATCGCCTACTACCGCACCACCTTTGATCTCGGCGCGCAACCCGCTTCTGAAATGCGCTGGTTCATCTGCTTCAAGGGCGTGGACTACAAGGCGCACGTGTTCGTCAACGGCGCGTATCTGGGGTCGCATGAGGGATTCTTCGCGCCGTTCGAGTTCGACATGACGGCGGTGACGCACGCCGGCCAGAACACGCTGGTCGTGGCCGTGGAAAACGACGCCATCATGCTGGGCAACGACACCTGGGACAAGTTGCAGGGCGTGGCCGCCTTCCACGAGGGCGACAAGGTATATGCCGCCACCGGCCCCGGCTGGGACGATCCGCAGGTCGGCTGGCATCACTGCCCGCCGGGCATGGGCATCTATCAGGACGTGTTCATCGAGGCGCGGGCGGCGATCCACATTCACGATGTGTTTGTGCGGCCGCTGTTGGCGGAAGGCCGCGCTGAAGCCTGGATCGAAGTGAGCAGCGCGCACACGGTGTATCAGCCCATCGCGCTGCGCCTGTCGGTGCACGGACAGAACTTTCGGCAGACCGTGTTCGCCGACCGCGCGTTTTCGGTCAGCGACGCCGGGCCGGGGGTGAGTTACTATTACCTGTCATTTGACATGCCGAAGGCCCGCGTGTGGGATGTGGACGCGCCGTGGCTGTACCAGGCGCAGGTGAAGTTGCTGGATGGGGCGGGCAGGCTGCTGGACACCGCGCGCCGCCAGTTTGGAATGCGCTCGTTCCATATGGACGATGGGCCGGAGACGGCTCAGCGCGGGGAACGGGGCCGGCTGTATCTGAATGGCCGGCAGATCAGGCTGCGCGGCGCGAACACGATGGGGTTCGAGCAACAGGATGTGATGAAGAAGGACTTCGACCAGTTGCGCGACGACATCCTGCTGGCCCGCATCTGCCACATGAACTGCTGGCGCATCACACAACGGCCAGTGCAACCCGAAGTGTATGACATGTGCGACAGGCTGGGCTTCCTCACCCAGACCGATCTGCCGTTGTTCGGGCAACTGCGGCGCAATCAGTTTGTGGAATGCGTGCGACAGGCTGAGGAAATGGAGCGCCTGGTGCGCAGTCATCCCTGCAACATCATAATCAGCTACATCAACGAGCCGTTTCCGAATGCGCAGGGCAAGCCGCACCGGCACATAACACGGGCCGAGATGGAGTCGTTCTTTGCAGCCGCCGATCAGGCTGTCCATCTGGCCAACCCGGATCGCGTCATCAAGGCGGTCGATGGCGACTACGACCCGCCCGGCCCCGGCCTGCCAGACAACCACTGTTACACCTGCTGGTACAACGGCCACGGCATCGAGCTGGGCAAGTTGCACAAGGGCTTCTGGCAGCCGGTGAAGCCGGGCTGGCTCTATGGCTGCGGCGAGTTTGGCGCAGAGGGTCTGGACTCGGTCGAACTGATGCGAAAGTATTACCCGCGCGAATGGTTGCCGCACACGCCGGAAGAAGAGGCGGCCTGGACGCCGGATCGCATTCCATCAGCCCAGACCGGCAAATACCACTACATGTTCTTCGAGACGCCGCGCACGCTGGCCGGCTGGGTCGCGGCCAGCCGGCGGCATCAGGCGTGGGCCACTCGCATCATGACCGAGGCGTTTCGCCGCGATAACCGCATGACCTCGTTCGCCATTCACCTGTTCATCGACGCCTTCCCGGACGGCTGGATGAAGGTGATCATGGACTACGACCGGCAACCGAAGCCGGCTTACTTCGCCTACCGCGAGGCGCTGACACCGCTGATGGCAAACCTGCGCGCTGACCGCGCGGCTTACTTCGCGGGCGAAGAGATGTGCGTCGAGTGCTGGGTGTGCAACGACACACATGACACCCCGCCGGCCCGCTTGCGCTATCAACTCGAAGTGGATGGCCGGGTGGTGTTCGCGCAGCAAAGCAGAGCCAGAATCGAGGCGTGCCGCAGCGCGTTCCAGGGCTTCCTGAAACTGCCTGCGCCCGCCGTGAGCCGGCGCAGCAGGGCGACACTGCGGCTGGCGCTGTTCGAGACCAACGGCCGGCAGATTCACGACACGGCCATTGACCTGGATGTATTCCCCGCGCAGCAAAACAACGGAGCGCCGCGCCCGCGCGCCCACATTCTGGGCAAACGCAACGGCAAGGCAGCTCAACTGGCGCGCGAGCTGGGGCTGCGCGCCGTCTTTGCCGGCCCGATCCGGCCGGATGACGTGGTGTTGATCGATGACCCGGCCCGCTACACAGCGCAGCAGGCGTTAATCGATTCCGCAGTGGAAGGCGGGGCGCTGGCTGTGTTTGTCGAACTGCCAGAAGGGAGCTATCAGATCGGCGGGGCAACGCTGCGGGTCGAGCCGTGCGGGATGGGTGGCCGGCACTTTGTCTCGCGCGACACCGGCCACCCGCTGGTGGAAGGATTCGAGCCGGATGATTTCAAGTTTTGGTACGACCCCGCCGTTGATCGCCCCAGCCCGTTGCTCGACACAGTGGTGGAGGCGCCAGGCTGGACGCCGATCCTGATGAGCGGCAACGGCGGGTGGGCAGCAGACTGGCGCGCGACGCCGGCGGCGGTGGAGATGCAACACGGCGCCGGGGCGTATCGGGTGTGTCAGGTGAAGCTGGCCGGGCGCCTGGTGAACCCGGTCGCGCGCATCTTTGCCGGGCGGCTGTTGCGCAACCGGTGTCCGACACCTTGAAGGTGTCGGACACCTGTTCCTTCAAACCTTAGCAACCTTCAACCTTAAGAACGGCGCTCCAGCTATTCGCCTTTCTTCTCAACGATGAGCACCTCCGTCCCAGAGTCACTCTTGTTGATCGTGATGTTCAGCGAACGATCCCCTTTGGTGAAATCCAGGATGCGCATGTCGCCCACTTCGGACACTTCTTTCTGCGTCCACCCCAGCTTGGGCAGCTCGGTTTGATAGAACGAGACCACTTGCTCGATCGTGTCACCGGTCTTGAAGGTAAGGACGTTGCCAAACTGGGCCTTGTCCTTTGCGCTGGCAGGCGCAGGAATGTCGTCGGCCGGCTTCTGGGCGACGCACGCTTCAGGCAGTTCCACACGCGACACGTTGTTGATGTCTTCGACCTGGTACTCCCATTTGGCCGTGCCCTCTGCGTTGTCAAATAGCGCCGTCTTGCCGGTGGCTGTGCCAGCCAGTCTGACAATAAATCCGCCTTCCTGAGCCACCCACGCCTCACCACTGCCCTGTCCAACCACGGCGATGCTGGCAGACTCATCCAGCGCGTAGCGATCCGTCTTGATGCCGTTGATCGTTACTCCCTTCTCGACCAGGCGCGCTTTCTGACCGCTCCCGATAACATCCTCAGGGTTAATCATCGCAGCAGGGGCAGAAGCCGGCTGATCGCTGGAGAAACTTACGCAGTTCGCTGTGCCGCCTTCCAACACATACATGTATCGGACGCCGCCGACGGTCAACAGCTCAAAAGTGCCTGAAGCCACGCTGCCAGAGCCAACTGTGCGCACGCGCTGATCTTTGTTATCTGCGACTTCCTGGATGACCTCAAACTGAGTGTTGACTGCTTTGCCGTCCTTGTCCTTGCCCTCGAACGAAAAGTTGAAGCGCGCGCGATAGCTGTCGAGTGCTGACATACTCGATTGAATGTCCGGCAAAGTGACAAATTGAGCGTCCTGTTCTGGGGTGGCCTGGGCGTCTGAGGGCCTGCCGGCCTGTGAGGATGCTGAGGGGGTTGCCGTAGCCGGCTGTTGCACGGCGGGCTGGCTGCCGGCCTGAGCCGCCCCAGGGGTGGCCGTAGCTGAAGGCTGGGGCGTGCTCTCTGGCTCGCCGCCGCCACATGCGCTAAGGAGCAGCGCAGCCGCCAGACTGACAATCATGTACCTTTTCATCTTTAAGCAATTCTCCTTTCGTGAATTCCCACTTCGCGCGGCAGATGCACATCTTTCCGCGTAACGCGTGTGGTTTATACCCCATGCCTCGCCACGCGCGTCTGACGGGCGCCCTGCAAAAGCCTGATATTTGGGCAGGAGTGACCTGCAAATGTCACATGGCGGCGCCTCAATCGTGGAGGATGGCGCAAACGGGCAGCACAGCCCGCATAATTCTTCGTGTCATTCTTCGCCGGCTGCGCATGAATAATGACCTTTACATCAGGCGCAAGGCCGTTTATAAGCGTTAAAGCATCACAGTCGCTGGGCTGAGCGCCGTGTCGTCGTTTTGACCTGCTGCCATTGGACATGTCACCAAAGGCGGGCAAAGCGCATCGAAAGTGAAAGATTTCACAAAACCCGGCCACAGTGCCGGAGTGAGAGGAGCACCCATGAAGAAGTTGTTGATTTTGGGCGCCGGAACAGCCGGCACCATGGTTGCGAACAAACTCATCCGCCTGCTCGATCGCGAGGAATGGCAGATCACGATTGTGGACCAGGATCCGACCCATTACTACCAGCCGGGGTTTCTCTTCCTGCCGTTCGGGGTGTACACGCGCAACGACGTGGTCAAGCCCAAGCGCGACTTCGTGCCCTATGGGGCGGAGATGGTCATGGCGCCGATCGAGATGATCGAGGCTGAGCACAACCGCGTGCGGCTGGGCAACGGACGCATCTTGAGCTACGACTTTCTGGTGATTGCCACCGGCGCCGACATCCGCCCGGACCAGACGCCGGGTCTGGCAGAGCACGAATGGGGCAAGTCGATTCACACGTTCTATTCGTTCGAGGGCGCGCTGGCGCTGTTCAAGCATCTGAAGACCTGGCCGGGCGGCCGGCTGGTCGTGAACGTGGTCGAAAACCCGATCAAGTGCCCCGTCGCCCCGCTGGAATTTCTGATGCTGGCCGACTGGTTCTTCCACGAAAAGGGGATGCGCGACCGCGTGGAGTTGATCTACGCCACGCCGCTGCCTGGCGCGTTCACAAAGCCCATCGCTTCCAAACTGCTGGGCGGGATGCTGGAAGAAAAGGGCATCAAAGTCTCGCCTGAGTTCATGGTCGAGCATGTGGACCCGGACGCAAAAAAGCTGGTGTCCTACGATGAACAGGAAATCGAGTACGACTTGCTGGTCAGCGTGCCGTTGAACATGGGCGCAGACGTCATCGGCAAATCGGGGCTGGGCGACGAACTGAACTACATCCCGGTGGACAAGCACACCTTTCTGTCCAGCAAGCACCCGAACATCTTCGTGCTGGGCGACGCGGCGGCGGTTCCCACTTCAAAGGCCGGCTCGGTGGCGCACTTCGCGGTGGACACCTTTGGCGAGAACTTCGTGCGCTACACCGAGGGTCTGGAGATGCAACCGCTCTTTGACGGGCACGCCAACTGCTTCATTGAGTCCGGTTTCGGGAAGGGCTTGCTGATCGACTTCAACTACGACACTGAGCCATTGCCAGGACGCTACCCGTTGCCGGGCGTCGGGCCGTTTACGCTGCTGGAAGAGTCGGAGGCTAACCACTGGGGCAAGCTGATGTTCCGCTGGATGTATTGGAACGTGTTGTTGAAGGGCCAGGAGCTGCCGCTGCCAGCGCGCATGAGCATGGCCGGCAAATGGCAGCCCTCGGCGGCCAAATAGGAGGCGCGATGGACCCGTCAATCGCGGAACTCAACCAGAAGATCGATGCGCTGGCGGCCCAGGTGCAATATCTGACCGAGCAGGCCCAGATCGCCGAACGCGCGCGCCAACAGCGCGAGGAACTGATGCATGACCTGATGCCGGTCGCCAACAGCGCCATGCGGATCGCCACGGAGCACCTGCAGGAAGTCGAGGCCTACGTCAACCCGGCCGACCTGATCCGGCTGCTGAAGAAACTGGCCCGCGCAGCCCCATATATCGAGCAGGCGCTGGACCAGCTCGACGGCGTCAAGGATTTGCTCGACGTGGCCATGCCGCTCAGCAAGGACATGTTCGGCAAAGCTGAGCGCGCTCTCGACGCCGCCGATCGCAAGGGCTACTTCGTCTTTGCTCGGAGCGGTATGCAGATCATCGACAACATCGTCACTTCGTTTTCCGAAGAAGACATCCGGCAGTTGGGCGACAACATTGTGCTGATTCTGCGCACGGTGAAGGAGATGACGCAGCCGGAGGTGATGAACTTCCTGCGCAACACCGTCACGCTGGCGGAGCAGGAAGCTGAGGGGCCGGTGGACATCTCATACCGCGCCCTGTTGCGTCAGCTGCGCGATCCGAACACGCGCCGTGGTTTGGCTTTGACGATGCGCATGTTGAGCGGCATTGGCGCGCAGGCCGGCAATGAGTGACGAGTGATGAGTGATGAGTGATGAGCGCCGAGCGCGGATAATACGCAACACGCAATACGCAATACGCAACACGCAATACGCAATACGGAGCACGCAAACAGGAGAGAACTATGGCAACTCGAACGATCGCAGGCAAAACTGTGGAAGTGAACGACGAGGGATTTTTGACCCGGCCGGAGGAGTGGACGAAGGAAATCGCCATCGAGCTGGCCAAAGAAGAAGGCATTCCTGAACTGACCGAGGCGCACTGGAAAGTGATCGAGTTCTGCCGGCAGGACGCCGGGGCCACCGGCAAGGCGCCCACATTGCGGCGCATCACCACTGCCGCTGGCGTTTCGACGAAGGACATGTTCGCGCTGTTTCCGAAAGGGCCGGCCAAGAAGGTGGCGCGCATTTCCGGCCTGGGCAAGCCCGAGGGCTGCGTCTAGAGTTGAACTGCCGCGCCGGTCTGGGCGCCGGGGCAGTTCGTTTTCACGGAGTTCGTTTTCACGGAGTTCGTTTTCACGGAGCAATTGCAATGGCTGACGAAACCCGCAAAATCGCGTTCATCTGCTCGAAGGGCGATCTGGACATGGCGTACCCGGCTCTGGTGATGGGCTGGGCGGCCCTGGGCAACGGCATCGACGTGACCATCTTCTTCACCTTCTGGGGCATGGACTTGATTCGCAAGACGCGCCAGGATCGCCTGGAGATCGCGCCGGTGGCCAACACGGCCATGAAGATGAGCATGATGGGCTTGAAAGGCGCGGACAATCTGGGCATCCCCAATCTGATGGGCATTCTGCCCGGCATGACCGCCTTCGCCACAAAGCTGATGAAAGACAAGATGAAGGCGCTGGGCGTGCCGCCGGTCGGCGAATACATTCAAATGCTCGTCGATGGCGGCGCCAAACTCTATGCCTGCAAGATGTCGGTCGATATGATGGACCTGAAGAAAGAGGACTTCGTGGATGGCGTGATCGACATCGTGACCGCCGGCGACTTCATGGACATGACCGAAGGCGCTCAGATTATCTTTATCTAGCGCCTGCACCCCCGGCAGGTGTCGGACGCCTTTGAGACGTTCGACATCTGCCGGCCAGCTACATCGCCACCACGAAGGCGACCGCGTATTCGCGCTCGTGCGTGAGCGAGACCGACCACTGTGTAAGGCCCAATTCCTCTCCGCGCAGCGCCGCGCGGCCATGCAGCCGGATCAGCGGCTTGCCTCGTCCATCGCCGATGATTTCCGCTTCGCGCCACAAGATGCCGTCGCGGGCCAGAATGCGCATGCCCACCCCCAATGCCTTGCTGACTGCTTCCTTGGCGGCAAAGCGCACTGCCAGCTCGGGGATGCGGTCGCGGCAGTACAGGCGTTCCAGAGGCGTGTAGACGCGCTCCAGAAATCGGTCGCCGAATTCGCGCACCGCCCGCTCGACGCGAGGCACATAGATGATGTCAACGCCGGTTGTCAACATTGGGTCATTGAGCGATTGAGCGATTGAGTGATTGAGCCATTCAGCCACTGGGACACTGGCGCAGCAAGACTGCCACGATAAATCCCAAATCCAAAATCCAAAATCGGGATCACGGGCCGGCAGTCACCATCACAAAATTGTCGGGGTCGAGCCATTTGCGGGCAACCGCCTGAATGTCCGCCGGCGTGATCGAACGCACCAGCTCCGGGTAGCGCAAGAGATAATCCAGGCCCAGGTCATAGCGCGCCATGTTGACGATCTGGCTGGCGACACCCTCGTTGGTCTCCATCTGCAAGGGCAGGCTGCCGATGAAGTAGGACTGATTGTCCTGCAATTCCTGGGGACGCACCTTGCGGTCGCGGATGCGGCGCACCTCGGCCAGAGACACTTCGACGACGCGATCGACCCATTTTGGATTCGCGCCGGCATAGATGCACCACGCGCCCGGACCGATGCCGCCCTCGAACCGGCTGCCAATGTAGTACACCAGACCCTCATCCTTGCGCACGCTTTCGCCCAGGCGCCCATACATGCCGAACTGTCCGAGGATACTGTTCATCAGGGCGAGCTTGATCCAATCCGGGTCGAGACGCGAGGGACCGGGATAGCCCAGCATCAAACTGCTCTGGGCTTTGCCGGGCATGGCAACATGCCGGCGGGGCCGGCCTTGGATTTTGGGGGCGGGGGGCATGTCTGGGCGCGCGGGTCGCATCGCCCGCCAGTCCCCAAATGCGCGCTGAACGAGGGCGTGAGCGTCCTCGGCCTTGACTGCCCCGACCACGGTGATCACCATGCCCTGTGGCGCGAAGTAAGTGCGATGGAAGGCGGCGAGGTCGTCGCGGGTGATGGCGCGCGCCGTCTCCGGGTAGCCGTCGATGGAATAGCGGTAAGGGTGCCCTTCGGGGTAGCACAATTCGTTGAAGGCCAGGCCGGCCATGGCGCGCGCGCTGTTGGCGCGCTCTTCCAGAGAGGTCAGCCACTCGCCGCGCTCTTTCTCGATTTCGGCTTCGGGAAATGTGGGGCGGATAAGCGCGTCGCTGAGCAGGTCGAGCATGAGGGGCAAATCTTCCGCCAGACTTTTGGCGTGGAAGCCAGTGGTGTGCATGCCGCCTGACACGCCAAGGGTCGCGCCGATAGATTCGACCCGCTCAAAAATCTGTTCGTAGCTGAGGCTGCCGGCGCCCCGGGTGAGGCAGTCGGCGACAAAACCGGCCAGGCCGGCGCGGTTTGGCCGGCCATTGCGGATCTGATCCGCCACCGCCGCAGAGCCGGGCGCGCCGACCGGCGCTTCATCACGCGCGCCGGCTATCAGATAACCACTGACGACCACCGCCGGGCTGGCGAAGTTCTCGTAGGCGAACACACGGATGCCATTGCCCATCTCGGCCTGAGCGATGTTTGCCGCGCACGGCACGGACAGGGGGCGGGATCGCGATCGCGGTTTGGGATTGTGTGCGGGCATAGGAATCATCAGCTTGCCGTTGCGGACGGCGCGCCGGGCCAGGCGTCATCCCTGAGGCAGATAGCGCCCAACGGTCACGGCGTCTCGCGTGAGGTAGGCATTGGCCACGCGCTGCACATCCTCGACTGTCACGGCAGACAGACGATCCAGGTAGGTATGGACCCACCGGTAATCGGCAAACATCTCGCAAAAACCGAGGTAGAACGCCTGGTTGGTCACACTTTCAGAGCCGAACACGAATTGGGCTTTGGTCTGCTTGATGGCCTTGTCCAGTTCGGCCTGTGTGACCGGCTGGTGTTTGACGCGCTCCAGTTCGGCCCACAGGGCGCGCTCCAGGTCGTCGATGTCGCTGCCCGGCTGCGCCGTGGCAAAGAACACATAGAGGTATGGATCGATGGTCGGGGTGACGCCGCCGCTGATGTCGGCGGCGAGGCCGGTGTCGACCAGGGCTTTGCTCAGCCGGCTGCTGCGATTGGTGGTGGCGCCGCCGGTGAATGACAGCCCGCTGGCGCCGCACAAGACTGAATCGAGCGCAACCAGGGGAAAGAAATCGGGGTGCGAAGCGGCGACGTTGCGAAACGCCAGCATGAGGTAATGGGTGGTTCCTTCGCCTTTGACAATAACGCGGCGCTCGCCGGTCTGTGGCGGCTCGACGCTCGTCATGCGGGGCGCGCGCGCCGCCGGTTTGAGCCGGCCAAAGCGCCGGGCGATCTTGTCCAGCATCTCGCGCGTGTCAAAGTCGCCGGCGATGGCGACGACAGCGTTATTTGGGACATAGTAGGTCTTGTAAAAACTGCGCAAGTCGTCACGGGTCATGGACTGCAAATCGCACAGGTGGCCGATCACTTCATGACCATACGGGTGCGCTTTGAAGGCTGCGGCCTGCACTTCCTCGAACAAGCGAAACGATGGGCTATTCTCGGCGCCCTGCCGCTCGTTGATGATGACAGACCGCTCCTTGTTCACTTCTGTCGGCTTGATAAGGGCGTTCACCATGCGATCGGCCTCGATCTCCAGCGCGAGGTCGATCTTGTCGGAGGGCATGGTCTCGTAGTAGGCGGTCCAATCGATCCAGGTCATGCCATTGCGGGCGCCTCCCTCGCGGCTGACAAGCCGGTCGAGGTCGTTTTCAGAATAGCGGGGCGTGCCCTTGAAGAGCATGTGCTCGACCCAGTGCGCGATGCCGGTGATGCCGGGATGCTCGTTGCGCGAACCGACGCGGTACCAGACCCAGAGAGACGCAACCGGCGCGGTGTGAATTTCCTTCAGCAGCGCGGTCAGACCGTTCGGCAACACGGCCTTCACGGCGCCCTCGGCGCGCGAGACCACTCGATACGATTTTGGATTTTGGATTTTGGATTTTGGATTGCCGGTTTTCACAAGCGCCATGTCACTCTCTCATCCCGATCTGAACAAACCGCCGACCCAATCTCGCTGCGGGAGCAATCGCAAATCCAGAATCATCCGTAACCTCGGCCCATGCCGCGATAGGTGAAGCCATGCCGGCGCATCAGATCGGGATCGTACAGATTGCGGCCATCGACAATCACCGGCTGCTTCATGGATGCTTTGACGCGGTTGAGGTCGATGTTCTTGAATTCGTTCCACTCGGTGGCGAGGATGACGGCGTCGCAGCCGGCGACGAGGTCATACGCATCCTGGGCGAAAACGACGCGGTCCACGACGCGCATAGCGTTCGGCATGGCGACGGGATCGTAGGCTCTGACCTGAGCGCCCTCACGCTGCAACATGGCAATGATGTCGAGCGCCGGCGCCTCGCGGATGTCGTCGGTGTTGGGCTTGAAGGCCAGACCCAGGATGCCGATGGTCTTGCCGCGCAGCCCGCCCAGCAACTCGCGGACTTTGGCGACGACGCTGCGCCGCTGGTCGGCGTTGATTTGCATGACCGCTTCCAGCATCTGGGGATGCCTGCCCTGGATGTTGGCCATATGCGAGAGGGCTTTGACGTCTTTGGGAAAGCAGTTGTGGCAGATCAGGCCGGATGAAGCAATTACTGTGCCGGCGCCCGTTTCCAGACTGTAGACTGTGGCGTCCACTTCTTCGTATTCGACGGCTTCGACAGTCAGCGTCGCAAAAGCATCCTGCCTTGAGAAGCCGCGCTGAGCAATGTGGCGCTGATAGCCTGCCAGGATTGACTCAATGCGACTGCGATGCTTGTCGCCAAAAACGCCTTTCAATGCCGCCAGTTGGGCATATCCGCTGACGCGCAGGATATAGGCCGGCCTGGTGGACTTGTTCATCCGACGCGTTCGAATCGACGCCACTACGCCCAGCGTCTGCAGGAGCAACGCCATGCCATCGGCAAGCACTTTGCTGACGGTCGCGTATTCCAGCATGAGATTTTTGCCGCCCTGGAGGGGCGTGACAGCCCCATCTCCGCTGAAAGCGCCGCGCACCAGCTCGAACCGTAATTCAGGCGCGACGTTGAAGACAAGCCTGGGCAATGCTTTGTCGTCGGATCGGGCGCCGCACTTCAAGACACTGCGCAGCAGCCATGCGAACAACCGCGACGACACAACTGTCGTCGTGGCATGGGTGCTGTTGCGCTCGATATATTTCAGCCCCAACCCGGCCAGGATGCGGCGCACATCGGCGATATATTCTGTCTCCTGCTCGTGGAAGGAAAACCCGACCCGCTCTCGTGTCGCGCCGGCGCGGCCTGTGTCAACGCTGATGTATCCCTCCGCCAGATAGTAGCCGCACAGCCGCATCAGGTCGGCGTCAACCGGAATGAGCGCGTTGATTTTGGTGGCAGCCCCTTTGGCCGTGTACAACTGAAGCCTGGAAGGATCGACCGACAGAACGCCCTGGCGCGTGAGATGGCGGAACAGCGCCAGTGACATGCGGTTATGGCGCTTGATCTCATGCGGGTATGCCAGCAACTCAGACGGAACGTGGCCGGCGAAATCGTGGTATCGCCGCGTGAAGCTGTCGTCCACGGGCGAGACATACACGTCCGCTTCAAGCTCAGTTCCCTCAAGCAAGTCAATCAGATTCAACGCAGCCGGCGCGTCAACAGGCGGCAGGTCGCACAGCGCAGCGAGTTGATCGCCGGGCGACACAGAGATGGCGGGGACGATGTCAAAACCTTGCGAGCGCCGGATGACAACCGGATGATCTGCGGTCACCCTGAGCGCGCGCCCCATGCTGGTCGTCAAAGAGACCATCGTGCCGCGATAGGGCCGGCGGGTGACAGCCTTGACATCGGCAAACACTGGCTGGCCCGATTGGAGATCGAACGCGAGCACGCGCTTCTCGCGCGGAACGACGACTTCGACCATGTCGCCCTGAAAGGCTTCGCCAGCCTGACGGAACAAATTCTCCAACGGCATTGCAGCCACATTCGGGCTGTTGAGCGCGAAAATCGTTTCAGCCCCTTCAAAACACGAGCCGCCATAGCCCAGTCCTGCGTCGAGAAAAGCGCGGCCGATGCGCTTGTCGTAGCCCATGCCGGCGGCGACTTCTTTGACATCGGCGCCCAGCGCCTCGCAGATATTGGCGATCTCGTTGATGAACGAGATCTTGGTGGCCAGGAAGGCGTTGCTGGCGTACTTGATCATCTCGGCTGTGCGCAGGTCGGTGATCATGATCGGGGCGCGCAGGGGAAAGTACAACTGCGCCACCATCTCCGCCGCATCGCGGTCGAGCGAACCGAGCACAATGCGGTCGGGATTCATGAAGTCGAGGATGGCCGAACCTTCGCGCAGGAATTCAGGATTGCTGACCACGCTGAAAGGGATGGGCCTGGGCTGTTTGCTGCGCACAATGTCCGCCACCCAGTCGCCGGTGCCGACTGGGACGGTGCTCTTGTTGATGATGATGAGCGGATGATCCATCACTTCGGCGATGGTCTCGGCCACCTGGCGCACGTAGCGCAGATCGGCCTCGCCATCCACGCCCTCTGGCGTGCCGACCGCGATGAACACGAGATCGGCTTTGCTGGCGTTCAGCGCCTCGCTGTACGAGCAGGTGAAGGAGAGCCGCCCGGCGTTCACATTGCGGCGCACCACCTCCTCCAACCCCGGCTCGTAGATGGGCAGGATGCCCTGCTTCAGGTTCTCGATGCGCTCTTCATTTACATCCAGGCACACCACATCGTTGCCCAGATCGGCGAAACACGCCCCTGTCACGAGTCCGACATACCCGACGCCGATCACGCTGATTCTTTTCATGGATTATTGACGGATCAGGCCCTGAGCAGGCCAAAGGACTTGAACAACACTTCTGCGTTCAGGATGCTGCCGCCGGCCGCGCCGCGAATGGTGTTGTGGGCCAGGGTGACGCACTTGACCCCGCAGTCGCCGAACAGCGGCTCGGCGCGCACACGGCCAACGACGGCGCTCATGCCTTTGCCAGCCATGCGGTCGCGCCGGGGTTGCGGCCGGTCCGGCTCGGCGCGGACAACGATGGGCTGCGCTGGCGCAGTGGGGAGGCCCGCCACTTCGGCGCGGCGATAGTCGCGCAACACGCGCGTCACGTCGTCGGGGCTGGCCGGCGACGCCAATTCGATGGACAGGGTTACAACATGGCCGTCGATCACCGGCACGCGGTTGCAGTGCGCGCTGACGGCGATGGGCGCATCCACAACCGACAGCGCGCCGCGCTCGTCCTGGCGCAACGCGCCGAGCAGCTTGCGAGCCTCGGCCTCGAGCTTGTCCTCTTCACCCTTGATGAACGGCAACACATTGTCGGTGATGTCGAGCGAGGGCACGCCGGGGTAGCCGGCGCCGCTCTGCGCCTGCAACGAAACGGCAAACACGCGCCTGACGCCGAACGCATCGTAGAGCGGCCGCAGCGCCATGGCCGGGCCACTGACGGTGCAGTTGGTGTTGCAAATAATGCCGCCGCTCCATCCGCGCGCCTGTTGCTGGTATTTGAGCAGGGCCAGATGGTCGGCGTTGACTTCCGGGATGACCAGGGGGACATCGGCGTGCATGCGATGAAAGGAGGCGTTGGAGAAGACGAGCACGCCGGCCCGCGCGAAAGCCGGCTCCGCCGCCTGCGCCGCCTCGTTGGGCAGGGCGCTGAAGGCCGCGCTGACCGGCGCTCCGCTCGCCAGGATTGAGGCATCGGTGGGCAGCAGCGTCATGCCCTGAACCGACTGCGGCACATCGCCCTCAATGATCCAGCGCACGGCATCGGCGTAGCGTTTGCCTTCGCTGCGATCCGAAGCGGTAAGCGCAGCAATCTCAAAAAAAGGATGATCCTGGAGGAGTTGAATGAACCGCTGGCCGACCGCGCCGGTCGCGCCCAGGACCGCTACCGGGATCTTGCCGGATGTGTTCATGATGTTCATCACCTTTGTGGGGAGGGATGATACATCAGAAGGAACAAGGAAGAAGGAAGAAGGAACAACGAAGAAGGGGCAAGGAAGAACGGGGAAGCAGAATCGTCAATCGTCAATCGTCAATTGTGATGTGTTCTTTGATGGCGTCGAAGGTGGCCGGGCCGATGCCGGGCACGTTCTGGATGTCCTCGATGGCAGCGAAGGGGCCGTGCGCCTGGCGATATTCGATGATGCGTTGGGCCGTGGCGGGGCCAATGCGCGGCAGCGATTCGAGCAGGCGCGGGCCGGCGGTGTTGATGTTGATCCGCGCAGCGCGAGCGGTTGGCGCAGGCAGTCTGGGCGTGGGCGAAGGGCGAGCGGTGGGCAAAGGACGGGCAGTCGGCTCCGGCGTCGCGTAGGGCGTGAGCGTGACCGCCGGCGTTTCGATGATAATAGGCTCCGGCTCGGCCTGGCAGCCGGCCAGCGCAAAGCTGACCGCGACCGCGCTGAGCATCGATGTGAACGCAAGGGCGTTCCTGGCAGACCCGGCGCGCTGACGCATTGGCTGGCATTATAAAAACTTCCTGACAAAGCAACTGGTGATGACGTGAAGATCATCCTCATCGGCGCAAATGGACAGTTGGGCAGCGACCTGGTCGGGGCGCTTGCCGGTCACAACCTCATGCTGGCCGTCCAGCCAGGCGCCGCCGGCCAGAGCGACGCCGGCTCGCGGTATGTGGAACTCGATGTGAGCGACCCCGATCAGGTGCAGGCGGCTGTGGCATCGTTCCGGCCCGACCTGATTCTGAACACGGCCGCGTTTCATCGCGTGGACGACATCGAGCGCGACGCCAGGCTGGCGCTGCACGTGAACGCATGGGCGGCGCAGCAGATGGCGCTGATCTGTCGGGAAGCGGATATCGCCCTGCTGTATGTCAGCACCGACTATGTGTTCGACGGGGCGAAGCGCGCGCCGTATGTGGAAAGCGACTTGCCCAACCCGTTGAGCGCGTATGGGGCGAGCAAGCTGGCCGGGGAATTGCTGATTCGTTCAGCCTGGCGCAAGCACTACATCATTCGCACGTGCGGGCTGTACGGACTGGCCGGGTCGATGGGCAAAGGCGGCAATTTCGTCAACACCATGCTGCGGCTGGGCCGCGAGAGCGAGCAGACTGGCAAACCGGTGCGCGTGGTTCACGATCAGATTTGCACGCCCACTTACACGCATGATCTGGCGCAACAAATTGCGCGTTTGATCGAGACTGGCCGGTGGGGCACTTATCACGCCACCAGCGACGGCCAGTGTTCGTGGCACGAGTTCACGCGCGAGATTTTCCGTCTGGCCGGCATCCGGGTGGAGCCGGCGGCCATCACCAGCGAGGAGATCAATCTGCCGGCGCGCCGCCCCCCTTACTCCGTGCTGCGCAACGCCGGGTTGCAGGCGCTGGGCGTCGATCAGATGCGCGACTGGCATGAGGCGCTGGCCGATTATTTGAAGCAGGCTGGGGCATTGGCCGGGTGAGCCGGTACAATGCGCCGGTTCGACGGGCGTATTGGATGGGAGGTCTGGTTTGAATACGGTAGAGATCGAAGCGACAAACGAATGCAACACGCGGTGTCTGCACTGCCCGCATGAAACCATCACTCGCCCGAAAGGGAAGATGACGTGGGAAACCTTTCAAGTCGTCGCCGACAAGGTGCTGGCCTATGGCAAGACCCAGGCGATCGACTTTGCGGGCATGGGCGAGCCGACGTTGAACCCGAATCTGCCCCGCTTCATCGAGTACTTCAAGGGCAAGATTCCCACGCTCATCACCACCAATGTTTCGGCGCTGACGCCGAAAAACATCGAGAAGTTGATCGAGGCCGGCCTGGGCACCATGATCGTCAGCTTCAACGGGGCGGACGCCGCGACATATGAACTGATGATGGGCGGGCTGAGTTTTGAGCGCGCGGACAAATATCTGGCAGACCTGGTGCAGCGGGCCAAAGGCAGAATGAACGTCGTCGCCAACGTCAGCGTGACCAGGCAGACGCGCGGCAAACTGAACGACATCCGGCGCTATTTGAACGACATGGGCGTAGAAAAAATCTCGTTCTCGCTGTGCCACAACCGGGGCGGACATTTGAAAGGGGACGGCATCTGCGACACGCCGATCCCGCCGGCCTCCATCAAGCGATGTGACATCTTCGACTACACCCTGTTCGTGGCCTGGACGGGCGAGGCGCTGGCCTGTTGCCACGACCTGGATGGCGTGGGCAGGATTGGCAACCTGCTGACCGACCCGCTGGAAGAGATCGTTCGATACAAGGAAGGGCTGCGCGGGCGGGGCGCGATCTTCCCCATGTGCGCCAGTTGCAACGATCTGTATCGGTTCAGCGGAGAAGCCCAGATCGCCGGCAAGCCGGTCGGCGAGTGGGTGTACGCGCTGCATGCGAATCAGTCGGAGCTGGCCGGCATGTACATTGATGCCCTGCGCCAGCGCGACGCCCTGGTTCAGGCGTATGAGGCGCAGGCGCAGCAGTCGCGCGCCGAGGCCGAGCAGTACAGGCAGCAACTGGCTGAAGCGCAAAGCCGGCTGCGGACGCTGGAACAACGCGCCCAACGCGCTGAATCTCTGGTGAGCGCCTATGAACAAGGCCGCTTCATGCGCCTGATGCGGGCGTTGAAACGGGCGGCCAGACAAACCAATGGGCGCATCGTGGAGCGATGACGACAGCAATCGAGTTCTCTCAGGTTTCCAAAGTTTTCCGCCTGCAGCGCGACCGGCCGCGCTCATTCCAGGAGATGTTTGTGCGCGCGCTGCGCCGGAATCACAACCACTCCGCACAAGAATTCTGGGCCTTGCGGGATGTGTCGTTTCACATCGAGGCCGGCGACCACGTGGGGCTGATCGGTCGCAACGGGGCGGGCAAGAGCACCACGCTGAAACTGATCAGCCGCATCATCCAGCCGACGCGCGGCAAGATCACCGTGAACGGCCGGGTGACCGCGCTGCTGGAACTGGGAGCCGGCTTTCACCCCGACCTGAGCGGCCGCGACAACATCTCGCTCAACGGCGCGGTGATGGGGCTGACGCGGCGCGAGATTGCCCGCAAGATCGACGAGATCATCGAGTTCGCCGAGATCGAGGACTTTATCGACGTGCCGGTGAAAGACTACTCCAGCGGCATGTATCTGCGGCTGGCATTTTCCGCCGCCGCGCATCTCGACCCGGAGATACTGCTGCTCGATGAGGTGTTCGCAGTCGGCGACCAGGGCTTTCAGCAAAAGAGCCAGGAGCGCATTCAGGGGTTGCGCAAGCGCGGGATCACTATTTTGTTTGTCTCGCACAGCATGGAGGCGGTGCTGCAAACATGCAAACGGGCGATCTGGCTGGAGCGCGGGCAGGTGCGCGCGTTCGGTGATGTCTCGGCGGTGAGCGCCGCCTACTACGAGGACACGCTGATCAAAATGGCCGAGAAACAGGCAGCCAAAGCGCACGCTGCGGCTGAGCAAGCCCTGGAAGACCAGCAAAAGCGGCTGGGCAGCGGCGAGGCGCGCATCGAGCGGGTAGAGTTCATCGACGCCGACGGCCGCGCCACCCGTTTCACCCACACCAACGCCCGGCTGACAGCGCGACTGCACTACTTCGCCAGCGAACGCGTGGAAAAGCCGTTGATCGGCATTGCCTTCTATCGCGCCGATCAACGCATCCGCATCGCCGGGCCGAACAACACCATGCAGCCATACAAAATTCCCTACATCGAAGGACGCGGCTTTGTGGACTACGTCATCGACCGGCTGCCGTTTCTGCCGGGCGACTACCTGATCGACGCCGCCATCTACGACTGGGACGACACACACCGCTACGATTACTGGAACGAATGCGCGCGCTTCACGGTGCTGCCGGGCGGCACGCGCGAGCGCTACGGGCTGATCGCGTTAGAGGGGGAGTGGCGTCACTCCGCCGGCGATGACAGCGCAGAAAGCCCCGAACCGGCATTCGTTCAGGCTGCGCGATAACCCATGTCCAGGCTGCTGATCGTCAGTCACGATTTGATTGGTGAGCGCATGGCCGGGGTGGGGATTCGGTATTTTGAGATTGGAAAGGCCCTGGCTGCCTCACCGGAGATTGATGTGACCCTGGCAGCCCCCTCTCCCAGCCGGATATCAGAATCTGGTGTGCGCCTGGTCACATACGAGCGCGGACACATGCAACAGTTGGCCGGCGAGCTGCGGGCAGCCGACGCCGTGCTGTGCTACTCTGGCATGCTGTGCAACCTCAGCCCCGCATTGCCCGAAAGCCTGCCTGTCATCGTCGATGGCTACGACCTGGACATCCTCGAACAACTGGCAATCCAGGCCAACCAGCTCGAATTTGACGTTGACACGTGGCACCGCAACACTAATCAGTATGTGCTGGGGCGCGGCGACTTCTTCATCTGCGCCACAGAGCGCCAGCGCGACTGGTGGCTGGGTTGCCTGGATGCTGCCGGTCGCATCAATGCAGCCAATTATCGCGTTGACCCAACTTTTCGACACATGGTCGACCTGGTTCCCTATGGCATCCCTGATGCGCCGCCGCAGCCCGTTCGCCCCGTGATACGCGGCGTCTGGCCCGGCGTGTCTCAAACTGACATCCTGGCGCTGTGGGGAGGTGGTATCTGGGACTGGTTTGACCCCTTTACCCTGATTCGTGCCGCCCAACTGCTGCGCGATAGCGGCCTGCCGATCAAGTTTGTCTTCCCAGGCCCGCAACATCCAGGCCCGGATATTCGGCCTCCGCGTCACTTTGAACGGTTTCGACAGGCAGCCGCCGAAGCCGGCCTGCTCGGCGAGACGATTCTCCTGGGCGACTGGGTGAGTTATGCCGACTGGGCTGGTTGCCTGACCGAGGCAACCATCGGCATCTCGCTGCACTACGACCACCTGGAAGCCCGTTTCTCTGCGCGCACCCGCACGCTGAGTTACATTTGGGCGGCGCTGCCGATGGTGCTGACCCAGGGCGACGAGCTGGCCGATCTGGCCGCCAGGCACGGCGTGGCTTTTCTTGTCCCGCCTCAGGACGCCGCCGGCGTTGCAGCGAGGATCATTGACGCCATCAAGCTGCATCAGCGGCCCGATCGAGCGTCACTTTACCGGCCACTGCAAGATCGCTTTGCCTGGGCAAAGTGCGTAGAGCCTGTCTCGCGTTTCATGCGCAATCCCAGACGCGCAGCCGACGCGCCACAGCACCGAGAGACAGCATGAATCCAACTGTCAGCATCATCATCCCTCTCTACAACGGCGCTGCCTTCATCCCGGCCTGCCTGAATGCCGTTCTGCCTCAGGTTCAGGAGCACGGCGACGCCGAGGTGATCGTCGTTGACAATGCATCTACCGACAACTGGCAGCAGGCCCTGGCCCCTTTCAAAGCTGCCATTCGCCACCATCGCCTGAGTTTCAATACTGGGTTTGCAACAGCGGTCAACGTCGGCATTCAGCTCAGCCGGGGCGAAATCATCGTCCTGCTTAACCAGGACGCGATCGCCCAAGCCGGCTGGCTGAACGCGCTGCTGACTCGCTTCGCGGCTTCACCACAGGCGACCATCGTCGGCAGCAAATGCATGCGGGCAGATGGCACAATTGATCACGCCGGGGGCATCATCCGGCTGCCGCTCTTCTACACCGCGCATATTGGCCTCGGAGAGCGTGATTTGCCTTCGTACAATCAGCCCTACCAGCCTGACTATGTGACCGGCGCCGCCTTCGCCATGCGTCGTGTGCTGCTCGACCGCGTCGGGTTGTTCGATCAGGGGTTCTATCCGGCCTACTATGAGGAGACTGACCTGTGTTTGCGCGCGCGCGACGCCGGCTATGAAGTCTGGTACGAGCCGGCCGCCGTTGTGCTGCATCAATCCGACCGTACGCCGCTTGAGCAGCTGAGCGTAGAGCGCATCGCCGCGTTTCATCGCAACCGCCTGCGCTGCCTGATCAAGCACACCGAGCCAGGTCACACTGAGGGAGTGCTGCGCAGCGCCGAAATGGCCCAAATTGAATTGCCCCAGACCGTGGGGTTACTCACTGGTCGGGCCATCGCTTACCGCGACCTTCTGCGCGGCATTTTGCAAGGCGACTCAGTTCTATCTAGTCGCGCCACGCCAGGAGTCATCGAGGCACTGGCGCAGTGCTGCCGACTGGCCGACTTGCGCGCCTATCAAATGTTCGACACACCGCTGTTGCCGCTTCATCAGCGCATCGCAATGGCCTCACGCGCCGAGACCTGGCGCGAGTTAGATGACGGCATGAACAAAATCCTGGCCGGGTTTGAGTCGCTGAACCACCATTTCAAGCAAGCCATGTCGGCATTTGCCGCGTTGCAGCTCGTTCAGCCGCCTCCCGGCGATGGCGTTGGCGGCGCTCAGGCCGACTCTGCCGCTGCCGCTTCGGCAGAGATGGCACTCTACACCGATGACGCCGTCCACCTTGCAGACACGATCTCCAGGCCTTCTCATGCCCCGGCAGAGACAGCATCCTACACCAATGATGCCAGCGGGCCAAGCGCCTCCCCGTCATCTGCGCAGACCGAAGATCTGGCTGAAGCCCATCTCGCCCTCCATCGTCAATTAACGGCGCTGGATCAGCGATTAGCGCAGTTGGCCGAGTTTGCCAATGCGCCACCTCCCGTGGAGCCGACAAACTGGCGAGCGCGCCTGCGAACCTGGTGGCACTCCCTGCGTCTGCTTATATCGGTAAAAGAAGTCTTCGACCGACTGTTCCGTTGGCAGCGCGAGAATGCCCTGCGCACGGCTTCGCTGGTCGGAGAAGCGCGCGGGCTGGCCGGTATTGCTGCCGACAGCCTGTTACTTGCCATACGGACCCAGCGACAGGTCGCCCAACTGGCCACCCAGACCCAGCAGCAAGTCGCCCAACTGGCCGCACAGACCCAGCAGCAAGTCGCTGATCTGAGCAACTGGAAAGCGCATTCTGATGACTCGATCCTGGCATTTGGGCGCGCCGTTAGCACAACCTGCCAGTTTTTGCACGAATGCATCTCCTGGCAGGCTGATCTCATTCATCGTTTGAACGAATTGCATCAGCATACGGCTGAGGTCGTGAAGAGCGAGGCGGTCACAGTAGTTGTTCAGACGGTGCAATCAGCGGACTTAAACGGCATTGATTCCGCTAATCATAATTCATCGTCATGAAGGCGTTGATCATCTCTAATTTCTTTCCGCCCAACGAGGTGGGCGGCGCTGAAATCTCGGCGTTCTATAGCGCGCAGGGATTGATCACGCGCGGGGTGCAGTTCCACGTTCTGGTGGTCAATGCGCGAGCGCCGGCTGACGAATCGTGCGAATACAGGCATCAAGACATCCCAGTCTCCCGCCGCCGCTATCGGTATCTGGGGCGCAACGCCTGGCGCGAGTTATTTGACCGGCGCATCTATCGGAGCACGCTGGCGGTACTGCGCCGGATTCGGCCCGACATCGTTCATGCGCACAACATCACCGGCGCCAGCCTGGCGCCGCTGCTGGCCTGCCGGCGCGTCGGCGTCCCCATCGTCCAGACCTTGCATGACTTGTGGGCGCTGTGCCCGAACAATATGATGTATCGGCGAGATCACCTATGCTGCGCGATCGCCCCTGGCCAGCGCCGCAATTGCGGCGCCTGCGCCCGCCATCTGGAGTGGTGGGCCGACCTGCCAGCGCGCCGCACGGTGTTCCGGCTGCTGCTGGGGCACGTGCGCACGTTCATCGCGCCGAGCCGGTTCTACCGCGACCTGCACATCCAGGCCGGCTACCCGGCCGCGCGGGTCATGGCGCTGCCCTACGGCATCCCGCTCGACCCGCCCGCGCCATTGAGCGAACCCGCTGCCATTCGCGCGCTGCGCGGCGATGCGTGCGTCTTCACAGTGTTGATGGCCGGCTCATTCATGGAGCACAAAGGGGCCGATTCCGTCCTGACAGCGCTGCGCCGGCTGACGCGCGGAGACGCGCAGGCCGATCAGCCGCCTCGCGTGTGGCGCTGGATCATCGCCGGCTACATCGCCCCGGAATATCGGCAGGCGCTGACCGAGCTTCCCAACGTGACCCAGTTGTCCTGGGTGCCCTTCAGCCAGATGCGCACGCTGTTCGCTTACGCGGACGTAACCGTGCAGCCTTCGATCTGGCAGGAGAATCAGCCGCTGTCCATCCTGGAGAGCTTCATGGCCGGCACGCCGGTGATCGGCTCGCAGGCTGGCGGCGTTCCCGAATTGATCCAGGATGGACAGACCGGCTTCCTGTTCCGCACGGGCGATGGCGAACACCTGGCTGAAAAGATCCGCGCTGCAATGTCTCTGCCGGGCAATCGCCTCCGCGCCATGCGCCGCGCCTGCCGCGCCCATGCCGAGCGGAACTGGTCGCTGGAGACGCACGCGCAACGCCTGCACGAGGTCTATCAACAAGCATGCAGCCGCTGAAAATTCTCTTCGTCACGCCGCAGTATCCGCCGGCGATTGGCGGCACCGAGCAACACGTCGCCAGGTGGGCCGAAGAACTCGTTCGCCGTGGACATCAGGCGCACGTCTTCACCACGCGCTCTACTCATCAGCCCACCTGGCGGGGAAGCCTTCCGGGTTATGAGGAGCGCGGCGGGGTGCGAGTCTGGCGCTTTCGTCAGTGGGAGCGTGGACCACGCACCTTGCGGTTGATGAATTGGGGCTACAGCGGGTTCTCAAGAACAGGACAAAGACGCTATGAAGCCGGCATCTGGCTGGCTGAAGGGCCTGTTGCGCCCGGACTGTTTGCGGTGTTGTTTGTCGTCTCCAGGCATTACGATGTTATCGTCTCGATGTCCACAAGCACGCTAAGCAGTTTCGTCACCTGCCTGGCCAGCCAGTTCACTCGTGCTGTCTGGGCTAATGTGCCTCAGTTACACCTGGACCAGCTACTCCCCAGGATGATGGCCGGACGACAATATCTGCTGTCTTCCGCCAGTTTGCTTCTGCCAGAGAGCGGCATCGAAGCCAGTGTTCTGCAAACACGATTTGGCATCCCAGGCTCTCGAATTCAGGTGATTCCGCCCATCGTCCCCATGCCTTCCGAAACAGCAACGCAAACTGCATCACGCGCCCAGCTTGGGCTGCCGGCCGACGCATTCATTGTTGCCTTCCTGGCGCGTCAGGTCGCCTACAAGGGCTTTCATCAGACAATAGAGGCAATCTCACGCCTGCTCAAAGAGTTTCCGAATCTCATGCTGGTTTCTGCCGGCCCAGGAGACACCACAGAGAACTTACCAGATGCGACACGGTCTGAGAGTTTTCGTATGCGCTGGCGCAATCTGGGCACTGTGGATGAAGAAACCAAGTGGCGTCTGCTGTCAGCCTGCGACGTGCTGTGCATGCCCTCGACTGGCGAAGCGTTTGGGATTGTATACGCCGAGGCGTGGCTGTGCGGCAGGCCGGTGATCGGCGCCAACAGCGGGGCCGTGCCCGGCGTCATCACGCATGGCGTAGATGGGTTTGTTGTCGAGCCTGGGGATGTCGAGGGTCTGGCCGGCTATCTGGCCAGGCTGCAACAAAACCCGGATTTGGCCCGAAAGATGGGCCAGGCCGGTCGGCGAAAGGTGCTGACCCACTTCACCGCTCAGCCGGTTGGCGATGCCCTGGAGGGGGCCTTGGCTCGCGCCCTGCGCCTGGGGCGCAATAAACACCTGCGAATTGCTTCTGAATCAGGGTAAGGTTCTCGATATGCAAGTTAGCATCCTGACGCCCCACTACATATCTCCCTCTGCTGAGCCGGAAGCCAGCGACAACATGGCGCTGCTTGCGTCGCACGTCTTGCGCGCTCAGGCCCGGCATCTGCTACGCATTGGCGCAACCGTACGCATCGCATCGCCCACATCGCGGCTGTGCGATGACGATCCGCTGGCCGAACTGGTGAAAGATCGTCCTGCCGCCCGCGCAGACGTATGGTTGGCCCACTTTATGCCAAATGAGCCGCTGCCGGTAGACCCGCGCGAGATTCGGCAAGGTGTGGTGATCGCACACGCGCACTGTCTGGAGGAACCCGGGCCGGAGTTGCGCGCTGCCGACGTGATTCTGGTAAACACTCAGGCGTCTCAGCAGCGTTTGCTGGCTCAGAACGCTGGTCAGGTGCACTGGCTGGGGATGCCGGCGCTTCCCGCACCGCGCGAGGAAGCGCGCTTGGCTCAACGGGCCGCACTTCGGCAAGATTGGGGCGCGACCGAGGACGATGCACCACTGGCGCTGGTCTTTCTATCATCTGATCATCCCTCACAGCAGGCAGCCTGGCGAGACTTGTGGGAGCAAGCGATGGCGTTGCTTGACAAAAACACTGCCGGGCAGGCGATCGCGGGACATCGGTTGGGGGAATTCCTGCGCAGGCTGCCGGCTGCCGACTGGTGCCTTGTCATCGGCGACGATGACCTTGCCCAGTTTGCTGCACTCTCGGCAGCGGCCTGGGGCATCCCGGTCGCTGCGATTGGCGCTCCAGAAGCGTATGCCTGGCTGTCAGGGGTTGCCATAGCGCCCACCCCCCAGGTGCTGGCTGAGTGGATGTGCAGCCCTGTGCGACGCGGCGCAGCCGGCCAGGCGGCGCGCCAGGGTGCTGCTGCTTTTCTGCCAGCGCACTGGGAAACCGGCCTGAGCCGTCTGTTACAGAAGGCCCGTGAGCATGCCGTTGACCTGCCTCCCTGGCCGACGATGCCTTCCCCTCAGCCATCAGGCCCTCCTCAAGTCCTGTCTCCCGATCAAAGTCGTTTGCTGGCCCAGGCCGACGTCATGTTGCGCGGCTACACTGTGCGCTCTCAGGCCCCGCTGGTGGGACGCTTGATTGCCTGGATCAGGCGCAATCTCACCTCCCACCTGCGCGAACCCTATCTTGACCCCATGATCGAGCGCCAGGTAGCCTTTAACCGCGCCGTCGTCCAGTCGCTGGCCGCGCTCGAACAGCACATTCACAACATGAGCCAGGCCGCCGGTCAGGCCACACCGCCAGATGTTATTCAGCGGCTGGCAGAACGCTACGCGCGCCTGTTGTCTCACTTTCGCGGCTGCGCCCTTTGCCACGTGGCAGGTGTCGGCGATGGTTCGCTGCTGATGGCTTTGCGCGCGACAAATATCCCCGCGCAGGGCTGCGACGCAGCCCTGCCGGCCGCCATCGCTGCCCAGATCAAGGGCTTTGCTGTGCGCCAACAGGCGCCGATGGACTACCTGGCCGCGCTCGAGGGGCGATCGTGCGATGGCATTATTCTGAATATCTCTCCGCTGATCGGCGACCTTGCCTCGTTATCCCTCTTGATCGCCGAGACAAGGCGCGCCCTCAAGTCGGGCGGCAAGGTCGGTTTGTTGCTGGACGCTTCGGTGTCGCAGCGCCTCGCTCCAGGCCAGGCGAACGAGCATCTCATCGCAGCCCGCGTGCTGTTGCAGGCAGCCGGTTTCATCATCGCTGAAACGCAGGCGCCTGCCTTGCCTGATCCGTCAGATGCCACAGATAATATAGCCTTGCAAGCGCGTTTGGATCGTGTTGAGCACGCTGTATTTGGCTTGTCCCCGGCGCCCGGCTGGGTAGTTGGACAAGCCCCATCCTGACTCTGGGCTGTTTGAATGCGCACACAAATTTTTGTTCACTTGCTCCCCCAAGGGCAGCAGTCAGCCTGGCGGCAGGCCGCGCTCAACCATTCGAGCTGGCTTGATTTGGATTGCGACACGCCGATCTGGGGCATCACCGACGGGGCTTTGGGTGGCCCAGAGTTGTTGGCTTTCGTCGCGCCGGAAGTCGAGCCTGCATCCGCCTGCGCCTGGCTAGCGCAAGCCCGGCAGTGGATGATTGAGAACCCAGACGCTGCCGGCTGCGGCGCACGGCTGGAAAGCCTGGCATACCACCGTGATGGCTGGGAATTGCTATATCCCCACCTCATTCGCCACGACATGCTCAACCTAAGTTGCCAACGAGCGCCCCAGCTCGAACCATATATGGTGCAACACATCGTGCGAGGTATCTTTGTGGTCCGAAGCAGCGCGCTGCGCAACGTCGGCGGCTTCAACCAGGAGCTGGGCGATTCGTTTCTAGCCGACATTGACCTGTGTCGCCGGCTGCGACAGGCAGGGGCTTTACTCTGGCTGCTGCCGGAGCCTCCGGTAGCGCGGATGGCAGTAGCAGAGAACGCAGACGAGGCAGCCTTCGAGAGGCAGGCGGAAGCGTTCGCTCGCCGCCAACCTCTGGCAGCGCCGGCACCCATCGAGGAAGGGGATTGGCTCTGGTTCATGAGCAATGCCTCGTTGAATCAGGCGCTGACGAGCGCGCTTGAGGCAGCTCGGTCAGCCACTGCCAGCCTGCAGGAGGTGCAGCAGGAACTATTTGCAATTCGCGACTTTACGTTTCGTTCGCGCGTGCCGATCGTCGGGGGGCTAATCGCAGCTTTTCGGCAGGCCTGGTTCGGCGTGGCGGCGAAATGGGCGTTGCGCGCCTATCGCCAGCATCAGGCCAGGGTGAACGCGCAGCACGCCGAAGCAATTCACTCCCTGGCTGCCGCTATCCAGCAGATCATCGGCACCCTGGACAAAAAAGCCGAAGTTGAGATTCAGAAGATGCAGACCGATGCGCAACGCATCGCAGATCGCTTGCATCGAATGCTGAGCGATGGAGCGTAGTCCATGAAGATTGCCTGGGTCTTTCTGCGTTACGGCGAACACATCCTGGGCGGCGCCGAGTATCACGGGCGTTTGATGATCGAGCAGCTCACGCGCTGGAGGTTGGCGCAGGTTGACGTGCTGACCACCACGGCTACCGTGCACTTTCAGCCCAGCAATGATCTGCCGGCCGGTGTGGAAATAATCAACGGCGTGCGCGTGTTGCGATTCCCGATTGCTCATCAGTTCTATGACCTGAGGCGACATCAGGAGCTCAGCCACTATCACTTCCACCGATCCGGCGGGCTTTCGACCGCAGAGGAAAACGAATGGGCGCGCCACATGCCGTTCAGCGCCGCCTTGTGCGCCTGGCTGGATGCGCATCAAGGCCACTACGACGCCATCATCGTCATGCCCTACTACTACGCCTTTCATGTCGCCCTGGTCGCGCCGCGCAAGACGTATGTGTGGGCGTGTCTGCACGATGAGCCGCCGGCCTATACGCGCCCCGTGATGCGCATGCTCAATCGCTCGCGCGGCGTGATCTTCAACACAGAGCCGGAGCTGGCGCTGGCGCGCCGGCTGGGCATGACGAACCCCAACGTGGGCATTGTAGCGCTGGGCATCACACCGCTGCCAGGCAGCGCAGAACGGTTCTGGGCGCAGCGCGAGGATCGCCGGCCATTTCTGCTCTATGCCGGCCGGCTGGAGAGCGGCAAGAACATCGCCGAGTTATATCAGCGGTTCATCGCCTTCAAGGAGCGCCACCCGTCGCCGCTGGTGTTGCGCTTGCTGGGCAAGGGGCCAGAACTGCCTCCTGCACGTGAGGATATCATCTTAGAGGGCTT
>Ga0272446_1001788_pt1 | contig 30601 bp, 16 predicted proteins | sample YNPCB0061_FD_194587 | JGI IMG/M metagenome (GOLD analysis project Ga0272446, IMG submission 194587) | Hot spring microbial mat communities from Yellowstone National Park, WY, United States - YNP-CB-006-1 | ecosystem: Environmental > Aquatic > Thermal springs > Hot (42-90C) > Sediment | place...
GCCGGCGTCTTCCTATGGCTTAGTGCAGTTCCAGGCGACCTGTTCGGGCATCAGCGCGACCTCGACCGTGTCCAGCTGCGCCGCGCCCAATCTACCATCGCAAATCTGCAATCTGCAATCGCATTAGGTGTGTTTCAGAGTCGGGCGTTCTCGTGTGACAGTTGCTCCACAGCTCCACAGCTCCTCACAGCCGGTCTGGAGCGGTGGAGCGCTGTGGAGCTGAAGGCTGGATTGTCACGTGAGTTTGAAGCATGCCTTTTACAATGACACTGCTTCGGCCCAACAGCAAGAAAGGCTGTAGTGATGCGAGACGGACGGTACTCTCGCCGCTGGCGCCAGCGGCTCGCCCTGCTGCTCGCCCTGAGCGCCATGCTCGCCCTTGCCGCCTGCGGGGCTGCCCCGCAGCAGCCGGCCCCGACGGCCTACCCGGCGCCTCCTGGCGCGGCCCCGACGGCCTACCCGGCGCCTCCCGGCGTGGCCCCGACGGCCTACCCGCCACCGCCGGGTGGCGCTGCCGCGACGCCCATGCCACCAGCCCCATCGCCCGCTGGCCCGGCGCCAGTGCCAGCCGCAACACCGGCGACGCCTGGCGCATCTGGTGAGGTGCCCGCCGCGAAGCTTGCCGCAGCGGTGGCCGATCTGGCCCGGCGCACCGGCGCCGACCCGGCGCAGATCGTTGTTGTCTCTGCCGAGGCGGTGACCTGGAGCGATGGCTCGCTCGGGTGCCCGCAGCCCGGCATGTTCTACCCGCAGGTGCTGGTCGAAGGCTACCGCCTGGTGCTCGCTGTGAATGGCGCGAGGTATGCCTATCACGCCGCCGCCGATGGCGACTTCTTCTACTGTGAGCGCCCCACGCCGTAGCCCGCTCAGGGCCAGCGGTAGCGGACCCCCGGCGGCAGCCGGAGCGTCTCTTCGCCCAGCCGTCCCAGGCCGATCGCCTCACCCGTGGGCTGCCGCTCCAGCCGCGCCCCCGCCGTCCACTGGACGATCCAGCTATTGCGCGCGAGCTCGCCACTGAGCGCCGGCCCGAGCTCGGCGAAACGCTCGTCAGCCGCGCCAAAGCCGGGACAGAGCGCGCCCGCGGCCGGTTCACCGTCCAGGCAGTGATCGCTGCGCATGGTCTCCGCCAGGTAGAGCTGCGCGCCGAGCGGCCGTAGCTGGATAGCGTCGCCCCGTAGCTCCAGGCAGACCCGCTCGAAGCACTGCAGGCGCCCCCAGGCGAAGGGCACCACCGGGGTCAGCGGGAACCCGGCACGCTCGATGGCGCCAAGCTCGGCCCATGCCCTGCGCATGGCTGCCGGCACAAACTGGCCGGTTTCCTCGACGTACGCGCCCCCGGCCGCGGCCACCGTAAGCCTGCCGATCGGTTGTGGCGTCGCCAGGTCATCGCCGCCTGCGCGCAGGCTGACCTGGAGCAGGTAGACGCCCTCCAGGAGCTCCGGCGGCAGCGCAAGCGTCTGCACGTGCTGCACCGCGGCGTCCGCTGGCCAGTCCGCCGGTGGAAAGGCGGCGTAGAGCAGGGGCTGTTCGACCGCGAGGATCGGCGTGCCGTCCGGGGTCGTCAGCTGGACCACGACGGTGAGCGGGCCGGCGGGCTCGCCCGCCGCGCGCTGCCAGGTAAGCCCGATGGCGAGCAGTTCCCCTGGCTCGTACGTGGCGCCGAGTGGCGGCGCCAGGCTGTGGCCCACCAGGCGCAGGGCGCCGGCAGGCACCGCGAAGCGCAGATCGGCCGGCTGCTCAGCCCCCAGGGCCACCGGGCGGTAGAGGTCGAAGGTGCCGAGCGAGCCATCCTGGGCGTAGCGGTGTGTGAGGATCGCGACCACGCCCGGCGTCAGCCAGTTGCCCAGGTAGTCGAGCACCGCCAGGGGTAGTTCGCCGTTCGCCAGTTCGTGCAGCAGCGCCCGCTCATCAGCGTGGCCCTGGTCGAGAAGCTGGCGCGCCTCGAAGACCTGCAGCCGCGAGTCGACGCCGGCGGCGGCGGCGACGCCGGGCATATCGGTGAAGATCAGCGGCCCGGCGGCCTTCACCTCGGCTACCAGCACGGTGCCCACCCGGGCCTGGGCCGCAAGCACTGCGCGCTCGCGGGCCAGGTCGGCCCACAGCCCGTAGCGGCCAAAGGCCATCCGCGGCGGACTGGGCTCGATCAACCCCGCCGGGCGGAGCCGGTTGGCGTCCCACAGCGGCGGGTAGTAGAGCAGGGAGAGAACGAGCAGGCCGTAGAACGCAGAACGCAGAACGGAGAGCGGCAAGGCTGCGGATGCTGCGATTGCAGCAGTGCCCGTCAGGGCAACCAGCCAGACCAGCCCGGCGTACAGTTCGAGGAAGTAGTTGCTGTAGGCCCCCACCTTGCCGACCCCGATCGCCGTGACGGCGCCGAGCAGGGTGTAGAGGACGGCGAGGGTGGGACGGGGCGCCAGGGTGCCGGGGTGCCCGGGTGATGGGCTGCGGCCCCGTAGGGCCGCAGCATTCGCCCCAGGCTCGGTACGGGAAAGAGCGCCCCGCGGTGGCACAGGCGTTGGCCTGACACCGTCGCGGGGTGCCGGGATGTGGGGCCAGGCGATCGAGATTGCGGCCAGGGCGGCGGCGGCGGCCAGAGGCCAGCGCAGGTCGAATTGCTGCGCCCAGAAGCCCCGGGCCAGCGCGCCATCCCAGCGGTTGGCGTTGGCCGTCACCACATGCAGTGCGAACCAGCCGCCACTCGCCAGCTGGAAGGCCGCAAAGAGCAGCCCGCCGCCCACCGCCAGCACGCCGCTGAGGGTCGCGGTCGCCAGCATTGCGCTGCGGCGTTCGGGTGCTGGTGCGCGCCAGGCTCGCCAGAGCAGCCATGCCCCGCCCGCGACGGGCGCGGCGATCAGCGAGGGTTTGGTATACAGGCTGGCCAGCAACAGCACTCCGGCCAGCGCAGCCCGGCGCGGGCCTGGTCCCCGCGTCCCGCCGCTGAGCACGGCCAGTCCCCAGAGGCCCAGGCAGACGCCGAGCATATCGACGCGCATCAGCGCCGCCCACTCGCGCACGATGGGTACGGTGAGAAAGAGCAGCGACAGATAGAAGGATGCAGGATGCGGGGTGAAGCGCGCGCGCTGGCGCCGGGTCGTGGCGAGCATAGCGAGCGCGGCAACCGCGCCCAGCGCGGCCAGCAGCGAGATCAGGCGCCCGCTGCTGAGTACTGCTCCGTCCAGAGGGGTAAGCGCCGCCGTGAGCAGCAGATAGACGGGCGGGTAGTTGACGATCAGGTAGGGTGGCGCCGCGGGGTCGGCGTATAGTCGCCAGATCGGGATGCCGGAGCGCAGGCGCTCGACCTGGGCGAGCAGCGGCCCCTCCCCGTAGTCGAGCGGGAAGCGAAAGCCGAGCAGGAGCAGGGCATGAGCGGCGAAGGAAGCCAGATAGGCCGCGACGAGCACGGCCAGCGCCAGTTGCGCGGCGCGCAGCGCCAACGTGGCAATTCTCTGCGCCATGGCCGCCATTATACGCGCACTGGCGCGGCGCGTGCCCCCTGGTCCATCGCTTGCTCAGGGCTATTGCAACAATCCTGCTGGCAAACCCCGGTTTTCCCACGCCGGGTGCGTGGGCGTCCCGCCCGCATGCGGGCCAGAGGCCCGCGTACCCGGGTTTGCCAGCAGGATCGTGCAACGTCGCACCTCGCCGCTTCACACCACCTGCGCATTACTCGGGGTTCTTCTTGGGAGAGGTATAGATGCCCTCGTGGCGATGGATGCGGTAGCCGACCTGCTTGAGCAGTTCGGAGGCGATGACCGACTTCTGGATCTCGTTGGTACCCTCGAAGATGCGCGTGACGCGCGCGTCGCGGTACATGCGCTCGAGCGGCAGTTCGCGCGAGAAGCCCATCCCGCCGTGGATCTGGATCGCCTCGTCGATCACCTGGCTGGCCATCTCGGTGCAGTAGAGCTTGCAGATGCTGCTCTCGATCGTCGATTTCTTACCGGCGTCGACCCGCCTGGCGCAGTCGTAGACGATCTGCTCCATGGTGTAGATCTTCACCGCCATATCGGCCAGCTTGAACTGGATAGCCTGGAACTCGGCGATCGGGCGGCCGAACTGGTGCCGCTCGATGGCGTACTTACGGCTCAGTTCGAAGGCCTCCTTGGCCGAGCCGATCGCACCGGCCCCGAGGCCAACGCGCCCGATATCGAGCGTCATCATGGCGATTGGAAAGCCGTGCCCGACGCCATGCGCGCCGCCGAGCACATTCTCGGCCGGCACACGCATGTCCTCAAAATAGAGGCTGGCGGTGTGCGAGGCCTTCAGGCCCATCTTGTCCTCGATCTTGCCCACGTGGAAGCCGGGGAAGTCCTTCTCGACGATAAAGGCGGTGATGCCGCCGCGCGCGCCCTTGGTCTTGTCGGTCAGCGCGTGGACAACGACCACATCGGCGAAGCTGCCGTTGGTGATCCACATCTTCTGGCCATTGATCACCCACTCGTCGCCGCGCAGCTCCGCGGTGGTGCTGATGTGGGCGGCGTCGCTGCCGGCGTTGGGCTCGGTAAGCGCCCAGGCGCCGATCAGCCGACCGGCCATCATGCCCTTGAGGTACTTATCCTTCTGGGCCTCGGTGCCGCCGATCCAGATGCTTGCCGCGGCCAGCTGGGTATGCGCGCCAATGATCGTGGCGGTACTGGCGCAGACGCGGTTCAGTTCCTCCATGAGCACGCAGTAACCGGTGATGCCCAGGCCGAGGCCGCCGTCCATCTCGGGAAAGGGCACGCCCAGCAGGCCGAGCTCACCGGCCTTCTTCACGACCTCGAGCGGTACCCGCTCCTCCTCGTCGATCTCGCGGGCGATCGGGCGGATCTCCTTGTTCACAAAGTCGCGGACGGTCTGGCGCAGCATCTTGATTTCGTCGCTGTGCTCGAACTCCATCGGTGTGTCCTCTCCTGTCCGGCGGCTTCTGGCCGCACTACGTATGGTCGCTGGCTTCCATAGCCTGGCGGGTCGTGGCCGAGACAACCGGAAGCACCAGTGCCGAAGGGTGATCTACGTCGTGGTAGATCGTCTGATCGGCCGCCGGGCCCGGCACTGCCCCGGCGTCGCGGAAGCGGCGCCCGTCGCCGGGGTTAGCGCCCCAGCGCGGGTGGGCCGCGCTACAGATGTGTAAGCGGAGGCGGTGCCCGGCCCGAAAGCGCTGGGCCGTGGCCCAGAGATCGAGCTCCAGGCGCAGGCTGCCATCGGGCTGTGGCTCGCCCGTCCCTGGCGCCACCCGACAGAGCCCTTCGCAGACGTTGATCGAACGTCCGTCGGGATGGACATCGCAGAGGCGGCCCACAAAGTCGGTGTACGCCAGGCTCGAACGAACGAACAATTCGAGGCGCACATAGCCGATCACGTCCAGTTCGTGCGGCAGCGGTGGCGTGGTGTAACAGAGCAGGTCGCCGCGGCCCTCGATCGGCCGCTGGTCCCGCGGGCCGCCCTGTGGGCCGAGAACCGGCCCGCCGAGCGCCGGGGTCGGATTGCGCGGGTCGTAGCGATAGTGGTCCGGCGTGCTCGCCTCGGCGGGCGGGTGGGTCGAGAGCATGCCCTCAGCGTGGAGGTAGTACCGCGTCATGGCGGCGGGCGGCGGCCAGTAGTCCATCTCGTGCCACTCGTGACTGCCCATCAGCGCCAGCCGCACCGGGCGGCGCTGGAGCAGGGCCCGACGGCCCTTGAGTTGCGCATCGAGCCACCAGAGACCCTCACGGATGCCGTCCAGGGCCAGTGCCGGGTCGTTGTGATAGCGGGGCAGCACGGTCAGATACGGGGTGCGTCCCGCTGCGAGCAGGGTGCTGTAGTCGGCAAGCTGTTCGGCCAGGAACAGGTCGTACCAGCCGGCGATGAGGTGGACCGGCACATGGATGCGGGCCAGGGCCCGGTGCTGGTCTACCCGGCTCCAGTAGCCGCCCTCAGGGTCCGGGTCGTCGAGCCAGTCCTGGTAGAAGGACACCGGCTCACCGAGCGCGGCCCGGTCGGCGACGCCGAGCGGCTGCGTGGCCAGCGCGGTGGCCAGCGCCGCCTGGCGCTGCGGCGAGAGCAACCGCAGCAGCGCGGCGAGATCGAGGTTGGCGCCGGGGCGGTGGGTCGCGTGGATCAGGGAGGCCCAGCGCAGCGATGACTCGAACGCGAAGGCGCCCTGCGGGTAGAAAGCCCGCGAGAAGCGCGACGTGGTGACGATCGGTACCAGGGCCTTGAGGTAGCCCGGTGCATCGCCCGCGACTGCCCACTGTACGTAGCCCAGGTAGCTGGGCCCCCACATGCCGAGGTTCCCATCGAACCAGGGCTGCGCGGCGATCCACGCCAGCGTAGCCCGGCCATCCGCTGCCTCATGCACAAAAGGGTCGAACGACCCCGCAGAGCGGAAGCGCCCGCGCACCCCCTGCACCACCACGTTATAGCCCCGCTCGGCGAAGAGCACGGCGCCCTGCTCGGCGAACGGGCCGAGCACCCGGGTCTCGGATGGGCGCCCGTAGGGCGTGCGCAGCAGAATGGTCGGGAAGTTGCCGGCGGCCCGCGGCGCGTAGCGGTCGGCATACAGCGTGACGCCATCGGGCATCGGCACTGCCAGGTTGCGCTCAACCGTGACAGCATAATCCGGTGGGCGCAGGCCGAATGCCCGCGCAGCCAGCTTGCGGCGGGCAACGTACGCCCCCAGCCCGGCGAGCCCAAGCCCGGTCAGACTCAGCACGGCTGAGCGGCGCATCAGCGAGACTCCTGCTGGTAATGCACAGATTGATCCACGGTGATCAGCAGGCCCAACCCTGGCTTACGTCACTATTACACACTGCGTTATAAAAATCATAACATGCGCAAAGCGAGGCTGTCAAGATGACGCCGTGCGTCAAGCGGGGCGTGCGCAACCGCTGCCTCTCGTGGTGGGGTGAGGGGCCTGCCCCAGGTATCGTTGCACCTGCCCAGATGCGTCATGCGCAACGGGCGATGGTATAATTCACGGCGATCGCTGTTCGTTGCGGGGAGGGCCATGATCGCATCGCTGCGCGGCACGCTGCTCCACATCGGCGCTGACCACCTGGTGGTGGAGACCGGCGGCATTGGCTTCATGGTCTTTGCACCCCGTCCGGTGCTCGGCGCGGCCGGCGCAGTGGGTGACCAGGTCTTCCTCTACACGCTGCTCATCGTGCGCGAGGACGCGCTCAGCCTCTATGGCTTCGCCAGCGTCGAACAGCGCGCCCTGTTCGAGAGCCTGCTCAGCGTCTCGGGTGTCGGGCCGCGGGTCGCCCTGAGCCTGCTCTCAGCCGGCGAGCTCGACGAGATCCGCGCCGCGATCGCCCATGGCGACACGGCGCGCCTGGCTCGTGTGCCCGGCATCGGTAAAAAGACTGCCGAGCGGCTCGTGCTGGAACTGAAGGGCAAGCTTGAGCTCAAGGGGCTGCCGCTGCCGGCTGCCGGGGCCACCGGGGTGGTGCACGCGGCCAACAGCGAACTGGCTGAGCTGCTTGTCAGTCTCGGCTACAGCAGCGCCGAGGCTGCCTCAGCCATCGCGGCGCTGCCTGCCGACGCTCCCACTGAGCTCGAAGAGCGCCTGCGCCTGGCCTTGCGCCACTTTGGGGGGGTCTAATACCAAATCCAGTTGGCACAGTTCCGTATTGTCGTTGCCGTCATCGCTCATCGTGACGCCATGTGCGGCAATCTGCAAGCCAAAATCTGCAATCGGAAATGGTATAACCTCACTACCTTGCACATACGGCGTTGCGCGCGGCACGGCCCCCCTCCCGACGTTCTCTCCCAGCCTGGGAGAGGAGGGTATGTTGTTGGCGTTGCGGTGCGTCAGCTTCGCTGGCGCACCGCAACGCCAGATTTTGACCCTCTCCTCTGGTAGGGGAGGGGGTCGGGGGGTGGGGTATGCGGGGCCTGGGGGCGCAACTCCCAAAAACCCTCCCCCCGCTGGGGAAGGGCCGGGGATGGGCGCCTCCAGCGCCCGTCTTGTGCTATCGTCTTCCTCCCGGGCCCTCAGATCACGCGCTCATTGCCGCCATCGATCGGGATCTGTGCGCCAGTGGTGCAGGCGAAGAGCGGCCCGCACAGCTCGGCAGCCAGTTCGGCCACGTGGTGACTCGTCACCTCAACCCGCAGGACATTGTTGGTCTTATACTGCTCCACGCTCAGCCCGTAGCTTGCCGCCCGGGTCCGCAGCACCTCCTCGGTCCAGATCCCGGTGTCGAAGACCGCATTGGGATGGAGCACATTGACCCTGATGCCGTCGGCGCCCCACTCCAGGGCGGCGACGCGGGCCAGTTGGGTGAGGGCGGCCTTTGATGCCGAGTAGGCTGCGGCGCCGGGCCCGGGCGCGGGCACGTTCTTCGAGCCGATGATCGCCACGCGCCCACCGCGCGGCGCCAGCTTCAGCAGCGGGTGCGTTTCGCGCAGCAGTAGCAGGTTCGCGTCGAGATTGACACCCATCACCTGTTCCCAGGTCTGTGTCTTGAGCCCGGCAATCGGGCTGCTCGGCGGGAAGATACCGGCGTTTAGCACGAGCATGTCCAGGCCGCCGAAGGCGCGCACGCCTGCCTCCAGCGCGGCGGTTACAGCGGCCTCATCACGCACGTCGCAGGGAAGGCCAAGCAGGCCAGTGCCGTGAAACAGTTCGCCCACGGCGGGATTGACATCCAGGGCCACCACCGCAGCCCCGCGGGCGTGCAGCGCCGCGACACAGGCTTTGCCGATGCCCGAGGCTGCCCCGGTGACCAGGGCGACCTCGCCGGTGAAGGGGGGCGGATTGTCGCCCTTGCGCAGCTTGGCCTGCTCCAGATCCCAGTATTCAACTGCGAAGATGTCGGCCGCGGGCAGCGCCTGGTAGCCGCCGAGCGCGGTTGCGCGCCGGATGATGGTCATCGTGTGGCGGTAGATCTCGGCCGCCACGGCCGCCTCGCGGGCCGAGCGACCGAGGGCGCACATGCCGAACTCGGGGTCGAGCACGATCCGCGGCGCCGGGTCGAGCATGCGCAGCGCTGGAGCGCCCTGCGCATCGCGTGGGGTCAACGCCGCAAATTCGCGGCGGTAGGCCGCAACATAGGCGGCTACATCACGGCCGATCAGCGGGAGGCGCCGGGTTCGCAGTACGTGGTCAGGCGTGGCCGGTCCCTGTCCCGCTAGCTGTGCCACATCGTCACGCCGGGCGAAGTCGAGGCAGGCCGGGTCGGTATGGGTGCTGAGGATCAGTGGCGTGCCGGCGGCTGCCGAGATGGCCCGGCGCAGGGCAGCCAGCTCGTTGCGCAGTGAGCCGGCAGGTGCGGGTACATCCGGCACGGCGATGCGCCAGGCGTTCCGGGCAGCCAGGTACGCCTCGGCACGGCTCACCAGTTCGATGTGACGCTCATACGACTCGCGGGCCGTGGCGCCGAACGTGAACAACCCATGGTTGAGCAGCACCATGCCGACGGTCTGCGGGCCGGCACGGCGCGGGAACTCTTCGGCGACGACACGGGCCAGGGCGAAACCCGGCATCACATAGGGGATCACCACCACGCTGTCGCCGTAGATCTCAGCCACGTGTGCGGCGCCGTCCGGATTGTTTGTCACGGCGATCAGCGCGTCGGCGTGGCTATGGTCAACAAAGGTATAGGGCAGGATCGCGTGCAGGATGGCCTCGACCGACGGCGCCGGCGCGGCCGGATCACGCGTCGCCAGGCGCAACTCACGCGCCATCTCCAGGTCGCTCAGCTGCTCAAGGCGGGCGAGGCGCAGCAGGTGATCCAGCGCGACGGGGGCAAAGCCGGCAGCCGTGATCGTCGCCAGGTCCCAGCCGCTGCCCTTCACGTAAAGCACCTCCTCGTCATCGCCGAAGATCGTAGCTCGGCGCGCCTTCAGCGAGGTGTTCCCGCCGCCATGAAGTACCAGTTCAGGATCGCGCCCGAGCAGACGCGAGCTGTAGACACGCAGGGCGAGGTTATCGGGGCAGGCAGCGGCCTCTCGTTCGTCCCATAGGCTGTCCATGGCGCTCCTCACAGCATGATCACACCGCGCAGCGGCCAACACCACGCGGCGCCCATTGTAGCATGCACGCGCAGGGCGCTCCGTGCCGGGTGCGCGGGCGTCGCGCCCGCATACGAGCCGGAGGCCCGCTATTACTACAGTTGTACGTTGTCTTGACTGGTAGGCTGGAGCTGGTTGTCACCCCGAGCGTAGCGAGGGGTCTTCCAGCCACGAGGAGAGAAAATTCCTCGCTGCGTGTACCCTGCCCCTCGACAAGCTCGGGAGCCGCGGAGCCGAAGGGCTCCTCAGAACCATATGGTTCATGTCATTCCGAACGGAGCCGCAGGCGGAGTGAGGAATCTAGCGCTGCCCATGCGCCGCAAGACCCCTCGCGGAGCCTGCCCTGCCCCTCGACAAGCTCGGGAGCCGCGCAGCCGAAGGGCTCGGGGTGACATGGGTTGCGCCCGGCGCCACTGGCCCGCCGCCGGTCGATCAGATACGCGGCATGACACGAACGATGCGGTGGTTGGCATCAGGATGCGCTTCCACCCAGCGTCCAGGGCGCGCACGATCCACGCCCGTCATCCGTCTCCTGGGCGACGAGGTGGCAGAGCGCCTCATCGGCGGCGGCGCATCGGCGATCAAGCGGCGATCTGCCTGTTCAGTGCCTGCGTTGTTCCTCTGTGCCCGCTTATACCACATGGAATTGGCAATCCCGCATGGTCCCGCTCATCGCCACAGCGCTCCAGCGCCACACCGGGCTTTGTCGAGCTGGAGCACTGTGGCGGTGTGGAGTTGAGCCAATGCGATGCCATCAAGCAGGATCGGTATTATCAGTGTGCTGGCCCGCCCGGCGCCTGGCGCTCGAACAGGTAGAGCCCTGCCTCGCCGTCGCGCGCGAAGTCGGTGACCACATAGCCGGCGGCGAAGGCGGCTTCGGCAAGCGCCCGGACCTGGTAGCGCCAGGCGCGGGCCAGCGGCATATCGACGGCTCTGAGTGCGTCGATATCGGCGGGGACCTGGAGCAAGAAGCGCTCGCCTGTGGGCTCGTCGGAGGGCTCGCGCGGGTCGGGATTGGCGAGCGGGGCCAGGGCGCGCAGATCAACCGGGGCTGGCGTGATGGCCGCGCGCACAGCGACCCGCTCCGCGGTGAGCCACCACTCGACCAGGAAGCGGTCGCTGGGTAGTTCACCAGCCGGATCCTCGGGCTCCGGGCCGTAGATGTTGCGGATGTAGCTGCGGCAGATGCCGCCGAGCTTGCGGATGTTGAGACTGGCATTCCGGCTGATCAGCGGGTCAAAGGTCCAGGTCATCAGGTCAAGGCCCTGGGCCAGCACGTGCTCGCGCTGCGCCCACTTGAGGCTCGCGCCGATGCGGGCATCGCGATAGGTCGGGAGCACGGCGGCCATGTGGGAGGCGTGCTTGAGCCGGCCATCGGCGCTGCGGCCCAGAAAGCCGAAGACGAAGCCGATCAGGGGCGCGCCAGGCGCGCGCTGGTCGAAGGCGCCGAGCACCACGCCCCCATTGCGCTGCACGGTCAGCAGCATGTGGTGCGGGACGACGCCGAATTCGCCCCAGACCGCGCGCTGCACCGCCTCGCAGGCCAGATACTCGTCGTAGGTGCTGATCAGACGGATGTGGATTGGCATCGGGCGCTCTGCTCCTCAGCTCAGGACGACCATATCGTCGCGGTGGACCACCTCGGGGCCGTAGTCGTAGCCGAGGGTCTCGGCGATCTGGCTTGAGCGCAAGCCGCAGATCGCGCGGATGTCGCTGGCGCGGTACTGGGTCAGCCCACGGGCGATCTCGCGGCCATCGGGCGCGAAGATGCGCACCGTCTGCCCGCGCTCGAAGTCGCCCTCGACGGCGGTGATCCCGGCGGGCAGCAGGCTCTTGCCGTGGCGCACGAGGGCGTTGACGGCGCCCTCGTCGAGGCAGAGCCGGCTGCGGCGCACCGTCTCTGCCAGGATCCAGCGCCGGCGCGCATCGGGATAGCTGGCGGCGGCGGGAAAGCGGGTGCCGATGCGCTCGCCTGCGGCGACCCGCAGGATGACATCGGGCTCGGCGCCCGCGGCGATGACCACGGTCGTCCCGGAGCGGGTGGCGAGGTCGGCGGCCTGGATCTTGGTGCGCATGCCGCCGGTGCCACGGGCGCTGCCGACGCCACCGGCCATGGCCCAGATCCGCTCGTCGATCAGCGGCACCTCGGCGATCAGCTCGGCATCGGGGTCGCTGCGTGGATCAGCGCTGTAGAGGCCCGGGATGTCGGTGAGGATGAGCAACAGGTCGGCACCGATCAGCCCGGCGACGAGCGCAGAGAGGTTGTCGTTGTCGCCGACGCGGATCTCCGCGGTCACCACCGCGTCGTTCTCGTTGATGATCGGCACAATGCCACGTTCGATGCAGAGGCTGAGCGTATTGCGCGCGTTCAGGTAGCGGCGCCGGTCGCGCAGGTCGTCGCGGGTGAGCAGCGCCTGGGCCACCTGGAGGCCATAGAGCTCGAAGAGTTGCTCGTAGAGATGCATCAGCCGGCTCTGGCCCACGGCCGCGAACACCTGCTTGAGCGGCACGTTGGTCCGGCTGCGCTGGTGCGGTGTGGCGTCGAGGCGCTCACGACCGGCGGCGATGGCGCCCGAGGAGACAAGGGCCACCTGCACGCCCTGTTCACGCAGGGCAGCCACCTGACGCGCCAGGCCGACCATGTAGGGCCGGTTGAGCCGGTCGGTGCCGGCGGTGAGCACACTGGTGCCGAGTTTGACAACGAGGCGCATAGCCTTATACCATTTCCGATTGCAGATTTTGGATTGCAGATTGCCGCACATGGCGTCACGATGAGCGATAACGGCAACGACAATGCGGAACTGCCAACTGGATTTGGTATTAGACATGGTTCAAACGCACGTGACAATCCAGCCTTCAGCTCCACAGCGCTCCAGAGCTCCAGACCGGTTCTGTGGAGGTGTGGAGCAACGATCACACCGGCATGGCCGCTTCTGGACCATGCCTTATCCCCGGATCCCGAGCTCGGCCAGGCGCTCCGGGATGGGCTCGCCTGCGGCGTTCCAGCCGTGCCGCCGGTAGTACTCGGCGCGCAGCTCGGCGAGGGGCGGCAACTGGCCAGCAGCCGGGCCCTCGGCCAGCGGCGTGGCCTGCCAGCGGGCGGGTAAGTCGTCGTGGCAGCCAGTGTCGGCATAGCGGCAGGCGAAGAGCCGCTCCACGGTCACAATCCGCTCGCCGAGGCGGGCCATGTCGGTGGCGGTGATGGCGGCGCCGGTGGCCGCGCCAATCAGGGCGAGCAACTCACCAGGGGAGACCTGGTAGGCCATCAGGCCCAGGCGCCGGCAGAGCCCGATCGCGTCGAGGGTGGCGGCGAAGCGCTCGTGCCAGATCAGACGCAGGGCGCGGGCCCGCAGGCTCTGCGGAGCGTCTGCCTCAGGCAGCCAGGCCGGCGGCTCGGGGACCAGTTCCTCGTAGGCCATGCTGTAGCGATAATCGCCGCCGATTGGCGCGGTGGCCGCGGCGAGCGCAATGCCGGGCACGGCACGGGGATCGAGCGCCGGCATCGCCAGGCCCTTGACCTGGGGCGCAAAGACGGCGCCGCCCCAGAAGACATCGGCGATCTCGCCGACGCCCAGCGAGAGCATATCGCGCCGCTGCTGGGGCACGGCGAGGCGTTCGAGGGCGCTGAGCACCGCGCTGGCGTCACCCCAGGGCAGCGTAGTGGACTGACTCAGGCCCTCGGCCTGGCACTCCATCAGGAAGGCGATCGTCGCGCTGGCCGCGGCCGGGTCGAGGCCGAGGTGCAGGCAGCGTTCGGCGATGGCGACGAGCGCGTCGGGGCTGCTGATCCCGCAGCGGGCGCCGAAGCCGGCAACCGTCTCCAGGTCGGGCAGGGGCGCGGGCCGGCCCTGGGGACCGACGACATCGAAGTAGCAGGGCATCGGGCAGCCGTTGCAGCCACGGCTCTGCCGGCCGGCCAGGGTGGCGAGGGCGTCGCGGCTGCCGGCGAGGCTGGCGCTCAGATTGCCGCTGCGGCCGTTGTACCCGGTGAGCGCGCCCAACTCGGTGGCCCGCGCCAGCAGGTGGCTGCTGCCGAGGTTGCTGATGCGGGTGGCGAGCGGGCTGCGCTCGACCCGACGGCGGATCACCTCCAGCGCGGCGGCCAGGCGGCGACTGTCGTGGGCGGGCAGCGGCCCTGGCGCCGGGCGTACGACGATGGCCTTGAGGCGTTTGTTCGCCATCACCAGACCGGTGCCGGCCGGCTCGGCCAGGTAGCGGCCCTCGGCCACGATGCTGCTGTAGGCCACCCCGTGCTCGCCAGCGGGGCCAAGACAGGCAACGAGCACCTCGTCGCCCAGCTCGGCGCGCAGCGCGGCGCTGGTGGCAACGGTGTCGAGGCCGACGAGTGCGGCTGCCGAGCGCAGCCGCACCGTCTCGCCGTCGAGGTAGAGATAGACCCACTCGGGGGCCTGGCCGCGGATGACGAGCACGTCGTAGCCAGCGCGGCGCAGCGCGGCGCCCCAGTGGCCCTGCGCCCAGCCGTAGCCGATCGCCCCGGTCAGCGGCGAGCGTGTGCCGACGACGAAGCCCCCGCTGGCGTAGCCATCGAGGCCGGCGAGCGGCCCGGCGGCGAAGATCAGCAGGTTCTCGGGCGCCAGGGGCGGGGTGCCCGGTGGCAGGTGATTCCAGAGCAGCCACGCGATTGCCCCCCGCCCGCCCAGGTAGTCGCGTTCGACGGTGGCTGGCAGGAACTGGCGGGCGTGGCCACGTTGCAGGTCGATGGTAAGGGTGCGCAGAGCCATTGGCCTCGTAGAAACTCAACGATGATGCGGGAACGGAGCAGTGCCGTTCTGCTCATTATACCCGCTGCCGAGAACCCTATGCTACAATGGCGGTAGTCTCGTCAGGGCTCCGTCAACGTCCGGTTGATCGTCCGCGCCGTGGGCGTCAACGCCCCGGCTCCTGGTGCGAAGGCCACCTGCGTGGCCGGTCGCGCCCGTGCAGGCGGGCGTCGCAGCGGCGAGCCTACGGCTTCAGTCGCCGGGCGGACGACAGTGACGTGGCCCTGGCAGTCTCGCCACGGCCGGTGGCACAGCCGCCCATACGCATCAAGATACGCCCCTGGCAGGGCGGCGGCTGCCACGCGACAGGCGAACAGGTCGTTGTGTTGGCAGTTTCTGCCAGCTTCGCTGGCAGAAACTGCCAACACAACAAAGCTTTCATCCTTCCGTGTGGGTGAGCGGCACGGCCGCAGCCCGTAACTTGATGCGTATGGGCACAGCCGCCCCCGCGGCGGCGTGTGGAGCGGCTACGCCACCCCTCGAGGGGTCTGGGGCCTGCCCCAGGGCCGTTGCCCAGGCCCCTACCAGCCCCCAGGGAAGAAAAGATGTCTACCAGGCAACCGGCGCCCCAGGTCGCAGAACAGGCGCAGGCGCGGGCCGCCGAGCAGGCCCGGCGCCGCCAGGCAGCCCTGACAGAGCTCGGCAGCCTGGACTGTCTGCACGCGGTGCCGCCAAACGAACGTGCGCGCCTGCTTGATATGAGCGTCTTTCGTGCCTTCCCGGCGGGGGCCACAGTGCTCGGGCAGCAGAAGCAGGACCGCTTCGTCTTCCTGGTGCTGGCTGGCACCCTCCAGTTGCGCCTGCGCGACAAGAATGGCCGCGAGGTGCTGATGGGCGTGCTGGCCCGGGGCGACTGCTGCGGCGAGGGCCCGCTGTTTGGCGATTTTTTCCGGCGCATGAGCGCCCTGGCGCAGAGCAACTGCCAGTTGCTGCAGATCCCCCTGGCTGAGCTGCGCGCCGCGCTCGACACGCTGCCCGCGCTTGCCGCGGCGCTGCGCCAGGTCTATAAACGGCGCCTGGTCGAGTGCACGCTGGCCCGGGTACCGCTGCTCAGCCAGCTCCTGCCGCTTGAGCGGCTGGCCCTGGCGGCCCTGCTCCAGCCGGCCCACCTCCCGCGGGGTAGCCTGGTGCTGCGCCAGGGTTCCGCTGCCGATGCGCTCTACCTGATCGAGAGCGGCCAGGTGGTGGTGGAGCAGAATGGCCAGACGATCGCCACGCTGGGCGAGGGCGATTTCTTCGGCGAGATGGCGCTGCTCAGCAGCCAGCCGCACCGGGCCAATGTGCGCGCGCTGACCCCGATCGATGTGCTGATGCTCCCGGGCACCGACTTCCACCGCCTGATCGAGCAGCGGCCCGACCTGGAGGCCCAGCTGCGCCGCGAGGTTGAGAAGCGGCTGCGCAACGGCGCGGCGGTGCGCGGCGACGAGGCCCGCGCCCGCGAGCTGGAGCTTGCGGTGCGTACGGGCCTGCTGCGCGGGACGCACCTGTTTGTGCGCACGCCGAGCCTCTGCCCACCCGGCTGCCGCATCTGCGAAGAGGCCTGCGCCGAACGCCACGGCCAGCCGCGGCTGCACCTCGATGGCGTCCCGCTCGAACGCTCGGCGGCGGGCGCGATCGAGCAACTCGATGTGCTCGATGTCTGCCGCCAGTGCAGTGCCGGCGCCGAGTGCGTCGAGGCCTGCCCCGAGGATGCCTTCGAGCGGGTTGAGAACGGCACGCTGATCGTCACGGACAGGTGTACCGGCTGTGGGGCGTGTGTGCCGGCCTGCCCGTATGACGTGATCAGCCTGCGCCCGCTTGCCCCGCCCCGGACGGACGGTCCGCTCTGGGCGCTGCTCCGTGGCGCGCTCGAGCGGGCCCGTCGCCCCCCGATCATCCCCCTGGAGCTGGCGCGCCCGGCCGTGCGCGCCGACAAGTGCGACCTCTGCCACGGCTTCGCCGACCGCGCATGTCTCAGCCGCTGCCCCACCGGCTCGCTCCGGCTCGTGCCGATCGATGAGCTGTTTCCGTGGTAGAACTTCACACGCGGACCAGCAGTGCAAGCGGGAAGGCGGCCAGCACGTCGCGCAGCCAGAGCCCCGGGACGCCGGCGTGCTCCGTTACCCGCAGCTGCATGCCAGTGAACAGGTCGCGGTAGCGATGACGCGCCTTCGCGTGGGCGAGAGGCAGCCAGGTCGCGCCCCACAACGCGCCGAGCGGAGGGCGCAACTCGCCCTCCGCCAGGCGCAGGCACAGCCGGGGAACCACGGTCAGCGCCTCGGCGCCGCTGGCCTGGCGGGCGAAGGCCACCACGTGCTCAGCGCGCTCGCCCGTGGCGCCAAGCGGGAGGTAGGCCCCCTCGGCGAAGAGGGCTGGCCACTCGCGGCGCAACCCCAGTGCCACCATCGTCACAAACAGTTTCACCCGCCCGTCCGCCGCATGGGCCAGCAACTCGCCCGCGAGGCTGCTCAGGTCGCCTGCGGCGCTGCGCTCGCGCAGCGCGGCCAGTAGCCCGCTACGCAGCTCGTAGTCGACCGGGCGGCGATTGTCCGGGTCAACCAGGCTGAAATTCCAGAGCTCGCAGCCCTGGTAGATATCGGGGACGCCCGGCGCGGTCAGCTTGATCAGGGTCTGGGCCAGGCTGTTGAAGCGCCCGAAGAAGGCGACACGGCGGCTGAAGTCGGTCATGCTCTCGAGGAAGCGGCGACTGCGCCGCGGGTCGAGGATGCCCTCCACGAAGCGGCGCACAGCGCTATCGTAGGCCTGGTTCGGGTTGATCCAGCTGGTATTGACTTTCGCCTCGCGGGTGGCCTTCTCCATGTACTGGACGATACGCTGGGCAAAGTCAGCGGGCAGCAGGTGCGGGTCGGCATCGGGATCAGCCAGTGGCCAGGTGCCGACCAGGGTCTGGTAGAGCAGGTACTCATCGTTGCGCGAGGGCATGGTACGGCCCTCGGCGGTCGTCTTCTTGCGCGTGTTGAGCCGGCTCCAGTGGCCGACCGCCTGGCGCCACTCGCGGGGCAACTCGCTGAGCACATTGATCCGGGCGCGCACGTCCTCGCTGCGTTTGGTATCGTGGGTCGAGGTGGCGAGCAGCGAGGCGGGCCAGTGGCTGGCGCGGTGGGCAGCGCGGCGATGCAGTTCCTCCAGCGAGGTGCCGAACTGCTCGGGGTGGCCGCCCACCTCGTTGAGCGAGACGAGCCGGTTGTAGACGTAGAAGGTCGTATCCTCAACCCCCTTGGCCATCACCGGGCCGCTGAGTTGTTGGAACTTCATCACGAAGTGCAGCACCGCGGGGCGGGCTTCAGCGGCGAAGCTCGTCAGGTTGCGCAGCAGCAGCGTGTCGCGCAGGAAGTTGAAGATCTCCTCGGCGGTGCGTGGGTTGCGCCGTTTGGCCTCGCGTACCGCCGCCTCGACGAAGCGTTCCTCCCAGGGCTGCACACGATCCGGTGAGCTGATGTAGGTGCGATAGACCGGCAGCGCGGCGATCACCTCGCGAATGGCGAAGGTCAGGCTGTTGAGCGTAAAGTCGCGGTAGTGGCGGTTGGCCTCGGTCAGGCGGTCGAGCAGATGGCTGAGCGTGTTGATCTCACTGGCCAGTGAGACCAGCATGATCTCCTTCTTCTTGGCATTGACCAGGTTGGCGAAGGCGAGCTGGGGGCCAGCCACATCGGTGTAGAGTCGATCCATGGCACGGCGGGCGCTGGCGTCCACGAAGATGCCATTGACCTCGTTGAGAAAGTCGTAGCCGGTGGTGCCGGCCACGGCCCAGTCGTCGGGCAGCATCTCGCCCTCCGAGAGGATCTTCTCAGCCACGACGTAGAGCGGCCAGCGGGCAGGCGTGGCGGCGGCGCTGGCCGCGAGGGTCGCTTCGATCCAGGCGCGTACCGGCTCGGCAGCTGCCTCGGGTACCACACCGCCATCGGAGAGGGTTAGCGCAGCCCAGTAGGCGAGATAGTTCTCCTGGAGCTGGCGAAAGTAGGCGGCCGGGTTCCAGAGCCCGTCAGGATGGTCGATGCGCAGACCGTGGGCCTTACCCGCGGCGAGCAGCCGAAAGATGACCTGGTGGGTGGCCTGCAGGACCTCGGGCAACTCGACGCGAATCGCCGCCAGTTCGTTCACGTCAAAAAAGCGCCGGTAGTTGATCTCCTCGGTGGCGACGCGCCAGAAGGCAAGGCGGTAGGACTGCTGGGCGATCAACGAATCGAGCAGATCGAAGCTGTCCGGCTCGCCGACGACGCCATTGTAGCGCGCGAGGGCAGCAGCAATCGCGGCGGCCACCGCCGGGCTGCGCGCGCTGAGACTGTTGAGGCGCCGCTTGATGATCTCCTTCTCGCGGTTGCGCTCGAGCACCCGCTCGGGTGCGGTCTCGTTGCCCGGCGGCAGGTAGGAGATCGCCGTGATGATGCTCTGCAGCTCGAGCACATCGAGGTGGTCGGGCCCCAGGTCGGCGATCAGGTCCTCGAGTTGATAGGTCAGCAGGTCGCTGTAGCTACGCGGCGCAAGTGGGAAGACATGGTCCCAGTAGTGCAGGGTGAACGCGCCTTCGTGGTAGCGCAGTTGCAACTCGCCACGTTCGAGCACATTGCCATACTGATCGCCCAGCACGGGGAGCAGCACCTTATCATGAAGTTGGGCCGGTACGGGATCCCAGTCGATATCGAAATAGGGCGCGTAGATCGAACTGGGGCCATTCTCGAGCACATCGGTCCACCAGCTGTTACGCAGGTCGCCGATGCCCATATGGTTGGGGACGACATCGAGGAGCAGGCCCATGCCGTGGGCAGAAAGCGCCGCGCTGAGCCGTTCGAGCGCGGGCTCGCCCCCGAGATCAGGATTGATGCTCGTGTGGTCGGTGATATCGTAGCCGTGGGGGCTCCCGGCGCGGGCGGTCAGCAGGGGCGAGGCGTAGAGATCGCTCACGCCGAGGGCAGCGAGGTAGTCGACAAGCGGAATGGCGGCCTCGAGCGTGAAGCCGGCGTTGAACTGGATGCGGTAGGTGGCGCGCGGGATGTGGCGCGGGAGCCGGCGGAGCAGGGCGCTCACGCTGGCGAGCTGGCGCTTCTGCGCGGCCATTGACATTGCATCCCCTCTGTGCTGGAGCGGGGCTGGCCCTGCCCCCTACGGAATCCGAAACCGGAGCCGTCGTCCCAGCGAACTGAACGCAGCGACCCACTGGCGAGCATCGAGGTAGCCCTGGCTGGCCTCGTGCTGAAACTCGCGGTAGACGGTCTGGAGCAGCGCGTAGTAGACATTCTGGGTCTTCCAGACATCGACCTCGAAGGGCAGGCTGTGGGCGAGGCCGACGGCATCGTCGAGCTGCTGGAGCATGGCGATCGACTCGGGAGCCTGGCGGAAGGCCTCGGTGATACGGGCGATCGTCTGGCCCAGGGCATAGCCCAGCCCGGCGGTATCGAGGGTCACCCCGGAGCGGGCGGCTTCGCGGAGCAGCGCGTTGATGCGCTCGATGTCGAGCGCGGGCGCCTCGATCAGGCGGCGCAGCTGGGTATTGATCGCGAACTCGGCGGCGATCTGGAACTCGCGCGGCACGGGGGTGCCCATACTGGCGAGGAAGCGCATCAGCGGCGCGTGGTACTCGTAGATCTGGCGATAGGCAGCCTCGGCCTCGGCCAGACTGGAGGTGAGGATCAGGTTGAGGATGCGGCGCTGCTCGTCGCCGAAGAGCAGCCGCAGCGAGTAGGCCTCCTGGCCGAAATTGCGGTCCACCAGGCGGATCACACCCGGGATGTCGGCCCGCTGGAACAGCTCGACACCCTCATTGACCAGCGCGCGGTAACTCTCCTCACTCGTAAAATCGCGCACCCCGCCCGAGAGGTTATGGTCGCCCAGGTGGAGCATGCCGAAGACCAGGCGGGCCGCCTCGCTGGTGATCGACGACCTGATGTGGATACGGCCCAGGGCGAGACGGCTCTTACCGGCCGGGACGAGGTGATAATCCTCGCGGGTCACCTCGTAGGCATAGACCCGATCCTGCTCTTCGTAGTTCTCGAAGAGCGAGGACATCGCATAGTGGGCGCCGACTTTGTGCAGATCGACCATAGCCGGGCGCACGCTGCGCTCGTAGATCGCGCGCCCGTCGCCTCTGGTCGGGTCGTTGCTGTGCGCCCTGGCGAGGTGCTCGAGGAAGGGCTCCTCAATCTCATCGCCGAAGAGCTCACGGGCGAGCTGGATGGCACGCCCGGCATAACGCAGCACCTGCACCGTCTCGATACCGGCGAGGTCATCGAAGAACCAGCCGCACGAGGTATACATGAGCATGAGCTGGCGCTGCAGCTCCATCAGTTTGAGCACGCTGATCTGCTGGCCCTCGTCGAACTGGCCACGCCCGTGGCGAGCGAGGAAGCTCGCCACCGTCTCCGGGGAGCGATCGAGGATCACGGTGATATAGTCATCACGGGCGGCCCACGGGTCCTGGAGCAGGCGGCGCCCGAGGCCCTCGAAGCGGGTGGCGACGCTGTCGCGCAGCCAGTCGAGGGCAGCGCGCAGCGGTTGCCGCCAGTGCTGGCGCCAGCCCGGGTTGCCGCCGGAGTTGCAGCCGCAGTCGGTGCTCCAGCGGCCCACGCCATGCACGCAGCTCCAGGCGGTGCGCTCGACGATCTGCACCTCGTGGGTCGGTGGGTGGAGGACGAGGTAGCTGGCGTAGTTCGTCAGGCGGGCCAGGCCGCGATCTTCGATGTACTGCAGCGCGTAGGCCAGCGCCATATCGCCGTGGCGGTGGTGGTGGCCATAGGTCTCGCCATCGGTGGCGATATTGGCCAGCTGGGGCCAGGGGCGATACTCGTTGAAGGTGCTGGCGATCCGGGAGGCGAAGGTAGCGCCATTGGCGAGCAGGCGCTCGAAGGCCACGGCGCGCGACACGGGGCCATCATAGACAAAGACGGCGATCGAGCGCTGCTCAGAGAGGCGCACCAGGTAGGGCCGGGTCGGGTCGATGCGCCCACCGCGCACATCACTCCAGACAGACTCGCCGATGCGGCGCTGGTAGCTGATCTGGTGTGGCTCGAGGATGGTGAAACGGATGCCGTGCTCGGCCATGATCTCGAGCGTCTCAAGGTCCACAGCGGTCTCGGGGAGCCACATGCCGTCGGGGTGGCGGCCGAAGCGGTGCACAAAGTCGCGGATGCCCCAGATCACCTGCGTCAGCTTATCGCGGCGCGAGGCGAGGGGCATGATCATATGGTTGTAGCACTGGGCCATTGCCGAGCCACGGCCGAAGCGGCGGGCGCTCTGCTCATCGGCGGCAAGGATGGCCTCGTAGACGGCGGGGGCCTTCTCCGCAAGCCAGCTCAGCAGCGTGGGGCCAAAATTGAAGCTGATACTGCTGTAGTTGTTGACGATCTTGACGATCTGGTTCTGGGCGTCGAGAATACGCGAGGCCGCGTTCTGCTCATAGCACTCGGCGTTGATACGCTCGTTCCAGTCGTGGTAGGGATAGGCCGAGTCTTGCTGCTCAACCGCCTCGAGCCACGGGTTCTCGCGCGGCGGCTGGTAGAAGTGCCCGTGGATACAGATATAACGCTCTGACATGCTCATCTTCTCGCGCAGACACAGCGGGGGGCGACGACCTGCCAGGATGGCCTGCTCGCTCGCGCTTCTGGGCCAGCGTACCGGCGGTACCAGTACGCCGGCCCAGAACCGGGTGCGGAGTGATCACTCAGACGACTAGCCCTGGCTCTTGAAGAAGAGCGCACCCAGGGGCGGGAGGTCGATGACCAGTGAGTGGGCGCGGCCGTGGGCCATGTGCTCCTCGGCCATCGTGCCGCCAGCGTTACCGATACCGCTGCCCCAGTACTCCTTCGCGTCGCTGTTGAAGATCTCCTGCCACCAGCCGCCACGCGGCACGCCCACCCGGTAGCCCTCGCGGGGCACGGGCGTGCAGTTCATCACCACCAGGATCTGGTCGCCGGTGGTGCGGGCACGGCGCAGGAAGGCATAGGTGCTCGACTCGGCGTCATTGGCATCGATCCACTCGAAGCCAGCGGGGTCATTCTCTAGTTCGTAGAGCGCCGGCTCGTTGACATAGAGCCGGTTCAGGTCGGCAAGCGTCTGCAGCACGCCCTGGTGCGAGGGGAACATCAGCAGGTGCCAGTCGAGGCTCTCGTCGTGCTTCCACTCGCGCCACTGGCCGAACTCGCCGCCCATAAAGATCAGCTTCTTGCCCGGCTGGCCGTACATGTAGCTGTAGAGCAGGCGCAGGTTTGCGAACTTCTGCCAGACATCGCCGGCCATCTTGTCGAGCAGCGAGCCCTTGCCGTGCACGACCTCGTCGTGGGAGAGCGAGAGCACGTAGTTCTCGGTGAACATGTAGAGCCCGCGGAAGGTGAGCTCGTTGTGGTGGTAGCGGCGATGGATCGGGTCGCGGCGGAAGTACTGGAGCGTATCGTTCATCCAGCCCATATCCCACTTGAAGCCGAAGCCCAGGCCGCCCACATACACCGGTCGCGAGACCATCGGCCAGGCCGTGCTCTCCTCGGCGATCGTCTGGGCGTCGGGGTAATTCTTGTAGACCTCAGCGTTGAACTGGCGGAGGAACATGATCGCCTCAATGTTCTCGTTGCCGCCATACTCATTGGGGATCCACTCGCCCTCGTTGCGCGAGTAGTCGAGGTAGAGCATACTCGCCACTGCGTCCACGCGCAGGCCATCGATGTGGTACTTGTCGAGCCAGCAGAGGGCGGAACTGATCAGGAAACTGCGCACCTCGTTGCGCCCGTAGTTGAAGATGTAGCTGCCCCAGTCCGGGTGATAGCCCTTGCGCGGATCGGCGTGCTCATAGAGATGTGTGCCATCGAAGTAGCTGAGGGCGAAGCCGTCGGTGGGAAAATGGGATGGTACCCAGTCGAGGAAGATCCCGATGCCCTGCTGGTGCAGGTAGTCGACGAAGTACTTGAAGTCCTGCGGCGTGCCATAGCGGCTGGTCGGCGCGAAGTAGCCCGTTGTCTGGTAGCCCCAGGAGCCGAAGAACGGGTGCTCGGTCACGGGCAGCAGTTCGATATGGGTGAAGCCGGCGCGCTTGACGTGTTCGGCCAGCCGCGGGGCGATCTCGCGATAGCTGAGCGAGCGGCCGCCCTCTTCGGGAACGCGCATCCAGGAGCCGAGGTGTACCTCGTAGATCGCGATCGGCGCATTGAGCGCCTGGAGTTTGCCGCGCGTCTGCATCCAGGCGCCGTCGCCCCACTCGTAATCGTGGTCCCAGACCACCGAGGCCGTGCGGGGCGGCACCTCGTAGAGCGTTGCGTAGGGGTCGCTCTTGTCTTCGCGGTAGCCATAGTAGCGCGAGGCGATATGGTACTTGTAACAGGCGCCCTTGCCGACACCGGGGATGAAGCTCTCCCAGATGCCCGAGTTGCCACGGACGCGCATGGTGTGCTTGCCGGGGTCCCAGCCGTTCCAGTCGCCAATCACCGCGACATACTCGGCGTTGGGCGCCCAGACAGCGAAGTAGGTGCCGCGCTCGCCATTCAGCACCGTCTCGTGGGCGCCCATCTTCTCGTAGAGCCGGAAGTGGTTGCCCTCGCCAAACAGATAGAGGTCATCATCGGTCAGGATCGGCGAGGCGCCGGCCGGCGCGGCGTGGATAACGGCCACTGCGGTTTCGCTGACGGGCTCAGCGACACTGGCCTCGGCGACCGGCTCGGCGGGGGGCGGGCTTGCGGGCGGCGCGGCGCTGGCAGCGGCTTTCGCACTGCGGCTGCGCCGGGGTTTCGCCTCAGCCTCCGCGACGACCGGGGTCTCGGCGGCGGGTGCGACTGGCTCCTCAGCGCTCTTTCTCGTCCGTCGGGTTGACTTTTTCTCGTCCGCCATGGGGTTCCATTCCCTTCTATAACCGTGAGGATAGAGCACGAGTGACGCGCGGCGCGCGGGTCGTTCAGGCGCCAACCTGGCGCAGAATGCCGCTGAGCGGAATGCTCAGCCAGGTGGGTCGATTGTTCATCTCGTAGGCGACCTCATAGACGACCTTCTCCAGCACAAAGACCTCGAGCAGGGTTTCCAGATCGCCGGGCGTAGCCGGGAGGAAGGGCGCGCCGGCGGCGCGACCAAGGTAGCCGCGCAGGTAGGTGGCGCTGACCCAGAAGCACCAGTAATCGGCCCAGCGGCGCATAGCCGTCAGTTCCTCCGATGGCGGTGCAGCGCCGGCGGTACGGCTGAAGAGCGTTGCGTAGGCAGCGTACTGGAACGAGCGCAGCATCCCGGCCACATCGCGCAGGGGTGAGCGTTTGATGCGGCGCTCGCTGATCGGGCGTACCGGTTCGCCCTCAAAGTCGATAATCAGAAAGTCATTGCCGGTGTAGAGCACCTGGCCGAGGTGGAAATCGCCGTGGATGCGCGTGCGCACCGCATCGATCTTGGCGGCGGTCACACGACGGAAGTGAGCCAGCAGCGCCTCTTCGCGGGCCAGCACCGCCTCGGCCTCGGCGCGCCCCCCCTCCGGCAGGCGGTTGAGCAGCTTGCGCAGGCCCTGGAAGGTCTGCGCGGTCAGGCTGCGCAGGCTCTGGTAGAGCGACCGCTGGTAGAGCAACGAGAAGGGCTCGGGGGCAAACGCCGGGCCGGTGCCGGCAGCGAGGGCCAGGTGCAACTCGGCGGTACGCTGGCCGAGCAGGCGCGCCTGCTCGAGGTAGGCGCCGGTCACCTCCTCGGCCAGGCTGCCTGGCTCTTCAGCGCTGGCGGCCAGCAGCGCCGCCACCGTTGCCGGCGGCGCTGGCAGGTCCAGGTCGGGGCGGGTGCGCACCTCATCGTAGGAGCGACCGGCCACATCAAGGGTGTAATCCCAGGCATCACCCTCATTGGCCACGAAGCCCTGCAGGATGGCCAGGCTCATCGGCTCCTCGCCGCCGCGCAGGTACTCGAGGGCGCCGGCCACGGGCGGGGTATGGGGGAAGGGGTGGTCTTCGCTCAGGTAGCGCCCGAGCTCCAGGTCGGGGTTGATCCCGGGCTCCACCTTGCGGAAGATCTTCATAATCAGCGTGCTGCCAAAGATCAGCGAACTGTTGCTCTGCTCGGCGGTGACCACCCGGGGCTCGAGGCTCTCGGTCCGGGCGAGCAGCGCACGCAGGGGCCGGGCGGGGTGGCCGGCCAGTTCACCGCCCGCCACGCCGCGCAGGCGGCGGCGCGACAGCACGACATCGAGCAGGGCGCGGGCGAAGTCGCGGTCGATCAGCGGGTCGAAGATCACGCCAGTCTCGTGATCGCCGGGTTGGAGCGTGAGCCGGGCAATCACCGTGTGGCGCAGGTCGTTGAGCAGGTGCTGGGCCCGCTCGCCACTGGCAAAGGCCATGGGCAGCAGGTAGGTTTCGGCGCTCCCCTCTGTGTACTGCACGGTGGCCAGCACCAGGTAGGCCAGACTACCGGCAAAGGGCAGCAGCACCGCCTCGCCGATCATCACGCCCTTGATCCGGCGCGCCTTGGCCCCGAACCAGCGCCGCGGGCGCAGATAGGCCGGCAGGACGCGCTCCAGCGCCACCTGGCGCCCGTCGTAGAAGATCGCATCCCAGGAGCCGGCACTGATCGTAATCAGCGCCGGCTCCTCGCCGTCGACGGCACTGCTCTCGGGGCGCACCCCCTCGACCCGCTGCGGCACCATGCGAAACCAGTAGAAGCTGTGCGGCCCCAGGGTAATAAAGTAGGGGCCGTCGCCGACGACCGGGAACTCCACCTGGCCAAACATCTCGACCGGGTTCATACCGCGGAACTCGCTGAGATCGAGCTCGACCCCCTGTACGAAGCGTGAGAGGTTGGCAATCACCAGGATGGTCTCGTCCTCGTAGCGGCGCACGAAGCAGAGCACCTTACGATTGTCCGGTTGGAGGAACTCAAGCGTGCCACGGCCAAAGGCCTGATAGCGTTTGCGCAGCGCGATCAAGCGTTTGGTCCACCAGAGGAGCGAGTGCAGGTTCGCCTGCTGGTTTTCAACATTGACCATCTCATAGTGGTACTCGGGGTCAGTAATCACCGGCAGGTAGAGCCGCTGCGGGTTGGCGCGCGAGAACCCGGCATTGCGGTCACCGGTCCACTGCATTGGGGTGCGCACGCCGTTACGATCGCCGAGGTAGATATTGTCGCCCATCCCGATCTCGTCGCCATAGTAGAGCACTGGCGTGCCGGGCAGCGAGAAGAGCAGGCCATTCATCAGTTCGATCTTGCGGCGGTGGTTGCCGAGCAGCGGCGCGAGGCGGCGGCGGATGCCAAGGTTAATGCGGGCCTGGGGGTCTTTGGCGTAGGTGCGGTACATATAGTCCCGCTCCTCGTCGGTGACCATCTCCAGGGTCAGTTCGTCGTGGTTGCGCAGGAAGATCGCCCACTGGCAGGTATCGGGGATGCTGGGCGTCTGGCGCATAATATCGATGATCGGGAAGCGGTCTTCCTGGTGGACGGCCATATAGAGCCGAGGCATGACCGAGAAGTGGAAGGCCATGTGGCACTCATCGCCATCGCCGAAATAGGCGATCAGATCCTCGGGCCACTGGTTGGCCTCGGCGAGGAACATCCGCCCGGGGTACCTGGCGTCCAGCTGAGCGCGGAGTTGCCTGAGGAAGGCATGGGTCTGCGGCAGATTCTCGCAATTGGTGCCCTCCGCCTCGTAGAGATAAGGGATGGCATCGAGGCGCATCCCGTCCACGCCCATTTCCAGCCAGAAGGCCATTGCCTTAAAGACCGCCCGGTGGACGGCGGGGTTCTCGAAGTTCAGGTCGGGCTGGTGGGCGTAGAAGCGGTGCCAGTAGTAGGCCCCGGCGACAGGATCCCAGCTCCAGTTGCTGGTCTCGAAGTCTTTGAAGATAATCCGCGCGTCCTTATAGCGCTCGGGGGTATCGCTCCAGACATAGAAGTTGCGGTAGGACGAGCCGGGCCGTGCCCGTCGCGCGCGCTGGAACCAGGGGTGCTGGTCGGAGGTGTGGTTGCAGACCAGCTCGGTGATCACCTTGAGCCCGCGGCGATGCGCCTCGCGGATGAAGGTGCGCACATCGGCGAGGGTGCCGTAGGCGGGGTTGACATCGGTGTAATCGGCGATGTCGTAGCCGTCATCTTTGAGCGGCGAGGGGTAGAATGGCAGCAGCCAGATGGCCGTGACGCCGAGATCCTGGAGATAGTCGAGCTTGCTGGTCAGGCCCGGAAAATCCCCGATCCCATCGCCATCGCTGTCGGCGAAGGCGCGCACATGCACTTCATAGATGATGGCGTCCTTATACCAGAGCGGATCGCCACTGAAGATCTGGGGGTGCCGCACCCGCTTCGGCTGCTGTGTCGTGGCCATGGTCTCCTGACCGGGCGGGTTGACGATCCTGCGGCAACCTCAGTTGCCCACCCGGGCGCTAGGCAAAGAACTCGAAGCCGCTCTGATCGCGCTCGCGACGGCGGATGCGGAAGATGTGCACCGGCGTCGTCTGGGGGTTGAGCTCGATGTAGTTGAAGTCACCGTTCCAGAGGTAGCGGGCGTCGCTGATCAGGTCATGGGCCTGGAAATCACCCTCGAGGCCCCACTCGGCCGTCGGCACCTGCACATAGCCCGACTGCAGATTGACCGGATCCAGATTGACAACAACCAGCACAATGTTATCGAGGTCCGGGGTGACCTTGCTGTAGGCGATGAGCTGCTCATTCTCAAGGTAATTGCTATCCACACGATGGAAGCGCAGCCCATCATTCCGCTGCAGGGCTGGATTTTCGCGACGGATGCGGTTGAGGCGGGCGATATAGTGGCGCAGGCTCTGCGGGTGGTCCAGGTTCCAGTAGTGGATCTCGTACTTCTCAGAGTCGATATACTCCTCGCGGCCCTGCACCGGCACGTGGTGCATCAGTTCGTACAGCGGGCCATACATGCCCCAGCTCGCAGTGAGCGTAGCGGCGAGCGCGGCGCGGGTCAGGAAGACGGCCCGCTGGCCGGGGTAGAACTGGGGCGTGAGGATATCGGGCGTATTGGGCCAGAAGTTCGGGCCAAAGAACTCGCGAACCTCACTCTGGGTCAACTCCTGCAGGTACTGGATGAGCTCCCCCTTGCTCGTGCGCCAGGTGAAGTAGGTATAGCTCTGGGTAAAGCCGAGCTTAGCGAGCCGGTACATCACCTTGGGCCGCGTAAAGGCCTCGGAGAGCAGGATCAGCTCGGGATGCTCGCGCTTGAGCTCAGCGATGCACCATTCCCAGAAGAGAAAGCTCTTGGTGTGCGGATTATCGACGCGGAAGACCGTCACGCCCTGGGCGATCCAGTACTCAAAGATACTCTTCAATTCGCGCCAGAGGCCCTGCCAGTCGCTGCTCTCAAAGTCGAAGGGGTAGATATCCTGGTACTTCTTGGGCGGGTTCTCGGCGTACTGGATGGTCCCATCGGGGCGCGCGCGGAACCACTCCGGGTGCTCTTTGACATAGGGGTGGTCGGGCGAGCACTGGAAGGCGATATCGAGCGCGACAGCGATGCCATAGTCACGCGCGGCGGCGACGAGGGCGCGGAAGTCGTCGAGGCTGCCCAGTTCGGGATGGATGCTCTTATGGCCACCCTCAGCGGCGCCGATCGCCCAGGGGCTCCCGGGCTCACCGGGCTGTGCGCTGATGCTGTTGTTCTTGCCTTTGCGGAACTGCCGGCCGATCGGGTGAATGGGCGGCAGATAGAGGATATCGAAGCCCAACTCGGCGACATAGGGCAGGCGGGCGATCACATCGCGGAAGGTGCCGTGGCGCCCCGGTTCGCTGGCTGCCGAGCGTGGAAAGAGCTCGTACCAGGCCGAAAAGCGCGCCAGCGGCCGGTTGACCTCGACCTGCAACTCGCGCTCATAAACGCTCACAAAGCGCCGCGGCAGGTGGGCGGCCATACGCGCCGCCAGATCGGGGGCGAAGGCAGCCTCAGCGTCGCCATTGCGCAGAGCCTGCTCATAGCGCCGCAGCACCGCGGCCTCGGCCTCGGGGGCCGCCGCAGCGGCCTCGTGCACCAGCGCGGCGCCGATCAGCAGATCCACCTGCACATCCTGGCCGGCCTCAACCCGCTTGTGCAACTGGTGCTCCCAGGTAGCGAAGCGGTCCATCCAGGCGATCACCGTATAGCTGTAGCGACCGATCGCATCCACCGTGAACGCGCCGCGCCAGCGGTCATTCACCAGGAACTGCATCGGGGCGTCACGCCACTCACTCTCGCCGGGGCCACGGTAGCGCACCGCGCAGGCGATCTCATCGTGGCCATCGGCGAAGGCATCGCACTCAACCACCACACTGTCGCCGCTGACCCGTTTGATCGGGTAGCGCCCGCCGTCGATCTCCGGCGTCACCCGCTCGATGACCACCCGGCGGCGGCCCTCGCCAACCGCAACCAGGCCGTTGAGCGTGGCGCCGTCGGCTTGCTGCACCGTCGTCGCAGACTGCTTCGCCTTCGCCTTCGCTGGCATCTCCGGCTCCCCTTGCGCCCACGCTACTCCATGTGGTATGGACAAAACGACACAAAGGCTCAGGTGCGCGCCGGCTGGCCCGCACCGGGCCCTCGCTTCTATCTGGTTGCGTCCTGTACGGGTACGCGCTCGTCGGTCTCACGCCTATTCTACCCAAGGGGCGGCGCATGTGTCAAACGGCGGGTACAGCCCGTCGTGGATCCGGCAGCAGACGGAGAAAACTGGTCAACGCGGCGTACCGCCATCACCTACCGTGGTAGAATAGCCGCTGACGCAACGATACGCTGCGGGCCCGCGATGACAATCATTTTGCATGGGACATGGCTGCCGCAGGCGCAGCGCCTGTTCGTCTGGGGTGAGGATGGACAGGCGTTTGGGCGCGCCGCGCGCAAGGCGAAGATCCCGGCTCACCCCTTCCAGGCCACGGTCGCCGATCTCCAACGCCTGACCGCACACTGCACACCCCGGGCCGAGCCG
>Ga0272446_1001789_pt1 | contig 30601 bp, 27 predicted proteins | sample YNPCB0061_FD_194587 | JGI IMG/M metagenome (GOLD analysis project Ga0272446, IMG submission 194587) | Hot spring microbial mat communities from Yellowstone National Park, WY, United States - YNP-CB-006-1 | ecosystem: Environmental > Aquatic > Thermal springs > Hot (42-90C) > Sediment | place...
CAAAGAACCAGACGCTCCGACAATTCCACTGACTGAAGTACCATTCAAGCGATTACCTGAACCAGTGCCTTGAGCTTCGATTTCAACGTCTCCCGCAGAATCGGCAATCAAGATCGCGCGGAATTGGGAACCGGAAATTGCACCACCAGAAACGGTCTTGGTGTCTACACGGACCTGAATGGTCTTATCACCATCCTTAGGCACCATGATGTCCAAACCATCGAATTTGGCGAGACCTGAAGAGTCGACTGAAATACCTGAGGTAGCACCCTTACCACCCTGACCGTAGACTGTGGAACCATCAACGAGCCAGACGGATTGGATATTAGCAGGGATAGCTACATTTGAGGCATCAATGACTTGTACTTTCAACTTGGTCAATTTAATGTCCTCATTGACCGCGGAGAAGCGGAAGTTGGCTACCGGAATGGCGTTGGCACCACCGACAATCAACTGGCTCTGAACCGCAGGATCAGAATTGATGGAAGAAACAGACACTGAACCAGTACCAATGACAGTGATGGCAGTGGTTGGGTTGACGGTGTTATTGATGTTTCCAGTCGGACCAGTGACATCGGCGGTATTACCTTCGCTGTCATTGGCTGAAATTACTGAAGAGTAATTGGTTCCGGTACCTAATATATCAGCAGAAATGCGGTAGGGTAAGAACTGATTGGTTGAACCCAAAATGGCATTGTTTGAAATGTCCATTCGAGCAAGCACAGTCTTGGATGATCCAGCAGGGATATTAAGGTTCAAATTGATGAAATTCAATTGACCGTTGGTATCCACTGACTTGGCGTCACCAATTGGTTGACCAGTTCCTTGATCAATGAGTTGAATCAAGGCGATGCGATCCTTAGCGGAGACGGCAGTGAAACCAGGTCCACCAGCACAGTTCACGACATCGGTTGTCGGATTAAACTGTACAGAAGCTCCTGCGGCACACAAGGCACCGGTGGAAGGACCAATGTAGGTTTGCATGGTCAAACTGCGGAGTTGTACTGATTGTGCATTGGTAGCGCGGAAAATGATTCCGATCAAGTCCTTCTGCAAAGTACCACGAGTGTAACTCTGATTGGACGGGCTGTTGGCGAGTTGCACAGTGAGCGCTGAAGCGCGGACCACATGAGTGTTACCTGCCAAAGAAGTGGAAGGAACAATGTCACCCGCAGGGACAGTCAAACCGGTGTCCAAGTTGCGTACATCGGACGATGACAATGCATTCAAGGTCACCTTGATGGTGCTGTCAGGAGCGATACCGCTGTTCAAATTCGCAGTGATGCGGAAATTGATGGATTGACCGGCATTGAAGTTGAAAGGACCTTGGAGGTCACGAGACAATGAAGTCCCGGTACCGATTGGAAGATCCGCAGGTCCAAAGAGAACCTGGCCGTTGTCGGCATTCACCAATTTTATATTGGTGTAGTAGGTAGATGAAGCAGTTCCCAAAGCCGTTGAAGACTCAAAGGTAACGTTCACCTTGCGCACTTCCAAGTTAGCTTGTGCTGACATGGTACCCGTGTAAAGAGCAACGTCAGTGCGATTGCGTGGCACATCAGCAGTGGCAGGACCGGTGAAATTCACACGGAGTTGTGCACCGGTAAGAGTCAAGGTTGTTGATTGAGTTGCGTCAAAATCGGTATTGGTCACGCGTACACCATAGCCATAGGTCTGACCAATGCTGAACAAGTCAGAGACTTGGTCGAGGTAGAACTGTACAGTGGTGTTGACACGAGCTTGCAAACCGATATCGCCACGAACTTCAAAAGTCTTTGCATCTCCTCTTTGCATTGCAAAGGGGGTGTTGAAATTGAAGTTTACGCGATTCTGTCCGTCAATGCCGGTGGCAGTGGCGACAGTATTGCCTGCTTGCACGAGCTTGAGATTGAGCAATTGGCTCTTCTCAATGCTACCCGCTTGGTAGAGGGAGATTGAGCGAATGGATTGATCTTCTTGTGTTCCGGCAGTTAAGCGGAATGAAGAGAGTAATACATCAGTATCACCAACTTTCGGGTTCTGAGGAGAACCTGTTTTGGTGATGGTCAATGAACCGGTGGTCGCCTGGCTGAATGACATCAAATTACCACGAAGGGGGAATTGGCCATTGATTGAGGAAGGACCGACAATATCACTTGCGGTTGAAATTTCAAACGCAGAGACATTACCGGAAACATTAGCAGTGTTCACATCAGCCACCAAAGACAAGACAACGCTTTGTCCGGCAGGAATCATGAGATTCAAACCGTTGAAGGTTGCAATGTTGGTTGAAGTGTTGATGGTACGTCCCAAAGTGAGACGATCCAAACCACGATAGAGGTAGACATTCTCGAAGTCGGAAGGGCTACCCGCGCCAATGCGACGCACGGTGATGGAAGTGACACGCGCCTCTTCAGAACCTGCGGTAAGACGGAAATTCGCGAAAGGAGCGCGCACTGCGCCTGCAGGAATAACCGCTGAGGCTGGTGTGTCAGTAGACATTGTCGCAGTCAAGGAACCCTGTTGGGCGACCGGAGTTGATCCGGATCCAGAACCGGACATCATCTGATTAGAGAGAGGAGAGAGAGAATTGTCGGCGGCAGTAATGGCAGGGCCCGTAGTGAGGGCATCAACCAAATTTGCCGGCACGGTCTTGATGCGCATCGGTTGCACTGAATTCGCAGTCAAACCGTTGGAATCAACAGGTCGGCGAGTAGTGCCATCGATGTAGAATACCTGAGTGTCACCTTGTCTGCGCACAAACATACCATCCACGAGCATCGGGGAGGTGTAGTCTGAGCCATAGGTGTAACCAGATAAGAATACGTCATTCGCGGTGTAAACCATGGATTGCCAGTTGGCGCCGAAGACAGTGGCGAGAGCAGAAAGCCCCGCAGAGCCAGCGGCACGCATAAGCTGTCCATTTTTACCAACCACGAAAGTATTATATGCAGGGTCGTACGCCTTTATCACACCGGCCACGGGCTTGAATTGCACGAGGGTACCGGCTGGAAAGAACGCATTACCTGCTAACTGCAAGTTGTTGAGTTCTGCAGTTGAAACAGTTTGAACACCGTTGAAGTTTGGAAGCCACTCAAAATAGACCTCAGAATCAATAAACGCATAGCGTTTCATTGCATCTGCGAGGTATACCGCAGGGGAACCTGCCACCTTGATGAGGCGGATTTGATTCCAATTAGCTTTAGCTCCTGAAAAAGGAACCAAGCTTACTGCGAGAGCGAGGCTTAAAACTCCAGCGGCAATCTTCTTGAAGGAAGGAAGCATATGTGAGTTTTATGTCTTATATTCATTTCTATCAATCGTATATCCAATGCGCGTTATTCTTTGCGTCAATGATTTCCTTCGGCTCCCGAAGCCGACCTTTCTGAAATACAGACCAAAGCGTTCATTGGTAGTGACGTGATAGCTCCTGAATACAAGCTAAGTAAATAATGCTTGATGCCTTCGATATATTTAGAAGAATGATTTCATTCATCTAAAACTCGAGTAACATCAAAGATCGTGCGTGTCGCGACCGAGACGATGGTGAAGACAATGTCTTCCTCACGGTCCCGGCCACGACCGCCATGCTATGGCGTCGAGGACTTTGAAGATTGAGAATTCTCTATCTTATTTTCAACATTGCTGGAAGATTCCCCATCAGTATCTAAAGAATTATTATCTTTGTTAATAGAGGCAGGAGTAGTATCTATCAAAGATGCCTTATCTAGTTTATTTGAGATGGTTGACTTAACTGAATTTTCCTCATGTTCAGTTGGTACGACAGGATCATTTTCGTTTTTGCTTTCTGCTGAAGCAATTAATTCATCGGACAAATCAATGTGGGCTGATGCTTCTGTTAATTTATCCTCATCTGCCAGAAGAGATGCTTTTTCTAATGCAAAACTTGCCGCCATAAGTGAAGGGTCCACAGTTGCCGCTTTCAAAGGCGCGTATAATTTTGCTTTTTGTTCTGAAATTCTTTTCACTAAAGAGCTTTTGACATCTGATTTTACTTCTTGAACTGAAGGATCATCAGCGACTTTAGTTAATTTTGTACTTTCCACCGCAGTTGCGACTACATTCCAAGCAGCTTTTTCTGGATGTAAAAGTGGATTTATTTCATTGTGCGCGAGCAGGGTCAGTCCACGCACTTGAGTATTAAGATCATTCGCTTCACGAACTACCTTCGCAAGTACTTGAGCATTGTGTAATTGTTGCGCTTCATTGCGCACACTGGCCATATTCAATGCAGTGCGTACTCTTTGCAATTCAGCGGTAACTGCTGCAGGTAAATATCGTAAAGACTGATCGCGTCGCGGCCCTTCAGGCAAGAGCAATGCACGTTCTAACTCTGCGACACGACGACGAGCAATTTCTAAATGCGCTTTTGCTTGCCCTAAAGAATTGGTGTGCGAGGCGAGAGTCAAATTCTCTGCCCAAATTTTTGCTTCATAAAAAAAGTCACCTGGCAGCGAATGAGAACCCATACCCAATGCTCCTAAAAATACTACGAGAGTTGCTCCCGTGGCGAGCGCAGTCTTTTGCATGAAAGACGTAGTACCGCTCCATAAACTAATATGGCGTTGGTGTTGCACATGCGGCGCAATACGCGCTATCAAACGCTCACGCGCTTCTATAGTTGCGATAGCATCTTGCATCTCCGCACGAAACTCTGCGCGGAGTAGCGAAGTGACAAAGCGATGATTAAATCGTGGAGGCATTGGTTAAATAAGTTTTTGTGTCTCGTTGGTTAAGTCGTCTATCGCGCGATAAAGTTTCGTTTTTGCAGTTGCGAGGGGAATTTCAAGAACTTCAGCAATTTCTGCCAGAGAAAGCTCAGATTGAAACCGCAATTGTAATATCTCTTTAGTTGAAGGTGGTAGCGATACAAATGCTTTGTTGACCAATGCTCGCTCATGATTCGCATCAATTTTTTCAACCACACGAGGAAATATCGCAAGTGCATCAGGCCATGGAATCTCACCTGCTTCCGCGCTTTGGCTTATCACATCAAGCGACATATTTTTAACTCTACTTTTTTTTCTGTATTCATCAATTAAGCGACCTCGCAACATCCGAAACAAGTAGGCGCGAGGATGTTTAATTATTTGCTTTTCTTTTCGCATTTTTTCCCACATATCTGCATATACTTCATGCACAATATCTTCGGCAATATGTGAGTCCGAAAAACGCCTTCTCACGAAGGCAAGCGCATGGGGGTACGTTATGTCCCAAAAGTCAGCAAATGCCGCAGTTGCCCGCGCTTCATTTTCAGAAACGATTATGCGCGCTTTTAAGCGTAAAGAATGAGAATTCCACACTTCTTTCGCTTCATCCCACCACGACTGGTATCTCACATCTGAAATTTCAGAATTCACGTGTGCTAGTATACTGCTCTATGAGTTCAAAATCCACTTTATCGTCATGTACTCGACAAGAATAAAATTAAAGTGTAGAATAATGTATACATTCAATAATTATGTCCTCATCTTCTGAGCAACAACAAAAAACCCCCTCAATGATTCGCGTGACAGTGAGCGAAGGAGCAAAACTATTTGGTGTTACTCCCAAGACTATTCGTATGGCCCTTAAAAATGGGGAGTTGAAATATGTGGTGGTGCGAGGCAGATACAAAATTTCGTTTGCATCATTAGTTGAGTGGTCACAATCAACCGCGCGCCGCGCTGCAAAAGTTAAAAAAGATGGCATAGGCCAATTTGTGAATCAATGGAAGATTTCAAATCCGAAATACTCTCCCAACCCAAAGCTCGTACGACCTGAATAAAAGTGGTATACTGCCCTAGTGAATACACATGATTCTTTGTTCAGATTTTTGAATCTTCACTCTCTTTTTACTCCCCTTTCACGCAGCATCCATGCCTACTCTTCCCACACTTGCCATTAATGGTTTTGGCCGTATTGGTCGCGCCGCATTTAAAGTTGCTCACGCATTAGGCGCGCAGGTGGTAGCGATTAATGATTTAACACCAGTTTCTACTCTCGCGCACTTGCTTACCTATGACAGTGTGTACGGAAAATTTAATGCGCCTGTTTCTTATTCTGCAGATGCACTTATTGTTGATGAAAAAGAAATTCCAGTCACTGCAGAAAAAAATCCTGCGCTTCTCCCCTGGTCAAAAACCGGCGCAGATGTTGTTCTTGAATGCACGGGCAGGTTTCGTACAAAATCCGATGCGCTCGCCCATATCACCGCAGGAGCTGGTCGCGTCATCATCTCTGCTCCGGCCGATAAAGATGTTCCCACTATTGTAAGAGGGGTTAATGATGATATTGATTGGTCGCATGAGTCAGTAGTGAATAATGCATCCTGTACTACGAACTCTCTAGCTCCGGTAATGGCGCTTCTTGATGCGCAGTTTGGCATTGCTGCCTCGCTTATGAGTACCATTCATTCTTACACCTCTGATCAAACTCTCGTTGATGGCCCCCATAGCGATCTGCGACGCGCGCGTGGCGCCGCACAAAGCATTATTCCAACTTCTACCGGAGCCGCGATTGCAGCTACTGAAGCGCTCCCACATTTAAAAAATTTGTTTGATGGGCTTTCCTTTCGTGTTCCTACTCCAGTCGTTTCAGTTTCCGATATTACGGTTGTATTAAAAAAAGCAACAAGCGCCGACCAAATAAATGAAATGTTCCGTGATGCTTCAAAAGACCCTCGCTATAGTGGTATTATTGCGGTAAGCGATCTCCCACTCGTCTCAATGGACTTTAAAGGTAACCCAGCCTCAGGAACAATTGATACTGCGCTTACTCAAGTGGTGAACGAAACTCTCGCTAAAGTAGTTGTATGGTATGACAATGAATGGGGGTATGCGAATAGGTTGGTTGAGCTTGCTTTAAAACTTGGAAGGGCGCATGGATAAAACTGTCCCGCACATTCAGCATAAAAAAATTTGGATTGCGCTTCGTATTGTAAGCGTGATTGGGGTAATCTGGTCTTTTTTCTTGGGTGCCATTAGTTTGCCAGGCGCGTGGCTTTATGCCACTGCGATTTTGGGTGTGGTACTTATGTTCATTACTTTTCAAGATTGGACCACTCCTCCCCAGCGACAACAATGGGCAACTGCGCGAAGTCTTGTGTATATCGTAGCCATAGGTATGCTCACGCATGGAGCGTGGTATGCATGGCACCTTGCCCAAGTGAATGGTAGTGGTTGGTTTCTTTCTATAGGCTTCTTGGGGATCATTTGGACTCTTGATTTAGCTATTCAAGGTGAGGAATACCCTCTTTTAGAGGTTTTTCTTTCTTGGCTTGGCGCTCTCGCGCTTGTTGCGCTCGTTACCTATCTTTATCCTTTTTCAAAATATAGTCTCGCGCTTTTAGGAGTGCCTTTGATTTTTGCTTTTTTTACCAATCTTAAAACATATGTACTTGAAATCGGGACAATAGGAAATATACTATTTTGTACCGCAGTTCTTATTTTTGGTTTTATGGTTCTACCCATTCCCCCCTTAATTAGCGGTCTTATTATTGGATGGTGGTGGAACACTGCGATCATTGCATCTTCACGTCCTGAAATTCCACTTTTAGGGCGTGTGGTAATTGGGAGTGTAATCACTATTATTTTATTGATCACTAACCCCTGGCTGTAATGATCCCTCCAACTCCCTACAATAGAGATCCTAAATATTTCTTTGATAAAAATGAAAAAAAGGAGTCGCTTCAACCACTCTGGTGGATATATGCATTGCTTGCTGGTAGTATTGCTGCAGTGCCAACGGCAATGGCAGTGACTGCATGGTTCTTACCTCGACAAATAAATACTAGTCCTAGTTTTTTTCAGTCCAGAACCAATAATAACTCTTCAATTCCATTTAATAGTAATAGCCTCTATACGTTAGCGCTACCGGCTCCCCAAGCTCTTGAAGGTTGTCGTGCCCAAGCAAAGGCAATTATGGGTAATTTAGACCCTGGTGTTGCAACTACCTCTTGCGCATTTAAAATGCAGACTTTTTTATCGTATGGAATTAGCGTAGCACCATCCGGACTTCTACTCACTCCCACGTTCAATATACCTGTAGGAGCTGAAATCTTTGCATGGGATTTTATGGGAAAACCTCATGCAGTTACCTTAGTTGCAAAAGCGGGGGCGCTCTCATTGTGGCAAGCAGTACTCCCTGAAATTGCTACACCTGTTCAATTTTCAAGTAATTTGCCTCTCGCAGGTGATATATTAGCCGCATGGGGACGAAAAGGCCATGCAGGTGGAGTTGCAAGTGCATTTGATGACAGAATTATGATGACTTGGGCTGCAAACGGAGCATCGCAAGATGCAGGACCCGGCGCGAGAATACTTACAGCGCCTTATAATGGAGATTGGCAGACAGGAATGATGGTTACTAATTCTGAAGGAAAATTTTTAGGGATTGTTCTTGCGCATCCCGTGGGTAACCCCTCGGATATGAGATGGGTTTTTGTAAGCGCGGAATGGCCACGATTAATTTCTGATTTACTTTCATCACCACCTGCCAAAAGATAATATTTCTAATATATTTTATACGCAGTTTAAAGATTAAAAAATGCGCTCATTACTGGCGCAACACAAAGTATTGAAAAAATTTGCTTGGGCTTCTCAAAAAGCGCTATAACTCTAATTTTTACCATAGAAACGATTCTTCTAAAATGCGCGAGATTAAAAATGTACCTAGAATTAAAGTAATGCTGTAGTTTGAATATGTAATCGCGCTCTTGGAGCTACGAAATAGTAATATATCTATCGTCATGAAGTGGTGCGGTAAGAATTTCTCATTCCAGTGCATAAGGGGCAAACAAAGATGTAATGGTACATTTAAATGCCACATAACATTGTAGTGCGCCAAAATACATTGTCGGATACATAGCGCTCACCCTCCTGCGCTCAATACTCCTCTTGGGGCTGCAAGCTGAAGTAAACAATGAATAAGAATACGAAGAAGCATTGAAGAAATTCCCTTAGGAATATACAGTCAACTTTCTGGAATGGCTTCTGATATTTTATATTCCGCAAGTAATAAAAAACTTTTGAAGAATAATCTCACCTCACTTTATGTGAGGTGAGATGTATGACAAATTAAAATTTAACGGCGTTATCCAGCAAGCGCAAAACGAGAAAATCTTTTAATACGGATATTTTCTCCTACTTTAGCAACTGTTTCTTGCATTAATTGTTGTACTGTCTTAGTGGGATCTTTTATAAAAGATTGGGACAAAAGGCACTTTTCAGCTAAAAACTTATCAATTTTTCCTTGTAAAATCTTTTCTTTTACATCTTCTGGCTTTTTTTCATTCGTAGGATCCGCTGCCATTTGTCCAATATAAATTTCACGCTCTTTCGCAATTACATCTTGAGGAACATCTTCTTTTGCAAGAAATTCAGGCGCTGCAGCGGCTATATGTAAAGCTATATCACGACAAAATGAGGCAAAATCTTCAGTACGTGCCACAAAATCAGTTTCGCAATTTACCTCTACTAATACCCCAACTTTTCCACCTGCATGAATGTAAGAAACCACCAAGCCTTCATGAGCTTCACGGTCTAATTTCTTTGCAGCGATCTTTGCGCTACTTTTGCGAAGGTTTTCTATAGCAATTTCTAAATTTCCTTGCGCTTCTTGTAATGCTTTTTGCGCGTCCATCATGCCGACGCCTGTTGCATCACGTAATTTTTTTACATCTTGTGCAGTAATAGACATGTGAGTGTATATCAATGAGTAAAGCTCGATCAAAAGTGTAGCACTATTTTTGATTTGCGACGATGGTGTCGGCTAATGTCATCAAAATTATTTCGATTGACTTAACCGCATCATCATTCGCGGGAATAGGATAATGCACTGGTGTGGGATCTGTATTTGTATCCACAAGAGCAACAATTGGAATTCCTGCAGATATCGCCTCTCTTACCGCAGTCTCTTCCTCATTCAAACCTACAATTACCACAGCTTGAGGTAAACGTTCCATACCCAGAATTCCCCCCACTTTCTTTTCAAGGTAAGCCTTTTCGTCTGCGAAATGAGCTTGTTCTTTTTTGGTGTATTTTTGAAAATCTGGACCTGCTTCCAATGCTTGAAGTTCTCTAAACCGTTTTCCAAGTTTTACAATTTGATGAAAATTAGTGAACGTACCTCCAAGCCATCGCTCGGTGACATACGGCATTTGCGCTTTTTTTGCCGCCATGATAATTGCTTTTTTTGCCTGCTTTTTCGTCCCTACAAATAAAATCGTTCCATTATGGGCGGATATGTCGCCTAAAAATTCACATGCTTTTTTTAAACCTTTCTGACTTTGCTCTAAATCAATCACATGAACACCTGCTCGCACACTATGAATAAACGGTTTTGCTTTGGGATACCATTTTGAAGTTCGGTGACCGAAATGTACACCTGCTTTTAACAAATCCTCCAAGGTAGGAATATGACTTATCTGCACAGGACGCACACCCGCAACTGATCCATCAACGCGTAATTGTTCTAAATCTTCCGAATGAAAAGTCTGTACCATAAAAAAATTAGAGCGACTGTGGTCGCACAGTAATAAAACCCTTTTTTTACACCACGATTACTGACTGGGGGCCCGGAGTTCGGGAGGGTGGCTCAGCCGAAAGCGCAATCGTTGATGATATCAGCTAAAAGCTGACAACAGATAAAGAATACTATACCTCTCTGGTAAAAATCAAGTATGAAAAAAATTTTGATCTAAAAATTTTATTGACTAAAATTAAATTAATATATAATATCGAATAAACTCATCTTGCCAATCTGTACGTAGCACTCGACTCATGAGTCTTAACTCGTTGATTTGTTTTTTATGAAAGCTTCTCTTCATCCCACATATTATTCTGCCCAAGTCACTTGCGCATGCGGTAATTCATTTGTGACTGGATCAACTATGGAAAAAATACATACTGAAATTTGCTCCGCCTGTCATCCATTCTATACAGGAAAACAAAAATTCGTTGATAATGCAGGGCGTATTGATAAGTTTAGCCGAATTTTAAGCAAAGCTAATCAAGGACTTATCCAAGCAAAAAAAATCAAAGAATCAGCCCGCGCAGCTAAGAAAAAAGTAGTCAAGAAATAATTGTAAAAATACTTTATTATCCGCTGTATGCCTCTTGCATGGACAGCGCACCTACCCCGTGCAGAGTGGGAAGAAGCACTTGTGAACGAAAAAAAATATCTTGACTCTCTCCGAGAAAAAGTGACCCTGCTTGCTCAACAAGGAGGTTCACCAGATCTTCTTGCTAAAGAGGGTAAGAAAATGAAACGTGTTGAAGTTTTAGTTGGACATTTAAACACTGGAATATCCTCCCTTCGAGAACTTGAACAATTACGAGAATCACTTGTACATGCAGATGCAGAATTTAGAACATTAGCAGAGAAAGAAATTATTCAATTACAAAATAATATTGCAGCCGCTGCGGACGCAGTGCAGGAATATTATTATCCCCGTGATCCTCAGGATGCAAAGGATGTGCTTGTTGAAATTCGCGCAGGAGCTGGCGGAGATGAAGCGGCACTTTTTGCAGGCGAACTACTACGTTGTTATACCCGTTTTGTAGAACGCATGGGATGGAGTGCTTCTTTAGTTTCTCGAAGTCAAAGCGCTGCAGGTGGGGTGAAAGAGGCAGTCATAAAAGTTACTGGGGAACAAGTCTATAGACATTTAAAATGGGAAGGTGGTGTACATCGTGTACAGAGAGTTCCCGAAACTGAAAAAAATGGAAGAGTTCATACTTCTACCGTTTCAGTTGCAGTAATGCCTGAAGCTGATGAAGTAGATGTGGAGCTTGATCCCAAGGATCTCAAAATTGAAGCTTCAACCGCTGGCGGGCACGGCGGACAATCGGTAAATACTACCTACTCAGCAATACGCATCACACATCTGCCCTCGGGATTAGTGGTGCAATGCCAAGATGAGAGATCACAATCACAAAATAAAGAGAGAGCATTAGAAGTGTTAAGAAGTCGTCTTTTTGCGATCAAACTTGCTGAACAAAGGGCAGCAACCGATGGTGCACGACGTGCGCAAATTGGTAATGCGGACAGGTCTGAAAAAATAAAGACATATAATTTCCCTCAAGATCGTGTGACTGACCACAGACTAGAGCAAAGCTGGAATCAACTCCCATTAATTATGGACGGTGAATTACTTCCTTTAATACAGGCATGTTGGACCGCAGAAAGAGCAGGAACGCTGAGCCTTTAATTGTTAAGGTGGTTGATTTAGATGAGGGTGACCGTGAATTTCTTGCACAAATCTTGGCAATTACAACTGCAAAATTGATCACTCAACCTTCGTGGAAACTCTCATCCGCTCTCGCAAAAAAATGGATAGTGTGGAGGACAAAAAGAAATGAAGGTATTTCAATTTCTCATTGCTTTGGTGAATGGCCGGGTGCAGGAGTCTCCTCATTACTTTGCCCAGCGCCTTTATTAACACCGCGTCCAGAAACCGACTGGTGGCGCGAAAATTATGTTGTCCCAGCCTTAATTTCACTATGGCGTAGTTCTTCTCATCCTAAAATTTTGATTGATCTCGGATCTGGAACAGGACTTCTCGCAATTGGGATTGCGCGACAACTAATACTCAATCAAGTTTTTCCTCACAAAATAATTGCGGTTGATTCTTCTACCCTTGCATGTGAGACTATTAAGAAAAATTGGGAAAGATGGGGTGATCCACGAATTGAATTTGTTGTCCGACAAAACTCAATAGATTCTTGGTTTGATGGATGGGAAAATGACTTTCATCCACACAGCATTGTTGTTTCAAATCCACCCTACTTGGATATAGCATGGCACGATCCAGTTCCCACAAGCGAAGATAAACATGCTCTCTATGCCGGCGATGAAGGTTGTAACGCAATCAAGGCGATTCTCAAGGGGCTTAATTATCGTAACTGGAGGGGTCAAGGATGGATAGAGTGTGACCCTCGCCCCAATTATGAATACTTACTTTTGGATGAATTATCGGTATGGAAAAAAAGACAATGGCTTAAAGATCAATGGGGAAGAAGGAGAGTTTTGTTTATACAAAACTCAAAATAATTATTTAACACCTCCTGCAACGCAGGAGGTGTTCTTCTAATTTGATTCATCGATAGTATCCTCTTCTTTCTTTTCTTTCTCTATCTTAGCTACCTGAGTGACATCTATCTCAACCTTTTCATTTAATGCGGCGAGTTCGGCATCTGATCGAGGTCTTTCGACCAATGCAACAACATCATCTGGATTATTCAAAATCTCAATCGTTGAGGGTACTTTTATATCACTCACTTTGATAATTGATTGAAAATCATTCAAAACTGAAATATCAACTTCGATATGAGAGATCAAGTCTGCAGGAAGACACGTTACTTCAACCTCATTTAATGGATGTAAAAGAATACCACCGAGACTTTTAACCGCTGGTGCAATGCCTTCAAAATGAAGAGGTATAGAGGTTTTCACCTTTTGTTTCATATCTACTTGATAAAAATCAACATGGGTATATTCGCCGGTAAGAGGATTTTTCTGCCAATCTTGAATTAATACATTCACTGGATGAGCAGCGTCAACTTTTAGTGAGACAAGAGAACTCTCACCTGCATGACGTAACACTCTTTGAAGATCGATAAGATTTACATAAAGATGTTGTGTAGGAATGTGATTCCCATACAAAACAGCAGGAATGCGTCGTTGTTGTCTGTCAGATTTAAAATTTATTCCCACTTTGTCAGCAGGACGATGAGTAGCGAGTAATAATGGTGAATTCATAAGAGATGCAAACGTACAGTAGTTATCCCAAGACGGGCATTTCAGCAACATCTGTCAATTAGGACTCTTAAAATCTTACCCCACTTCCCTTTTAAGAGTCAAGTTTTTAGCCAATGAGATAATCGATTTCTCGACCCTTTTTTATATGTCTCAAAGACCTAAATTTTACTTGCCACGCAACATTTGCGACAATTCCCAATAATATTGCATAACTCAAAAATGCACTTCCTCCGTAGCTTAAAAAAGGGAGAGGAATCCCTGTAACTGGTACAATTCCAATATTCATTCCTATATTGACGACAATTTGCACAAATAATAAAGCACTTACTCCAATCACCACATATGATGCGTCATCAGCTCTTGCTTGCCATGCAATAGCGACTAATCCAATCCCAAGCCCGGTGTATATAATAAGGATTGATAATAAACCAACAAAACCTAGCTCTTCCCCTAATGCTGCAAAGATAAAATCTGTTTGACGAACTGGTAAGAATCGAAGTTGTGTTTGACTTCCTTGGCCAATTCCTTGTCCCCACCATCCGCCATTCCCTATCGCAATTAAGGCTTGCCTTACATTATAACTTTGCATATTAGCTTCTGTAGAAAATGTGCTGAGTATGCGCTCTTTCTGATAAGGCGCGAGGATAAAAAACCACCCAACAGCGAGAGTGCAAAAAAATGTAATAGATGCTACGACCCACTGCCAAAAAGTCAAACCACGTGTGAAAGTGAGTACAGCCCATAATGCCGCTAAGAGGATTGCAGAGCCAAGATCAGGCTGTAAGAGTACTGCGGCTGCAGTTAAAACAAAAAAAACAGCTCCGAAAAGAATCACCCACCATTTGTCTTGAAATGCATTTGTCGATGAATACCATCGGGCGAGTATCATAATCAAACCTATTTTCATGATCTCTACAGGTTGAAAGAGCATAAACCCTAGATCGAACCAAGATCGACTTCCGTTTATTTCTCTTCCAAAAAAAATTACACTTATACAAAGGACTAATCCTACTATATATATAATCAGAGCATTTCGAATCCACCATCTAAAATCCAAACGCGCAATTAAAAAAAATATGACAAGACTTCCACACATCCATAATACTTGTCGTGTACCATAATTATTCCACGCGCCTAGAGGAGAGGTACTCATCCTTGTAAGGGAGATCACACTAAGAAATCCTAAGGCAATAATTGGTAGACTACACAAAATAATTGGTTGCCATCTCCTCCAAAACTCTAACAAAATCATAATTTTGGACGATACTCTGGAGAATCTGGATTGAAAAGAGGAACAGCAATAATTTCGACATTTCTTGATAAATCCAAGGGCCATCGTAATCGTACACGCCGTGACTCACCCCTTAATAAGGACAGAGGAATAATCTGAGACATTATCACATCGCGAGAATTTAACCTGATCCCAAAAGAAACTGGAGCATTCTCAAATCCTAATAATTCTTCTGGTGAGGTCACCGTGAATTCGGTGAGCCAAGCAATTGGAGCGCTATTCACCACTACACTATTACTTCCAGAGAAGTTAGAGGTAGATCCCTGCCCATCATCTATAATCAATTCAGAGCGCACAGGTGAAATAGAAATATCTTGTATTTTTAACTCTGTATTCTTCGCCTGAGAAGAGATTCTTTGCCACTTAACTGAAGGGAGTATTGTCAATCCACTGGGCCGTTCACGTATATTAATCCAACTTACAAAAGCAATTGTTGACGGAGGGATTGATATAGTTTGGGTGGGTAACACATCTGGAACACTGGTGGATACGGTAGTTAAAGCTACGTGGCGCTTGTTTGGATTTTCAATCGGCACAGTAATTATCCAACGATTTCGAATACTGTTTTCGAAACGAATATTTCCTACATCCAGTGATTGTGGAAGTCGTTGACTCCACTGAGTATATGGAATCAGTGAAAATGTAAATAAAGAATTATTTTTATTACTTGACTTTTCATTCAGATAAATTCCCCACACAACTATTCCTGCACCCCATAACATAAATACCATGACACGCAAAATACTATAAAAGAGGCTGGCAATAGCTTCTCTGTTCCAAATCCACCATTGTCCAAGAGTTAACTGCCAATTCGATACATTCGCAGACATAGTTATATGGTATTATGTAACCGACGATACGCCAAGCGTCACTTCACTACTTATCCCTTCTCACTCATGGATTATTCACAATGGCTCATAGTCAAATCAATCGTACTCATTGCAGTAGGTATCGCTTTAATTGCATTTCTCGTTATTGCTATACGAACTTTATGGTTTTGGCAAAAACAACTTTCCAGAATAGATCGTATTATTGAGTGGATACAGGAGAAAGGTACTACCGCTGCCTTAGGATTGTTGGGATCTTTAGGAGGCATTAAAGACGCGCTCACCGCAGTTTCTGAAATTGCAGGAGTTGTATGGAGAGAGCAAAATATACCACGCACCTCTTCAACCAAAAAAAAGAAGTCAACCTCAGAAAAGTTGAATAAAGAATGATACCTGTTGCACTATCAGTTCGAAGTGAATATAGTCTTCTTTCGGCGATTCCCAAAATCGCCGATTGTGTCTCAGCTGTAAAAAATGCTGGATTTTCAGCACTTTGTCTTGCTGATGGACCAGGTATGTATGGCACAATAGAATTTCTATCTACCGCCCAATCCGCAGGAATAATACCACTAGTTAGCCTTGTGATTACTGTAGTTCCTGACGACGCTTCTCAAGGATCATTATGGCAAGGAATTGCTCTTGATACTGAAGGGTATCGACAACTTATACGCCTTTCTACCGCAGCTCTCACAAGAGATTCGGGGTTTGAGGTTACAGGTGAGACTCCACATATTCGAGTTAATGAGTGGGAACAAGCAGATCGAGTTTTATGGATTATTCGTCCAGAAAATTTTTTTTCACCTTCTCAGCGTTCATCGATACTTACCTCACTTATACAGTCACCATTTGTAAATAAGAGACTTGATAATTTCTTTTATGGACATGATTGGCGTCAAAGGGGAGCGGAGGAAGGACTTGCGTTTGCAAGAGCTCACCACATAAAAGTATGTGCAGCACCTCTTTCTGAATATTTGCATGAAGACCAGAAAGAAGCATGGGAGGTGATTAGAGCAATATCTGAAAAAAGAGTGACATCTGCGAGAAACCCTCATGATGATCGAAGGCTTTTGACAGTCGAAGAAATTGCCCATGCCTGCCAAGGTACAGAGTGGTGGGAGAATACAATGAAAATTCCTCAACGCGTTGATTTACACATTGAACTAAATAAATGGGAGTTCCCGCGTTGGGAAGTTGCACAGGGAAAAAATGCTGATGAGGAGCTTCGAGAATTGGCATTTAAAGGCGCACAGCTCAAAACAGGAGAACTTGATGAGGTAAAGATATCCCGTCTCAATTACGAATTGTCAATTATACAACAAAAAAAATATGCAACGTACTTTTTGGTGGTCGCAGATATTATCAATTGGGCACGATCAATGCGCATTGCAACCACCACACGTGGTTCAGCTGCAGGATCCTTTGTATCATATGCGATTGGTATTGTTACTGTTAATCCACTCACGTACGGCTTACCATTTGAAAGATTTTTGAATCCTTTTCGTCCCTCTTTGCCGGATATTGATATGGATTTTGCTGATTACCGGCGTCATGAAGTTTTAGATTATGTGAAACAAAAATATGGAGTTGACCATGTAGCCCAAATCGGCACATTTGGAACCATGCAAGCTCGTGCAGTAGTACGTGATGTAGGGAGAGCTCTTGGATATGAATACAGATTTTGTGATTCTTTGGCGAAATCAATACCCCTTGGAAAACAAGGATTTCCTATGACTTTACAACGTGCGTTGGAAGAATCATCTGCATTGCGAGAACAATATGAAACAAATCCAGATGCTGAGCGCCTCATAAATATCGCAAAGCGTATAGAAGGAAATGTCCGTCACTGCTCTGTACACGCCGCGGGAGTGGTAATCGCACCACGGTCCTTGGATGGACTAGTGCCATTACAAAGAGATCCTAAAGAGGGACAATTAATTACCCAATTTGATATGGAAAGTGTAGAAGCCGCTGGTTTAGTAAAAATGGACTTTTTAGGAATTCGTAACCTTACTGTAGTTGAACAATGCATTGCTTTAGTAAAACAACGCCATGGGATTGATATTGATATTGAAAATATCCCGCTTGATGATAAAAAAACATTTGAAAAACTCTCTGCTGGCGAGACAGTCGGATTATTTCAATTGAATGGGACTGGGATGACACGATATATTCGTGAATTAAAACCTACAAAAGTGACAGATATAATGGCAATGGTTGCATTATATCGTCCTGGACCAATCGATGTAATTCCTGAATATATTTCGAGAAAAAACGGAAATTCCCCTATTACTTTTCCTCATCCTTCCCTTGAAAAGGATCTAGAGGAATCATATGGCCTCCTCGTATATCAAGATGATGTACTTTTTACGACTATAAAAGTTGCAGGATATAACTGGGAAGAAGCAGATAAGTTTCGTAAGGCAATGGGAAAAAAAATTCCTGAAGAAATGGCAAAACAAAAAAGTAAATTCTACGAGGGATGCGCGCATCACTCAAATTTAACAACGAAAAATATAGATGCTCTATGGAAGCAGATCGAACCGTTTGCCGCATATGGATTCAATAAAGCGCATGCCTGCTCCTACGGCATGTTCGCCTACCAAACTGCTTACTTGAAAGCACAATTCCCTATTGAATACATGTGTGCGGTACTGAATTCCGAGTTAGGTAATCAAAAAGCATGTGGGGAAGCAGTACGAGAATGTAAACGTCTACAAATATCAATTCTACCTCCACATGTAGCTTTTTCATCAGTAGAGTGCTCTATTGAAACTCTTGAAAATGGCATGGCAGGAATACGACTTGGTCTAGGTGCAATAAAGAATCTTGGTGAAAATGTTGCACATGAAATCGTGCAAAATCGTAAAGAAAAGCAGTGGGAAGATTTAGGCGATTTTTTAATGAGGGGAGGAAATCATCTTACTAAGAAATCATTGGAAGCATTAAGCATGGCAGGCGCTCTTTCACATCCCCCACTTTCATGGGGAAGCCCCCAATCATTAGTCCATAACTGTGAACATATGCTTGCATGGAGGAAAAATGTACGTGACTCGGTAGTACACGGTCAATCAGGTCTCTTTGCTGCAACTGAAAAAAATACCTATACACTCCCTCCCTCTACAAAAGAAACTTCAGAGTCCTCTCAAGTTTCTTTATGGGAATTACAGACACTGGGATGTTTTGTAACGACTCATCCACTGACTGGATACCTACATGATATCCCTCACATGCGTAAGTTACTAAAAGATGTTTACTCGTATCAACCCGAAACTTCTCTCATTTTAGCAGTTCGTGTATTGGATATTCGACTTATCAAAACAAAGAATCAAGAATCTATGGCAATCATTCATGTCATTGATGAAAGCCAAGAAAATGAGATTATGGTCTTTCCAAAAACGTATAATGACCAAATTAGAGTATGGCAAAATGCACTTCGTACACATTCCCCTGTGATTGTAGAAGTAAAAGCGCAAGAAAAATCAGGTGAAATGAGAATAGTAAGTCAAAGAGTAAAACTGATGTCACCAGACTCACCATCAGCTCCTTCTCCTTCTTCAGTACAAAAAATAATACTTAAGATTTCACGAACATTGTCCCCATCTGAAGTTGCTCGTATGCGCTCGCTTTTAAAGGCCTACCCTGGAAATAAAGTAGTTCAGTTGGAATTTACGACACTAGGGCGTATAATTGAAACAGACGAAACCATCACGATGAGCCATGACCTGCGTCAAAAACTACACCGTGAATTTGGAATACTCGTCTCCTCATGACTTGTTCATTTTACTCTCTACATTATGTCTTCACCAGTACTGATTCAGCGACGTTTTTTTTGGAGTGCGATTGTGTTTGCATCCACTTGTGTCATCACACTAATTACCCTCATGGTCAATAATGGACATCGCGCGATAGTGACTTTGGAAACATCACAAAATGAAATAAGACGTGATTGGACTATTACTCTTGTCGAACCAAACATTGCCGCAACCGCTGAAGAGATAGACATTATTCCAGGACAAGTACTGACTTTACCCATCATCACACAGGTTCCTCCCCCACCTTCACCCGATCTGCGATCTCGAGGTCGGGTTGTAATTACAAATTCAAATCGGACTCCCCAAGTGCTTGTGGCGACCACCCGTTTCTTGCATGAAAGCGGAGTCTTATTTCGTCTACCTGTTGGAGTTACTGTACCCGCGAATGGACAACTTGAAGTCGAACTCGTATCTGATCAGCCAGGTCCACAAGGTGATGTAAAACCAGGAAGATTTACTATTCCTGGTCTTTCACGTTCAGCCCAAGAAAGGGTGTTTGCGACATCAACTGCCAATTTCCAAGGAGGTACCCCGCCGACACCATCTACAGGATTAGTTTTGAGCTCTACCGAGGCATGGGAGACGGAAGGAAGTGCAGCACTTAAAGAAAAAGTTGTGAGTCCATTTATATTCCAAGATAGTTCTCTCCGTAGAGAAGAAATAAACGGTATAACAAGGATAAATGCAGTGGCCTTCGACCCTGCAGTTATTCGCGAACGCGCTCAAAAAATTTTACGGCAAAGCGTGCCTCAAGGCTACTCTGTCAATGTTGATGAAGTAACTTTTACCATTCAAAAAATTTCATGGGGGGCAAATAGTGCCGATATCACACTTTCTCTAAAAGCTCCTACAAAATTGAACATTTCAGAATTACCTCTTCCGTGGCAAAAGATTTTAGGTAAAACTAAAGTAGAGGCAGAAAATGCAATTCGTGCTCTCGAAGGCGTAACTAATGTTGAAGTTACGATTCAGCCAACATGGAGACAAACCTTGCCAGCTGATAAAAATAGGATTATTTTCGGAGTGCGATAACTATTTCCATGTCAGAACATTTATTTGATGCGGTAACCCATCATCTATCTCCATTAGATACCCAGCGTCATTCCCTTGCACATATTTTAGGCGCCGCAATCGTTGAACTGTATCCTCATGCAAAGTTAGGGGTGGGACCTGTGATTGCAAATGGATTTTATTATGACTTTGATCTTGGTGAAACGACTATAACTCCAGATGACCTACCGCGTATAGAAAAGAAAATGCATGAGATTATTTTACGAAATGAAAGCTTTTCAAAAGAGGTAATTGACAAGGAGAATGCACTTATAGAGTTGGGAAAAATGCATCAGACATATAAACAAGAGATTGTACGAGAACTCCCCGAGAATACACAATTAAGTTTTTATCGCACTGGTGCATTTGTTGATTTATGTAAAGGACCCCATGTAGAAAAAAGTGAATCATTAAGACATCTTGGATGGAAACTTGATAGAGTCGCAGGTGCATACTGGCGAGGCTCTGAAAAAAATCCAATGTTACAACGTATATATGGATTAGCCTTTTCTACTCAAGAGGAACTTAATTCATTCTGCGCACAGCGTGAGGAAGCCCGACAAAGAGATCACAGAAAAATTGGCACAGAACAAGAATTATTTATGTTTCATACATGGAGCCCGGGCATTCCTTTTTGGCTTCCAAAAGGTAATGTTCTACGTCTAGAGTTAGAAAAATTTGCACGAGAAATATCCTATGGACCGGGGTACGAGGAAGTCAAAACACCACAACTGTTTTCATCAGAACTTTGGAAAAAAAGTGGGCATTGGGAACATTATGATAATGACATGTTTAAATGCGATGTCGAAGGAGATACATTCTCTCTAAAGCCGATGAATTGCCCTGCGCATATGTTAATTTTCAATTCTAAAGTCCGAAGCTACAGAGATCTCCCACTACGACTTGCTGAGTTAACCCAACTTCACAGGAATGAGTTATCAGGTACTTTGTCGGGAATGACAAGAGTAAGAGCATTTTGCCAAGATGATAGTCATATTTTTGTTCGCCCTGATCAAATTCAAAAAGAGGTACATACATTAATTGAAAATATAAAAAAAATTTATGATCTTATGGGAATGAAATTACAAGAAATCGTACTCTCGACTCGCCCTAAAAAATTTCTTGGAGATGAAAAAATCTGGAATGAGGCAGAGTCTTCACTTCAAAGTATATTAGAGCAATCTAATCTTCCTTGGAAAATAAATCCAGGTGATGGTGCATTCTACGGGCCAAAAGTTGATTTTAGAATTGCTGATGCCTTGCAACGTACACATCAACTTGCAACTATACAATTGGATTTTCAGATGCCAATTCGCTTTCAATGTGAGTACATTGGTGAAGATGGACTTTCTCATACCCCGGTGGTAATCCATAGAGCATTATTAGGATCTATAGAACGATTTATCGGGATAATGATTGAACATTTTGCGGGATCATTTCCTTTATGGCTCTCGCCAGAGCAAATTCTATTTGCTCCTGTCGCAGACTCTTATACGCACGTTGCACAGGAAATGAAAGAAGCATGTACTGCAATGGGATTGCGTGCCATTGTAGATGACTCACAAGAGAGTGTAGGAAAAAAAGTTAGAAATGCATCAAAAAATAAAGTTCCCTACATAATTGTGATTGGAGCAAAAGAAGCAGCTGGTGAACCATTGACTGTTCGCGTGCGGGGACGCGAAGCGCAATGGCATGTACCGTTCAAGGATTTTTTAGCAACAGTACAACGCGCATATGCGCAACGCGAACACACTTTGCCCTATGCAACAGTTGAAATCTCTACAGGATCAAACTCTGGATCAGAGTCAGATTCTGTCTGAGATAGTGGCTTTTTAGGTGATAAAAATAATACTTGATCAGCCACTACATCAGTACGCGCGTGTTTTGCGCCAGCAGAATCAACCCACTCTGCATAGCGTAAATGCCCATCAATATATACTTTTTCACCACGACGCACGAACTTTCCGACTAAGTCAGCAAGCTTCCCCCACGCGGTCACATGATGGAATTGTGCATTGTTCGCTTGAGAAGCTGAAGCAACGCGCCTATTAGTTGCGACAGTAAATGTTGCTAAAGAGCGATCGGCTTTCACTGCTACTCGAGGTTGTCGAGTAACATTGCCAATCAAAATAACACGATTTATGTCCATAAGATGGGACGAACTAATCCAAAACGCCGTAGTACATAAATTAATGCAATTACCGAAGCATGAGTTTTTTCAAACTGCCACTCCGTAAACCTAAGAATAAACTTAGGGGTAAATAGCTATAACTTTATGCAGACGTGCGCACCAGACTGGGGTAATGACTGGCACTAAGCGTACCACTGCCACACCCCAAAAACACAATTACATTTTATTTTTTTAGTAATATGATTTTCCCCATAGCAAAAAGACATCTGTGTCGCCACACAAAGTTGCAGAGGAGAGAAAGTAAGGGTATGTTTGTGGTATGTCGGGGTATGGCCTAATTGGCTAAGGCGCACGCTTCGGGTGCGTGAGATTCTGGGTTCAAGTCCCAGTACCCCGAAAAAAACGTTCTATTGAACGTTTTTTGATTTTAACTTTTTTTAACTCAGCATAGAAATATCAAAGAGTCTGATTATATATTTTTAAGTATGGTATACTACATTACTGTGAACTCTATTACTTTATCACCTTGGCTTGCCCAATTGCGTCGACAAAGGGCCGACCACACCTACAATGAATTGTGGTCTCCTGATGTAACAATTGTGGGTGGCGGAATCGCAGGAGCAAGCACTGCATACTTTATTCTTACACGCACTGATGCCTCTGTAGGACTCCTTGAAGCAAATCGATACGGTCATGGAGCCACCGGACATAATGCGGGACAAATAGTAAGCTATTTCGAAAAACCATTCGCTGAGATAGTCCGAGAATATGGGGTTGATCGGGCTGCAGCCACACAAGCAGGCGTTGAGAGCGCATGGGGATTACTTGAAGAAATTCGGGCACGTACCCATATTCGTGTCCCTTTTAATCGATTTACTGGATATGCAGGATGTAGTTCATTCTCGCAGGTAACCAAACACTTAGAAGACTGTTTTTTAATCTCAGAAGTAGGATTAATTCCTGAACAAGTTTTTATTGATGAAAAATGGCTTCAAATGAATCCACTTCCAAAAAGATATGATGGATTCTATGTTCCAGTCCCTGATACTGTAATTAAGGATTATTTAGAAACTAATAACTCGATATATATTGCTGCGCTTGCAGGACAAAAAGGATGTATGAATAGTGCATGGTTTACTGAAGAATTGATGGGATGGTTACTCTCCGAATATCCTGAAAGATTTTGGGCAGCAGAACAGACCCCAGTACGATCAATTGCACTCCACTCACATGAGTGCAATCTGGATATTAGTCAAGGTAGAGTTGTAACCACAAAAAAAGTAGTCTTGTGCACGAATGGATTTGAAAATTTTTCTATAATAAATAATGTAAATTCAGCAAAGATTGATAGCTTTTTTCATGATGAAATCTCCGGTTTTGTGAGTTATATGACAGCTTATACTGAAAAAAGAGAACGTCCTCCTCTTGCACTTAGCTATTTCCACACTCCAAGCGCAAATCATAATGATCCTTACTTTTATTTAACAAGACGTCCTTTTGATTTAGAAGAAACTTCAAAAGGCGTATCACAAAATTTAATATGTGTGGGGGGACCCGAAATGGTGTTGCCAGCAGAAGTCACATATGAGAGAAATAGTCACTTCCCTGAATCGACGGTGAAAGAATTTTCCGATTTTTTGAAAGATAATTTTCGTCATACCCCACATCCTCTTACTCATACCTATCTATGGCATGGACTTATGGGGTATACACGTTCTGGACTACGCCTTGTAGGACCCGAGCCTGAGATGCCACGTTTACTATATAATTTAGGATGTAACGGAGTAGGAATTCTTCCTTCACTTTTTGGTGCTCATCGAATAAGTAGTTATATACGAGGTGAGGTGCCACCACCATGCGCGTTTGATCCGCTTGCACAAAGAAATCTACAAAAAAAACCAGAACGCTAACACAAGAGCAAGTACTATACGATACCATCCAAAAAATGTAAGACCCCATTTTCCTATTATATTGATAAAAAAGCCCAAGACTAACCATGCGCTTATAAATGCAGCGCATGCTCCGACAATAAAATATACATCTATAAATGAACTACCTAAACTATAATTTTTATAAATTGAGAGCGCGCTTGCAGCAACGATAGTTGGAATTGCAAGTAAAAAAGAAAACTCTGCAGCGTCAGATGGAGAATATCCTTGTAATCGTGCCGTAATTATCGTTGCGGCAGCCCTCGATACACCAGGAATAAAAGCAAAAATTTGGCTTGCACCAATTATTAATGCTTCTTTTGGAGACTGTTGTGCAATCCACTTTACTCCTTTTGCTTCTTTATGAGGAATATATGAATCAATAAAAATCATTATTACTCCTCCCAGCACTAATGCAATCATTACCACGAACACTCCCTCTATTAAAAATTTTGCAATTTTATCATAAAAAAGTAACCCCGCGATTGCAGCAGGTAAGAATCCAATACCAGACAAATACATAAGTCTCGGAAAAGAAATTACCGCACGTACATATCTTGCCATAACTGCAATAATCGCACCTACTTGTATCGCAACTTCGAAATGAGCAAGGTGTATATCTCGAGGTAAAGACAATAAAGTCGAAGTAATTATTAAATGTCCTGTTGATGAAATTGGTAAGAACTCAGTAAGACCCTCAACAATTCCTAAAATGATTGCCTCTACAAATGTCATAAAAGTAATGTACATCTTATACAAAAAAACGGAAGCAGAATAAAATTCAAAAGCTAAAAAATTTAAGATGAATCTGAACAATACACATTCTGCGTCTATTAATTGAAAAAATTTTAAGAGGAAATTTTACTATTATTTTTAAATTATAAATTTTAGTACGTTAGAGCTTTTAAATAATAATACTTGTCTTATTTCTGTGCATATACAATACTTTCGTCTTCCCCTTCAATTTTAATTTCTGAAAACCCTACCATTTTGAAAATAAGGAATAACTCTTCTTTTGTATACCATCTCATTCGCGCATGAGACCATGGGTAACCTCTTTTCACGAAAGTGAGATACATTTTTTGATGTGCTTCGTCACTGAGCAAAGGAAATTCAGCAACGACAAATCCTCCTTTTTTTAAAATACGATATGCCTCAATCAAATACAGAATTACCTCTTCTCGTTCCATATGTTGAAATGCGTACCAACACATTACTAGATCAATAGAATCGCTCTCACAAAAAGAGAGATTTCCCGACTGAGAAATATGGTGCCAATGAATACGTAAATTGGGATATATTTTTTTTCCATGCGAAAGCATAGCTCGTGAAATATCTGCCGCAATGACATTTGCACCTAACTCGGCAATTCCATGACTCACTCTCCCCACGCCACACGCAATATCCACTACTCGAGAATCTTGAGGATTATGTAGTACTTTGAGCACCGCACGCACATCTCTCTGTGTACGTATTTCCCAATTTTCATCTCCTGAAACCGCATTATGAGCGACGGCACTTTGTGGAGACATTAATCCATAGATTTCCCAAATGAGCCGTGATGGCATACTTCGTATTCCAGGCATTTTTTTTAGAATTCTTGCGAAGAGAGTATTACTAGTAATCCAACGATAAAAATCCATATCAATATGCTACCTTTTTGAATGAATAGTGCAAAAAATATTTTGAAATGTAATCATTTACTAAAAGATGATTTTTTTAAATTTATTCACAATACTTTCTAATTCAATAGTCAACTATACGAATACTCATTATGGCATTACCATTATTGTGTCGCGACTACAATTAGTCGAGGCGACATTAACAAAACCTTTATGGAAACAAAAACAAAAAAAGTGGCAGTAGTTGGATCTGGACCAGCTGGGCTAACGGCTGCCATTTATCTGTCTCGTGGACAATTAGATACAACTGTTTTTTTAGGAAAACAACCAGGAGGACAACTCACCACCACAACAATAGTGGAAAACTTTCCTGGATTCCCTGAAGGAAAAGATGGAAATCAACTCGTCGCTGACATGCAATTACAAGCACAACGATTTGGTACGACACTTCGCAGCGAAAATGTAGAAAAGGCTGATCTTTCCAAACGCCCTTTCATACTCACTACAGAAAAAGGTGAATATGCATTTGATGGACTGGTTATTGCTTCCGGAGCTTCAGCTCGATGGATTGGCTTATCTGGAGAAGAAAAATATATCGGGAAAGGATACGCATCATGTGCAACTTGCGATGGATTTTTTTATAAAGGAAAAAATGTGATTGTCGTAGGAGGGGGCGATTCAGCAATGGAAGAGGCAAATCATCTCACCCACTTTGCTGACAAGGTATATATTGTTCATCGTCGCAATGAATTTCGTGCCTCCAAAATTATGCAGAATCGCGTTTTAAGCAATCCCAAGGTTCAGGTAATCTGGAATACCGTGGTCAGCGCAATGCATGGGGAGAATAAACTCACTGCGGTGACACTAAAAAACACTGAAAACGGTGAAGAAAAGTATTTTCCTATTGACGGACTTTTTGTTGCCATTGGACATACCCCCAATAGTGGGTGGCTTAATGGGCAGATTGAAACTGATGCCGATGGTTACATTATTACAAAGAATGGCACAGGGACAAATATTCCGGGAGTTCATGTCGCTGGCGACATTGCAGATAGAAGATACCGGCAAGCAATTACTGCTGCAGGATCAGGATGTCAAGCTGCTATTGACTTGGAACGTTGGCTTGGTGTACAAACAGAAAATTACTCATAACTTAACTTTATAGGAGAACATATGACTCATCTACATGTATTTATATCGGGCGGCACACAAGGCCTTGGAAAAGAACTCGTGCATATTGCACTTGCTGAGGGAAATCGTGTGAGCACCTTTTCCAGAAAAAAAGAAAATGTCGAAGCATTGCAATCTGAATGCGCTTCACTGGATTTGAAAGTTATGACGGGAGATATTGCATCTCCGGAGGCAAATTCTCGTTTAGTGAACGATGCTATAAATGCTTATGGACCCATTGATTTGATAATCAGTAATGTGGGTCTTTTCAAATGGGACAGTGAGTTCACACGAAGTATACCACAAGAAGATTTTCATCTCTCCGAAAACGAACTGATGGAAAAATACGCCCAAGATACAGACTTTCCTTCTATTCAGAAATATTATCAGTTTGTACAAATCAATTATGTAGGTAACGCTCGTTTAATTGATGAAGTGATACGATTACATGCAGATAAAAATCTGATAATTGGAGAAGTAGGGTCTGTCGCAGTGGTTGCTGATTTTATTAGAAAACCATTAGAAAGCTCTGCAGAATATGGGCATATAAAAGCAGAACTCATTCGCCATACCAAGGAACGTTTGTTTCCTCATCATGTACTGCGCGTAGTGCATCCTGGTCCCTTTGGACAATCTGCCCAAGATATTGCTGACAGATTTGGCGATACCAAGGGAATGGAGACACATGCCGTCGCCCAAAAAGCCTGGAAAGTATTTACTCTTCCTTTCTCCGAGGGTGAACAACATCGCATAATTGCTCCTCAAGAACACTTTACTCGTGAATATTTTGGTGATTTACAACAGTACAAACATATCTTGCCTGGGATAGAACGCACAGAGTGGTCACCTCCCTCTGAGACTATATTATTTACTCGTCGTGAAAAAATGATGTAAATAATTCAACAATACGCAGGTTTGATACTCTTGGAAATTTTATCAAACCTGCTATTATTGTCGCGCATGGATCGGTAGCTCAGCTGGTTAGAGCGCTCCCCTGTCACGGGAGAGGTCGCGGGTTCGAATCCCGTCCGGTCCGCCAAAAAACTACGATATGTGTATATCGTGGTTTTTTATTATAAAATTACAGATAGTAGAAAATAATTCTTTAAAAAAACAAATCGTCAAAAAAACTTAAAATGAAATAGCATTTCTTCAAAGACATTGATTTAAGAAAAAAATTACTTTTCGCTTAAGTATCATTTAGTAATTTAATTAAAACTTAATTTAATATATTATGAAGGTATGCCTCCACGATTTGAACATCAAGCCTCCCATCTTGGAACTGATTCACTGCCTATCAAAAAAAAAGATATCCCTGTAAAAATTGGAGAAAGTATCATTGCTGAATATCCATCATTAATAGCAGGGAGTGAAGAATTCAATTTTAACGGTGAATTGAGGTCATTTCAAAAGTTTGCTGAAAACATTACTCAAGAATTACAGCAAGTAATTCCTTTAGCTCAGCAACAATTACAATCTAAATTTCCTGACATACCCTCAAAAGATATTGAATTAGCAGTAAAAAATGTCGGTGATTTCATTTTGACAGTTATTGATTTTACACAGTTTACATTTGAGTCTGATTATAACTTTGAGAAAATCGCAGTTCTTGAAAATGGGATGTCTCCAGAATTTTGTAACACCGAAACACTTGATAAATTTAACTCTCTTTGCGCTGCATATACAAATGCATTTGTATCATTCAACACTCCGTTGAGTACAATAAATGCCTTACTCTTAAAAAAATTAGCTCTCTCAGTATTTGCAAACGCATTTTTTACAGATATATCCATCCCCGTCATAAAAAATATTCCCAAAACGGATGAACAATTTGACTCTGCATACTTTAAATTTACCTCTGCATGGATGAAGTTAAGTGAAAAATTTCATGCTACTGACTCAGAAATTCTTTTGGCAAATCATCTTCTCCACTCTATAGGAGATCAAACTATTGATAAAACTTTATACTTAGCTGGCCAATTACTCGATCAACATTTTCAAACCGATGTTTTATTTTTACTCAGGCCTGAAACAGTTAAAAATATTATTTCACATCAAAATGGAAAGGAGCTTTTAGAACCCTTACATATACCATACGATAATAATTTTTATAAAATGTTCGAAGGATATGAAGAAAATGCACCTAATTTAGTTCGTATTCAAGTGAAAGCTTGGACCGGAAATAAAGCTCATCCCTATGGTGCTATTGGGGGGTATGTAAAGAAAGAGAGAAGAGGTCTTGTAAATAAAACACCGGTAGTGGTCATGCCTCCAGGTAATCCCATACAGCCCTTCGAATTAAAATTACTCTCTCCAAGTGGCAAAAAGATTTCTTCTAAACCATCTATACGCCAGATTGATTTTGTGCAAGTACCAAATATGCTCAATAAAATCGGCTTGACAAAAAATATTGAAGAGTGCTTAAATACTTTAGCTGGAGGTTTGAATGGACCATGTATTAATAATAAAAATTAAATTTTATGGAAAAAAAACAATTAGGAATTCTTAATGAGATTACAAAAATCGAAATCCAACAAGAAACAAAAAAGATTTCTACCTTATCTCAAGATATAATTAGGGATCTCATTCGTAAAGAAAATGAATCACTCGAGAAAGAGGAAATATCAAAAAAATCAAAATAAATCTCTCAATGAGATTTATTTTTTTTAAGATTTAAATCTAAAATAATTCTAATTACATATAAAGAGGTATCACTCAGTCTTTATTTTTGAAATTACACTTCCCACGCCAATTTTAAATCTTTTAATATTGTTGAATAGTATATGAAGAGAAATATATACAACTCCTGCAATTAAAATAGCCCATACACCAAATCGAATAAGATCTTGTAGGGTAAAGGCAGTGGTGATTAATTTCGCAGTTTCCTCACCGAAAGAATTTAAAACTATTGTTTCAGAGCCTGCGATAGATCCTAGTGATAACACAGAAGCAACAGTTGCAACCATAAATACAATTTGGAGACTATTTAATTCTTTTTGCACATTTTCTTGGTATAACAAGTTCACTAAA